>WNFF01000739.1_pt1 | contig 25412 bp, 23 predicted proteins | sample 5400441 | NCBI WGS metagenome assembly WNFF01 (sample SAMN13153345, study PRJNA577476) | soil metagenome | isolation source: 120 cm saprolite under Douglas fir tree site 2 hole 3 replicate 1 | place: USA:California | collected 2015-04-18
GGGCTGCGGCGTTTTCGCGTGGACGAAAAGGCCAACCGCTTGTCGTTTGAGTATGATGCTTCGCGTCTGAAGGAAACCGAAGTGGCGCACGTGCTGCGAGAAGCGCGGATTCCTGTGCTACGGCGGGTGGAACTCGTGACGACCGCGGCGAAGGTTTAGGGTGTGAGTTAGGAGAGGGGCCCTTGCTTGGGAACAAGGGCCCCAAAGGCGCATTCCGTTTCCCGGTCTTTTTTTGACCGGGGCGTGGGGTCATCCATCCTAGCTTCCCTCTCAGAGGCAGGTGGGAACGACCGTCACAGATCCTGGAGCAAGCCCCTTCCCCCTTGCTCAAAGACTCGTGAAGATCGTCATCCGAAATGCGTCCACGCACGATCACTATGCAGGTTGATAACCACTCCGTACCGCATTCCACTCGTCAAATTTCCCTTATTTATGTTCACTTTCCAAAGGCTGGCTTCGCCTGGCTCATTGTCTGCCAAGCTCGGCAATCCTGATTCGGGAGGATGGAATCCCTCCTCGGGAATCAATCCCGTATACCCCTGGAAAGGTTCCTCTTGTGATTCCTCCAAGAAGGTCTCGCCACGAATCAAAATGAAAACAAGCAACACACGAATTAGTTGATGGAAACGCGGCCCTCCCGGGCCATCGATTTTCAAGGAATCGGCTTGATTCGTTTGTGGCGCGCACGTGAAAGATTTCTGAGAGACCAACCCCGCAGAAACTCGATTGAATACCGTTTTGGAACAACTCCTTTTCTTCTTCGATTTGGGATTTTCAACGATCGTTGATTCTGCGGCGTTTAATCGGATTTTAAGACCTGAATTTGGAATCCGGCGTGCCCTAATTCCATCGAGGCACAAGGAATGAAACGGAAGCGGCTTGGGGAGGTACTCCAAGAGCGGGGGAAGATATCCGCTACGAGCCTCCAACAACTATTCCAGGAGCAGCGCGGCAAAGTCGTTCGTCTGGGCGAATTGATCCTGGAGCGCGGTTTGGTCGACAAGTCTTCCTTGATCGAGGCCCTTGAGGAAGTTTGCCGCGTACCGTATCTGGATTGCACGACGATTCGGTGCGAGAAAGGCGCTTTGCAGGCCATACCCGGCGCGGTCGCTGAGCGACTGGCCATACTTCCGGTCCGAATAGAGAACTCCGCGCTGGTCGTGGCCATGGCCGAGCCACAGAATCTAGCCGTCATCGACGAACTTCGGTTCACGTCGGGGAAGACCATTTCCCCCCGTCTTTCTTTTCGCGGCGAAATTCTAGACGCGATTGCCCGAAACTACGGGCCGAGCCAAGTATCCCTTCCGGCGGAGGCGGAGAGTTCCTCCGTCCAGGCGGCCATCGACGAAATCCTTCATGAAATGGAATTTATCTCCACTAGCACACGCCAAGCCAATCGAGAAGCGATCGAGGAAGTCCAGGCAGAACTGTATCAAAAGAAGACACCGGCTGTGCGCTTGGTATCCGAAATCATTCAGACGGCGATGACGAAACAAGCCAGTGACATTCACATCGAGCCGCAGGCCACGATGACCGTCGTGCGCATCCGCGTGGATGGAGTGCTGCGCGAACTGGAAAACGTTCCCCGCACTCTGCAAAACTCGCTCGTCTCGCGCATCAAAATTCTTTCCGACATGGACATCGGCGAACGGCGCGCCCCCCAGGATGGCCGATTCATGGTGGCTGTTGGCACACGCAAGGTGGACATGCGCGTTTCGACTCTGCCGACGCAGTTCGGCGAAAAAGTTGTCATGCGGCTTCTGGAGGCCACCGCGCCACTGCTTGGCCTTGCCGATCTGGGCCTCCCTCGGGATATTGCCGATCGTGTTTCGCAGAGTCTTGCGTTGCCTCAGGGCATGCTGCTGGTTACCGGGCCCACCGGTTCCGGGAAGAGTTCGACGCTCTACTCTTTTCTCAATATGTTGCGTAAGCCGGCAGTGAATATCGTGACTGTCGAGGATCCTGTCGAATACGCGCTGCCGGGGATCAATCAAGTGCATGTCAACACGCGTGCCGGGCTTACCTTTGCCAGCACCCTGCGCTCGATCCTGCGGCAAGATCCCAACGTCATCATGGTTGGCGAAATCCGCGACCTCGAGACCGCCGAAATTGCCATGAAAGCCGCGCAGACCGGCCATCTAGTGCTTACGACGCTGCACACCAATGACAGCATTTCAGCCGTCGTCCGCCTGCTGGACCTCGGAATCCCCGATTACTTGATTGCCTCCTCCGTGACCGGCATCCTGGCGCAACGGCTGGTGCGAAAGCTCTGCACATGTCACACCTATGAACGCGTTACGCCCGAATACGCCGCACGCCTGGCCGAAGCCGGGTCGGCAACAATACCGGACAAGATCGCCTGGCCTGCCGGTTGCGACCTTTGTGACCACACCGGCTACAAAGGGCGCGTCGGGGTCTACGAACTACTCCAAATCGACGAATCCATTCGCTCAATCCTGCGTGGCAGCTTCAAGCCCGACCTCCTCCGGAACGCCGCCCGATCCAATGGGATGCGGCGCCTGCAGGAAGACGCTTTGGAGAAACTGCATTTGGGGATCACGAGCCTGGAGGAAATTCAGCGCGTGGTTCCGTTTGAAACCCTGGCGCCTTCGGAGTGCCCCGGGTGCGGACATGAACTCCTTCCCACGTTCCACTTCTGCCCGTTTTGCGGAATGAAGCGCGAAAACAGTGGAAAAGGCGCCCATTCGGAGTCCTCGCTGGATATCTCGCACGGAGTACTTTTGTCATGAAGCGATTGAAAAAGAGCAAAGACTTCGGCGCGGCACGCCGCGAACTGCGCCTCCCGCAACTCCTTGAGCTACGCATGAATTACGAAGGCAATGGTGAAAACATTCCACTTCGCCCGCCCGACATCAGCCTGCATGGAATGTTCGTAAACACTTCGACACATTTCCCAGAAGGCGCCATAGTAATCCTCCGATTTCGCTTGACGCGGTCGAACGTGGAAGTACAGACTCGCGGCGAGGTTCGCTATTGCCTTCCGGGTATCGGGATTGGAGTTGAGTTCGTCGGCATTCGGCCTGAAGCCATACGTGCAATCGAAAGGGAAATCAGGGCTTCTTCCCGGACTCGCACCAAGAAAAACTAGCCGAATCTCCCTGGACGGGCGCGCAGCTTCCGGCGGATGTTGATTCTTGCCGAGCCCGGCACATTACCCAGGAGATTCCCATGGCTTCAAATGTTTCCACACTGTCCCCCCAAGCGCCTGGCGCCAATCCGGATTCTCCCTCCGCTCCGCCGGCTGCGCCCAAAGTATCCACTGCTGCGATTGTTGCCACGATGCTGCAAGTTTCGAAGCAGGTGAGCGACCTGATCTTTTCGCCTGGCCGGACTCCGCAAGTCGAAATCAGTGGCCAATTGAAAGAGGTGAATATTGCCGGCGTAGGCAAACTCTTGCCGGATGCCACTCGCCGCATCGCCATCGACCTGATCGGGCAGAATGTAATTGTGGCCGACAAGCTGGAAAAAGAGGGTTCGACCGACTTGTCCTACAGCCTGCCGGGAATCGCGCGCTTTCGGGTGAACGTCTTTCGGCAGCGGGGGACCTACGCGATCGTGATGCGTGTGATCCCTCAAACGATCCCCGATCTTGCATCCCTCAATCTGCCGCCGCAGCTGGGTGAAATTTCTGAATTGCGCAACGGCATCGTTCTGGTGACCGGCCCGACCGGTTCCGGCAAGTCCTCGACGCTCGCGGCGATCCTGAACAAAATCAACGAGGAAAAGGCGTATCACATCCTGACGATTGAAGACCCCATCGAATTCCTTCATCTCCATAAGAAGTCAACCATTCACCAGCGGGAACTCCACAGCGACACGCCGAGCTTCGCTTTGGCGCTCCGGGCAGCCTTGCGCCAGGCGCCGAAAGTGATCCTTGTTGGTGAAATGCGCGACAAAGAGACGATCGAGATCGGGCTGGAGGCCGCGGAGACCGGCCATCTGGTCTTCTCCACTCTGCACACAATCGATGCCTCCAAAACCGTCGAGCGCATCGTCGGTGTATTTCCTCTTGCCGATCAACAGGCCATCCGTAGCCGCGTCTCCAAGGCCTTTCGCTACATCGTTTCGCAGCGCTTGATCCCGCGAAAGGACGGCACCGGCCGTATCGCCGCCATCGAAATCCTGAAGTCCACGATGCGCACGCGTGAGTACGTCGAAAAAGGCGAGGGCGAGGGCAAGACTTTAGTGGACGCGATGCGGGACGGCACGACGGAAGGGATGCAGCACTTTGACAGCGAGCTGGAACGCTTGATCCGTGCCGGCGTCATCGATCTTGAAGTCGGGCTCGGCTATGCCTCGAATGCGGGAAATCTGCGCCTGGAGCTTGCAGATCTCGCCGAAAGCTCCGCAGCCAATTCGTAGGCAGGCCGTAAGCCTTTTCCGAGTTGGCTGGGTTCCTAGTGCGTGGCGCTCCAGAGAGCCCTCTGACAGCCGCCGCCTCACCAGGAAGGAGCTCCGGCCGAATCGGGTGTTCCCCTTTCCCGCGGTGACTTGATTCGCAACGTGAAGACCTCCACCCTTTGCTATTGAGGAAGCCTTACTGGCTTGAGAGTTGTGAGCTTCAAAAATTCATAAGCCCTTCTCTTTCAATCGTATATAGAGATATTCGAGTGCGCCCACCCGCAGGGCACGGTCCTTACACACGGGTACCGGTACTGCTACTACCCCGATACCAAAGAATCCCACCCATCGCGCTATCGGCCCGCCTGCGTTCCTGCTCCAAAATGTTTCATGACATTACCAGCCCACAGAATTCGACATGCCATCCGAATCGCAATCCTTTTGGGAACTGCCTCAGCTGCCGCCCTGGCCAATCAGTCTCCAACCCTGGTTTCGGGTCCCCAGACGTCGATTTGCTATTGCCGCTGCGAGCATGGAGCCGGAGCAAAGCAATGCACGAAGATGTGTGAACTGCCGCAATACGAGAATCGCTGGTGGGCGACTTCCTGCCATAAGAAGAGTTCCGCTGTGAATGAAACGGGGTCACCAGATTCGAACACTCACTCGCGAAAGACGAACCGCACGGAAGAGGCTCGCCGGTAGGATTGCCGACGCCCTCAAATCCCCGCGCGCCTGACCATAAAACTTGAATTGTTTTCCTGCAATCCCACAGGACAGCTGTGGTTTACCTGGGGTCGCTCGTCTGGTATTGCATACTCACGGAGAATATCTTGAAATCGTTGAAGGAGTGCTTCCGGTAGAAGCGGTGTCCCCGGAAATCCATATAGAGCTCTGTACTGGAAGGAAGCCAAAGCTGCAGTTTGCTGGTGGGTGAATTCACGGGACGATATTCGATGCTTTCGTGGTCCAGACGGAGGCGGATCTTGGGGATGGATTCCATTATGTCCGTGTCCAGCTTCGCAACCTGAAATGAATCGGCAAGTATCCAGGCCCTCCCGCGCAAGCTCACTTTGTACACTACCCCTCGTACGATGAACGAGCAGATGTGGTTGGGGCGGTCCGCACGTTGCTCAAATCGAACTTGCCACGCCGGTTGCCCGTGCCACTCACCCAGACCTTCGCAACTCGTCTTGAAATCACTGATGTATCGCGGGTGAAAAATCAAAACCAGGCTCGGGGTGCCAGTCGTCGCAATGTGGCTTGGAAATGAATCGAGGGAATGGCTCCGATTCCTTAACTCGTCCACTCCCAGCCAGCCATCGCGTTCCTCCGAGATGGAAACCAGGTACTCAAATTTGACGGTTACTGCGCGGCCCATGCGGCCGGATGGATTGATTTCCTGGTGCACGAGGACCTCGGTGGCGGTAAATCGATCCACGTTCTGCACGAGCTCCTTGATCCTCTGCCCCGCTCCCTCGAGCACAGCAGGCAGTGAACAGGCCACTCCAGGCGCAACGGGTGGCACGGCACGATCAATATCTTCCGGAATCCAATTCTCGCTGAGCTTTCGCGGGTCAGATGCCGAGGCGGTAATCGGATTGGCAGTCCCCCGGGTGAGCAGCTCAGGTGCAGCGCTCTTATTCAAGGCCCCTGATTTCTGGGCCAGCGAGGGGAACGGTTCACACAGACACACGAAAAGAAAAACGACTGCAGCGATCCTTTCCTTGGTTGTGGTCATCATTCTTGCCTCCACTCCGTGCGAACTTCGCGCGGATGGCCCCAACCCGCCTGAGTATTGCGAATCTGCGCGCGCGAGGCGTTGCTGTCAACGCGTAAGTCGGGTATCGTTTGCAATCGGTACTGCCTCCCGCCGGGAGTTTCGGAGCAAGGAGCCTAGCGCATCACCATTCCGGCGGCCTCCAATCCCGCCTTGCGGGACCGCACCCGTCCGCTCCCTTTCAGGTTTGTCTGGGCGGTGGGTCAGTTTGCGTTGTGCCAGGTTTTGGTAGGACAGGCACTCCTGCCTGTCCCCGTTTGCTGTGGCGATATCGCACCGGACAGGCAGGAGTGCCTGTCCTACCAAGCCATCTGACCCACTATCTTTGTCCGGGCAAGTGCGGTATTCGCAGCCGTTCTGCGCTAAAATGCATCGTCCGCGGCCTGCGCAGGGCCAGCCCTCACGTCATTCGCGCACACCACGGAACGAGTCAGGTTGTAAGCGGAATTCTTTCGATTCAGGAGGAAGCACTTGTCGGAAAACCGAACAAATGCCCCGGCAAACAGATCAAGCCTGCGTCACACCTGGACTCGCGAAGAGATTCGTCAGATTTACCGGCAGCCGCTGCCCGATCTCTTGTACTCGGCGCAGCAGTTGCACCGGGAATTCCATGACCCGAGGCGCGTCCAGTTCTGCCGCCTGCTCTCGATCAAAACGGGTGGATGCCCTGAAGATTGCGCCTACTGCCCGCAGAGCGCGCACTACTCGACGGAGGTAACTCGCGGCAGCCTGCTCCCCATAGACGAGGTAACGGAATTTGCCGGGCGCGCTCGCCGCGAGGGTGCGACGCGGTTCTGCATGGGCGCCGCGTGGCGACATGTGCAGGATGGCGAAGATTTCGAAAATGTTCTCGAGATGGTGCGGCGCGTGGCGGCGTTGGGCATGGAGGTCTGCTGCTCGCTCGGAATGCTTGACGAAACGCAGGCCGAACGGCTGGCCCGCGCTGGTCTGACCGCCTACAACCACAATTTGGATACCTCACCGGAGTTTTACGGCCAAATCATCACCACTCGTAAATACAGCGACCGCCTCCGAACGCTTGCAGCGGTACGCAAAGCTGGAATTACGGTTTGTTGCGGAGGCATCGTTGGCCTAGGTGAGTCGGATGAAGACCGCGTCGGCCTGCTTCACCAGCTTTGCACGATGAACCCGCATCCCGAGAGCGTACCGATCAACGCGCTGGTGAGCGTGCCCGGCACGCCACTGGGACATCAGGAGCCGCTCGACCCGCTGGTTTTTGTGCGGACGATCGCCACCGCGCGAATCCTTATGCCTGCGTCCATGGTTCGATTGAGCGCCGGGCGCCGCGCGCTTTCGCGCGAAGCGGTCGCGCTCTGTTTTGTGGCCGGCGCGAATTCGCTCTTTATCGGCGAGAAACTGCTTACTACACCGAATCCAGAGCCCGAAGACGACGCGGCCATGCTCCATGCGCTGGGGCTCGAACCGCTCCCCCTTCGTTGAAGCCGCCGCCGTGAATATGGATCAGCGCATACTCGCCGAGCTTGCCGATCTCGAATCCCGGGCGCAGCTACGTCATCTCGAAACAGTTCGCGGCATCGATCTTGGTTCGAACGACTATCTGGGCCTCTCCGCCGATCCCCGCATGAAACAAGCGATCCGTGAAGGCTTGGACTCCTCGCCTCGCCTCGCGTCCAGCGGCTCGCGTTTGTTGTCGGGCCACGACGAGGTCTGGACCGCGGTCGAAAATGATTTTGCGCGGTGGGTTGGCGCCGAAGCCGGACTCTACTTCACTTCGGGGTATGCGGCGAATATCGGTCTGCTGAGTTCCATTCTGCGCCCCGAAGACGCCGTATTTTCGGATAGCGCAAACCATGCCAGCCTTATCGACGGCATTCGCCTGGCAAAGTGCAAGCGCGTTATTTTTCCTCATCTCGATTTGAACGCTCTCGAAGCCGAACTTCGGTGGACTCATTCCGGTTCCGGAGTTCGATTCATCGTCGTCGAAAGCATCTTCAGCATGGACGGCGACCGCGCGCCGCTTCAGGATCTCGCGACGCTTGCGGCGCGCTATGACGCCGAACTCATCGTGGATGAAGCCCACGCGACCGGCGTATGTGGCCCTCAAGGGCGCGGTTGCGTCGCGGAGGCGGGGCTCGCCGGCCGCGTGTTCGCTACCGTCCACACTTGTGGCAAGGCGCTCGCCGCCGCTGGCGCATTCGTCTGCGGTTCGGAGCCGCTGCGCCGTTTCCTGATCAACCGTGCGCGCACGTTCATCTTCAACACGGCTCTGCCGCCGTACTTTGCCGCGCAAGTTGCTGCCGGGATGCGTCTCGCCAAAACAGCGGAGACCGAGCGCACTCAAGTTGCAGACCTCAGCATTTTTCTTAAGAACGAGCTGCTAGGAAACGGCTTCGATACCGCGGGGAGCGAGTCGCATATCGTGCCCATCGTGCTAGGATCGAACGAAACCGCGCTCGCCTTCGCGTCGCAGTTGCAAGCCCGCGGCTACGGCATTCGTGCGATCCGCCCGCCTACGGTTCCGCCCGGAACAGCTCGGTTGCGCGTGTCCTTAACATCGAAACTCACCCAACCCATGCTCGCCGATCTTGCTGGCGCATTGGTGCAAATCCGCAAGGAAGTCGCGCCCGGTCAAGCGATTCCACTTCCCAGGTGAATAACCCAATGAATGGATTCTTCGTTACGGGCACCGATACGGGCGTCGGCAAGACAGTTCTATCTGCGCTGCTGGTCGCCGCTCTTGACGGGATGTATTGGAAGCCGGTGCAAACTGGTTCAATCGAAGGAACAGACTGCAATTCGGTGCGATTGTGGGCTGCGTGCCCTGAGGAGAGACTCCTCACGGAGCGCTACTGCTTCGAGCCGGCCGTATCGCCGCACCTGGCGGGGCGCGAAGCGGGGCTTCGAATCGCTCTCGACGCGTTCGAATTGCCTGTACAGCAGGCGGATCGTCCCTATATTGTGGAAGGCGCGGGTGGGGTTATGGTGCCGCTCAACGAGCAAGATTTAATGCTGGACTTGATGCGGCGTCTCGGCCTCCCCGTAGTCATCGCAGCTCGGACGTCGCTCGGGACAATCAATCACACCCTGCTCACACTCGCCGCGCTCCGTGGTGCGCATCTAAACGTCCATGGCGTTGTGCTGATCGGAAAGAAGAACACCGAAAACCGGTGCGCCATTGAGCATTACGGCAATGTACGCGTCATCGGCTATATCCCACTGCTCGAAAAAATCCACCGCGCGGCGCTGCTCGAAGTTTTTAAGAAGCATTTCGACCCGCTGGCGTTTCGATAGGCCATGAGCGCACCCGGCCTCCATCTGTGGCACCCATTCACGCACGAAGGCGCTGATCCCGCGCCGCTCAAGATTTGCCGTGGTGAAGGAGTGTTTCTGGAAACTCAGGACGGCCGCCAAATTCTCGACGCCATATCCTCCTGGTGGGTGAATCTGCACGGGCATTCGCATCCCGCCATTGCTGCCGCCATCGCCCAGCAGGCCGCATGCCTGGAACATGTTCTCTTTGCGGGATTTTCGCACGAGCCGGCAGAGGAGCTGGCGTCGCGTCTCGGAAAAATTGTTCCCGAGCCGCTGCGGCACATTTTTTTCTCGGACGATGGCTCGACTGCCGTCGAAGTCGCCCTCAAACTAGCGGTTCAATATTGGAGGAATTGCGGTCAGCCCGGGAAATACCGCATCATCGCGCTCGAAAACGCCTACCACGGCGATACGGTTGGCGCAATGTCCGTGAGCGACGATTCGCCATTCACCTCGGCGTTCGAATCGCTTCGCCTCCCGGTTCTGCGCGTGCATTCCGCCTACTGCGCGCATTGTCCGGTGGGCCTCACACGCGCGACCTGCCAGATCGAATGCCTTGGAAAACTCGAACGCCTGCTTGCCGAACGCAGCCACGAAATTGCCGCGGTCATCGTCGAGCCGCTGCTCCAAGGCGCGGGCGGCATGATCGTTCATCCGGAAGAGTTTCTTTCCGGCATCCGCCGCCTCACCGCCACCCACGATGTCCTGCTCATCGCCGACGAAGTTTTAACCGGCTTTGGCCGCACCGGGCGAATGTTTGCTTGCGAGCGCGCCGGGGTTGCGCCGGATTTGATGTGCGTCGCCAAGGGCCTCACCGGTGGATTTCTTCCGCTTGCGGCTACTCTGACAAACGACCGCGTCCACGATGCCTTTATCGGGGCCGATCGCTCACGCGCTTTTTTTCACGGACACTCATATACGGCCAACCCGATTGCCTGCGCCGCGGCCAACGCCAATCTTCACATTTTCGATACCGAACCGGTCTTTGAACACATTGCCGCCATTGAAAAGGTACACGACGCGCGCCTCCCTGCGTTCTCGGCGCACCCCGGCGTGGCGGATGTACGCCACATCGGCACCGTCGCTGCAATCGAACTGAAGGTCCCGGACGCTGGATATTTGTCTTCACTTCGCCCGCGTCTGTACGAATTTTATCTGAATCGTGGCGTTCTCCTCCGACCTCTAGGGAACGTCGTTTACATCCTTCCTCCCTACGTCATTACGCCTGCCCAACTTGAATTCGTGTATGACGTTATTCGAGACTCCCTGGGCCTGTTATCGTGATCGGACCGGTAGCCGCGGACAACTCGCCCGGATATCCCACAAGAAATCAGCGATTATAAAGATCCGGCGCGTTGGCATTGTTGAAACCGCCAGACTTTGAATCAACCGTAGGGGCACGGCATGCCGTGCCCCTACAACTGCAAAATCACCGAGGTGTATCGATTGCACTGTATTCGTGAACAATCTTCAGCTTACTCGTGAACAATTCGGGCTAGTTCCGCTCCGATACAAGTCTGCCAACTGCGCCTGACTCGGCGCTTGCCGGGGCCGCCGAGGGAAGCTATTCTTATTCCCGCTGGCTCCCAGCGGAGCCCACACCCGATGTAAGGTGTCGCCGGGATAAAGTCTGCTCCTCCTCAGGCCGGCACGGCTGGGCCGCGGGAAGTAGATTCCTCAGAGTGCAGAATTCTTCGATCGGGGAGCAAGAAAGCATCACAGAGGCCTCTTGATCAAACTCTCATTCATCGGAATGTCCGGAGCGGGCAAGTCCCATTGGACTCGGAAACTGGCCGCGGCCGGATTTCGTGCGATCAGCATTGACGATCGCATCGAGGAGAAGCTTGCTCCGGAGTTGAGCGCCGGCGGCTACCGCGGCATCGGCGGCGTCGCGGCATGGATGGGCTGGCCGGACCAGCCCGAGTACCGTGACCACGAACAGAAATACCTTGCGAGTGAAATTGGTTCCATGCGTGAGGCCTTGGACGAAGTCGAAGAGTCGGGTGAAGACGGCATTGTACTGGACACCACAGGCAGCGTGGTTTACACGGGCGAAGGAATCTGCCGCCGGCTTCAGCACCTCACGACGGTCGTTTACCTTGCGGCTTCCCCCGGAGAAGAGAACACCCTGATTGCACGATATCTGTCCGATCCCAAGCCAGTCCTTTGGGGCAACCTGTTTTCGCAGCGCCCGGGTGAATCGGCAAAAGACGCAGTCGCGCGCTGCTATCCCCAGCTCATCGCTCACCGCAAACAGCTTTACGAGCGGTTCGCGCATCGCATCGTTCCGATGGCGAGCCTGCGAGAGGATGCCCCCGACGCGCGCGGCTTCCTTGAACTTCTTGATTCGCAGGCCCGGCACGCGCGATGAAGTATCGAAGTACTCTCCGCCGCGGACCGGAAGTGTCTTTGCGCGATGCCGTCCTTCGCGGCTCCCCGCCGGACGGCGGCTTGTACATGCCGGTCGAGATGCCGCGGCTCCCCCACGGCTTTTCCGGACGGTTGGGTTCGCTTTCGTTTCCGGAGATAGCGAGAGAGGTGGGCGCATTATTCCTCGGCGACGATATTCCCCCAGGCGCGCTAACCGAAATCGTGGCCTGCGCCTTTGATTTTCCCGTACCGCTGATTTCACTCACGGAACATCTGCACATCCTCGAGTTGTTCCACGGACCGACACTCGCGTTCAAGGATTTCGGCGCGCGCTTCATGGCGCGGCTGATGGGATACTTTGTCCGGGAATCGGGGCAGCAACTCACGGTCATCGCCGCGACGTCCGGCGACACCGGGAGCGCTGTGGCGCACGCCTTTCTGGGAGTCGCCGGAATCCGTGTCGTGATTCTGTACCCTGCCGGACGCGTCAGTGTGGCGCAGGAAAAACAGTTCACCACACTGGGGCAGAACATCACCGCGCTCGAAGTGGCCGGATCGTTTGATGATTGCCAGCGGCTGGCGAAGCAGGCGCTTGTCGATCCCGTGGCCACACAACAATTGACGATCACGTCGGCGAACTCGATCAATATTGCGCGTCTGATCCCACAGATGTTTTATTATTTCGCCGCGTGCGCGCAGCTTCCCGCCGCGGCCAACTCGGTGGTATTTTCGGTGCCCAGCGGCAATTTCGGCAACCTGACCGCGGGCTTGTTCGCGAAACGCATTGGCCTGGCCGTCTCACAATTCATCGCCGCGACCAACACAAACGATGTTGTTCCCGAATTTCTGCGGAGCGGCAAATTGATTCCGCGCGCCTCCCGCCGCACGGTTTCCAATGCCATGGACGTCGGAAACCCGAGCAACTTCGCGCGCATTGTCGATCTTTACGAAAACGATCTTCAGGCCATCCGCCGCGATATTTCTGGCTGCAGCTTCACCGACGAAGAGACTCTCCGCACCATGCACGATGTGGAACGGAGTCACAATTACGTGCTCGACCCGCACACCGCCGTCGGCGTGCTTGGGTGGCGAAGCTTTGCAAAGCAGAACCAAGCTTCCTCTCAGGGCGTCGTCCTTGCCACCGCCCATCCCTCGAAATTCGCGGAGACGGTCGCCCGGGCCACAGGTCTGCGGCCCGAAATGCCGGAACGGCTTACCTCCTTGCTGGATCGCGCGAAGCAGTCCATTCCATTTCCCAATCGCTTTTCCGCGCTTCAGGAATTTCTTCTATCCTCAAAGACCTGATATCGTGTGCGTTGTAGCTCGTCTCTTTAGAGGCGAGGGTTTGCATGCCAATCGCCAGGAAAATCCCCGCGTCTGAAGACGCGGGCTACAGCAACCACTACTAGTATTAAGTAAGAGGGATGTCGACTGAGCTACTTTGTGTCGTGCCTGACGGCACCACACAAAAAAACTCGAGGGTTTTTCCGTAATCTGCTAGACCGTTGGAGTGAAGATGAGAGTTGTCGTGGGAATTTTGGGCCTGTTCCTAATGGTTGCCACGCTGTGGGAGACGTTCGAGAGCATCATTCTGCCCCGTCGGGTTACCCGCCGTTTTCGCCTGACTCGCCTGTTTTACCAAGTCACCTGGACAATCTGGTCGGCCGTCAATGGGCGGCTACCCTCCAAGAAGCTGAGAGAATCGCATCTGAGTTATTACGGCCCGCTTTCCTTGCTGATGCTCTTTGCCACGTGGGCCTTCGCGCTGGTGGTTGCGTTCGCCATGCTGCATTGGGCGGCGGGATCGTCTCTCAACGTATTGGGAGGGCCGGCGACTTTTCGGACCGATCTCTATCTTAGCGGGACAACTTTCTTCACGCTCGGGCTGGGTGACGTGACGCCGCGCACGGCGCTGGCGCGCGTGATCACTGTTGCTGAAGGCGGAATGGGGTTCGGCTATCTGGCCATCGTCATTTCTTATCTGCCGACCATGTATGGCGCTTTCTCGCAGCGGGAATTGAGCATCTCGCTGCTCGACGCGCGCGCCGGCTCCCCGCCTACTGCCGGTGAGTTGCTTCGCAGGCACGCACGTTTTCGGGGTTCGGACACGCTCAACAAGTACCTTCAAGATTGGGAAATATGGTGCGCGCAATTAATGGAGAGCCATCTGTCGTATCCGGTTCTCTGCTACTTCCGATCGCAGCACGACAACCAATCCTGGCTTGCGGCCTTTACCGCGGTACTGGATGTCAGCGCATTGATGATCGCGTACGGCGTCGGCGAGGCCAAGTGGCAAGCGCAACTCACCTTCGCGATTTCCCGCCATGCCATCGCGGATTTGTGCGAGGTACTGAGAGTCCGGCCCCTTGCTCCCGTTGCCGAGCGGCTTCCGCTGAGAGACCTCGCCGAGGTACGCGGCTTGCTCACGGAATCCGGCACAGGCAAGTGCACGGAAGCTGGCGACCTAAAACTAAGCGAGCTCCGGAGCATGTACGAGCCCCAATTGAATGGCCTTTCACGGCGGCTGCGCATGCCCCTTCCATCCTGGGGTGTGGGTGCAAAATTCGTTGAGAACAGGAAGAGGACAGCCTGGGACCGAATTTCATCCGAATCCGCTGGTCCAATGGCTCCGGATGGTGGAGAATCTGGACATTTTTGAAGGTCAGCAAGGTGGAACATTGGCGGGTGGTGCGCCAATTTAATTTTGGTAAGAGCAATTATCGGTAAACATGCCGGCACGGTCCAGCATGGCCTGCGGCCGTCACTCTCTTCCTTTACAGTCAAACAGCCGCGACAGTAGCCTTCCGACAGTTTAGAACTGTCCGTGAAGGCTACTGTTGGCTGTGTTGCGTACGTCTTTCACTTAACCGGGAGGAACCTCTGTACCCGCTCGCCGGCGAACACCTCACCCGTGTAGATGTCGCCTTTGGTGTCCACGGCGATCATGTGCAGCCCGAAGAACTGGCCCCCGTTTTCACCCATGCTGCCGATCTGGCCCACGACCTTGCCGTCCTCGCGGTTGAGGAACCAGATATGGTTATTGGTGAGATCGGAAACATACAAGAAGAGCTGCTGTTTGTCCGGCGAGAACATCACGCCCCCGGTGGAACCGCCCACGCCTGTCATGGGAGCCAGAATAAATTCCTTTACGAACTTGCCTTGCTTGGTGGTGACATGAATGCGGTTCGCCATCCGATCGGCAGCGTAGACCAACCCATCATTGGATACATTCAGCGTGAGGTGGCCACGGAACTCCTTAGGCATCGGTCCGCCGGGAGTATACGCGCGATCCGCGTCATCGGTGGTGATTTCCGACAGTGCGTGTCCATAGGCGCCCCAGCCCCGCTTGAACTGAAGGGTGTCCATGTCAAACACCATCACGCGCCCGCCCAGATAACTATCGGCGGCGTAAAGTTCATGAGCGGGTTCGTCGAGCCGCACCTCTTCGATCTGACCCACGATCATCGGGGTCGTCGGAGGATACTTGGCGCGAAAGGCCGCTATGGCCTCCGCCCGAGCCGCCCGAGCTGCCGGATCGAGTTGAGGGCGCCCACCGGGTGGCGCGAGAAATCCCGCAACGGGACCCCGGCTGCCGCGGCCCGGAGTGCGGGGACTCTCGGGAGCAGCATCGCCTCCACCCCCGCCCGGCTGCGCCTCGGGTGCTCGAGGCACTTCGCCGACTAGTTTGCCGGTCTTCGGATCGTATTTGTGGACGGTGTTCAGCCCGCCGACGGTGTTCCCGATGTAGACGAAACCTTTACTGTCCACCGTCATGCCGTGCCCTTGCGGCGGGTCGAAGGAGTCGATGACGTCGCCTTTCTTGTCGATGTGGATCATCGCTGGAGGCCGGACGCAGCAATCGGCAATCGGAGGAGTCAGCTCTGCCTCGAGCTCAATATCTGTCAGATCGTTCGGACGATCCAGCACCCAGACGTTATCATCCTTGTCCACGGCCAGCCCCGTGACGCCCCCCATCTTCCACTTGTTCGGCAGAGGCTTGGGCCAGTCCGGATCGAATTTGAACTTCGGCGCGGATTGCGACTGTACTCCAAGCGCCACGCACAAGACTAGCAACCCGAGGCCGGCCTGTACGGCGATTGCCCGGCCCCATACACTCATATTCCTTTTCATGAATCCCCTCCTCCTATCGCGTAACCCTGGTTTCCAACGCCAACTGCGGGGAGTCTAGTCCTCGAGATAGGGCGTGTCAACAAACCCATCCGCGTGTTTGGCTGTGACCCGATAGCGGCCGTCGAGCAGCAAATTCTTTTGCACCCGTGACCCTTCCCCCCAATTGCTGATCTGGCTGGGGGCCCGCATTGGCGGCAAATTCGTTGTGTCAGGGGTAGGAGAAGCGTACGATGCAAAAGTGAGATGTCCAAATCGGAAATTCCGGCTTGGATTCTGATGTCCCAAAAAGACGCTCGCTCAATCTGGACGGCAGGGGTTATACGAATGGACGAACACAAACAAACAAATGGCAACTGGATCGGCCCTCTCGTTACGGAATTAAACTTAGTCAGGGAAAAAGAGACAGTCCTCGACCTCGATCACTTCCGCGCTCAACTGGAAGATAGCCAGTTGCTGGAACGCATGCGAAAGGTCGCGGCGGATATAAACGAGAAGGTAGGCTACCACGCATTGGATTTAATGGATTTTCTGTCGCCGCAGCGTTCTGTTCTGCGTCTGTCTTTTTCCAAGAACAGAACCGAGTACATCTTGGAGATTGTGCTTCGGTTGAGTGGCCCGGCCGTGGTGTTCCATTCTGTACACGAGGGTTCCGACAGATGGAATTGGTATCTCTATGGGAGCTCGGGTTCACGCGGATCAAGGATAGCGTTCCGTCAGAACTTCAACCCGGCAGATATTACCGAGGAAACCATCCAAACTTGGTTTTCTTTTCTCATTTCCAGATTCAACGACAAATTCAGGCCGAGGAGCTGCAAGAAAGTATCGGAGCGCCGTGAATTTCACTTGTCTGATATCCTCGGCAAAACTTCTGCATAGTTTTGTTCGACGGGCTCGGGCTAATTTTGATGACGACCCCGCCGGTCCTTTCGCGGAATGCTCTATTTTACTGTTGAGCCGGCGTCCACTGAGTTTAGAACCTGGAGACGATGAACAATCCCGCGCCGATGGCCAGCACATCCTCGCTAAGAGCGATCGCCGTATCTTTGACTTTCAGATGCTTTCCCACTAGCCGACGAACGTGAAAGCCCCCAAACGCTCCGTTGATGGCGCCTAGCGCTCCAAGCAAGCTCCCCGCCAGGATGAGCCGATTCGCCGAGATACAGAGTGAGGCGCCGCAAATCGCTCCGGAAATGATGCGGAAAGTCATTGGCAGCGGGCTCGTTCGGTTCGGCACGAAAGGAAGTTTGTCCGCGATCAGCTCGCCAATCCCAAGCGCCGAAGCCATATAGACGGCAAACGTGGAGCCGAGCAGCGCCAAGCGGGAGTCGCGCAGATCGAGCCGATGGAGATGCGCGGCCCAACTCACAACCGCGGGAGCGGTCAGTGACCGCAAACCGGCGACGATTCCGATCCCGAAGGCAGATAAAGCCAAGGCGAGGTCTGAAGTCACCCCGGTAATCTATATAGTTCAGTTAGTAAGTCAAGAAATAATTATTTCCGCTTTGGGAATAATCTGATTGTGGAAGCCATCCGGCGGGAAATCGCAAGCGGAGGCCAGACTTAACTCACCGATCAATTCAGGAAATGTCCGGGAATTGTAGGAGAAACCCAGGGAAAATCCAGGATGCCTTTCGACAGCCCTCAGCACCGTCAGTGGCCTCCACGATCATCGGAGACATTGGAGGAAAGGCACAAGCAATTGCCGCTTAGTCCTGCGTGTCGGGGTCAGACGTAAGAACGTCCGGCGCGCCCAAAGGATCGATGAAGGGTTCAATCAACGGTCCACCTTCCGAAGGGCCCGCGAGCTTCTTCTGCGCGCGACGCTCCGCCTTCATGCGCTGTTTCTCCTGCCTTTTCATTTCTTTCTGACGCTTTTGAAACGTGGATTTAGAGGTTGCCATCGAATCTCCTTGAATTCCGCGCACTAGACAGGTCGCCGGATGTCCGGCCAGAGCACTGCTTCGTGCTACCAGCGCGGCTCGCGCGGCTGGCGCGCGCTATCGCGGTAATCCTCGTTCGAGAATCGGCCGCCCTGCTTCCCCCCACGGCCTCTGTCGCCGCCCCGGTCGCCACCCCGGTCCCGGTCGAACCCGCCGCCACCCCCGCCTCGTGGACCGCTCGATGCGGATTTGGGGCGAGCTTCGTTCACCTTGAGATTGCGCCCGCCGACTTCCTTCCCATCGAGGCCAGTAATGGCTTTGGCTGCTTCCGCATCGTTGGGCATTTCCACAAAAGCGAATCCGCGGGCTCGTCCTGTCTCACGGTCTGTTGCTATGTGAACGCGCGAAATTTGCCCGAAAGGCTCGAACAGCGCACGCAAATCCGCCTCGGTCGTCTGAAAACTCATGTTGCCGACGAATAAATTCTTCATGTTCTTTCTTCTCTCTTTCGATCTGTAAAAATCCACGTCCCGCGCGCGCCGTCAATCGCCGGATTCAAATCGCTCGGAGGCGACGATGAGGACCGGATGAAGTCACGAGGGGCTTGCGGTGGCCTGCATCTGGAGGGGCACAGGAGGTACCCGGTCCCCTTCGGATGCATCATAACTATACCAGAGGTCCGGGGTATTTCTGTATGGATTATCCTGCTGGCAGGGCGGCGGCTGTTTCAATCCGGTTTCGGCAACGCCTTGGCCCGCGGAAGGGGCGCCCGGGCAGAAAGCCACCCTCTGCCGTAGTCATTGACACTGTTCGAAGCATGCGAATAGCCTGACTTCCGATTTCGGGCAGAGCAAGCGAGAGCGGAGAAGAATAATTCCGGGGAGGAATCTGGATGGCTCGCAAAGCAGGAAAGGCGTCGCTCTCACCAACTAGGATCATGGAAGATTTCGCGGGTGCATGGAGATCTCGAACGCTGATTGCCGCGGTTGAATTGGACGTTTTCAGACATATCGCCGAAGGGAACCGCACGGTGAAAGAAATTGCCGATGCAGCGGGGGCATCGCCGCGCGGGATGGCCTATCTGCTGGACGCTCTCACAGCCATTGGCTATCTGCGAAAGACCGGCAGCCGCCACGGCGTGTTGCCGGCTCCGGCTGCGTTTCTGGTGTCCGGCAAGAAAGCCTACGCCGGCGCGATGGCTCAAGCCTTTTCGCTCACCTGGGACGCTTGGAAGAATCTGACGGAATCCGTGAAGAGCGGCCGCTCCACGGAGGCAGTCAATATCGCCGAAAAAGGAAAAGAGTTCTTTCCGAAATTAGTGGCGAGCATTTTCCCCGGGAACTTTGCGGCGTCGGCCGCGGCAGTCCCGCGTCTTCCGGAGAAAGAACGCCGCAAAATCCATAAGATTCTGGATGTCGCGGCGGGGTCAGGCGCGTGGTCGTTGGCATTTGCTCAAACCATTCCGCAAGCGCGCGTGACGACCCTGGATTTTCCGGAGATGACGCCGATCACGCGAGGATTCGCTGAAAAACTCGGCGTTGCCGCGCGATACGAATATCTCGAGGGCGACCTGCGGCAGGTGGATTTCGGGCGGGATACGTATGACTTGGTGATTCTCGGCCACATCATCCACTCGGAAGGAGAAAAGCACGGCAAGGAACTTTTATTGAAGTCCTACGCGGCGCTACGGCCCGGCGGGAAGGTACTCATCGCGGAATATGTCCCAAACGACGCCCGCACGGGGCCCGCGATGCCGCTGCTGTTTGGTTTGAACATGCTCCTGCAAACCGAGGAGGGGAACGTTTTCACTTTGCGCGAATACCGCAACTGGCTTAAGGCCGCGGGCTTCCGCAAAGTGACGACGATTCCCGTGCCCCCACCGTCAACATTGATCCTGGCGGCCAAGTAGCGCTGGCGTCTCGCCGGCAGTTTCTCGAATCTTCAATATTTCGCAAATAGAAAGCCGGCGAGACGCGCGCTACGGAAAACCCAAATTCGGGAGCTATAAGAGCTAACGCAGCAAGTCCTCGAGCTGAATCTTGGTGTCGGTCTTGGCGTCGCGGTACTTGATGATTACGGGGGTGTAAAGTGAGATGCCCCAGTCCTTGCCCATGCCGCGCGGCAATGCGCGCGAACCGGCAACAACGACGGCCTCTTCCGGCACGACGAGGGGTTCCCCATCGGTCGCCGTGTACACTATGCCGCGCACAACGTCGTAGAGCGGCGTTGAGCGATTCAGGATTGTTCCCGTCCCAAGGACGGAGCGGCGTTTCACAATCGTCCCTTCGTAGACACCGCAATTTCCGCCCACCAGCACGTCGTCTTCAATGATTACGGGCAAGGCGCCGACCGGCTCGAGCACGCCGCCGATCTGCGTGGCAGCGGAAATGTGACAGTTGCGTCCAATCTGGGCGCAGCTTCCGATCAGGGCGTGAGAATCGAGCATCGTGCCGTCGCCCACGTACGCGCCCGCGTTGACGTACATCGGCGGCATGCACACGACGTCGCGCCCAATGTAGCAGCCATCGCGGATGCTCGATCCCCCGGGCACGATGCGGACGCCGTCCCCTGCCGCAAAATGCCTCACCGGGTATGTGTCTTTGTCGAAGTACGGCTGCTTTTCTGGATCGATCGACATGTCGACGATCGTCCCCATGCGGAAGCCCACGAGGATGCCCTTCTTGACCCAGGTGTTGGTCCGCCAGCCGCACTTTTGGGAAGAATCGGGTTCGGCCGACCGCACTCGGCCGGCGTTCAGGTCCTCTTTGAACGCGCGGAATAAATTTCGGTCCTCTTCGGTGTAGCGCGCGGGTTTGGCGTCGAAAAGAGCCTCGATCTGTTGCTCAAGTGCGGATTGCAACGTGAACCCTTTCGAAGAGCGCGAGGGATTGCAGCACGGCGCGAATCTTCGCAAGATTTTCCGGACGCGGCGGCACCAACGGCAGCCGCCAGACGGGCTCGAGCAAACCCATCTCGGCCATTGCCGCCTTTACCGGCCCGGGATTGGTCTCGATAAAGTTCACTTCGATTAGCGGCAAGAACTTCCTCAGCATCGCGCGTACCGTTGCGAATTCGCTTGCCAGGCACAATTGCACCAGGCGCGTCATTTCCGCCGGGATTTCATTGGAAACCACGGAGATCAGCCCGCGGCCGCCCATGGCCACCAGCGGCAGGGTGAGCGCGTCATCGCCCGAAAGGACGATGAATTGCTCCGGGACTTGCTGGATTACCTGGGTCATCTGCGCGATGTTCCCGGAAGCTTCCTTGACGCCGATGATGTTTTCGATTTCGGAGAGCCGGCACAATGTCGCGGGCTCGATGTTCACATTGGTTCGCGGAGGCACGTTGTACAAAATGATCGGAATGGAGATCGCGGACGCGATGGCCTTGTAGTGCTGATAGAGGCCTTCCTGCGTCGGCTTATTGTAATACGGCGTCACTGACAGAATTCCGTTGGCGCCCATGCGCTCGATTTCGCGTGCCATCTCGATTACCTTGCGCGTGTCGTACCCGCCCGCGCCGGCCAGGACCGGCACCTTGCCCTTGGCCTCTTCCAGCGTTATCGCCACCACGCGCAGGTGCTCCTCATGAGTCAGCGTGGGACTCTCCCCCGTCGTGCCGCAAGGGACCAGGAAATTGATCCCCGCCGAGATTTGCCGGCGTATCAACCGCCGCAAAGCGTTTTCGTCCAGCGACAGGTCGTCCCTGAACGGCGTGACCATGGCCGTGCCGCATCCTCTGAATCCTGTAAACATGGTTGCCTCCTCATAACCTTGGTGGTCCAATAGTGCTCCACCTTGCCAGTAGCACAGGCTTCAGCCTGTGTGGTGTTCGATTGGTCGCAACTAAAACCACACAGGCTGAAGCCTGTGCTACTAACCTCGCGCGCTTCAAATCGCGCCCGCACCCGTTAATCCGCGGGGCGGCGCATGGCTTTCGCGTCACCCGCAAAAATGACTTCTCCAAATTCGTGGAGCCCGCGCTTGCCGATCACCCACTGCGCCGCTTTCAGCGCGCCGCGGGCAAATCCTTCGCGGCTGCGAGCGGCGTGGCGCAGGGTAATCGTGTCGGCCGCCGAGTCAAACCCAATTTCGTGCGTACCCGGATTCGCGCCTGCGCGGTTTGAACTGGCGTCGATCTGCCGCGTATATCCGGCGCGGTTCATTTCCTCCACCAGTTGGAGCAGCGTGCCCGAAGGCGCGTCTTTCTTCGCGGAATGATGGACTTCCCAAGCCCAAGCGCCGTACTCGGCTTCCTTGGCGAGAAGTCGCGCAGCTTCAGACACCACGCGGCGGAAAACGTTCACGCCGATCGAATAGTTCGCGCTGTACACCACGCCCGCGCTGCTCCGCTCGACAAAAGCCCTCACGCGTTCCAGTTCATCGTACCATCCCGTCGTACCCACAACCGTGGGAACGCCGATTGCGCATAGCCGTTCGAGGTTGGCCACAGCCACATCCGGCATCGAAAATTCGATCGCCACATCCACACCGCGGAAATTTTCGGGTGTGATCCCCTGCTGATTCACATTCGTGTCGATGTCCAACTTCAGGCCGACGGCAAAGCCCGCCTCCGGCGCGAGCCGCTCGATCAGTTGGCCCATTTTCCCGTATCCGACGATGGCGAGGCTTTTAGGCATGGAGGGCTTCCGCGCGGCTCAGAAGCATCCGCGTCATTTGCGCGTAGGTATCGACCGCGCCAAGCAATTCGCGCTTCGAAATCTTTTCCTCCGTTGTGTGCGCCACGTGGATGCTGCCCGGCCCGAACAAGAACGGTTCGCCCCACGCGGGCGCCAGCACGGGAATGTCGGTCGTGAACGATACGACCGATGTCGGAAAACCATCGAGCGACTTGAATTGCATCGCCGGAAGCTCCAGGATTTCCCTGACCTCCGCGCGCGCTCCGATCGCGTTCCGCAAAGTCCGATCGATTTTACGCCCGTCGCCCACGATGCGAATGGCCAATTCCGCTTTGGCTGCGTCCGGGACAATGTTCGGCGCGCGTCCTCCTGAGATCGTTCCGATGTTCACCGTCGTTCGGCCGAGAATCGCATCTTCGGGCAGAGGCATCCGGCGAACCGAGTCCAGCGCATCGAGAAGCTTCTCGATAGCGGATTCGCCGAGTTCGGGATACGCCGAATGAGCCATCTTCCCCGTCGCTGCAATTTCATACCGCAAGATTCCCTTCGAACCCAGCGCGACTGTGCTCTCCGTCGGCTCACCGTTAATCAGATAGCGAGAGCCACGCGGCGAAAGGGAGGCAACATGCGCGCCGGCGCTGTTTCGCTCTTCCCCGACAACGAAGAGCAGCGCGAAATTGCGCGTTCCGGTTTCAAGCAGCATTTCCGCCGCGGCTATCATTGCCGCAATGATTCCTTTTGCGTCGCAGGCGCCGCGCCCATAAATGTGATCGTCGTCTTCACGCGACACGAGGAACGGCGGCACCGTGTCCATGTGCGTCGAAAGCGCCACGACGGGGCGGCCCCATTCGGCATATACATTGAAACGTTCCGGCGAAACCAGCATCGCTTCCGCCTTGCCGTCAGAGCCCGCCGCAAGCCCGGAGAGATAGTGGAGCAAGTATTCGCCTACCTGCTTCTCGTTCTCCGTGATCGACTCCATGTCGATCAGCGCGCGTGTCATTTCAAATGGGTGCATTCACTCCGCCACTCCCCCAATAAAACCTTATGCTCCCGCTGCTCCTGCTTCACCAGGCCTTTGTGGACCAGAGCTTTGTGGATCAAGGTTTTGTGGGTCACGGCTTCAGCCGTGACATCAAGGAACACTGTTCAGGGGTTTTAACCCCTGAAGCTTCAGCGGCTAAAGCCGACGCCCCTTGAGTCACTGAACGTCGGAGCTAAAGCTCCGACCCACAAAACGTTTAGGAACTCCTCGGAACAATACGGCACATATAGAACGGGAATTACGTTGTCACTGGTGAGGCTACTAATCCAAAGAGGGAACGGTGCGCAGGGGGGAGGCAAAGCGCGGAGAAATTCAAGGCGCGATGCTCCTCGATAGCGCTCCATCCGATTCCTCGGATGACAGTGGGCAGGTGTTAGCCTGGCCCCCCAGCCGCCTTGGGGGAACTGCCTTCGGCGACTTCGGCGGAAGATCCTGCTGCACCTTTCGCTCGGGCTCCGAAGCTCCTCGGAACATCAGCCCGGCTACTTATTGCTTCCGCACCTCTACCAAGACACCCCCAACATAGCATCCCCGGGACGCGCGGTCAAACAGGTGGATAGGTCCCCGGCTATCCTGGCGGGATCCGAGCAGCGCCCGCACCCGGCGTGAAAATCCAGTCCAACGCGTCTTCGATTTTACGGAATACTCGTATTCCTTTTTCGCCGGCTAACTCACGGTGAATCTCAAACATCCTGGCGAGCCCGAATTGGAGGTCATCTTTGACAAGCATGGCGCGGCGCGATTGCGGGGAAAACAAATTCTTCTTCGCGGCAAGTCGCACGTCTTCCGGTGTGATGTCAATTTTGGTGATGTGGGTGAAATCTGACAACTGGGAAAAGGTTGGATCAAAATCGGGGTCTTTTGAGAGCCGTTCCTGATGTTCGAATATATCCTCTTTGGTGAGCACTCCAGATCCCGAACTCATCACGAGTCTGCGCTCTTTATCGATCTTGTAGAAGGCAGGCATATGGAACCCCCTTCCTCCGGAGTGAAAGCAGACCTGCGGATGTAAGTGTGGGGCCGAGAAAATTCTTCGATCCGCCAGGGCGGACTACACTTCCGGAGGTTCAAGCTTACTAGGCAAGAGGGTACGTCATCCATTATCATCGCCGCAAGAACTGGGATCGTCCAGGCAGGGCGATAATCACGGCATCGTGCCTCCCCAGGGATGATGCTTTCAACATCGACAGATCGCCAATTCCATCGCAAAGCGAGGGAAACAAGTACAATTTGTGGTCTCGGCCCACGTTGTCCCCCGGATTGCCAGACCTCATGGCGTGTCCAACCCCCAGTTGGGGCCAGAAATGGGGACACGTCCATGGCCAAGCATCTTCTTGCAAGCCCTGCTGCCGGTGTGCGGCAGATTGAAGTAGTCGGCTCGGACCTCGATGGACAGCAATACATGGAACGGACTCACACCCTCTCGATTACTCGAGACGGTGCTACGATCCTGCTGGCAAACAAGCTGGCTCCCGAATCGGAGTTGCTCGTTCGGAATCTGCAGACAGATGAGGAAGCGATCGTCCGCGTGGTAGGCCACATCCGAGAAGATGCTTCTGGACACATGTATGGCGTAGCCCTTCTGGATCCTTCGGTGGATCTATGACATGTTCAGTTCCCTTGCGACCTAATTGGCGGCCTCCCCTTCGGTTCACCGAGAGCGTTCTCCGTGGACGGAACTCAGGGTAAACAAGTCGCCGACGCGCCAAAGCCAGCCCGCCTAGGCGGGACGGCGCGTAGAGCCCGCACCCGCTGAATGCGGTAAACGCGTAGTTTTGGAGTGCAGTCGTTGCCATGCGGTGCGTGCCGTTACCCTTACTGAAATAGAAATGGCGGTTTTCGAAAGCAAACGGGCATTGACGCGCCACTGTGAGTGCGGCACCTTGTCCACTATCTGGAAGGAGACGGCGCGAG
>WNFF01001414.1_pt1 | contig 25369 bp, 24 predicted proteins | sample 5400441 | NCBI WGS metagenome assembly WNFF01 (sample SAMN13153345, study PRJNA577476) | soil metagenome | isolation source: 120 cm saprolite under Douglas fir tree site 2 hole 3 replicate 1 | place: USA:California | collected 2015-04-18
ATTGCGAGACTGACAACGGCGCGCTTTGATCGCGAGCCGGCGGCCGATGCCGGGCGGCAGGACTGAAGGTTGGTGTAGTCACGCATGGCTGAGATTGAGGTGGATGATCGAGCCGTGCGGGTGGCGCTGGAGCGCCATTGGGATGCTTCGGACGCGAGCGATTTCAAGGTCGAACATGAAATCTACCGCGAGGATGCCGTGCTTGATTATCCGCAATCGGGCGAGCGGATCCGCGGTCGGCACAACATTCAAGAGAGCCGATTCGTCCAGCCCAACAAGAAGCGTTTTACGGTCCGGCGAATAATCGGCAGCGGCGATCTCTGGGTCACTGAATTCGTACTTACCTATGATGGCATACCATCTTACGCAGTGAGCATCATGGAATTCCGCGAAGGACTGGTGGCCAACGAAACGCAATATTTCGCCGATCGGTTTGACCCTGCACCCTCGCGTGCGCATCTTGTTGAGCGAGTAGGCGAAATCACGTCATTCCAAATACACCGCCGAGGAGAACGGCGTTGATGTAGATGAGATTTCATCAGGGCTTGTCCCCCTGTCTTCAACGACTACTCATGGCACTTGGCTGACGTTGCCAGTCTGGCCGATGTGCGCTTTGCGCCAATAGCGGTGGTTTCGGCAGCGCTCAGGGGACCTTAAGCCAGCTTTCCGGGTTGCGGTGCCCGCGTCGCTCATCTTCGTCCCGCCCCGTGTCGGCTCGCGTGCCATGCTTTAAGGGCTGCGCTCTCTTCATCGGCTGTGAGACCGGTGACCGGTCCGCCGGCGGTGCGCGCCCAAGACAAAGTGTCGCGGGCGGTCTCCGAAAGGGTACGCACCGTCAAGCCGGAATCGCGCGCCGGTGATGTGTCGCGAGCTGCAAAGCCAGCGTAGTCTGGTAGCGGGAGCCACAGCGGCAGCGAGCGCGGACCAGTCCAGCGCCTGATGTCATGGCTCTCCAGAAACGCGCGGTCGACCCAGGTGAAGGTGCAGGACGCGCCAACGGCGTCCGCGCATTCTGCCAAGAACTGGCCGCGCGTGGACGATGGCCCAATACCATCAAAATACCCGGAAAGACGGCTGTGCGCGGCATGCACGATCCACTGGGCGAGATCTCGCACGTCGATGAACTGGACCGCATCATCCGGCGTTCCCGGCACAAGCACCTCGCCGCCTCGATCGAGCCGCGTCGGCCAATAGGTGAACCGCCCCGTTGGGTCCTCTGGACCTGCGATCAGTCCGGCCCTGCAAATAAAGGCGTTCCCACCTATCGCCTGCTCACACGCGACCTTGGCGGCGCCATAGGTCTCCTCGGTGCTGTGCTCCATCTCCAATGTTGTGGGCGCCCGGAGTGGAGCGGCATCTGCCCGCTGCCCGGTCGTGCGGTTGTCGGCATATACGCTCACCGTCGATACAAACGTCCAATGCTCGACGCCCTGCTTGAGTGCCGCGACTGCGCGACGCACTTGGCCGGGATGACGCGACACATCAACAACGGCGTCGAACTCCTTGCCGGCAAGTGGCGCGAGGCCGTCCGGTTCGTCGCGGTCCACTCGGATGAAACGAGCGCCGTGCGGAACTGTTCCGGCGACGCCTCGTGCGGCGCACGTCACGTCATGGCCCATCGCGTGGGCGTGGGCGGCAATTGCGCGCCCGAGAAACTGCGTGCCGCCAAGGATCAACAGGCGCATTTTCATCTCATTTCATTTTTGTCGAGAAATGGTTTCCAGGAGAGCGCCTCACTGTTGGCATTGTCAAAATGGCCATCCTCTAGAAGCTTACCTACAGATCTGAAGTATTCACAAAGGAATGACGCATCCGGCAATTGGTACACGTGCTCATTCGGTGCCCACAAACCAAATTTCCTGGCGGAGATAAATGCGGACAGGATGGCAGGTTTAAGATCACGCACATCGTCCGGCCATCCTGACGACGCGGTTCGGGTTTTGATGCTATCTGAAAGACTGTGAAATTTTGAGCCCAGGCTTCGGAGCTCGTAAGCTTTTTTTTCGTCCGACTTCCGGTTTAACCATTCCAATGAGACGCCAATTACGATTCCGGTCAAAAAGACCAACACAAATTTAAACCAACCCTGTTGGCCCAGTGCGAGGAGGTTGTTGAAAACGGTCGTAGCCATGGCGTTATGAAAAACCGTCGTGGCCATACCGTTAGGATCGGAGAAGACGTTTTCCTCCAACCATTTTTCGAGGATAGGCGTGATCAGTGGGATCAGCAGAAGACCCCAAATCCCAAACAGAAACTGTTTAAGCCATTTGGACATGGAGCCTTGTTTAGCACACTGACACAGCCATCCAGCCGAATTAAAGGTTGACCTCCGGTCAGTCCGGCTTCGATCTGTGCAAGCGCAGCGAAGCTACGCCGCCCGGACTGTCGCGAGAAAACTCTCGACCTCTTGCTTTAAGCGCTCGGACTGCTTTGCGAGTTCGCCGGCCGAACCGAGAACCAGTTCGGCAGCGACTGCTTTACCCGTTAAGCCTTTATTGCAAACGACGTGCGGTTATGCCGGAACGGGCGTCATGCGCCGGCGCTGACGCGTCCAGCGCATTGCTCCACTTCGATATCGTCTGACCTCGCGTCAGCTTGATCGTCCTCGGCAAACTTCTCGATCTATTCATGAGCGTCACGCCAAGGGCCCGCGCGCTTTCTATTCATGATTTCTTCTCATGATTTCTACGCGTGGCCCGCCGAGCTTTTTCCATAACCAGACAACATGACGCAGCATGGGAACTTCGGCGCCGCTTTCCGAGTTGTTCCCCTGAGGATAATGACAAGCCGAGACAGGATCACCGATCGATGAGCCACGCGCGCCTTGTTTCGATGTTCGCTCGCGGATGGATGACCGGCAGAGCGGCGTTGCTTACGGTTGCGGTCCTGTGTCTTCTGGCTGTGCCTTCGAGATCGCCGGCCCAGGATGCCGGTGTAAGCGGCATTCCTCCGGGACCTGGGAATGCGCGAGGACAGAACGGCTCGGTCAGCGATCCCAGCGGCATCGGCAATGCGGCCAAAGTGCCGGCGATACCGCCGCCGGCCATAAGCCCGGTTCCCATACCCACCTTATCCCCTCCCACGGCTGCTTACCGAACGTTCCCGGCGCAACGAGCCGTCAAGATGAGACAAACGCGACTTGCGGCATCCAGATCTCATCGCCCGGCAAGCCGAGCGGCCGTCAGGGAGCAAGACAAGCTGCTCAACGGCAAGATTCCAAGTATCTGCAGGGGATGCTAATCCTCGGACTGGCTTGCCGGATGGCAAATACATTCCCAAAGGCGCAGTATGGTGTGCGCGCCAGCCCTCTTCTGAGAGGCTGGCTTTCGGTCATGAAGCGATCTGATCGAATGAGGCGGCTCGACGCGGCGGTTTGACCCGATTAGAAGCGCGGTGTTTCGGTGACCCATTCGGTCGCAACACATGGTTCGGGTGCCCATGTCAATCTAGCTGGTCTTTTCAGGATCCAGTCCAATTATGGGCCCCCCGAGAACGGTGATGCTCGCCTCCAGGAAGGCAAGATAGTTTGCATGGGAAATCAAAAAGCCAAGACCGACGAGTTCAAGCGCAGCTTCCGATGAACTCCCTCCCACTGGTCTCGGTCGCGCACCTCCATCAATAACCAAGGGTCGGAAGCTGCGGGCGTGCTGCCGGTGCTTTGCTCCCGGCCGGATGTTGTTCGAGCAATGGATCAATTGCAGACGTGGCTTCGACATAGCTGTGCTGCCTTTCGGTTATCCAGCAAGCGTAGTCATGGAGCGATGGATCGGACCATTGAACGGTGGTTGATCCATACGTTACATTTGGTTGAGAAGAATAATACCCAGGTTTAGGGTCGACTACCTTGGGCGCTCGCGAGTGATGACGCGCCTCGTTCGGCGGCTATCTGGCAATATCGGGCGATCAGCCCCGTGACGCTGTTGGTCGCCAAGTGCGCTCGCCGCGTATATCGCGGTGCATCATATCCTCCAGACCGTGAAAAGCTGCTAATGTGCAGTCTGTTAGGAGGGCGACGTTGTCGCCGCTGATGATAGCGATCACCTAGCGACGCAGCGCGGGCCCGAGACGGCCGAATGCCTAGTGCTGCCGATGATGCGTAACCAGACGATGAAATCCTGGCGCTCGGCCGAGCAATGGCTGCTCGGCAGCATGGTACTGGCGTTGGTGGCCGCTGCTTGCATTTGGCTCGTGCTCGGTCCCGCACCGACGGCCCCTGGCTATTTGCTTGCCATCGTGCTGCTCATCGCCTTGCTTCTCGTCTCATTGATCATGATGCGCATGGTAGCGAGTACCCGCAGGCAGATGGCAGCCGCGCTCCAGGGTCGAGCAAGGGCCGAACAGCGTGCGATAGAAGCGTTGCGCGACACCGAGGCGCAATGGAAGGAGGTCTTCGAGCACAACCCGGTCATGTACTTCATGGTCGATGCGACCGGCACCGTCCTGTCGGTCAACACTTTTGGTGCCGCGCAACTCGGCTATTCGGTCAGCGAATTGCTTGGGCAATCCGTGCTGCAAGTCTTCTTTGAAGACGACCGAGACCTGGTCCAAAAAAGTGTTGCCCTCTGCCTGGAAAATATCGGCCAAACGCACAGTTGGGAAATCCGAAAGATCCGCAAGGACGGTTCAGCGCTTTGGGTTCGTGAAAACGCCAAAGCCGTGCGGCGGCTGGATAACCAGCTGATTGTGCTGATCGCATGCGAGGACATCACCGAGCGCAAGGAGGCTGAAAATGCCCTGCGGCAGAGCGAAACGTATTTAGCCGAAGCACAGCGATTGAGCCACACCGGCAGCTTCGGCTGGCGCGTCGCCAGCGGCGAAATCATTTGGTCGGAGGAAACTTTCAGAATATTTGGCTACGACAAGGCCCCTTCCGTCACGCTCGACACGGTCTTTCAACGCATTCTTCCGGACGATCGTGCGCGCGCGAAACAGACCATCGACCGCGCGTCCAGCGACGGCAACGATTTCGATCACGGATATCGACTGCTGATGCCCGACGGCTCGATTAAATATGTCCATGCCACGGCGCATGCTGTAAAGGATGCATCGGGCGGCATCGAGTTCGTTGGAGCGGTGACGGATATCACTGCGCGCAAGCGAGCCGAGGAGGAACTGCATGAAGCGCAGGCGAACCTCGCGCATATCACACGCGTGACGGCCCTCGGGGAGCTGGCCGCGTCGATCGCCCATGAAGTGAGCCAGCCGCTCGCCGCCATCGTCACCAACGCCGCGGCCTGCCTGCGTTGGCTCGACCGCGAAACTCCTAATCTGGAAGAAGCGCGCGGCACAGTGCGGTCGATTATTAATGACGGCAGTCGGGCTGGCGAAGTGATCCAGCGCGTCCGTGCACTCGTGAACAAGACTGCCGGTCAGAAAGTGCCGCTCCACATCAATGAAGTCGTCGACGAGGTTATCACCTTGGCGCAGCATGAATTGTTCAGCCACCGGGTGCTGCTGCGGTTGGAACTCGCCCCTGCTCTGCCCCTGGTCCGCGCCGATCGGATCCAGCTTCAGCAGGTGATCCTCAACCTGATAATCAACGGCATTGAAGCGATGCAAGCGGTCACGGACCGGCCGCGCGAACTCGTGATCCGAACGCACCAGGACGAAACCTGCCAAATTCTGGTCACGGTAAAAGATTGCGGTATCGGGATAGCCGCAGACAATGCCGACCGGCTGTTCGACGCCTTCTTCACCACCAAATCCAGCGGCATGGGCATGGGCCTCTCGATCTGCCGCTCAATCGTCGACGGTCACGCAGGACGACTGTCAGCCTCCGGCAATATCGGGCCGGGTGCAACGTTTCAGTTCACTTTGCCATTGCATCAGGAGAACAATACGCGGTGACCGGACGCCCAACATTGCCGCGCAACCTCGCAAGCGCCGAGGAACCGATCGTCTTCGTCATCGACGACGACGCACCGATGCGCGAAGCGCTCGGGAATCTTCTCCGGTCAGTGGGCTTGCAGGTCGAGGTGTTCGGTTCGGCTTCCGAGTTTCTGCAGAGCAAGCTTCCGGATGTTCCCGGTTGTTTAATCCTTGACATCAGATTGCCTCGACTGAGCGGCCTCGACTTTCAGGCAGAGTTGGCGAAGGCGGGCATTCACATTCCGATCATCTTCATGACCGGTCACGGCGATATCCCGATGTCGGTCAGAGCGATGAAAGCCGGAGCTATCGACTTTCTGACCAAGCCATTCCGCGATCAGGACATGCTGGATGCCGTGACGACGGCAATCGAGCGCGACCGCGGTAGCCGCAATGAAGCAAGGATCCTCGCGGACTTGCATGCCCTTTTCGCAACCCTGACCCCTCGGGAGCGGGAGGTGATGGCTCTGGTCACTGCCGGACTCATGAATAAACAGATCGCAGCCGAAATCGGAATTGCCGAAATCACCGTGAAGATACACCGCGGGCACATTATGCGGAAAATGGCGGCGAAATCGTTGGCCGATCTGGTGAGGATGGCCCAGGCGCTCGGACTACGGCACGCGGCATCGTAGCGTGCAATTGCTTTAGGTCGAATCGCATTCCGCTGGCTCTTGCAAACCTAAGTATGATTTTCCGGTCCTGTTTTGCGACGCACTCTGCCGTCAAGCGGCTGTGCAGCAAGAGGCATTCCGTTTGCACCTCCAGGAACGACCGTGTTGTCCAACCCACCAGTGATTTCAATTGTTGACGATGACGGATCAGTTCGCGCCGCGACCCACAATCTCGTGAGGTCGCTTGGGTACGTCGTCCATACATTCGCGTCGGCCGAAGAGTTCTTGCGGTCGCCCCACCTGAATGACACCTCGTGTGTGATAGCAGATGTGCAAATGCCGACAATGAGCGGTGTCGAGCTGCAAGCCCACTTGCTGACCAAGGGACACCGCGCGCCGTTCATTTTCATCACGGCCTTCGCCATCGAGAGCGCTCGCGCGCGAGCTCCGCAGGCGGGGACGACCTGTTTCCTGACCAAGCCCTTCGACGGAGAAGCTCTGGTCAAATGCCTCGACGCCGCTCTCGAGCGACACGGCGAAGGAACGAGCATTTGATCCAATTGGCTGGCGCCGCGTCTCGCACTCCGCGATGCCGATCAGTGAATGCGTTCTACGAGCGTGGCGTGCTGCTGGCGGGTTATACATAAGGATGAGCGCACCAAACATCTAGACGAGTTGATAATGGAGGGGGAGGAAACGAGACTGGAGGCATCATCGCCCTTCGAGAGCACGAAGGCGAAGTAGCGCAGCACACAATGATCGGTAAATGGCAATTCCTCGGAAAGGAGGTCGCCATGCGTAGAGGCCCACGTTGTTCCGAGTGCGACAGTGAAGATCCCAAAATAGTCTCTCTGCGAAATCCTGTGCGTGAACATTACTGCGGGCGCATCTGCCTTGACGAAGGGCGGGAGAACTTCATTCGCTGGACACGGCGAACGAACGCGGAGGCTGCGTCATGACAAATCGTTGCGGCAATCCAGACTGCAACCATCCCTTCGGGTTAACCCGATGCAGCTGGCGCTTCGTGCAGTTTTGCTCGACCAAGTGTCGCGAGAGTTACAAGCGTCAGCGGGAACGCAATCGGGAACGCAACATAGCTTACTGGAGATGGCTCTACAAAGCTCCTGAGTCGTCTGCCGCAGAACAAAATTGATCCGGTGCTGCAGCTTCCCCACACCGGACACTTGCCCCCTGCCGCTCGGGGGCATTTTTTTGACAGTGCCAAAGTGCGAAATGCCAGTGGCGCGTCAAAGAACCGCGGTGCGCCTTCAATCGCGTTCCGTGTTTGACGCAAATCGAGCTGGTTGACTGTTGAATTAACGATTGCCGACAGAGCGAGCGAGATACTCAAGGAGCCATCATGACGACACTACAAGCGATGCTGCTCGGAGCGATGATCGTGTTGACGCCTTCGCTTCTCGTGCTCGCCTTCGTCCTGCGGGGCATTCCCGACGCACCCGGTGAAGACCCCGATTGGCTTGAAGTCGATCCAAGCGAACATCGCGCCGACGTGCCAGCACGTCTGAAATTTGACGCTGAACGGACACGGGGCGCTGTCAAACGGGATTGAAAATTGCGCGCGCAAGTTCGTTATTCGATCGGCTTCAGCCCGGCTTCGATTTGCGCGCGGCGCGGTTCCAGGAACGGCGGCAGCGCCAGTTTCTCGCCGAGCGTTTCCAAGGGCTCGTCGGTCGCAAAACCCGGTCCATCGGTGGCGATCTCGAACAGGATGCCGTTGGGCTCGCGGAAATACAGGCTTCGGAAATAGAACCGGTCGATCTCGCCGCTGTTGCGGATGCCAAGCTCGTTCAGCCGTTGCGTCCACGCATGATATTGCGCTTCGTCCGGGGTGCGGAACGCGACGTGGTGCACGCCGCCGGCGCCCTGCCGCGCTTCCTGCAAATCCGCACTCTCGATAACGTGCAGCTCCGCGGCCGGACCGCCCTCGCCCATCGCAAACACATGGATCTGCGCCCCGTGCGCGGCATAGTCGCGCACGCGGCGCATGTTCAACACGCCGGTCAGGATCTGCGCGGTGCGGGCGAGATCGTGCACGGTGAGCACGATCGGACCAAGGCCCCTGATCTGGTGCTCCGCCGGCACCGGGCTCTTCTCCCACGGCGAGGCTGGCCCCGCGCCGCCGTCATCGACCAGCACCAGCCGCTGGCCCTCGCCGTCTTCGAACGGCAGCGTCAGACGGCCGTCGACTTCGATGACCTCACGCGTATGGCCGCCGGCTTTCTTGAGGCGGTCCCTCCAGTAACCAAGGCTTTTTTCGCCGGCGACGCGCAATCCGGTGCGGGAAATGCTGTTGGTGCCGCGCTGCTCCGGTGCTGCCGGGAAATCGAAGAAAGTAAGGTCGGTGCCGGGATTGGCGTTTCCGTCGGCGTAGAACAGATGATAGGCGCTGACGTCGTCCTGATTGACGGTCTTCTTGACCAGCCGCATGCCGAGCAGGCCGGTATAGAACGCCAGATTCTCCCGCGGTTTCGCGGAAATCGCTGTCAGATGGTGAATCCCGGTCAACTGCATCGAATTATCCTTTAATCCTTCAGACCCCTTCCGGGGAAAATCAGCGGAGGCATTGGGGCCCCATCGCGGATCATGTAGGATATGGCCGGGAGACTCGCCAGCGGCCCCTTTGCCGCTTGGGTTCTAAGGACAAGTTCATGACCGGGCACCTGATAGTCACCGACGAGGACGCGACGCGGGTGATCACGCTGCGGCGGCCCGAAAAGAAGAACGCGATCACGCAGGACATGTATCGCGCCATGAGCGATGCGATCGACACCGCGCAGAACGACCCGGCGATCCGCTGCATGATCATCACCGGCGGGTCGGGCGTATTCACCGCTGGCAACGATCTGGAAGATTTTCTCAAGGACGGCACCTCCAATACCGACCTGCCCCGCGCGTCCAATGCGACCAAGTTTCTCTATTCGCTGGCGCACAACGTCAAGCCGATCATCGCCGCGGTCGACGGCGTGGCCATTGGCATCGGCACCACCATGCTGTTCCACTGCGATTACGTTCTCGCCAGCAAGACCGCGACATTCTCGACGCCGTTCATCCATCTTGGGCTGGTCCCGGAAGGCGCCTCCAGCCTGCTGATGCCGCGCACCATGGGATACCAGCGTGCGTTCGCCACATTGGTGATGGGACGCACGGTCAGCGCCGACGATGCGCGCGTCGCGGGCTTCGTCAACGTGGTGGTGGCGCCCGGCCACACCGAGGCCGAGGCGCGCAAGGTCGCGCGCGAGATCTGCGCGTTGCCGGCCGAAGCGGTCGCGATTTCGCGCAAGCTTCTGAAACTGCCGCCGGAAGACCTGACCCGCAGGATCGACCAGGAAGGTCACCTGTTTGGCGAGCGGATGCGCTCGAAGGAAGCGGTGGCCGCGTTCAAGGCATTCTTTTCGCGCAAGAAGGCCTGAGGTCGAAGCTTCGTGAAATCGTTATGCTGGACGCTCTATCATAAAGCCATGAGAACGCCGCTTCTGCCATCCCTCGCGGGTGCGCTGCTTCTGGTGCTGGCGCAGCCCCCGCGCGCGGCCGCGCAGGCTGCGCCGCCGATCGATCTGCGGATTCTCGCGATCAACGATTTCCACGGCAATCTTCTGCCGCCGCCGGGCGGGATCAGGATCGCCGATCCCGACGACAACACCAGGAAGATCAGTGTGCCGGCGGGCGGCGCCGAACACATGGCGACGCTGGTCAAGCAACTCCGCCAGGGAGCCAGGAACACGATTTTTGTAGCGGCCGGAGATTTGATCGGCGCCAGCCCGTTTCTGTCGGCGATGTTTCACGATGAGCCCACCATCGAATCGCTGTCGATGATGGGGCTGGAGGTAGCCTCGGTCGGCAATCACGAATTCGACGAGGGCAAGGCTGAATTGCTTCGGATGCAGAATGGCGGCTGTCATCCCACCGACAAATGCCTGGGGCCGCACCCGTTCCGCGGCGCAAGATTTCACTACCTTGCCGCAAGCACGATCGAGACCGCTTCCGGGAAGACCGTATTCCCTCCCTACGAAGTGAGGGAGTTCGATGGAATTCGCGTCGCCTTCATCGGCCTGACACTGAAGGGAACGCCCAACCTCGTCTCCCCGGTGAGCGTCGCAGGTCTCGAATTCAGGGACGAGGCTGACACGGTGAATGCGCTGGTGCCGGAGCTGAAGGCGCAGGGCATCGAGGCTATCGTGGTTCTGATCCACGAAGGTGGCTTCCCGGCCGGCGACTATAATGAATGCCCGGGCATTTCCGGACCGATCGTCGACATCGTCAGGAAATTCGATCGCGCGGTCGACGTGGTGATCAGCGGTCACACCCATCAGGCCTATGTCTGCGCGATCGATGGACGACTTGTCACCAGTGGCGACAAATACGGCACCGTCGTCACCGCGATCGATCTGAAGCTCGATCCCGCGACACGCGACGTCGTCAGCGCCAAGGCGGACAACGTCATTGTCCGCACCAGCGCTTATGCCAGGGATCCGGAACAGACCGCGCTGCTTGCCTCCTACGATAAATTCGCAGCCCCGATCGCCAACCGGCCGGCGGGGTCGATCAGCCAAACGCTGTCGCGCACGCCAAACGATGCGGGCGAGAGCCCGCTCGGCGATATCGTCGCCGATGCCCAGCTGGCCGCGACGCGCGCCGACAAAAACGGCGGAGCCGTGATCGCATTCACCAATCCGGGCGGCGTCCGCACCGATATTCCGAAGAAGGCGGAAGGCGGCGTGACCTACGCCGATGTATTCGCCAGCCAGCCGTTCCGGAATCAGCTGGTGACGCTGACGCTGACGGGAATGCAGATCAAGAACATGCTCGAGCAGCAATGGCTCGATCCAAAGCGGCCGCGGGTTCTGCAGGTTTCCAAGGGCTTCAGCTACGCATGGGACAACGCCAAGCCCTATGGCGACCGCATCATCGCCGATCGCATGTCACTGAACGGGCAACGCATCGATCCCGCGACGAGCTACCGCATGACGGTGAACAATTTTCTCGCGGTTGGCGGCGACGGTTTCACGGTATTGAAGGAAGGCTCAGCACAGCAATTCGGCGTCTACGATGTCGATGCCTTGTACGTCTATTTCCAAGCCAACGGCCCGCTATCGCCGGGACAGCCCGACCGCATCATCCGGCTGAATTGAGGTGACCGAATCCACTCTTTCGGAACACGCGCCAAACAACTAGGTTATCCTCGTTTCACAGCGCTCAAGGGGGCCGGATCCCTGCATGACAACACTTCTGCTGACGCATCGGGCAAGCCTCGACCACGCCACGCCGCCGGGGCATCCGGAGCGGGCCGACCGGCTGCGCGCGGTCGGCGAGGTGCTCGCGGAAGACCGCTTCAGCAGGCTGGTGCGCGGCGACGCGCCGGAAGGCAATCTGGATTCGGTCACGCTGTGTCACAACGAGCATTACGTCGAGGAACTCCGGCACATCGCGCCATCCAGCGGTCTGATCTATCTCGACGGCGATACTTCGATGTCTCCCGGCACATGGGAGGCGGTGATGCGCGGCGTCGGCGGCGCGGTCGCCGCCACCGACCAGGTGATGTCAGGCACCCACCAGAATGCGTTCGTCGCGACGCGCCCTCCCGGCCATCACGCCGAGATCAACAAGCCGATGGGCTTTTGCTTCTTCGACAACGCAGCCATCGCCGCGCGTCACGCCCAGCGCAAATACGGCATAGCCCGCGCAGCCGTGGTCGATTTCGACGTGCATCACGGCAATGGCACCCAGGATATTTTCTGGGCCGATCCCACGGTGATGTATTGCTCGACGCACCAGATGCCGCTGTTTCCCGGCACCGGCGCCAGCGGCGAGCGCGGCGAGCACGACACCATCGTCAATGCGCCGCTGGCCTCGGAAGACGGCAGCGCCAAATTCCGCGCCGCCTTCGAAAACGTAATCCTGCCGCAATTGCAGAAATTCAGCCCCGAGCTGATCATCGTCTCCGCCGGCTTCGACGCGCACTACCGGGATCCGCTGGCGTCGCTCAATCTCAAAGCGGAAGATTTCGGCTGGGTCACGCGCAAACTGATGGATGTCGCCGATTCGAGCGCGGGGGGGCGAATTGTGTCGGTGCTCGAGGGCGGCTATGACCTGCAGGGCCTGAAGGAATCGGTGGCGGCACACGTCACGGCATTAATAGGCGGGTGAATTCCCGCCACAATACGTCCGCAAAAATATCTCTGAATCGGCTCCGGCGAGGGCGAATCCTGGGAAAGCGACATGGCTGAAGATACCCAAATGGACGTCAAGAAGCTGAGCTTCGAACGCGCGATGGAGGAGCTTGAGTCGATCGTAACGAAGCTTGAGGGCGGCAAGGTGCCGCTGGAGGAATCCGTCGCCATCTACGAGCGGGGCGAGTCCTTGAAACGGCGGTGCGAGGAACTGCTGCGGCAGGCGGAGGTGCGGGTCGAGAAAATCACCATCGACGCCAACGGCGAGGTCAGCGGTACGGTGCCGCTCGACGTCCAATGAGGCCCGACCGCCGGGGTGCGGCTGCTCGTCGCTCCCGGGCAACAGATAGCAACATTAGGTAAAATTAGGCGAATTCGACACCAAGCACGCCCGGACGAGGGCTGAAATAGCTCTTGGCGCGTTACGCGGCCTGTTATATTCCCCGCCGCTAGCGCCCCGTTTTTTTCGAAGTTTGTGATACCTTGCGGCAATTCTCTGCCACGAGCTTCGGAAACCAAGGGGCGCTGGTAATTCTATATTTCTCTAGTTCCGCACTTCAATTTGAAGTTCCTGCTACGATCTTGCGGCAACCAGTGCAGGAACTTCAAATCGGCGGCACTAGTCCGGGGATCACCAGTAAGTGCGCGTTCAGCACCGCCATATCATCTATGTGCAGGGATACGATCCGCGCGGCCTAGCGCAGTATTACCGCATGTTTCGAACCGAACTGCGGAAATTCGGCCGGCTGTATCAGCTCAGTGCCACCATCAGCCGTCCGCAGGCAGCCCCCGACGGCGAGACCGCATCCTGGACCATCGAGACCAAGGCCAGCGACTGGCAGACCCACACCCGATACGATTTCCTGCGATGGGAAGACCTGATCCAGCACGACCTCGCCTCGCCGATCTGGCGCACGGTTTTCCACGCGATGTGGATCTATTGGCGTATGGTCTTCGGCGGCACCGTCGCGCGATTCTGGAAAGCGCATTGGCGGTTTGCGACCTTCATGAGTTACCCGCATTACCTGCTGTTCAATGAAGCCCTGTTGTCGCTGGGCATTGCGTTCGGCTTCGCCAAAGGTATGGAAGCGCTCGGCATTCCCGGCCCGTTCAGTATCGCCGCGGCCACGGCCGTGTTCGTCGCCGCACTCGGCACCATGCTGAAATATACGGAAAACCGGACCTATTTGCTCTACCTGTTGTCCGACACGATCTGGACCTGGGAATTCTCTCACCGCCGCCGCCCGGAATGGGACCAGCGCATCGACCGATTTGCGCAGCACCTCGCCAACGTCGCACGCAGCAGCGACGCCGAGGAAATCATTGTCGTCGGCCACAGTTCGGGATCGTTCCTGGGGGCCGAGATTCTGGCGCGCGCGCTCAAGCTTGATCCCGATCTCGGACGGCACGGTCCGCGCATTGTCTTGCTCACGATCGGCGGCAATTTCCCGATCGTCGGTTTCCATGCCGCTTCAAAGGATTTCCGCGATCACCTCCGCCTGCTGGCGATCGAGCCTTCGATCGACTGGATCGACTGCCAGTCGCGCAAGGACGTGATGAATTTCTTTCCGTTCGATCCGATCGCCGGCCACGGCATCGATGTGGGCGCCTCCCGACGCAACCCCACCATCGTGCCGGTCCGGTTCCGGGAAATCATCAAGCCCGAGCACTACAATGTGTTTCGCTGGAAGTTCTTTCGGGTGCATTTCCAGTTCGTGATGGCCAACGAACGCCCTCATGCCTACGACTTTTTCATGATCGTCTGTGGGCCGATACCGCTGATCGAGCGCATGGCTTGTCCTGAGGCGGCGCTGGCGGTTGCAACCGGCGACGCCGCTGCCCGTGAATGGGCCTGGAAAAGGCTCGAAACGGCGACCGTCGATCAGGTCGATGCCGCCGATTTAGGCGAAATGGAAGCCGAGATGGAACCAACGGCGCGGCGCAGGGTTTGAAATTCGGCTTTCCGCCGTCCCTATCCGTCGCGTGCCGGAACCCGGTGGGTTGGCTTTGACGGCAGCTATGGTGTAAAGCTCTCGGGGCTTTGGGCTGTTGAAAGCCGCCTGCCGTTGATTCCTAATGGTGGTAAGCGTTTGAAATAGCTGAATAAATTACTTGAGAAGGGGCTGAGCCGCCGAGGTGATACCTATCACAGTGAACAATCCGAAGCGCATCTAGGCTTTCAACTCAGGCTTCGGCTGCCCAAGTGGCATCCGGCGTCTAGGTATTCGCCGCGCTGACATCGCGCGCCCCGTCTCACGTCGGACGTTCGTCCCGACCTGCAAAATTGGAACATCGCCGTGCCCGTATTCAGTAAAACGCCGCTTCTCGACACGATCCGCACCCCGGACGATCTACGCCGGCTCAAGGTGGAACAAATCCGGCAAGTCGCCGATGAACTGCGTCAGGAAACCATCGATGCGGTTTCGGTCACCGGCGGGCATTTCGGCGCTGGCCTCGGCGTCGTCGAATTGACGACGGCATTGCACTACATATTCGACACCCCGCGCGACCGTTTGATCTGGGACGTTGGCCATCAGGCCTACCCGCACAAGATCCTGACCGGCCGCCGCGACCGTATTCGCACCCTGCGCACCGGTGGCGGGCTGTCCGGCTTCACCAAGCGAACCGAAAGCGACTACGATCCGTTCGGCGCGGCCCACTCTTCGACCTCGATTTCCGCGGCGCTCGGCATGGCCGTGGCGCGCGATCTCTCCGGCGGCAAGAACAACGTCATCGCCGTGATCGGCGACGGCGCGATGTCCGCAGGCATGGCCTATGAAGCCATGAACAATGCCGGCGCGATGAATTCCCGGCTGATCGTCATTCTCAACGACAACGACATGTCGATCGCACCGCCGGTCGGGGCGATGTCGGCCTATCTGTCGCGGCTGTATTCAGGCAAAACCTATCGCTCGCTGCGCGAAGCCGCCAAGCAGCTCGGCAAGCACTTGCCGAAGGTCATCGCCGACCGCGCCAACCGCGCCGAGGAATATTCGCGCGGCTTCATGGTCGGCGGCGGCACGCTGTTCGAAGAACTCGGCTTCTACTATGTCGGCCCGATTGACGGCCACAATCTCGACCACCTGCTGCCGGTGTTGAAGAACGTCCGCGACATGGAGACCGGCCCGATCCTGGTTCACGTCGTCACGCAAAAGGGCAAAGGCTACGGCCCGGCGGAAGCATCCGCCGACAAATATCACGCGGTGGTCAAGTTCGACATCGCCACCGGCGCGCAGGCCAAGGCCAAGCCGAATGCGCCCGCCTATCAGAACGTGTTCGGCCAGAGCCTCGTCAAGGAAGCGGAGAAGGACGAAAAGATCGTCGGCATCACCGCGGCGATGCCGTCGGGAACCGGGATCGACATTTTCAACAAGGCTTTCCCCGACCGCACCTTCGACGTCGGCATCGCCGAGCAGCATGCGGTGACGTTTGCCGCCGGTCTCGCGACCGAGGGCTACAAACCGTTCTGCGCGATCTATTCGACCTTCCTGCAGCGTGGCTACGACCAGATCGTCCATGACGTGGCGATCCAGAGCCTGCCGGTGCGCTTCGCGATCGATCGTGCCGGCCTTGTCGGCGCCGATGGCGCTACTCATGCCGGCTCGTTCGACAACGCCTATCTCGGCTGCCTGCCCAACTTCGTCATCATGGCGGCATCGGATGAGTCCGAACTGGTGCACATGGTTGCGACCCAGGTCGCGATCAACGATCGTCCCAGTGCGCTTCGCTATCCGCGCGGCGAAGGCCGCGGCATCGAGATGCCCGAATTCGGCGTTCCCCTCGAGATCGGAAAAGGGCGCATCGTTCGCGAGGGCAGCAAGATCGCATTGCTGTCATTCGGCACCCGTCTTGCCGAATGCGAAAAGGCCGCGGACGAACTGGCGGCGCACGGACTGTCCACCACCATTGCCGACGCACGCTTCATGAAGCCGCTCGACGTCGACCTGGTGCTGAAGCTTGCGCGCGAGCACGAAATCCTGCTCACCATCGAGGAAGGCGCGATCGGCGGTTTCGGCTCCCATGTCATGCAGACGCTGGCAGAGCACGGCATGCTCGACGGCGGCTTGCGGATGCGGTCGATGGTGCTGCCGGACGAATTCCTCGATCACGACACGCCGAACGCGATGTATGCCCGCGCCGGCCTCGACGCCAAGGGCATCGTCGCCAAGGTGTTCGAAGCGTTGGGCAAGGATTTCAAAACCGAAACGGTAAAGCTGGCCTGACAACTCGGCCACCGCAGGTGACATTTGTCTGAACCTGCGGTTGGCTTACGACTTTGCGGATTGGCGCTTTGCCAACCCTGTTTTGCCACCTTGCTCAGACATTGCCGTCGCAAGACCTTCAATCGTGCGCAGAATCCGCGCAATTGGAAATGAAGATTTACCTCGCCGGCCCCGACGTTTTCCTGCACGACGCCGTCGAGATCGGACGGCGTAAGGTCGAAATGTGCAAGCGTCATGGACTAATCGGACTGTATCCGCTGGACAATGCCATCGATCCCGCAGCCGAGGATGCTTCTTTGCGGATATTCCGCGGCAACGAAACCATGATGATCGAGGCTGATGCCATTATCGCAAACCTCACTCCGTTTCGCGGTCCGGGCGCGGATGCCGGCACCGTCTACGAACTCGGCTATATGGCTGGACGCGGCAAGCTCTGTCTCGGCTATTCCAACAATCCCTCGTCGTATGCCGATCGGGTGCGCGAGTTCACCGATGTGAATTCGCGCGATGGACGCTTGATCGACGCACTAGGCTTAACCGTGGAGGATTTCGGGTTGACCGATAACCTGATGATGATTCACGCGCTCGATCTGCATGGCTGCGCGCTGGTGACGCCACGGCAAACACCCGCGGACATCTGGCACGATCTGACCGCGTTCGAGAGTTGCGTGCGCATGGCCGCCGGGCGGCAGGCCTCTGCGCACGCGCGCGCATCGAATTGAACTTGGCGAGCCGCGACCGGAACATGCCCCCTCCCCGCAAGCGCGCGGACCTGCTGCTGGTCGAGCGCGGTCTGTTCGAAAGCCGGGCCCGGGCCCAGGCGGCGATCGAAGCGGGCCTGGTCATGGCCAATGACAAACCGGTGTTGAAGCCATCCGAAGGCGTTCCTGCCGACGCCGTGTTGTCGGCGCAACCCGCCCATCCCTTTGTGTCGCGGGGCGGCGTCAAGCTTTCGGGCGCGCTGGACCAATATCCGATCGAAATCGAGAATCACGTCTGTCTCGACGTCGGCGCGTCGACCGGCGGCTTCACCGAGGCATTGCTCGCCAACGGCGCCAGTCTGGTGTTTTCAATCGATGTCGGGCGTGACCAGTTGCATCCGTCGTTGCGCGGCCATCCCAAGGTCGTTTCCATGGAGGAGACCGACATCCGCGGATTTGAAGGCAAGCGTCTGCCGATGCGGCCTGACGTCGTCGTCATCGACGTCAGTTTCATCTCGTTGAAAGCCGTGCTGCCGGTTGCGCTGTCGCTGGCGGCCGCGCCGATGCATCTGCTGGCATTGATAAAACCGCAATTCGAGGCGGCGCGAAAGCATTCCAAGCGCGGCATCATTCGCAACGCCATGGTGCACCAGGAAGTCTGCGACGACATCGCGGCGTTCGTGGCGTCGCTCGGATGCACCGACATCCAGATGTTTCCGTCGTCGATTGCGGGCGGCGACGGCAACATCGAATTCTTCATCGGCGCGCGCCGTGGTTGAACGCCTCGTTATCGATCACGTCGGTCATCGCGGCGACGGCGTCGCCTTTGCCGACGGACAGAGCCTGTATGTGCCGTATACGCTGGGCGGCGAGACCGTCGAGGTTGCACCGGTACCGGGTCATCATCCTGACCGGCGACACCTGCTGCAGGTCGAGCGTGCCAGCCCGGAGCGGGTCACGCCATTTTGTCCGCATTTTGGAACTTGCGGGGGATGCGCGATCCAGCATTGGGAAACCGAACGCTATCGCGCCTGGAAACGCGATATCGTCATCGAGACGCTGGCGCAGGCAAAGCTCGCCTGCGACGTGTATCCGCTGATCGATGCCCATGGCCTGGGCCGCCGGCGGATCACCCTCCACGCCCGGATGGGCACCCACGATGTCCTCAAGGTGGGCTTTGCCGCGGCAAATTCGCACGACATCATTCCCGTGGATCGCTGTCCCATTCTCGATCCGGGCTTGAGCGGCGCGCTCGATGCGGGGTGGGCCGTGGCCGAGCCGCTGATATCAATCGGAAAGCCGCTCGATATCCAGATCACCACAACCGACAGCGGCCTCGATATCGATGTGCGCGGCTCGGGGCCGCTGCCGGCACCGATGATCGCAACGCTGTCGCGCGTTGCGGAACAGCATCGCCTGGCGCGACTGACACGACATGGCGAACTGGTATTGATGCGGACGCCGCCGACGATCACGATCGGCACCGCACAGGTAACACTGCCGCCGGGTTCGTTCCTGCAGGCCACGGTCGCCGGTGAGGAAACGCTGGCGGCGCTGGTGGCTGAGCATTGCGGGCGCGCCAAACATATCGCGGATCTGTTTTGCGGGGTCGGACCGTTCGCGCTGCGTCTTGCGGCGAAGGCGCGGATTGCGGCCTGCGCGACTACGAAGCGATCGTGTTCGATCCGCCGCGCCAGGGCGCGCAGGCGCAAGTCCTCCAACTCGCGGCCAGCAAAGTTCCTGTGGTGGTTGCGGTGTCATGCAACGTCGCGACCTTTGCACGCGACGCGCGGATTCTGATCGATGGCGGCTACCGGCTAGAGGGCGTGACGCCGGTCGACCAGTTCCGCCACACCCCGCATGTCGAACTAGTGGCACGATTTGTGCTGAGACGTTGAACCTCCCTTGCAGCCGGATGACATACCGGAACGAAGGACTGACAGAGGCGATCTGTCTTTATTCGAGCGACCGCGCTGCCGGTCGTCCGCACCACGCGGACACGCCACCTCATTGAAGATGTCTGACATTCAAGGGAGGCCATCATGGACGTCAATCCTGACAAGCTGAATGCGCCAACGACAAGCTCGAACAATATCTCAACCCGGTCGGAAGTCTTTTCTATGCGGCGTCCACGATGATCTGCACGCCGGCCTCGATGGCGCAGGAGGTCGGTCTCGCGCTCGGCGCGCAGGCCGGCGAAGCCCGGCTTCGCGAGGTGGCCAACAAAGCCGGCCTGACACGATTCCGTCGCGCCGCCGAAACGCCGTTCAATCTGATCCTGGAGGCGCGGGCCTAGAGCAGGATGACTTTTCTTCGAATCGTCATCCCGCTCTATCTTTTTGTTTGAGCATGATCTTTTCGGAAAACCGGTGCCCACTTTTCCGGATCATGCTCTAGGCTTATCGGACAGGCTCACCTGCCCCACCTGTCCTGCCAGATTTTCTCGCCGATCAAGCAGGGCACGCGCGGCTCCTTCTCGGTCACCGGGACGATCCGGCGCTCGGGCGTCCGGCCTGCGACCTCGAGCAGCAGCTTGGTCCGGATCGCCTCCTTGAACTTTTCGCGATCCTTGATCGTCACCACGAACGAGCCCGGACCGCCGATGACGCAGTCCTCGTAATAGAAGTCGAGATTGTCGATATCCATCGTCGAGTAGGATGGCTCCTTCACCATGATCGGCAGGCCGTTGATGGTGATGCCCTTCTCCAGCGCCGCGTCGCGGGCGACCGTGACCGGCGAACCGTTGTTGTTGGGACCGTCACCGGAAATATCGATGACGCGTCGCAAACCCCGATACGGGTTCTCGTCGAACAGAGGCATCGCGAAATTGATCGCGCCGGAGATCGAGGTGCGCGACGCCCGGCGGATCGGCGTTTTCATGATCTCGTTGGCGACGGCATCCGCGGTTTCCGGACCGTCGATCACCCGCCACGGGATGATGATCTTCTGGTCGCTCGACGCCGCCCATTCGAAATAGGTCACCGAAATCTTGCCGTTCGGACCGGTCTTCAGCGCCTGCAGGAATTCCTTCGAGATAATGGCCTGGGCGTACCCCTCGCGCTGGATCGCCAGTTCATCCATATCCATCGAATAGGAGACGTCGACGGCGATGACCAGTTCGACATCGACCGACGGAAGATTCTCGGACAGTTGAGGGCCCGCTTGATTCCAGGGGTTCGGCGCGGCGATACCCGCGATGTCACCTCCGGCCATCGCCCCCGCGACAAGCACCGCCCCGATCGAGACACACCAGCGCATAGCGGCCCTCCCGTCCTGAGACGCGATGGTGACACGCAAACAAGCCTTCGAAAAGCAGGAACATGGATTGTTCTTCACATTCAAGTTAGCGCGATTGCCTTAATTTTCACCCAGCCTTCCGCTGTCACGGGGTTGAACCGGCAAACCTCAACGCGGCGTCACGATCATCGGCATCCCGCCAGCAGGGCGAAGCGTGATGCGCGCCTCGGGCGAGACCGACTGCGCGTCGAGCAGACGGAAATGGAACATCGGCAGAATGGTCGCGAGCACGACCAGAATTTCCTGAACGGCAAAACTCCGACCGATGCAGACGCGGGGACCCAGACCGAACGGAATGAAGGCGCCGCGCGGAATATCGCGATCCTTCGGCGGCATGAAGCGCTCGGGACGGAAGTCCTCCGGATCGTCCCAAAGCCGGCGATGGCGGTGCACGATCCATGGCGAAATCAGAACCTGCGTTCCCTTCTCGATTCGGCGTCCGGCGAGGTCGTCGCGACCCAGCGCCTCGCGGCCCATGAACGGCGCCGGCGGATACAGCCGCAGCGCTTCGTTGACGACGGCGCGCGTGAAGACGAGGTTGTCGAGTGCCTCCCGGCGTGACGGGCGATCGCCGACGACCGACAAGAGCTCGTCGGTGACCTCCTCCTCCGCGTCGGGAAACAGCGCCAGCAGATAGAGAATCCAGGCCAGCGCGTTGCCGGTCGTTTCGTGGCCCGCGGCCAGAAATGTCAGGACATTGTCGGAGACGGCGACCGGCGTCATGACCTTGCCGGTCGCCGGATCGGGCGAGCGCATCAGCCGGTCCAGCAGATCGGACATCTCGCGGTCCGGATCATCGACGCGCTGCGCGACGACGCGATCGACGATGGAACGAAACACGGCCAGCGCAGGGCGGGCGCGCAACGCAGCGGTCGTCGGAACCCACGCCGGTAGATTGAACAGGCTGGCGAGGTCGATCCGCCCAAACGTTTCGAAATAGATCGCCATGTTGGCGTGGACGCGGGCGCGATCCTGGTCCAGCGCGCCGGAGAACACGGTGCGGGAGACTATTTCGTAGGTAAGCCGCTGGAATTCGGCCGCCAGGTCCAGCGGCCGCCCCGGCACAGTGCGGTCGAGCCAGCGGTCCCGCATCACGGCGGCCGCTTCCTGCATATCGTCGAACAACAGCGCAATGGACTTCGGATTGAACAGCGGCGCGGCGATCCGCCGTGCCGCCTGCCACGCCGCGCCTTCGGCCGTCAGCAGCCCGTCGCCCAATGCGGGCTGCAGCCGCCGCTGCTGCTGCACGCTCTTGCGATAATTACTCGCGTTGCCGACGAGCACATGCTCGATCTCGTCAGGATCGTTGACCAGCACCACGCTTCGCAGGCGGCCGACCTCCAGGATCGGCGCTTGATAAGCTTCCTCGGGGAAGGCCGTGATGGGATTTGTCCGCAGCGCCCGGATCGTCTCGAACAGCCCCAACCGCTCCGGATGTGGCCGCGGCGCGGCCGGTCGCGGCCCGGTCGCCGCTCGCGATGCGACCGGAGGAATGGGGTGATGCTCGACAAGGGACAGCGCGGTCATGACGATCCTCCTATTTCGGCATTGCGCCGGCTGCGGCGGCGCTGTTCTTGAGCGCCTCGGCGCGCGGCATGGCCTGGCCGCAGGCGGCGCTGAGCTGGCCCGCATGGTTCTGCAAGCAGGCGAGGACGCGCCCGCCTCCCGGCTGCACGCCGCCGCAGAGCCGGTCGTAGTCGCCGCGACAAACCTGCATGAGTGACATGGCTTCGCTGCGCATCTGAGGCGACACCTGTGCGTGGGCGATCGACGTTGCAATCGCCGTCACTGCAAACAGAACCACGGCCAGAGTGCGAAGCAGCGGCGACGACTTGAGGAAGCGGGACATGGTTATTTTTCCTGATCTGAGGGGAAGCCCGGTGACGCCACCACCCGGACCGAACCTGGCCCGAGCGGCGGCCTGCACCGTCGTCAGCGCGAGATCGAGCCCTGGCGGGTGTAGCTGTTTCCGGCCGGGCCGGTGCGCGTGGCCGAGCGGGAGCAGGTACCGTTCGCGCAGCTCCCGGACGCCTGGAGGCTCGACGTGCCGCGCGGGCCGGTGGACGTGGCGGAGCGGGTCCAGGCGTTGGCGTCTGCGACGGCCGCGACCGACAGCGAACCGATGACGGCTGACATGAGGAAGAGCTTTTTCATGGTGGTCTCCTTGACTGGTGAAGGCTGCCGTTGCGGTAGCCGTGCGAAGGAGAATGGACGGGTAATGTCAGCGCGGTTTTGCTGGAGAGAAACGATTTTTGTCGTTTTGTCGGCCCCGCGTAACACTGTGTAACAACGGCGTGGCAGGCCTCGCGCCATGCCGGGCGTCGTCCGGAATGCGGCCGTCGCAGAATGCCCGGTTCCAAGACAGGCCGGGAGTCTGTAAACTGATCGAGACGGCCGCCAAACGCGGCGATCGGGCGTTGGCGCGGCACCTGGCGGAATGCCGCGCCAACTGGTCGAAGCGCGCGCCGCCGTCAGGAGGCGCCGCTGGAATGATCGATACCGTCACCAAGCCGCAAACCAAGGTTAAAACCAAGACCGAACGGCCGCGCCTGCACAAGGTCATCCTCGTCAACGACGACTTCACGCCCCGCGAATTTGTCGTCACCGTCCTCAAGGCGGAGTTCGGCATGACCGAGGACCAGGCCCACAAGGTCATGATCACCGCGCACCGCCGCGGCGTCTGCGTGGTCGCGGTCTTCACCAAGGACGTCGCCGAGACCAAGGCGACCCGCGCCACCGACGCCGGCCGCGCCAAGGGTTATCCGCTGCTGTTCACCACCGAGCCGGAGGAATAGCGGGCCGCAGCGATGCTCATCGTGCAGTGAGCTGATTCCTTGCGATGATCAATTGCTGGATCTCGCTGGTGCCGTCGAATATCCGGAACGCGCGCGAATGCCTGAACAGACGTTCCACTGTCGTCACGATGCCGGCTCTTCATCCAGCAGCCCGTAGACCCGCTCGGCCTTTGAAAAGCCGGATATCGGAAACTCGCCAAGCTCGGTCCAGCCGCCGGCGCATATGCCGGCGAATCCCGCCGAAGCCACGATCGTGCGGTTGAGGCGGCCGGCGATTTTTTCCAGCCGCGCCGCGAGATTGACGGCGGGACCGATGCAGGTGAAGTCGAGCCGGTTGCCGCCGCCGATATTGCCGTACAGGATTCGCCCCACATGCAGCGCGACCCCGAAGCGGAAGCGCTCGACGGCATCGCCAATCGGGAAATGCATCGCTTCCACGCTGGCGCGGGATTCGCGCGCGGCTTCCAGCACGCGCGAACAGACCTGCCTGACATCGCCGACATACTCATCGATCGGAAACACCGCGAGCAGCCCGTCGCCCATGAACTTCAGGACTTCCCCGCCATGGGTTCGGATCGCGGACACCTGGCAGTCAAAATAGCAATTGAGAATCTCGACCACGGTCTCGGCCGGCAGCCGGTCCGACAGCGCGGTAAAGCCGCGCAGATCCGACAGCCAGATCGCGGCATCCATGGTATCGGTGTGGCCGCGGCGAATTTGTCCGCCGAGAATCCGCTCACCGGCGCGGTTGCCGACATAGGTGTCGAGCAGCAGCGAGGCGGTGCGGCGCAGGCTGACGATTTCGATCACCCGCGCCAGCGGCGCGATCAGCGACCGCAGCGCGCTCAGTTGTTGGTCGCTGAAGCCGCCCGGCTGTTTGGTGGTCCAGCTCGATGCGTGGATCGAGCCGTCGATGAACAGCAACGGCAACGCGATGTAGTCGGTGACGCCTTCGGCATGCAGATCGGCGAAAATCGGAAAGCGTCCGCTCTGCAGTTCGTCGAGGCGGCCCCTGACCTCTTTTCCTTCGATGAAGACGATCGCCAGCGGACTGCTCGTGAATCCCGGCGAATCCAGCACGTCGAAATCGGCCGTGCTCATTTCGACCTCTTCGCCCAATCGCCAGATGAAATTGCGGCCGAAAATATCGGGATGCAGCGTCTGGATGAAGACGCCGACCCGCCACAGCGGCAAGCCCGCCTGCACCATGCGCTCGCAGGTTTCCGCCATCATCCGGGGCGGGCTGGCCGCAGACCTCGCGCCATCGATCAGCCAGTCGGTGAGTTTCTGCAGATCTGAAATGTTCATGAGAACATTTGCTGCGCAGTTTCCTGCAACGTCAAGACGAAGCCAATGCTTTGACCCGGAACGGACGAATCTGGGGCCAAAAGTTCGAATCTCCTCGGGCGCGCCATTTCGGTACAGCGAAGGCCTCGCTGGCATGTGCGGCTTCAAGCAGGATATCTCGCCGCCACGTCGCGGTGGCTCCCAACCAAAAATATCGAAAACAACCCCATGCAAAGTAGCAGGCGGTCGCCGGTAAGGACGCCTTGGGTCAATACTTGACACGTCGGGCAAATCAACGGCACTCCTTCATCATCGCACAATCCATTAAACGCCCGTGGGCCCGCAATGGCGCGCCGTTCGGTGTGATCTGGGCGAAAATCCCTACCCACGATTGAA
>WNFF01001483.1_pt1 | contig 25349 bp, 24 predicted proteins | sample 5400441 | NCBI WGS metagenome assembly WNFF01 (sample SAMN13153345, study PRJNA577476) | soil metagenome | isolation source: 120 cm saprolite under Douglas fir tree site 2 hole 3 replicate 1 | place: USA:California | collected 2015-04-18
CGCGATCACGCGAAGCCGCGAGAGCTTCCAGCCCCAGCCTCTGTTCTGCGCTTGCCTTCAATGGAGATTTGCCCGCCATGCCACGCCCCCGCGAATCACTGCAAAGACAGAATCACAGCCTGGATCCGTTGGCCAGGCCCTCGGAGTCTGCTTAGATCACTGAGGATCACGCTGGCACTTGGGGCGGCATCTTCCTCGTGTTCGTATGCGCATGAGGAGTCTCAGGCTTCGCGGTGTCTTCGCCTCCGGTGCGGTGAGCTCAATCGGGAAAGAAGCGATTCTTTGGGCGCGGCAGGCCGAGATGTTCGCGCAGCGTCGTCCCTCCGTAGTCGCGCCGAAACAGGTCGCGGCGCTGTAACTCGGGAATGACGTGCGCGACGAAATCCTCAAGCCCGCCCGGCAGGTAGGGGAACATCACGGTGAAACCGTCGGAGCCTTCAGTGTACAGCCATTCCTCCATCTCGTCCGCGATCGTTCTCGATGTGCCCACCATGGCGAGGCCGGAATAGCCGCCGAGCCGCTGCGCGAGCTGCCGCACCGTCAGATTCTCACGTCTGGCAAGATCGATCGCCCGCTGACGGCCGCTCTTCGAAGCGTTGCTTTCAGGGATATTGTCCGGCAGCGGTTGGTCGGAATCAAATTTTGACGCGTCATGCCCGAGTGCGATGGAAAGCGAGGCGATGGCGTTGGCGTAATCGACAAGGCTGTCGAGTTTCGCCCGCTTGGCCCGCGCCTCCTCCACCGTGTCGCCCACGACCACGAAACAGGCCGGCAAAATCTTCATGTGCTCGCGCGAGCGGCCAAGCTTTTCCATGCGGCCCTTCACGTCGGCATAAAACTGTTGGCCGGCGGCAAGATCGCTCTGCGCCGTGAACACCGCTTCCGCCGTTTCCGCTGCAAGCTGCCGGCCGGCCTCCGAGGCTCCAGCCTGCACGATCACCGGCCAGCCCTGGACCGGCCTCGCGATATTGAGTGGCCCTCGTACGGAAAGATATTCGCCCTTGTGATGGAGCACATGCATTTTCGTTGGGTCAAAGAAAATGCTATGCTCGACATCGCGGATGAAGGCGTCATCGGCCCAGCTGTCCCACAACCCCGTCACCACGTCATAAAACTCGCGTGCACGCCGATAGCGCTCGCCGTGCTCCACATGCTCTTCAAGGCCAAAGTTAAGCGCGGCGTCGGGATTGGACGTGGTGACGATATTCCAGCCGGCGCGACCGCCGGACATGTGATCAAGCGAGGCGAAGCGCCGCGCGATGTGATAGGGCGCGTCGAAAGTGGTCGAGCCGGTGGCGACCAAACCGATGCGCTCGGTGACCTGGGACAGGGCCGACAACAACGTAAATGGCTCGAATGAGGTCACCGTGTGGCTTCGCTTGAGCGCATCGATGGGCATGTTGAGCACAGCCATATGGTCGGCCATGAAGAAGGCATCGAACTTCGCCCGCTCCAGCGCCTGGATAGAGTGTTTCAGGGTGCGCGAAGTTGAAATTCATGTCCGGCCATGCGCCGGGATAGCGCCAAGCGCCGGTGTGGATGCCTGCCGGCCGCATGAACGCACCGAGATGGAGTTGGCGTGATGATGTCATGTTCGTTGTACTGCTCGGGAAATCGTAATGTGGAGTGCCGAGCGTCAAGATGAAAGCGTCTCTCTCGGATCGCCAAGATCAAGGATTGCCGCACCCATGATCCCCTTGCTCATCGACCCCTCACGGTTTGCCAGCCTCTGCTTCGAAGATCCGAGGCTTAAAATCTCGCGCACAAGCACGATTTCGATGCCTTAAGCCCTGCCGCTGCCGACGTGATTGATGCTCCGACTATGCATTCTGACACGGAACTGCGTCCAGCTATCCGTCCGAATTGCGCGCTTACGTCGCCAATTACGCGACCGCGACGTGCGTCCCCTTAGATCTTGCATGGCTTCCTACGATCGTGAGCCGCCGTGACGTCAGCAGAACCGGAGCCGAACTCGTCAATTGCGGGCAGGTTCAAATCAGGGAAGCATTGCCGCATTTCTGCACAACGACCGAGCATCCACTTTGTTGTTGTGCGAGATGGGGGATTAAGTCTGTGGCTATTTCGGAATGGCGGGACCCGCGTGACGAACCAGAAGTACGTGGTCGTCGCGTCCACGGAAGCGACTCACGGAGGGCGCAAATGACTTAGCCTGCCCGTTTGACAGCTCGTCGCCGCGAAGCAGTCGGCAAGTGGTCCTTGGATAGATTTGTCGCAGGTCTGTCAGCGTGCTCTGAAGACCGCGAGCAGTTTGGACACAGTTGTAACTCGACTCATGTGACATTGTGCGATGATCGGGCGGTCGTTTTCCAAGTTCTTGACCGTCTATAGGGCCCGATTCTTAAGTTGTTCGAGGGCGGAGGTATGTACGGCTGGTGCGCGGCCGGGACGGCGACAGGTCGCCCCTGCGGCGCAAGTCTAGTGAAGTTGGGATAAAAGGCGCATTGCTTTTCTGATGGCACATGTGACACGTGCCACGCTTGCAAACCATCGTTTCAAGGTGTTGTCTTTTACAATGTGGGAGAAAACCGATGGAGAATCTCAATCGAAGATCAGCAATGGCAATCGGATTGGCCACCGCCGCCTCGGCCGTCATGGTCGAGCCCGCCGCTTCACAAACGCCTGACCCGCTCGCTGGCAAAGACTCATCGCCGTGGCCAGGGGTCGTCGTCCGGGCCTATGGTGAGACATCCGCAATAATCCCCGGTTTCAAGACCGTCGCGATGCGCGACGTCATCCTGCAACCGGGGTCGAAAACCATGGGTCCCCCGATGGCCAACGCCATGGTCTGCCACATCACTGAGGGCGAGCTTAGGGTGGAGCAAGATGGCAAAGCCGTCACGGCGAAGAAGAACTACGTCTGGACCTGCAATAAGGACACAAGAGAGCAGGTGTTCAATGACGGGAACACGGTCGCAATTATGCGCATCACGGACCTGAAGGCTTGAGGCTCACCTCTTAGCTGGCTCGACCGTCACGCACGCATCCTTCGCGCAGGAGGGTCAGGCGTGGCCGCCCGTCGACCGGGCGGATCAAAGGCAGTCGAAAATAGACTGTGCACCATTGCTACAATGCCAGGGCGATCCGGCGAGCAAGACAACGATCGTCAGGTTCGCAATTCCGATATCCGGAATGACGCGAGACCATGGCGTTCTATCCTTGGGAAGCTCCAAGCTTGTCGGGCAGGTAGGGCATTTTGGGCCGCTCCTCGTCTTTCTGGTCTTCGCGTGGCGGAACCCGCTCTCCCGAAAACCGTGCATAGAGCGCAGGCAAAACCAAGAGCGTCAACAAAGTCGCAGTGATCAGGCCGCCAATGACGACGGTTGCGAGCGGCTTCTGAACCTCGGCTCCGGTGCCGGTCGCAATAGCCATAGGGACGAATCCCAAGGAGGCGACCAGCGCGGTCATGACCACTGGGCGCAGCCGCGTCAGGGCGCCGCGCGAAATTGCCTCCTGCTTCGGGACTCCGGCTTGAATCAGTTGCCGGATGAAAGTCAGCATGACTAGGCCATTGAGCACCGCGACCCCCGACAGTGCAATGAACCCGACGGCGGCTGAGATCGAGAACGTCATGTCACGCAGCCAAATGGCCGCAACGCCGCCCGTAAGGGCGAGGGGAACGGCGCTGTACACCAAAAGCGCATCGCGCCAGGATCCCAGCGCCCCGAGCAGCAACAGGAATATTATTGCGAAGCAGATCGGCACAACGATCAGCAGCCTTTGGCGGGCAGCCGCGAAATTTTCAAATTGTCCGCCCCAAGCGAGCCAGTAGCCCGCCGGTAGCTTCACCTCTTCGGCAATCTTGGCTTGCGCCTCGTCAACCAGTGAGCCGATGTCCCGTCCACGGACGTTGGCCGTTACGACCACCCGCCGTTTGCCGTTTTCTCGGCTCACCTGGTTTGGACCTTCGGAGAAATGGAAGGTCGCGAGCTGCCGCAATGGGATCGTTGCCGCGTTGGCGCCCGGGCTCGTTTCCGGCAGAGCCACCGGCAGGTTCTTGAGGGTTTCGATATTGTTGCGCTCTCGATCCGAGAGGCGGACCACGATCTGAAAGCGACGATCGCCCTCGAACACCAGGCCGGCGGGTCTGCCGCCGATCGCGATGCCGATCACATCCTGGACCGCAGAAAGGCTCAAGCCGCGCCGTGCAAGCTCGCCGGTGTCGACCTCAATCTCCAGAACCGGCATTCCGGTCACGTCTTCGACCTTGATCTCCGTGGCGCCACGAACGCTTCCGAGGATACCGGCAATTTGATTCGCGGCACCGCGCATTGGCTCGAACTCGTCCCCGAACACCTTTATTGCCAGGTCCTCCCGTACTCCAGCGATCAGTTCGTTGAAACGCATCTGGATGGGTTGCGTGAACTCGATCTTGTTGCCGGGCAGCCTCGATGCCTTTTCCGAGATTTCCCGAATGAGATCGTCCTTCGGCAAAGTCGGGTCCGGCCATTCCTCTCTTGGTTTCAGGATGATATAGGTGTCGGTTGCACTCAGCGGCATGGGATCGGCGGCGAGATCCGGCGTGCCGCTGCGGGAGAACACGAAGGCGACCTGCGGGAACTTGCTGATCAGGTTTTCATTCGCGAACTGCATGGTTTGCGATTGCGACAGCGACGTGCTCGGAACGCGCTTCACCTCCATCAAGATATTTTTCTCGTCGAATATGGGCACGAATTCCTGCCCAAGGCGGGTGAACAACAGAGCTGTCCCTCCAACCAACACGATCGCGGCGACAATGACGGGGGTGGGTGTTTGAACAACCTTCGCCAATGCCGGCTGATACAGAACCTTGAGACCACGCACGAGCCGATTTTCCCGCTCGTCGATCTTCCCGCTCATTGCAATCGCAATCATCGCCGGTACGAATGTGAGCGAAACCACAAAGGCCACCGCGAGGGCGATGATGACGGTCAACGCCATCGGCAGGAACGTCTTTCCTTCGACGCCGCCAAAGCTCAGAAGAGGGACGTAGACAAGAATGATGATGGCTTGCCCGTACACGGTTGGGCGGATCACCTCTCGCGAGGCGACCGTGACCGTTTTCCGGCGCTCGCTTGCCGTGAGTGCGCGCCCAAGCGCCTGCCGCCGTTCCGCCAACTGGCGCAGGCTATTTTCGACGACGATGATGGCGCCATCGACGATCAGCCCGAAGTCAAGCGCGCCCAAGCTCATGAGATTCGCGCTAAGCCTGCCCTGCAACATCCCGGTCGCGGTGACCAGCATCGTGATCGGAATGACCATTGCCGTGATGAGAGCGGCGCGAAAATTGCTCAGCACCAGGAAAAGAATGAAGACGACCAGCAGGGCGCCAACGGTAAGGTTTGTCGCCACCGTATGTACGGTCGCGTCGACAAGCTCCGTGCGATTAAGGACGGCCCTGGCCCGGATGTTTGGGGGCAAGGTTCGGTTGATGTCTTTGAGCTTCATGTCGGCCGCGGCCGCGACGGTCCGGCTGTTGCCGCCGACCAACATGAGGACGGTGCCCAGCACAACTTCTCGGCCGCCCACGCTGGCGCTGCCGGTTCGCAGCTCTCGCCCGACGGTCACCTGTGCGACGTCCTTGACCCGCACCGGCACTCCGGCCCGGGTGGCGACGACGATCTCGCCGATCTGAGCAAGCCGCTGCACGCGGCCGCTGGTGCGGACCACGTAACCCTCGCCGTTGCGCTCGATGTAGTTGGCGCCGCGGCTGACGTTGTTGGCTTCAATCGCGTTGGCGACTTGACTGAACGAGATCCCGTACCCAATCAGTCGTGCCGGGTCCGGCTCCACGAGATATTGCTTGACATGGCCGCCGATGGCGTCGGCGCCCGCGACGCCTGGGACCGTCTTCATTTGCGGACGTATGATCCAGTCCTGTACCGTGCGCAGGTAGACGATACGCTGCAGGGGATCAGCGAGCCTGTCACCTTCGGGCGTGAGATAAGCGCCGTCGCTCTGCCACCCGGGTTCACCATCCCGGGCTAGCGTCCCCATTGCGGGCGGAGCGTATTCGACGGACCACCAATAGACCTCGCCCAAACCCGTTGAGATCGGGCCCATTATAACGTCAACACCCGGCGGAAGATTGGATTTTGCATCGGTCAGCCGCTCGGAGACCTGCTGGCGTGCAAAATAGATATCGGTCTTGTCTGTGAAGACGGCCGTAATTTGGGCGAACACGTTGCGGGAGAACGACCGGGTATTTTCGAGACCGGGAATACCGGAAAGGGCGATTTCAATCGGAAACGTGACCTGCTTTTCGATCTCCAAGGGCGACAGCGCCGGCGCGAAAGCGTTGACCTGGACTTGAATATTGGTGATGTCCGGGACGGCGTCGATTGGCAGCCTCATCAAGGACCACACACCGGATAACGCTGCCGCAAGGGTCAGAAGCAGGACAAGCCAGCGGCGGCGGATCGAGACAGTGATGATGTGTTCGATCATCTCACGATCAATCTTCAGCCTGGGCCTTCAGGAGTTCCGCCTTGAGGGGAAAGGTATTGCTCACAGCAATGATCTCGCCGGGACGAAGTCCTGAGACGACCTCTACGACGGAATCGTCGCTTTGTCCGAGAATGACAGGGCGTTTTGCAAACCCTTTCTGCGTGCGAACGAAAGCAACTTGCTCGCTGCCAATCGTCTGGATGGCCGCTGTCGGGACCACGACCGAAGCGGCTTGCTCCTCGAACGCAATAGCGGCGGTGACAAACGAGCCGGGGCGCCAAATGCCATCGTTGTTTGCGATCTCGACCACCACCCGTGCCGATCGGGTCTCCTTGTCGAGCATGGGACTAATGAAGACGATTTTTCCCTCGGCCCTGCCGGACACGCCGCGAGAAGTGACGGAGACAGATTGCCCCTCTTTGATAAGCGGCAAGTCCCTGGGGCTCACAGCAAGTTCGACCCAGACGCGCTCAAGGTCGGCAACCACGAAGAGCTCAGTCTCCAACTGATCGCGTCCGACCGCCACGCCGAGTTCGACTTTGCGTTCAACGATGCGCCCAGCAATTGGCGCGCGCACCTCTTGGCGGCGCAGGGACGTTTCGGGCTCGATCGGCAGGCCGGCGATCTCCTCGGCCGTCAAGCTGAGTGCAAACAACTTTTGGCGGGCAATATCATATCGCATCTTCGCGTTGGCAGCCTGGTTGCGGGACCGGAGAAACTGCTGCTCGGTCGATATTTTCTTGTCCCACAAGGCCTTGTCCCGCTCGAACAGGTCCTGCTGCAGGTCATTGGTCAGGCGCGCTGCGAGATACTCGCTCTTCGCATCGGCGACGTCGCCGGCTTTCCAAGATCGCCAGAACCTCGTCCTTCTCCACTGTCTCGCCGAGGTTCTTCCGAAGCTCTGCAACGGTGCCGGATAGCTTGACGGCGACGTGGGCGATGCGATTTCCCTGGGGAACAATCGTGCCAGGAACAACGATTCGGTGGGCAATGATACCGCTCCCCGCTTCCGCCACCTCTATGCCGGCAGCTTCGATCTCTTCTGCTGTCAGCTTGATGGCGCCTTGCTGTTCATCGCGCGGCTCGGCGCTCCGTTTGCCTTCTTCAGAGGCGCACTCCAGCCCCTTCTCTGCCGACATTGTGGGAAAGGTCGCAATCGTGCGCACCCATTGCGACAACGCCGGAATAAAGCTTGCAAGGGCAATTCCGGCGAGCAGGGCAACGATCGACAGCGACAAGCGGCCGAACATCTCCCTTACTCCTTCCAGGCGGAGGTTCTGAAGCGAAGAAGGCGCAAAGCGTTGGCCGTGACGAGGACGGTTGCCCCGGTATCGGCCAGGATCGCCATCCACAGCGATGTCACGCCGAATAACGTCGTCGCGAGGAACACCACCTTGAGGCCCAGTGCGATGGTGATGTTCTGCCAGATATTGCGGAGAACAGCGCGGGAGAGCTCAACCAGCTCAGCCACGCCTTGTACGCGGTTCTTGAGGAGTGCGGCGTCAGCGGCTTCAAGTGCGACGTCGGTCCCGCCGCCCATGGCGATTCCGACAGAGGAGGCAGCCAGCGCGGGCGCATCATTGATGCCGTCTCCAACCATCGCGACAGGGCCTCGGCTCTTGAGTGTCGCGATGGCTTCAAGCTTGGCATCGGGCAGGAGTTCGGCGCGGGCCTCAAGTCCAAGCGCCTCTGCAATCGCTGCGGCTGTTCGTTGGTTGTCGCCGGTCAGCATGACGGTCCTGACGCCCAGGCGCGTAAGCCGTGCAACGCCGGCATGCGCGTCCTTGCGCGGTTCGTCGCGAAGCGCGATCAGGCCGGCGACGCGATCTTTGGCGAGGACGACGACCACCGTCTTGCCCTGAGATTCAAACCCGAGAATACGGTCAGACACTTCACCGGGGATCGGCTGCGCCTCGGCCGCATAACGTGGCGAGCCGACGGCGACGAAACCCGCGCGCAGCCGTGCCTGCACGGCTTTGCCCGGGATCACGGTGGAACCGCCGAAAATTGGCGGAACGGTGAGGGCGCGGTCCCGGGCGGCCGCCGAAATGGCGTGGCCTATTGGATGGTTCGATCCCTGTTCGACGGCGGCCGCCTGGGACAGCACGCTGTCCTCCATTCCCTCGAACGCTACCACGTCAGTTACCTGCGGCTCCCCGACGGTCAGCGTCCCGGTTTTGTCGAAGGCCACCGTGCGGATTCTTCCAAGGAGTTCCAGCGCTGCGCCGCCCTTGACGAGGAGTCCGCGGCGAGCGCCTGCCGCGAGTCCCGAGGCGATTGCCGCCGGGGTGGATATCACGAGAGCGCAGGGACAGGCGATAAGCAGCGTCGCCAGCCCGCGATAAATCCAGGTCGCCCAGCTCGCGCCGAATAGCAGTGGCGGTAGGATAACGACGAGTGCGGCGGCGGCTATCGCGGCCGGCGTATAATAGGACGAGAAGCGGTCGATAAACCGCGCGGTGGGCGCCTTCGAGCCCTGTGCTTCCTCAACAAGATGGATGATGCGCGCGATCGTGTTGTCCTGAGCGGTATGGGTGATTCGGATGCGGAGAACCCCATTGGCATTGATGCTGCCAGCAAAGACGGCATCTCCGACGGCCTTCGTGACGGGGATCGACTCGCCGGTCACCGGAGCCTCATTCACCTCGGAGCTGCCGTCGATCACCTCGCCATCCGAGGGAACGCGATCGCCTGGCCGAACCAGGACCACATCACCGATCGACAGGCGCTCGATCGGCACCTCGCGGACCTGATCCCCGTCGTGGACTTGCGCCATACGAGGCAGCAGATCCATGAGGGCACGAATTCCGGCCCGCGCGCGACCGGCGGCAACGTTTTCCAGAAATTCACCTACCGCAAACAGGAAAACGACGACCGCGGCTTCCTCGGCCGCGCCGATCACGACGGCGCCGCTCGTCGCAATGCTCATCAGCATTTCGATGGAAAACGGCGTGCCCGCGACGGCGGCCGCGAAGGCCCTCCGTGCAACTGGCGCGAGACCGACCAGGGCCGCAACAAGATAGGCCCAATAGGACAAACTGGGATCCCATCCGGAGATGACCGCGGCGCCGACAAGCATGGCCCCCATGGCGACGACGCGCTTGCCTTTCGGGGTCCGCCACCAGGACCCAGTGGCACGCTGGCTCGGATCTTCTCCGGTTTTGGCAGCGACCGGGGCACGGCCGTCCAAGACGTGCGGCGCATAGCCGAGAGCCCGGATCTGCTGCTCCACCGCACCCAAGGAAATGCGGTCTTGATCGATCCGGAGCGTCAGCGTCTCGATGCCGTAATTGACGCTGACGTCGCTGACGCCGCCCAGGCGTTTGAGTGCATTTTCGATCTTGAAGGCGCAAGCGCTGCAATCCATGCCCTCAACGCGCATTTTCAATGCGGTTGCCGCGGGGGCGCTGAGTTCCGGCATGCCCATTTGGGTCACCTCGACTTGTTCGACGTGACCTCCTATATGGACCCTGTAGCAGCTACAGGGTCAACCCGCATGCCGGAAACATCGTTCACGATCGGTGCTCTTGCCAGAAAGACCGACACCAAAGTTGAAACAATCCGCTACTACGAGCGTATCGACCTCCTGTCCGCCCCTGGGCGGACGAGCGGGAACTACCGCATTTACGGTGCCGAACACCTTGGACGATTGAGTTTTATTCGGCGGGCGCGCGATCTTGGATTTTCCATCGAGCAGGTGCGCGAACTGTTGAGTCTGGCCGACCAGCGGGCTCGATCTTGCGCTGGAGTCGACGCAATCGCGCGCCAGCACCTGGCTGAGGTTGAGCGCAAGATCGCCGATCTCAATGCAATGCGCCGAGAACTCAGCACGATCATCAAGAAGTGTGGGCGCAACGTGATAGCAGACTGTCGCATCATTGAGGCTTTGTCGCCAACGGATACCCGACTGCGGGGGACGAGAGCCCGCGAGCTAAAATCTCTTGAGACGAACGTACATCGGAGACGTGAGCGTCGCAATTGAACAGCGCACGAATCGTTCCTTGGAGGAAACATGCATGATCGTTTGACCGGACCGTCCTTCGAGTTGGAATCAGTTTCGTCGGTTTCGTCTCAGAGCCCTTGGCTGCCGCTTATTCGTCGTTATCTCCTCGCCATTGCGGTCGGCAACCTGGTCTGGGAATTTGCTCAGCTGCCGCTCTACACGATCTGGCGCACCGGGACGGCGGGAGAGATTGTCTTTGCAGCCGTGCATTGCACGGGAGGCGACGTCCTGATCGCCGGAACGACACTGGTTGGGGCGCTCGTGGTTGCCGGCCATCGAAGCTGGCCGCTGACCCGCTACAGAACCGTCGCGGTGATCGCCGTCGTGGCAGGGCTCCTGTATACGATTTTCAGCGAATGGATGAATACGGAGGTGCGCGGGAGTTGGGCGTACACGGAATTGATGCCCCGCATCCCGCCGCTTGGGTCGGGATTAGCGCCGATTGCGCAATGGCTCATCATTCCGCCGCTCGCGTTCTGGTGGGCGCGGCGGTCGTGGCAGGCTAGTCATGTGATCTCAATGCGACGCCTGAATAATGACTTCCCAACAGCCACAAGCTTACCGGAAACCGCTCCTGACGTGCTTCGCGAATCTCGAAGCCGGCGTGCCACATGAGCCGAACCGGGTCGCGGTTGAGATTGCACCCGCCGGCGAGGACGCCCCACACGCGGTTGAGGCGCTCCTGCAATCGCCTGTGCCAGCCGGACGCCGCTTGCCCGTGCTCAAGAAAGACCAGGCGCCCGTCGGGTTTCAGGACGCGCCGGATTTCGGCCAACGCCGCCTGTGGTTCAGGAATCGTGCACAGCGCATAGGCGATGACGACTGTGTCGACCGAGCCGTCGGCAAGGGGCATATTCTCGGCGCCGGCCTGAAGACACTCCAGGACGAACGGCACTGCGCCATTTTGCCGATTGGCGAGCGCGAGCATCGTGGCATCCGGGTCAATGCCGATGAGCCTCTTGACCTTGCCGGCATCGTAGTAGGGCAGGTTCAGCCCTGAACCGAAGCCGACTTCGACGACGACGCCCTGGGCTAGCGGCACCATGCGCTGCCGCATGCGCGAGAAGGCACGCGCCGAGCAGCCGGCGTGGACGACATAGGGTGCAATGTGACGGCCGTACCAGGACAGACACCACCGGCACATGATCCAGTCTCCTCCGCTCTGTGCTTGGAGCATCGCATTGGCGTCGAGCAATACCTGCTCAGATAAGCACTGCTACTTAGTGTGACGGAGCTCTTGCGTGATCGCGAACCACAACAAAACGAGTCCGAGGAGGACAAGCAGGGGCTCAAGCACGAGGTCCATTTGCGTATTCGTAAGATGATGGAGGCCAAACATCCAATGGACCCAGACAATATCGAAGGTCAAAACGAAACCGTTGCCCGCGGCCACGCCCCGAAAGAACGGAGCCGAGGTCGCTCGCTGGCTCCAAAGCTGAAACCCAATGAGTGCCGCGACCGCGCCGGCAAGCACCGCGAGTTGTGCGCCCGGCGTAGTGACCGGATACAACGTGATCGCAAGCGCGAGATCTGGTTGCGTGCTGTTGATTTGACGAAGTCCGGCGGAGGAGGACAAGCAGAGGTTCGAGGACGACGTCCACCACTTGTGTATTTGTGCAGTCAATCCGGCACCGGCTGCTAGGCCAACGAAGAACGTCCCGGACGCAACTCGCTTGCTCCATAGCGTTTGAGCGGCGACGACCGCGACAGCGGCAATGCGTCTTGCAGCAGCGTCAATCGTAAACATGTCGTTCACCATCCAATGCCTGAACCAAAGCGATCACTGTGACCCTGAACGTCGGCGGGCCTAATAAATTAGGAGCGCAGATATTTGATCGCCGCCGCTGTCCCCAGCACGGCGAAGATGAAGATGGCGAGGTGATAAATCCCCATCGTCACCAACATGCTGATCCCCATCGCGTGCATATCCGCCATCGTCATAAGCCCCTCCCACGATTTGCAAATCTCATTGCGCCACGTCCACGTTGCCGGCGATGACAGGTAAACGTGACGTAGATCGAACCCCTGCAAGCCTAATAGAAGAGGCGCATCGCCACCGCATGAAGAACGGATGAGATTCTCCTGAGAATCAGATGAGAATCTGCACCACGGCTGACATCTGGACACATTGCGCAGACGTGACGGGCGTAGACGTAGCAGGCCCTCCTCGCGGTTCATCTGATCAGCCTGTCAATCTGCCGCCTCTTCATCGTCAGAGCCAGACGCCCGCCTCGGGCTATTCCGCGCTCTGATGGTTGCTTCACGGCGCTTCAGGATTGCCTCGTGCAACATGCTTCCATCCGGCGAAACGGTAGCCATGTCCAGTGACCGTTTCGATTGAGGGCGCGAAGGCGCCAAGCTTCTTGCGCAACGATCTGACGACGACCTCGACTTTATTCGAACCCGCGAAGGGAGTGTTCCAGATCTTGCCAAGCATCTCGTCGCGACTGAGCACGCGTCCATTCGCCTGGATCAGCGCCTGCATCACGCCGTATTCCAGACGCGTGGTTGGCTGGCGGCTCCCCGCCAAGATGAGCTCACGCGTCGCCTCGTCCAACCGACAGTCCGATGCGAGCGTCGCGGACAATGCTGACGCCGGCGCCTGGTGGCCAACAAGGAATGCATGCACCGTCTCGGCAATCGCGTCGCCTTCGATCCAGGGCAGGTGCACGTTGCCATCCAGTATCATGAAGCGTGCGTGTGGCAGCTCCGCAGCCAATCGTCTGCCTGCTTCGAGCGATATCGTCCGATCCTCGCGACGATGGATGATCAGAGCCTCTGTGCGCATATGTGGCAGCGCGTGCAACGCGTTCATCGTGAAACTCAATCGCAACAGCTCAGCCGCCTTCAGGGCAGTCGTCCAGTCGCGCTGGTTGCGCGAGAAGGCTTCGAAGTCTTCCGGCGATGCTCCGGGAAACAATAACGCCGTGAGTGCATCGGATCCGACGCCCCAGTGCGCCATCACAAGGGCGGGCAGGGCGTCCCGTAGTTCCGGTGTCGCAATGTCCGTCCCGCTTGCATACGATCCGTACAGGCACAGCCGACGAACGCGGTCTTGATGTTCGGCCGCATAGGTAAGGGCAACGGGTCCGGCGCACGACACGGCGAATAGCGAGAACTGGGCATCGCCGAGCGCATCGGCGAGCCTTGCCAGCAGTGACACCTCGTCCGCTTGCGTTCGTGGGGGGACATCTCGATCACTCAAACCGGTACCTGGACGATCGTAGCGTACGACCCGAAACCCATCGGCCAGCCGGGTGAAAAAGCGGCGGAATCCCGGATGTTCCCAATCCCGTTCTATGTGGCTGACCCACCATGCCGGGCAGATGATGATGGGCCCCTCGCCGACGACGGCATAGGCCACGCGCGCGCCGTCTGCATCCCGGATGAACCGAACGGTCTGTGCGGCTGACATTGATTCTCCTCCCAATCAGGAAACTGGCACGCCAACATTGCTATGGTCAGTCGTGCGGCACGGTGGTCGAAGGCCGAGCATGGTGGTTGAACCCGGAAGTGATAGGCAGGTTCGTCAATGTTTCAAGGCTTGCGTTGCTGAGAGGCATCTCCCGCATCCGACTGGCGGAGACGCTCCGCATAGTCGCACAGCACTCACGACGTGCGCGAGCGCGCGCTACTAAGCAGCATTGCCCTTCACGGCTTCGATGATCTTCACAACATGGAGATAGACGTTTTCCAGCGCCGTAGTCGGAACCCTGCTTTCTGAACGTTGCCGACCGCGTCCCGATTGAGGCTCGGACCAATCCAGCTCGTCAGAGACGATGCTGCGGACAGCGCGGGTCGTCGCAACGCCGACGAGGATCCCGCAAGATAGTCTCCAATCGAGAGGAGCATAACGGACCTCCATCGAGGTTCGAACGAATCCCCAGGGAGGTGCGCGCTACAACTGCGTTGGCTTGTCGCTGCCTCAACACTCCGGCTTGATGAAGCCGCTGATCTCCTCGGGGGCAGCAAAGATGACGTCGGCACGGTCGCCCATCATTCCGGCGCCAATAAGTGCAGGGGCGCCCTTCTGGGGACCGTTGCTGCTGCTATCGGTCTTGAGCCGGAGATTGCGCTCCCAAAAAGCGTGCATCTTCCCGTCGGCGGTGGTCACGCGATACGTATCGCGGCAATAGCTGATGTTTTGAACACGATCCTCTGGATCGAGCGCCTTTAGATTTGGATCGCTGCTGCCCATTTGCCCGCGTTGTTGAGCTGATTGAGCCGCGCCCGGCTGTGTTGCTGCCTTGAGGAACGCCAGCAGATCCGCGCGTTGCTGCTGGTTCTTGAGGCCCTGAAAAGTCATCTGGTTGCCGGGGATGAGATGCTGCGGATCGGTGACCCATTGGTCCAGCGTCTTGTCGTCCCAGACAATGCCGGACGACTTCATTACGTCCGAGTAACGCTCGAAGCTCGGCAATCCGCCGGCTTTGCGGTTCCAAACCTGCGCCAGGCTTGGTCCCGTCATATTCCGATTTGGCTCTAGGGAGTGGCACGCCGCACACGCATTGAAGACACGCTGGCCGCGGCTAGAATCTCCGTTCGCCGCCCATGCGGGCGAAAGCTCCGCCGACACAATGAGAGACGCAAAGGCAGCAAGAAAAAGGCGTCGCATCATCGTCTCCATCTATCTGTGAGCTCACTTATCGGATAAAGGATTTCTGGCGTGTTCTGCATGCTCGTATCATGGCACCCTCCGTCATCCGATTTTTGCGAGCAGAGGGAAGGTATTCAGAAGCCAGTACGAGAATGTGGAGAGCTGCCCTGTGAGCATCGCGCCGCCCATGAGAATCATGATGCCGCCGGCAAGCAGACGAAGGCCACGGCCTAGGCGGCCGATTGTTTTCATCCTCGCCAAAAGACCGTCGGTGAATGCCGCCGCGAGCACGAACGGGACACCAAGCCCGAGCGAATAGGTCGCCAACAGTGCCACGCCCTTGCCGACCGTGGCCGAAGCCGCGCCCACCGTCAGGATAGTACCCAGGATAGGACCTATGCAGGGACTCCAGCCGAAGGCGAATGCCATTCCGAGAAGATAGGCGCCAAGCGGCCGTCCCCCTACTATCGCAGCATCAAGGCGCAGGTCACGATAGAGCCATGAGGGCCGTAGCACACCCAGCATGAAGAGACCGAAGCCGATTACGACCGCACCACCCACAAAGTTCAATTCATAGCGGTATGAAATGAGCAATTGGCCGAGAGCCGTCGCGCTGGCCCCGAGGATCACGAAGATCGTTGCAAAGCCGACAACGAAGCAGAGGCTCAGCGCAATTGCCTGAAACCGCAGCGTCGCGGATTTCCGGGTCGCGTCATTGGCGATCGACTGGCCCGCGATATACGAAACGTAACCGGGCACCAGTGGCAGCACGCACGGCGACAGGAATGAAATGATACCGGCCGCGAATGCAGCAATCATGCTGGTTTGTAAGATGTCGCTCATGCCACCGCCAACGGAGCGCTGTATCAGCCCTGATGTTTGATCGAGGCGCTCATCTCTGCTGGCGACGCGAAAAACACCGTTACGCGGTCACCCATCATGCCGGTGGGCAAGATGACCGGTCTGCCGGCCAGCGGGCCGGCGTGGCTCGAATCGATCTTGAAGCGAAGGTTGGGTTCCGAAAAGTCGGCGCTTTGGCCGTCGGCCGTCGTTATCTTGTAGGTGTCTCGGTTGTGGCGAATCGTCACCACCTGACGGTCCGGCCCGATCTCCTTGAGATCTTGAAACTGCGATGTCAATCCGGTCTTCGTGTCTCTTGTGCCACCGACATCGTTCGGGGTAGCGGCTGGCGTCCGCCCATTGCCTTTCTTCTTATGGAACTCGGCTCCGGCCGAGGGAGAGGCGATACCTGCGACGCCTCCAATAGCGAGCATCAAGGCCGCTCGACGGTTCATGGTAAATCTCCTTCGTTGCGCATTGTCCACGTCAGTCCAGCTCTGAAGACGTTGATCATCGTGACCCTAATCCTCCTAGTCACGAGCGAGTTCGAGGTTATGAGAGCTTCTGCCTTTTGATTCGCAAGCTGTTACCCACGACGGTCAGGCTGGAGCCCGCCATCGCGGCAGCAGCAATCATCGGGTTCAGTAGCCCGAGTGCCGCCAGTGGAATCGCGGCCACGTTATAGAAAAAGGCCCAAAACATATTCTGCTTGATCGTTTTGAAGGTCAGCCGGGATAGCCTGAGCGCTTCGATGACTTTCAGCGGGTGACCTTTAACAAGCACGATGTTCCCGGCTTCGATGGCGATGTCCGTGCCGGTGCCGATCGCGATGCCCAGATCCGCCTGCACGAGGGCCGGCGCATCGTTGATGCCATCGCCGACAAAGGCGACGCGCTGCCCGTTCTGTTGAAGTTCGCCTACCTGTTTCGCCTTGTCCTGTGGCAGGACCTCCGCAAATACGCGATCGATGCCGATCTCTTTGGCTATCGCTTCTGCTGTCCTCCTATTGTCGCCGGTAATCATTACCGTCTCGATGCCCTCGGCCCGCAAATGTTCGATCGCGGCTCTGGCGCCCTCTTTCAAACTGTCGGCAACGGCAATCACGCCCACCAGCTCGCGATCATAAGCCACGGCAATAATTGTCTTTGCATCAGCCTCGTGCTTATCGATCTTGTCGCATTGACGCGTGAGTGGCACTCCATGCTCCAGCAACAGCCGTATGCTTCCGACTGTCACTGTGGCCTCACCAATCCTCGCTCGTACGCCTTTCCCCGGGACATTCACGAAATCTTGGACGTCCTTGAACGGCAAATTTTTCTCCCGTGCCGCAAGCACAATCGCCTGTGCCAGGGGATGCTCGGAAAGTCTTTCGATGCTCGCCGCCAAAACGAGCACTTCGTCCGCGCTCGTTGACGCCTGGCAGGCAAGAATATCGACGACCTTGGGCTTGCCCTCCGTAAGTGTGCCGGTCTTGTCGAAGACCACCACGTCGATCTTCTTTCCCCTTTCGAGGGCCTCTCCGTTCTTGATCAGGATTCCGCGTCGTGCTCCCAAACCGGTGCCGACCATGATGGCTGTCGGGGTCGCAAGACCAAGAGAGCAGGGGCACGCAATCACGAGCACCGCTACAGCCGGCACGAAGCTCTGGTAGATATCGCCCGTGACGACATACCAGGCGACGGCCGTGATGATCGCAATTCCGAGCACGATCGGCACAAACACGCCGGAAATTCTGTCAGCGAGCTTTTGGATCGGCGCTTTGTTCACTTGCGCTTCGGCGACCATCTTGACGATTTGGGCGAGCGTGGTGTCCTGGCCTACCTTTGTCGCCTGCATTTGAAATGCGCCGCCAACATTGATGGTTGCGCCAAATACGTCGTCTCCCTTTGCCTTGTTTACCGGCATGCTTTCGCCCGTGAGCATCGACTCATCGATGCTGGACGTGCCATCGATGATCATTCCGTCTACCGGGACCTTCTCGCCGGGCTTGACCAGAAGGACGTCGCCGACCTTGACGTCGTCAATGGGAACGTCTTGATCCTCGCCACCCCTGATGACGTGCGCTGTCTTGGCTCCCAGTTCAACGAGCTTTTCTATGGCTTCGCTGGCTTGACCGCGGCTTCTGGCTTCGAAGTATCTCCCGAGCAGAATGAGGGCGGCGATAACGGCACCGGTTTCAAAGTACAGGTGGTGCGTGCCGGCATACATCGCCCCCGCGCTGTAGAAGAGCGCGGCGAGCGTCCCCAGCGAAATGAGCGTATCCATGTTCGCCGCTCCATGGCGGGCTTGCCGCAGCATGCCGACATGAAACTGCCAACCGAGGCCGAGAATGACGACGGCGCCCAATATGGCCTCGATCCAGACGCTCGCATTGTGATTGAAAAACCCCCAAGGCAGCTCGATATCGAGCATCGCCAGGGCCGCCGTCGGGATGGCAAGCAGCAGGGCCAGGAACGCCCGCTGCCGTGCCCATTGCAGGTCTCGCTGCGCCTGCTCCTTATGATCGCGGGCGAATTCGGGTTTGAGCACCTGGTAGCCGTTGTCGACCACCACGTCATAGAGCGTACCGACCGATAAAACGGAGTCGTCAAACACCACACGGGCGCCGTGGGTGGCAAAATTGACGGTCGCATCGAGAACGCCTTCGAGTTTCTTGAGCGTCCGTTCGTTACGCGCCGCGCACGAAGCGCAGTGCATTCCGGCTATGTTGAACGTCGCTGTTTTCATGGCAAAGCTCCTGATGCACGTGCCGGATATCGCGCTTACTTGCGCACCGCACTGACTTTCTCGCGAAGCGCGTCGAGCCCGACGGCGCCGACAACCACGTCCGAACCAACCACATAGCTGGGCGTGCCATTGACGCCGAGGGCTTCGGCAAGCTTCATGCTTTCTTCGATCGTCGCCTTCGCCTCGTCGCTCGCCACGTCCTTCTCAAGCCGTGCCATGTCGAGGCCGACCTCTTTGGCTACCGCAAGAGCACGCACGCGGTCGGCTTGGCGGCTTGGGTCGAGCCCTCCCCGAGCACCGGAAATTCCTTGAGCACGACCCTGAGCTTGGGATCGGTCTTCAACAGGTCGAGCGTGTCCGAGAGTGCGCGTTTGCAGTAGCCGCAATTGTAGTCGAAGAACTCGACCAAGGTGACATCGCCCTGCGGGTTGCCGAGCACGACCTGGTGCGCTGAGCCGAGCAAGGTCGCGGCATTCTCCTTGATGGCTGCCTGATGCGCCTCCGCATCCAGCGTCTGCTGGCGCTTCTCCAGCGCGGCAATCGCTTCCTGCAGCACCTCAGGATGCTGGACGAGGTATTCTTTGGTAATGCGTTCGATCTCGCCACGCTGATTCGCGGAAAATGCTTGCGCTGCAGGCGCGGCGTTTGCTGGAGGTGCGGTGTTCACCGGTGTCAAGGCCGCCGCTTTGTCGATTGTGTTGGGCAGCACCGTGATCCTGGAGCCGCGCGTCATCATGCCCATGCTGCAATTGAAACTGATGTCACCAGGCACTTGAGGCGTAAAGGTAATGACAGTGGTGCCGGATGGAAGGAGTTTGCGGACGCCGGCTTTCGGCGCAATGATGATGCGGCCACACCCGGCGGCCGCGCTGGCATCAATCCGCCACTCGACCGGTATTCCCTGCACCACGGCGAAGCGGTTTGGCTCATACCGGTAGCCGAGGATCTTCATATCGACGATCTGCTTGCCGTCAACAATCGGCACCGGCTGCTCGGTTGCCGGGATAGCCTGCTTTGTCCCGGCAACGACCGGCCCTCCATTAGCGGCCGGCGTCGAATTCTCGGTGCCGACGGCGGTGAGCGTCAGGCCGCTTTGAATGTTGAAGAGCCCGAGGATGACGACGGCGACACCCGCGAACTTCAGGAAGTATCTTTGGAAGGAGCCTTTCGCAAAACTCGATAAAGCCGAGAGGGAAACCAGGGCCGGCAGGGTTCCAAGGGAGAACGCCAACATGATCAGCGCGCCGGTCATGAAGCTTCCCTTGGCCAGCACGTAGAGCTGAAGCGCTTGGGTGAAGCCGCAGGGTAGGAAGAAGGTAGAAGCGCCCAAAATGAACGCACCGCCTTTCGCTTCCTTCTCCGAAAGATCGTGAATCTTATGCGCGATGAATTTCGGCATTCTGGGCGCCAGCAGCCCCAGCGGCGGGAGCAATTTGAGCATTTGCAGCCCAAGGACGATCATCACGGCGCTGGCGAAAATGATCAGGAGGCCGTTCGCATCAGCGGAGAGCGTGAATGTCGATCCCAATGCTCCGATGGCGCCTCCCAGAATCGTGTACGACACGACCCGGCCGACATTGAAATAAATGTGCGGTTTGAACCTTTGGACGCCGCTCAAACTTCCGCCGACGGCGTTGTACTTTGCGGCGACCGCCACCAACAGGCCGCCCGTCACTGCAATACAGGTAGACATCGAAGCGACGATGCCGATCACGAATGCGAGGCCGTAGCTGATGGTGTTGGGTACCGCGAGACGCTCCGGTAGGATGTTAAGCTCGCTCAGTACGACGTAGAGCCCGACAAGTACGAGAAACACCGCACCGATCTCGACGTAGTCGCGGCGGGTGTTCTTTACCTTTCCGGAATCGGTCGGCTTGTTGGTTTGCTCATGTAGCAGCCAGACAGTGTAGCCATCCTCCACTATCGCGCGTTGCAGCGTGGCAATGTCGACGTCGCCGTAGCAGTTGACCTCTGCCATGCCGGTGGTGCTGCTGACTTTAACGCGGCGAACGCCGGTAATCTTCTTGAACCTGCGCTCGATCAGGACTTCACAATTCGCACAGTGCATTCCGTCTATTTTGAGCCGAAGCATTTTCCAGCCGTGACTCTGATATTTGGCACTCATCCAAAAGCCCTCCATGACGACCGTGATCGCATGCTCCTACTTTGCAGCTTGCTTGCCCCTTATGGTTTGCAACACGGCCTGAAGCGTCTTCAAATCGGTGGCGCCCACAAGAATCTGATCGCCGGCGACGAAACCCGGCGTGCCAGTGATCCGCAGCGCCTGCGCGAGTTGTATGTTTCTGTCCAAGATTTTTGGCCGCGAGCGCCGCTTTAGCTGCCACCACGGAGTTCGGTCCGAGGATCGGGAACTCCTTGTAGACGATCCGCAGTTGCGGATCTTCGGCCTCGGCCTGGGTCATCAGTGGCGCCATTTGGCGGCAATATGGGCAATTGTAATCGAAGAACTCAACCAACGTGACGTCGCCCGCGGGGTTGCCGCCGACCGGACTGTCGGGATCGCGAAATATCTCGTCGGTGTGCTCCTTCAGTAGGGTCTTCACTTGTGCGGCGTCCAGTTCGGCCTGGCGGGCCTCCAACCGACTGATCGCTTCTGTGATCACCTCTGGGTGCTCAAGCAGATAGGTGCGCACGCGCCGCTCGAACTCGTCCTGCGGCATGTCTGCGACGGTGTTGGCAGCCTTCGGCTGGTGGAGAACGCGGCGCTCCGCAGCGAGCCCGATGCCCGCCACTGCGACTAGGATCAGCGGCACAAGCATCCAGCTGAAGATTTTCGAGTAGTTTCGCGATCCCCTTTGATCATTCATTTGTCCCTCTCCTGCACTGACTTTCAGCATCACGAATTTCCGATCTCGACTCTGCCCTACCAAGCCGACATGCAGCTATGGCATCCGGTGTGGAAAGGGTTGATTACGGCTCTCCTCCGATTGGAAGTCGCGTTGTTCGGACGTCCATAACGTCTTCAGATAAATGATCACCGCACGAATCTGCTCAGGCGACAGCGCCTCACCGAAGGCGGGCATGGTCAGGCGCTTGGTCTTGTTGAAGGGATCTCGCCAGCCTTTGCTGACCATTTCGTACAACATGGCATCCGAGTGCCTCCATGTGTGGCCTTCCGCATTGTGCGGAGGAGCTGGAAGTTCGCCGTGCTCGTTACGCTCTTGCCAACCAGGTGCACCCTGAGCATTCGCCCCATGACAAGACGCGCAATATTGCCCATAGATCGCACGACCGGATTTGACGCTCTCCAAGTCGAGCGACGGCGCCTCGTCCGCCGCGCGAACGATCGCCACATGGCTTGCCGCGGCTAGCATCGCGCCCATCAAAAGCCTACGCATTCACCAGTGCCCAAGTGACGCCCTCATCCATGCTTCGGAATAGACGGCCGCCGGCATCGATGACGTAGAGCGTTCCGGAGTGCGCAAAAGCAAGCGCAACCGGTTTGGAGAGCGGAGACGCCATCTCAATCCAGTTCTCTCCTCCGTCAGTGCTGCGGAACAGACCTTTTTCAGTTGCGGCGTAGATGTGTTCCTGCTGTTTGGGATCATAGGTGACGCCGCGAACTTCACTGGCGAGGCCGCCGGCGTCCTGCCAAAGGCAGAAACAATCCATGATGCGCCGAACGCCGTTGGGTGTTGCGGCGAAGAGCCAGCCGCTCTGCATGCTTCCCGCCATGTCAGAATGGATTAATTGGATCAGACCGTTCCGCGGCCCGCGATCCATCATCCGCCAGCTTTTCCCAGCATCTTGGCTTCGATAGATGCCGTGCTCCTTCACGACGGCGTATACGGTATCTGGCTGTGTCGTGTGGGCGGCAACCGCAATCACGTCGCGGCTGGGAAGCCCTTCGGTCCGCTCGACCCAGGTTTTTCCTCCGTCATCCGTGCGGACGACGCCCAAGCCAGGACCTGCGACGTACATCACGCCCCGGGCGGCGAAAGATGTCGCGACCGCGGCAATCTTACCGTCCTCGGGAGACGGTATGGCTATCTTCTGCCAGCTCTGCCCTCCGTCCCGGCTCCGATAGAGCGCATTGGCATCGGCCTTCAAAAGGGTGTCTGTGCCGGGATCGTAGGCGAGAGCAAACAGCGTCTCGTGCTCTTGATTTGATGCAGCGGCTTGCACCGCTCCTGCGCCGATAAGAATTGCAATTGACAGCGCTGCCAAACCGAGAGCGTGAGTGAATGCGCCAAGGCGTGTCATCATTTGCCTCGCAGAGGTTCCAATGACGTACATGTCGCCGGATCGGCAAGCCTGCCGCCCGAAGTGAGGGAGCGGCCCCTGCCGGTTCTCCGTTACTCTTTCTTGTCCTGACGTGAAGGCGGATTCCTTCGCCATTGGTCGTTCGGCCGCTCGTTGCCTTGCATCATCGCGCCGCATTGATCCATCATCCGGCTCATTTCATTCATCATCCCCATTCCGTGTCCGCCCATCATGCCGCTCCCGCCCATTGTCCCGCGGCCCATCATTGAGCCATGCAATCCGTGGGAATCGTCAGCGTAGAGTGCCGGTGCGGCGGCAACGGTCGCTAGCAACATCGCGGCGAGGACGAGGATTCTTGTCGGCTTAGTCATTGTGGTCTCTCCTTTCATCGAGTGGTTGAGTTTTCAGCACGCTTCCTTTGAGGGCTCGCGCGCGCGACATCGTGGCAGCAACTCGACCCCGAACATTGGTCGATCGATTTTGGTAACGCTGGGCGACGCCATCGTCCCCTCCAGCGTTCTGCAGCCCGACACGGCTTCGACTCACTTGGAGCCTCCCATCATTTTCATGCCGCAGAGCCCCAGCGCACACATGATGGCGCAAGGCGCCACCGCAACGAGAACCGGCGCAATGCCCGCGGCCACCAGCCAACCCCAATTTAGGGCGACGCCAATGATGACCACGAGACCGCCAAGCGTCAGAAGCATCCATCGATTGGCAAGGTGGTACCGAGCGAAATCGAACCAACTGCGCCCCAGCGACCCGTCGGCCGTTTTGGTCGTGTCAGATGTCATCACGTGTGTCTCCTTGGATAGTCATTTGATGAACAGCCCTTGCAGCCATTGGAACGAGCGCAGCAGCGCACCAGGTGCGCGATCTTCCGGCGCAGCCTGAGTTTGCGCTTGCGCGACGCCCTCGCTGGTGGCGGCCTGCTTGGAGATGATGGGTCTGAGGACGTCAGCAATCTCCGAGGAGTCCCATTCTGCGGGTCCGATCACGCGGCCCACTTCTTGTCCGGCGCGATCGATGACGAGCGTCGTGGGCAAGCCGACGGCGCCGAGCGCCCGCGGTGCTTGGCCGGATACGTCGATGTAGATCGCGAGATGGCGCACACCGATCTCGGAATAAAAGTCGCGGACCTTCGCGATTCCGCCGCGGTCGATGGAAACCGGAAGGACCTCGAAATCCGGACTGCCCATAGCTCCCTGCAGCCTATCGAGCGCCGGCATTTCCTTGCGGCACGGGACGCACCACGTCGCCCAGATGTTGAGAAGCACAACCTTGCCTTTGAAATCCGCGAGGGTTCGCGAGCGGCCTTCGGCGTCGTCGAATGCGACCGTTGCGACCGGCTTCGGCGCATCGTGCAGGACAAAGCTTTTCAGCGGCGCTTGGGCGGCGGCGAATAGCGAGGTCATCACCACGATCATCGCCACGCCCGTCCATCCACCGAAGCGGTCCTTGAGAGAGCGGAAGGCGGACATCATTGTTGCCGAAGCCTCCTGATCAGCGGGAGAATCGTCTCCTCGAGATCCTTCGGGGTGACAGCGCCGATGTGCTTGTGCGCGATGTGACCATCCTTCGTAATCACGAAGGTTTCAGGGACGCCGTAGACCCCCCAGTCGATGGCCACCCGGCCGTTAAGATCGGCTCCGGTGCGAGTGTACGGGTCGCCCATGGTGTCAAGCCACTTTGCGGCGTCGTCCGGTCGATCCTTGTAGTTAAGGCCGTGGATCGGGACGAGATTCTCGGCTCTTATTTGCATGAATACCGGATGCTCTTCCCGGCACGCGACGCACCACGAAGCAAAGACATTGACGAGAGAGACTTCGCCGCCGAGATCGGTGCTCGATAGTGGAAGCGCGCGGCCTTTCACCGCGGGTAATGCGAACTGCGGGACCGGCTTCCCGATCAGCGCAGACGGAATCTCGCTCGGATTGCGATTGCTATTGAGCGCCCAGCCGAAGGTGAGCATGAGGGCGACAAAGGCTGCGAGCGGGAAAAGATAGCGTAGCCGAGTTGCGCGGCGCCCTTTCGGTGCCGCCACATAAGCACTCACAGTGGTTTCTGCGGTCATGTCATCCTCGCCATTCGAATCGGCCGCTAGGCATAGACATCGGGCGGCGCTCCACCTTGTCGTTCATTCGACGGCATAGACCGCAGGTGGCGCACCGTCCTTTGTGACGGCGTAGATCGTGAACGGTGCCGTTTTCCGACCCGGCATGCCGGGCGATCCAGTCGGCATGCCGGGGAGCGTGATGCCCGCAATTGCTGGCCGCTCGGACAGCAGCTTGCGAACGATGTTCACCGGCACGAGGCCGTCGACCACGTAGCCGTCCACGAACATGGCGTGGCAGCCCTGAATGTTTTCCGGAAAACCAGCTTTACGGTTTATCTCTTCGAGGTCGTTGGTCGACTTCACATCCACCTCGAAGCCGTTCTCGCGCAGATACGCGGCGTAGATGTCGCAGCAGTTGCATTGCGGGTTCCTGAACAAAGTGGCGCGGATCGGCTTGG
>WNFF01003913.1_pt1 | contig 25292 bp, 22 predicted proteins | sample 5400441 | NCBI WGS metagenome assembly WNFF01 (sample SAMN13153345, study PRJNA577476) | soil metagenome | isolation source: 120 cm saprolite under Douglas fir tree site 2 hole 3 replicate 1 | place: USA:California | collected 2015-04-18
GCCCACCCCAACGCCGCCATCCTCTATGCGCTCTACATTTCCTCGCCCGAGGGCCAGGAAAAGGTGGTGTGGGATCTCTACGGCCAGGACCTCGACCTCTATCCCGGATCGCATTCGGCCGAGCGGGTGCGGACGCTGCAGGCCAAAGGCGTCACGTTCACCGACGTCAACATCGATTGGTGGAAGACCAACCAGGGCATCGAGAAGGATCACCTGGAGCTCACCAAGATCATCCGGCGGTAGGCGCTCGATGGACCCGGCGCTCGAAGAGGCGGCGGCAATGAGCGGCGCCGCGCCGCACCAGACCATGTTCAGGGTCACGCTGCGGGTGCTGTGGCCGGGACTGTTGGCGGCGGCGATCTACGTGTCGGCGGTCTGCTTCGCCGCCTTCGACGTCCCGGCCGTGCTCGGCCTCACCAACCGCATCTACACGTTCTCCACCTACGTGTTCCGCCAGCTCACGCCGACCGAAGGGCTGCCCGAATACGGCGAGGTCGCGACGCTGAGCGTGATCATGGTCGTGTTCGCGGTGGCGCTCAGCTGGTGCTACCGGAGGGTTCAACGCCAGGCGCCGCGCTACGCCGTCGTTACCGGCAAGGCCTATCGGCCGCGCATCGTGCCGCTCGGACGCGCCAAATGGCCGACGGTGGGTTGCGTCGCGGCGTTCTTCCTGGCGAGCCAGGTGTTGCCGCCGTTGATGCTGTGCTGGGTCTCCGGCCTGCCGTTCCTGCAGCCGCCGTCGGTCGAGGCATTGGCCGATCTCTCGCTCGACAATTTCCGCGCGATCCCGACCGAGCTGCTCCTCCGCAGCATGGAGAACACCGGCATTCTCATGATCGTGGTCCCCACCATCACGGTCGCGCTGAGCGTGGCGGTGTCCTGGGTGGTGTTGCGCTCGAAAGCTCCCGCGCGCGGCCTGTTCGACTTCTTCGCATTCCTGCCGGTGACGATACCCCCCATCGTCTTCAGCGTCGCGGCGCTCCTGCTGGCGCTGTTCGTGCTCGGCCGCATCGTGCCGATCTACGGAAGCATCTGGATTCTCATCCTCGTCTACGTCGTCGCGCGATTGAGCTACGGCACCCGCATGACCAACAGCGCCATGATCCAGATCCACAAGGAGCTCGACGAAGCTGCGCAAGTGAGCGGCGCCGGCACCGCGCGCGTGCTGCGCTCGGTGCTGATTCCACTGCTCGCCCCCTCGATGCTCTATGCCTGGATCTGGATCGCGCTGCTGTCCTACCGCGAGCTCACCCTTCCCGTCGTGCTGTCGTCGGGAAGCAACCTGCCGTTCTCCGTCCTGGTTTGGAGCTACGTGCAGTCGTCGTCCTACGGCCGTGCCTCGGCGGCGGCGCTGGTCATGCTCGTTCTCATGACTCCGTTTCTTGCGCTGTACTGGCTCGTCGCGCGCAGGGCCGGAATGATCGCGCGCGGCAGCGAATCCCGCCCATGATCGGACGCGGAGGCAATCCGTCGAGGCGGCCCCGGCGTCACGCGGAAACGCGCGGTTGCATCCCGGCCGGTTCGCGTGCAACTTCGTCCCGCCGCCCCGCCCCCGTGATGCGCCAGCAGCATTGCCCCTGACATGAAGCGACACACGCCCTCGCGAGCCGACGGCTCCAGCCTGCGTCTCGCCGCCGACATCGGCGGCACCTTCACCGACATCGCGGCGTTCGACGAGCGGACGGGCAAGCTGACGTTCGGCAAGGCGCTGTCGAGCCCGCAACGGCTGGTCGAGGGCATCAATGCCGGGGTGGAGAAGGCGGGGAGCGACTACCGGTCGGCCGGATTGTTCCTGCACGGCTCGACCATCGCCATCAACACCATCCTGGAGCGCACCGGCGCCCGGACCGCGCTGCTCGTCACCGAAGGCTTCCGCGACATCTATGAGATCGGCCGCATCAACCGGCCGGATGCCTACAACCTCTTCTTCCGCAAGCACCAGCCGCTGGTCGAGCGGGCGCTGCGCTTCGAGGTCAAGGAGCGCGTGCTGGCCGACGGCGAGATCGACACGCCGCTCGACGAGGCCGAGATCGAGCGCTACGGCCGCATGCTGGACGAGCTCGGCGTCGAGGCGGCCGCGATCCTGTTTCTGAACTGCTACGCCCGGCGCGACCACGAGGCGCGCGCCAAGGCGATCCTGGAGCGGAACCATCCGGCGATGTTCGTCTCCGCCTCGCACGAGCTCTCCGAGGAATACCGCGAGTTCGAGCGCTGCTCGACGGTGGTCGCCAATGCCTATGTCGGGCCGATCGTTCGCCGCTATATCGGCGAGATCGAGGATCGCATCCGCGGCGACGGCTTTGACGGCTCGTTCCTGATCGTGCAGTCGACCGGCGGGCTCTACGAGGCCGCGCAGGCCAAGGACAACTGCGTGCATATGCTGGAATCGGGGCCGGCCGCCGGCGTCATCGGCACGCAGGCGCTGTGCCGCGCGCTCGGCCTGAAGAACGCGATTGCCTTCGACATGGGCGGCACCACCGCCAAGGCCGGCGTCATCCACGACGGCGAGGCGCTCACCACGGGGTCCGCCTTGATCGGCGGCTACGATGAGGCGCTGCCGGTACAGATCGCGATGATGGATATCTTCGAGGTCGGCACCGGCGGCGGCTCGATCGCGCGGGTCGTGGAGGGCGGGCTGCGGGTCGGCCCGCAGAGCGCGGGCGCGGTGCCGGGGCCGGTCTGCTACGGCACCGGCGGAGCCGAGCCAACGGTGACCGATGCCAATCTGCTGCTCGGCCGGCTCGGCGCCGATCGCTTCCTCGGCGGCGAGATGCGGCTCGACGTCGAGGCGGCCGCCCGCGCCATCGACGAGCACGTGGCCAAGCCCCTCGGCATGGACGCAACCGCCGCGGCCGACGGAATTCTGCGCATCGCCGCGACCGCGATGTCCCATGCGGTGAAGGGCGTCACCACCGAGCGCGGGCTCGACGTCGGCGACTTCGCGCTGGTGGCCTATGGCGGCGCCGGCCCGCTGCACGCCGTCGCCGTCGCCCGCGAGATCGGCATCCGCACCGTGATCGTTCCGACTGCGCCGGGCGTGTTCTCCGCCTTCGGTATGCTGTTCTCCGATCTGCGCTACGATTTTGTGCGCACCTGGTTCACCCGGCTCGAGGACGCGCCGTTCGGCAAGATCGAGCGCGTCTATCGCGAGCTCGAGCGCGAGGGCCGCGCGGCGATCGCGGCAACCTCGGTCGAGCCGCGCAGGATCGTTCTCAAGCGGGCGGCCGACATGCGCTACGTCGGCCAGGAGCACGCGGTCACCGTCGACCTGCCGCTCGAGCTGTTCCGGCGGCGGGACCGGGCGGCGATCAAGCGCCGCTTCGACGCCATGCACGAGCAGCGTTACGGCACCTGCGCGCCCGACGAGCGCGCCGAGATCGTGAGCCTGCGCTCGACCGTGACCGGCATCATGCGCAAGCCGCCGCAGGAGACGATCAGGCGCGGACAAAGCGTGCCCGCGAAAGCCGCCTTCACCGGCAAGCGCCCGGTCTATCTCGACGGCAAGTTCCGGCCGACGCCGACCTATGCCCGCGCGGCGCTCGCCGCCGGCAACCGCATCGGCGGTCCGGCCTTGATCGAGGAGCATGCCTCGACCACGGTGCTCATGCCCGGCGACCGGCTCGCAGTCGATCGCCATGGAAATCTGGTGATCACGGTGGCGGGAGGCGGCTGACGGCCATGGCGAAGAGGAGGAAAGCGCGCGAGGTCGCCGCCCGGTCCCGGCGGGGCGGCAAGCGAACGGTCGATCCCGTCGTCACGGAGATCGTGCGCAACGGCGTCATTGCGGTGACCGAGGAAATGAAGACCAACCTCATGCGCACCGCCTACAACATCATCATCTACGAGGCGCTCGATTTCACCACCGGCTTATTCACGCCGCAGGGCGAGACCATCTCGATCGGCATCGGGCTGCCGATGTTCATCCGCGGCATGGCGGAGACGGTGAAGGCGAAGATCGGGCATTTCGGCGCGCGAAACATCCGTCCGGGCGACATCTACGTCACCAACGATTCCTATCTCACCGGCAGCCATCTCAACCACGTCACGCTCACGCTGCCGATCTTCCACCGCGGCGCGCTGGTCGCGTTTTCCTGCTGCATGGCGCACTGGCTCGATATCGGCGGCATTCTCGGCGGCATGAGCACCGACATCTATTCGGAAGGACTGCAGATCCCGATCCTCAAGTATCAGGACCGCGGCGTGGTCAATGCGACCGTGGTCGACATCATCCGGCAGAACGTCCGCCTGCCGAGCCGCGCGATGGGCGATCTGCGCGCTCAGGTCACCGCGGTGAAGACCGGCGAGCGGCGCTTCCTGCAATTGATCGAGCGCTACGGGCGCGAGCCGGTGCTCGCTTCGATCCGCGCGATCATGGACCACGCCGAGGCGATGGCGCGCGCGCGCACCCGCACCATCCCCGACGGCATATACGAGGCGGAATCCTACATGGACGACGACGGCATCGACGTCGGCAGGAAGGTGCCGATCAAGGTGCGGGTAGTGGTGAAGGGCGACGAGATGACCGTCGACCTCAGCGAGGTATCGAAGCAGGTGCGCGGCTTCTACAATTCCGGCGTCACCACCGGCCATGCCTGCGCCCAGGTCGCCTACAAGTGCCTGACGTCGCCGACCGACTATCCCATCAACGACGGCTCGTTCCGCAGCCTCAGGACCATCGTGCCGCCGGGCCGGGTGATCAGCGCGGTGCGGCCGGCACCGATGCGCTGGTGGATGACCTATCCGATGACCATCGTCGACACCATCTTCAAGGCGCTGGCGCCGGCGATTCCCGGCCGCGTGATCGCCGGCCATCACGCCGACCTGCTGGCGTCGTCGTTCCACGGCATCAACGACCGCACCAGCGAGTTCTTCATCGGCAGCTTCGGCCCGCTCGGCGGCGGCTGGGGCGCCAAGCTCGCCGCCGACGGCGTCTCCGGCACGGTCTGCATCAACGACGGCGACACTCACAACAGCCCGAACGAGCAGGCCGAGTTCAAGTTTCCGATCGTGGTCGAGCGCTATGCGCTGGTGCCCGATTCCGGCGGCGCCGGCCGCCACCGCGGCGGGCTCGGGGTCGAGCGGGTGGTGCGGGCGCGCACCAATATCGTGGTCAACAATCAGAGCGAGCGCGCCCATTGCCGGCCGTGGGGGCTCGACGGCGGTCTCGACGGCACCGGCAATGCCGTGGAGCTGCGCCTCGGCGGGCAATGGAAGACCGATTTCCCCAACGCCAAGGTGCTGGTGGCGCAGCTCAAGCCCGGCGAGGCGCAGCTCAAGCCCGGCGATGCCTTCAAGATCCGCTCGGGCGGCGGCGGCGGCTACGGCAGCCCGCTCGCGCGGCCGCTCGAGCGGGTCGTGGACGACGTCCGGCAGGGCTACGTCACGGTCGCGGCGGCGGCGGAGCTCTACGGCGTCGTGCTCGATCCGGAAACCTTCGCGGTCGACGTCGCGGCGACCGAAAAATTGCGCGCAGTAAAACGATCGGCTGCGAGTTCCAGCGCCAAGACCGCGTAGGTGCGATCGTAGGGTGGGCAAAACCCGTCCCCGCCTCCGAGCGGGGATCGCCTGACGTGTCCTCGCTGCGTGGGCCGTCCGCGTGCACGATTTTGTCCGCGCGTCACCATCGTCGGCAGATCGGCGTCTGGACGATTACGCCCGCGTGGGCAAAGGCGCACAGCTTCCGGCGTATTTCGAAGGCGTGCATTGCGCCCTTTGGCCACCCTACAGGTTTTGAGCTGCTGCTCACCGCTTGAGCTTTGCCGTGTACGACATCGCGCCCGACCCGCAGCAGGGACAACTCATCGCCACCAGGATGTTCTGCTTCTGCTCCTCGCCAAGGTCGGTGCGATCGAGCAGCTGCCGGGCCTGTTGCTCGAACAATTGGTGGAGCGACAGGTTGCTCAAGGAAACCTGGTCGTCGGGCGCCAGGGCCGGCTCGGCCGGCGCCGGCGCGGCGCGCCCGACGTCTCGCTTTGCCGGCTTGCGCTTGCCCATCTCGATCCTCGCGTTCGCTCCATGTCCATGCCGCTGCGCCGCCCTTGCGCGACCTGCATTTTCTGTCCACGACGGCCGCTCATGATAGGATGCGATCAGGCCGAGCGGTAGACGGATGGAAGACGCGCCGCTCGCCGGGCGCGCGCATTCTTGCCGGGCAGGATGAGGGGACACGCGGCATCCCATCTCGTCGGCAGCGTGCCGCTCGCGAGCAGCGCCGAGGTCTTCGAGCCGGTGATGCCGCATTCGGTCCGCGCATCGCGCGCATTCCCGATGCGAGGTCGGCGAGCGTGCCGATCGGATCCTCGAGCGCCCGACGCGACGCCGCCATCGCGCGATCGAGGGCGGAAGCGAGGGACGATTTCCTCGATCCTGCGTAATGCCGTATGTTGCCGGCGGCCATGACCGATCCGGCGCAGATCGTCATCGAAGGCGTGAGCCACCTCTACCGGCCGCCGAGCGGACGGCCGGTGCTCGCGCTCGAGGACGTATCGCTCAGCGTCGCAAGCCGCGAGTTCGTCGCGCTGCTCGGGCCGTCCGGTTGCGGCAAATCGACCCTGCTCTATCTCATCGGCGGCTTCCTGCCGACCGAGACCGGGAAAATCCTGATCGAGGGCAAGCCGGTCGGCGCCCCCGGCCCCGACCGCGGCATCGTCTTCCAGCACTTCGCGCTGTTCCCGTGGAAGACGGTGCGCGGCAACGTCCGCTATGGCCTCGAGCGCATGGGGCTTGCGCGCGAGGAGCGCGAGAAGCGGGCGCAATCCTACATCGATCTCGTCGGCCTCGGTGGCTTCGAGGACAGCTATCCCGCGCAGCTCTCCGGCGGGATGAAGCAGCGCGCGGCGCTCGCGCGCACGCTCGCCTTTGATCCGAAGATCCTGCTGATGGACGAGCCGTTCGGCGCGCTCGACGCCCAGACCCGCAGCCTCATGCAAGCGGAGCTGTTGAGCATCTGGCAGCGCACGCCCAAGACCGTGATCTTCGTGACCCACGACGTGCAGGAGGCGGTCTATCTCGCCGACCGGGTGGCGGTGATGTCGGCGCGTCCCGGCCGCGTCAAGGCGATCGTCGACACCAGGTTCGACAAGCGGGATGCGAACATCTTCAAGAGCAAGGGCTTCGTCGAAAAGTTCGACGAGATCTGGAACCTGGTGCGCATCGAGGCGATCAAGGCGCAGGAGGCGCGCGCGATGATGGGGGGAGCCGCATGAGCGCCGCGTTGCTCCGCTACCTCCCGCTCATCCTGCTCGCGCTCGCCTGGGAGGTCGGCACCCGCACCGGCCTCGTCTCCACCCTCGCGCTGCCGCCGCTGAGCGCGGTGGCGGCGGCCTTCGTCGATCTCGTCAAGGACGGCGAGCTCGTCGTCAACGGCGGTGCCTCGCTGTGGCGGGCCGGCGCCGGATTGTTCCTGGCGGTCGTGGTCGGCGCCGCGCTCGGCATCGTGATGGCCTGGTGGAAGCCCGTGAACGTGCTCATCAGCCCGCTGGTCGAGATGTTCTACCCGATGCCGAAATCGGCGCTGATCCCGGTGACGGTGCTGTGGCTCGGCTTCGGCAACGGCTCGAAGATCCTGCTGATCTTCCTCGGCTGCATGCTGCCGGTCACGGTCGGGGCCTTCAACGGCGCGCGCTCGAGCGACCAGGTTCTGGTGTGGTCGGCGCGCAGCATGGGCGCGAGCCGCCCGCGCATGCTGTGGGACGTGGTGGTGCCGAGCGCGCTGCCGGAGCTGCTCAACGGCATCCGCACCGCGCTCGCGCTCTCCTTCATCCTCCTGGTCAGCTCCGAGCTCATTTCGGCGCGCGAGGGGCTCGGCTATCTGATCGGCTTTCTCGGCGCGAGCGGCACCTATGACGCGATGTTCGCGGTCGTGCTCACCGTGGCGCTGCTCGGGTTCTTCGCCGACCGGCTCTATCTCCTGTTGATGCGGAGGATGCTGCGGTGGCGGGACTGACCGAAGAGAGACGCACCGCGCCGACGGCGCTGCCATCCGCCGCCTATCGCTGGCTCGCGGCGGCGGCCTGGGGCCTGGCCCGGGTGTTTTCCGTGATCGCGCTCGCCGTCGCCTGGGAGGCCGCCGCGCGCTCGGGCGCGTTCACGCCGTTCATGCTGCCGGCGCTGAGTGCCGTGCTCGAGCGCATCTGGCATGATCTCGTCGCCGGCGACCTCCTCACCAATGCCGGCGTGACCCTCTACCGTGCCTTGGTCGGCTTCCTCGTCGGCGCCGTCGCCGGCATCGCGCTCGGCATGGCGATATCCCGCAACAGGATCGCCGACTGGTTCTTCGACCCGATCATCTCGGCCGGCTTCCCGATGCCGAAGATCGCCTTCCTGCCGGTGGCTATCCTCTGGCTCGGGGTCTACGACCTCTCCAAGATCACGATGGTGTCGGTCGAGGCGATATTTCCCGTGGTCACCGCCACGGTCGTCGGCATCCGCGCGGTCGAGCGGGAAATTTTGTGGTCGGCGCGCAACATGGGGGCGGGCGAGCGCGAGCTCCTCTGGCAGATCGCGTTGCCGGCGGCCCTGCCGCAGATCATCACCGGCCTGCAGGTCGCGCTGCCGATCGCGCTGATCGTGGCGATCGTGACCGAGATGTTCATGGGCGGCTACGGGCTCGGCGGCGCGATGAACACCGCCTCGCGCTTCGCCGATTCCCGCGGCGTCTTCGCCGGCATCGTCGAGATCGCGGTGATCGGCTACGCGCTGGTCAAGCTGGTGGCGGTGGCTCGCCGCCGCCTGCTGCTGTGGCACCAGGAGGCGGTGGCGCCGAGCACGGTTTAGTTTTCAAGTGGCCGGAGTGCCCAGCCTTGGCAGCCAAGATGGAAAGAAGCATTATGCACGAGCCGTCATTTGCGAACCGACGGGCGAGGCGCAATTTTTGGAGAGCATGATGAGAGATGGCATGCGCGGGGTAGCCGGGGCCTTGGCCTTGTGCGCGGCGTGTCTGCAGTTCGGGTCGGCGCTGGCGCAGGGCAAGCCGAGCGAGGTCAAGATCGCGATCGTCCAGTTTCTCTCCGGGGCAGCCGCACCGCACGACGCATCTGCGGTCAACACCGCCAAATTGCTGACGGAGCAGTTCAACGCCGCCGGCGGGATCGAGGGTGTCCGCCTCGACACCATGTACGTCGACGAAGCCGGGTCCGCGGCCGACAAGGTTGCAGAGTATCGTCGGCTCGTCCAAGACGAGAGGGCCACGATCGTGATCGGCTATACGTCGAGCGCCAATTGTCTCGCCGTCGCCCCGCTCGCCGACGAGCTCAAGACCCTGACCGTCTTTCACGTGTGCGCCAACTATCGGCTGTTCGACAAGGGCGTCTACAAGTACGTGTTGCGCACCGCCGCGCACGCGGCATCCGAGAACATCAGCGCGGCGCGCTACGTCCTCGCCAGCAAGCCCGATCTCAAGACCATCGCCGGCCTGAACTACGACTATGCCTACGGGCGCGATTCCTGGGACGTGTTCAAGCGCACGATCCTCAAGCTCAAGCCCGACGTCCAAGTGGTGGGCGAGCTGTGGACCAAGTTCCTGGCGACCGAATATTCCGCCGAGATCTCCCGCCTGCTCGCGCTCAAGCCGGATGTGATCCACACCGTCAACTGGGGCGCCGGCCTGACCAGCTTCATCAATCAGGGCGAGACGCGCGGCCTGTTCGACCAGAGCCTGGTGATGATGACCACGGGCCTGCTGAGCCAGGCGGAGATTCTTCCCAAGGGGGCGGCCTTTTCCGGGCGCGGCTATCACCTCCAGTATCCGGATCCGGACAAGAACGCCGGCAACCGCGAGTATCTCAGGAGCTACAAGGCCAAGTTCAACAGCCTGCCGGACTACCAGGGGACCTTCATGGCGCAGGCCTTCTATGGGCTGAAGGCCGCGATCGAGAAAGCCGCCAAGGCGAAGAACGGGGCCTGGCCGAGCAACGAGGAGATCGCGGGCGCGATGGAAGGCCTCGAGTTCGATACTCCGCGCGGCCGCGTCCTCGTGCGCAAGGATCATGAGGCGGTGCACGAGGCCATGTGGGGCGTCGCCTCCGGCAAGAAGCACCCCGAGCTCGGCTATCCGATCCTCGACCAGTTCCGCGTCTTCCCCGCCGCCGATGTCATTCCGCCGGAGGGCAAGAAGACAGTCGAATGGATCGAAAGCTGGCCAGCGGGGAAATAGCGGCCCCCTTTCGGGGCGCGGGCCGCTGCTCGACGGGAACGCGTTCCGCAAAGTGGATGCCGGCTTTCGCAGCCCGACGCGACGCGGGCGCGTTTTGCCGGGCGGCTGCGCGGCGTTCCACCCGGCTCGATAGCGCGCTAAGGTACCCTTCTCATGAATATTCTGCCGATCATCCTGATCGACGGCATTGTGTTCGCGTCCTGGCTGTTTCTCGTCTCGGCGGGGATCACCTTCATCTTCGGCGTGCTGCGCATCCTCAACGTCGCGCACGGCAGCCTCTACGCCATCGGCGCCTATCTCGGCGCGACATTCATCCTCCAGCTCGCCGGTCAGGAACAGCGCAGCTGGATCACCTTGCCGCTGCTGTTGCTCGCCGCGATCGCCGTCGGATTGACGCTCGGTCCGCTCATCGAGCGCCTGTTCCTGCGGCGCGTCTACGGCGCGGACGAGGTCATCGGCCTGCTGACGACCTTTGCGCTCTTCCTCATCCTCGAGGACGTCGTGCGCCTGATCTGGGGAATCGAGCCGTATCTCGTCGACGGTCCGTTCCGCCTGTTCGGCCGGGTGCGCATGGCCGGCGTCGCCTTCGCCGGCTACCCTTTCCTGCTGACCGGCGTGGCGATCGTCGCCGGCCTCGTGCTCTGGCTCGTCATCCATCACACCTCGTTCGGCCGCCAGGTCACGTGCGTGATCAACGACCGTGAGATGGCGGGCGCGCTCGGCATCAATGTCCCGCGCATCGATCTCATGGCTTTCGCGCTCGGCACGTTCCTCGCGGCCCTCGGCGGCGCGTTCACGGCGCCGATGATGTCGGTCGAGCCGGGCATGGGAGTTTCCGTCATCGTGCAGGCCTTTGCCGTCGTCGGCATCGGCGGGCTCGGCAGCATCGGCGGCGCGGCGCTCGGCTGCGTCGTCGTCGGCATTGCGCGGGCGGCGGCCGTTCAGCTGTTCCCGGAGATCGAGCTGTTCGTGATCTACGCGCTGATGGTCGCGGTCCTGCTGTGGCGGCCGCAAGGCCTGTTCGGCGCCATCGAGTTGCGCAAGATATGATCGAGACCGCGACTCGCTCGAGCCTTCCGTTGGCGGCGGTCGCGGCGCTCGCCGTGCTCGCGGTCCTGCCGCTGTTCCTGTCGGACTGGATCGTCTTCCTCATCGCGCTCGCGCTCGCCAAGGGCGCCGTCGTCCTCGGCGTCGTGATGCTGCTGCGCGGCGGCCTCATCTCGTTCGGTCACGCGCTCTATTTCGCGATCGGCGCGTATACGGTCGGCTTTCTGGCGAACCGGTTCGGCGTCGGCGAGGCGCTCGTCGCGCTTCCGCTGGCGATCGTCATATCGGCGGCGGTCGCGGCCGCGCTCGGGCTCTTGCTCGCGCGCTTCCGCGGCATCTATTTCGCGATGCTGAGCCTTGCGCTGTCGATGATCCTCTACACGGTGCTGATCAAGTTCTATGATCTCTCCGGCGGCACCGACGGGCTCAGCGTGCGAGGCTTTGCGCTCGCGGGGGTGACGCCGGCGCACCCCGGTCTGACACAGTACTACCTCGTGCTCGTCCTCACCGCCGCCGTGGTCTATGTCGGCGGCCGCTTCCTCGCCTCGCCGCTCGGCTATCTCATGCAGGCCGTGCGCTACAACGAGATCCGCATCGAGTACCTCGGCGCGTCCGCGAGCCACGCCATCCTGGCGTCCTACGTCGTCTCCGGCGCCATCAGCGGGCTCGGCGGCGCGCTGGTCGCCTATCTCGTCGGCCACGTGTCGCCGGAATTCGCGTTCTGGGTCTACTCGGGCGATTTCGTCTTCGTCGCGGTGCTGGGCGGGACCGGCAGCGTGTTCGCGCCGTTGGTCGGTTCGATCGCGTTCGAGTTCGTCAAGAACTACGCGCTCAAGTTCTCGCCCCATACCTGGCAGCTGACCTTGGGGGTGTTCCTGCTGCTGGTGATCTACTTCCAGCCGCAGGGGCTGTGGACCCTCCTCACGCGCTTGCGCGCCGGGCCACGATGACCGCGGCGATGATCGACGTCGAGAACGTGTCGCGTGCCTTCGACATGCTGCGCGCGGTCGACGACGTGAGCCTGTCGGTCGCGGAGGGCGAGATCGTCGGGATCATCGGGACCAACGGCTCCGGCAAGACCACGCTCTTGAACCTCATCACCGGCTATCTTCCGCCGACATCCGGCCGCATCCTGTTTCAGGGGACCGACATCACCGGGATCGGGCCGCGGCGGGTCACCGCGCTCGGCGTGGCGCGTTCGTTCCAGACTCCGCAGCTCTATGCCGGGCTCACCGTGCTGGACAATGTCCTGATCGCGATCGCCACGCATTCCGGCCGCGCTCTCGATTTCTGGACGCCGCTCTACCGTCGCGATTGCCTGAGCAAGGCCGATGACCTGCTCACGCGATTCGGGCTGCGCGATCAGGCGTCGGGGACGGTGTCGAGCCTGCCGGAAGGCGGGCGCAAGGTGCTCGACGTGGCGCTGTCGGTCCTGCTCGAGCCGAAGGTGCTGCTGATGGACGAGCCGACCAGCGGCGTGAGCGCGCGCGACAAGTTCTCGCTCATGGACACGCTGATGCCGGCCCTCGCGGAGCGCCGTATCACTACGATCTTCGTCGAGCACGACCTGGAGATCATCGAGCGCTATGCGAAGCGGGCGGTGGCGTTCGACGGCGGAAAGATCATTGCCGACGGTCCGGTCGCCGACGTGCTGGCACGCCCGGAGGTTCGCCGCGCCGTTCTCGGAGAGGACTAGGTGCTGCGGGTCGAAGGCATCACCGTCGCGATCAGCGCGGTCACCATCCTGCGAGGACTGAGCCTCGCGGTCGAGACCGGCGCCACCGTTGGGCTCGTCGGCCGCAACGGCGCCGGCAAGACCACGACCATCCGCAGCATCATGGGATTGACCCGCCTCAGCTCCGGCCGGATCGATCTCGACGGGAATAGGCTCGACGGCATGAGCTCCCACATGCGGGCTCGGCTCGGCATCGGATACTTGCCCGAGGATCGGCGCCTCGTCGGCAGCTTGTCGGTTCGCGACAACCTGTTGATCCCGGCGCAGGCGAGCGGCGTCCCGAACCATGACGAGCGGCTCAACCGGATCTTCGATCTGCTTCCGGAGCTCCGGGAGTGGTCCGCGCGCAAGGCGAGCACGCTGAGCGGCGGGACGAGCCGTTCGAGGGGGTCTCGACCGCGTTGTCGCGCCGGCTGGCGCAAACCATCCGGGACTTCCAGCAGGCGGAGCATGGCGTCGCCGTCCTGGTCGCCGAATCCGACCTCAAGCGGGCCGCCATGCTGGCGCGGCGGGCATTCGTGATCGAGCGCGGCGAGGTGATCGAGGAGGCGGCGCTGCAGGAGACCGTCCGGTCCGACGCGCTACGACAGCCGCCGCACCAATAGCGCGAGCGCGGCGCCGACCGCCGCGATGCGCACCGCGTCGCGGTCGCCGGAGAAGACGTGGCGCTCGACCAGCGTCTCGGCGCCCTTGCGCGCGGCAGCGACATACACCGTGCCGACCGGGTTCTTCTCGTTGCCGCCGCCGGGCCCGGCATAGCCGGTCACCGCCACGGCGACGCCGGCGGTCGAGTGGGCGAGCGCCCCTTCGGCGAGGCCCTTGGTGACCTCGGCGCTCACCGCGCCGTGCTGCCGCGAAACCGCGTCGGGCACCCCGAGCCCGGTCGCCTTGGCGGAGTCGTGGTAGAGCACGAACCCGCGCTCGAAGGTCTTGGAGGCGCCCGGCACCGAGGTCAGGCAGCTCGAAACCAGCCCCGCCGTGCACGTCTCCGCGGTGGCGATGCGGACCGCCTGCGCGGAAGCGAGCTGCAGCGCCTGGGCGGCGCGATCGAGCGCGGCCGGCGGGAACATCGTCAGCCCGCCGCCGCGCGCAGCCGCTCGATGGTGCGGATCGCGCTCGGCTTGATGTCCTGCACGTCGAGGCTGATGTCGACCGAGGTCACGCTGTGGGTGAGGTCGCCGACGGAGATCACGTCGACCCCGGTCTCGGCAATGGGCACGATCGTCCGCTCGTTGATGCCGCCGGAAGCCTCGGTGACGGCGCGCCCGTTCACCAATTTCAGCCCGGCCTTGATCTCGTCGAGGTCCATGTTGTCGAACATGATCACCTCGACCCCGCAGTCGAGCGCCTCGCGCACCATATCCAGCGTCTCGCATTCCACCTCGAGCTTGAAGGTGTGCTGGGCCCGCGAGCGCAGGATCTCGACCGCGTTGCGGATGCCGCCGGCGATCTTGATGTGATTGTCCTTCACCAAGACGCAGTTGCTCAGGCTGAAAATGTGGTTGTGCGCGCCGCCGCAGCGCACCGCGTATTTCTGCAGCATGCGCAGCCCGGGCCAGCCCTTGCGGGTGTCGGTGATGCGCACCTTGGTGTGCTTGACCAGGTTGACGTAGCGCCGGGTCTTGGTGGCGATCCCCGACATCTGCTGGATCCAGTCGAGCGCGCAGCGCTCGATCATGAAGAAGGTGGAGGCCTTGGCTGCGATCTTGAGCAGGACCTTGCCCGGTCCCATCTCCTCGCCGTCCTTCACCATGTGCTCGATGCGGGCATCGGGATCGACGGTGCGGATGGTCTCGTCCGCCAGCAGGAGGCCGCAGACGATGCCGCTGCCCTTGGCGTAGATCTGCGCGGTCTGCACCGGGTCCTCGCCCACAAGGAAACCGCCGGTGGTGTCGCCCGGACCGATCTCGTCGCGCAGCGCCTGCTCGACATGGGGCCGGATCATGAAGCGATTGAGTTGCATAGGCTTGCTCCTCTCGTCCGCGGCCTCGCGCCGTTCGCTGCTGCCGGCGCGCATCGACGTCGGTCTAGTTCATCAGATTTCTGTGCGCCCGGCCATCCTTGAGAATGAGGTGCAGGCGCTTGCGGTCCTGCAGCACGGCGATGTCGGCGAGCGGATCGCCGTCGACCGCCAGCACGTCCGCGCGCTTGCCCGGCGCCAGCGCGCCGAGCTCGGGACGCTCGATGCATTCGGCGGCGCGGCTGGTCGCGGCGACGATCGCTTCCATCTCCGACATGCCGAGCCATCGCACCATGTATTCGAGCTCCACCAGGTTCTCGCCGACCAGCAAGCGATGCGATTGGTCGGTGCCCATCGCCACCTTGATCCCGCGGCGGACCGCGTCCTTCCACAGCGGGATCTGTTTCTGCATCGCGGCGTAGATGGCGGCGTCCTTGTCGGCCTCGTTGGCGAGCTGCTGGCCGCTCCAGGCGGCGTCCGCCTTGCGCCGCTCGACCGCCAACGGCACCAGCGCGATGGTCGGCACCCACCAGGTGCCGTGCTGGATCATGTGGTCGACGCACCGCTCGTCGAGAAACCAGCCGTGCTCGAGCGAGTGGATGTCGGCTGAGAGCGCGTTGCGAATACCGTCGAGGCCTTCCGCATGCACCGCGACCCCCTTGCGCTTGGCGCGGGCCTCGGCCACCGCGGTGCGGATCTCGTCGGCGGCGAGTTGCGGCTCGTCCCAGCTGTCGGTCAGCGAGGTGATGCCGCCGGTGGTGCAGATCTTGATGAAATCCGCTCCCGCCATCAGCAGCGTGCGCACCAGCTTGCGCATCTCCTCGGGGCCGTCGACCACCCCGCTCGGAAGCCAGGCGCGCTTCGGCAGGCGGATGCCGGCCGGCACCCAGGAATCGCCGTGGCCGCCGGTCTGCGAGATCATGACGATCGAGATCAAGAGCCGCGGCCCCTTGATGAACCCCTCCGCGATCGCCTCGCGAAATCCGGCGTCGGCACCGCCCATGTCGCGGGCGGTGGTCACGCCGCAGGCCAGCGTCTCCTCGAGGATGTGGGTGGAGCGCAGGACGTTGTAGGTCGGGGTGTTGGTCAGGTGCTTGCGGATGTCGCGGGCCCGGTAGGTCGAATGTACGTGACAATCGATGATGCCGGGCAGCACGGTCCGGCCGGCGGCGTCGAGCACCTTGGCGCCGCGCGGGACCTGGACGGCCGTATCCTTGCCCGCCGCGGCGATGCGGCCGCCCTCGATCACGACCGTGCCCTTCTCGATGGGATCGCGGCCGAGCCCGTCGATCACGCGCGCGCCGACGATCGCTGTGGTCCGGTCATCAACCGCCATGGTGAATCCCGATGCCTTCTCGACGCAGCCCGCAGCCTTGCCGATGATGGGACGGCCGCGTGTATCGGCGCTCGGGCCGGCATCGCTGGGCCAGGATGACGAGCCTATCAGCTCCCGAGCTCCACGAACACGTTCTTGACCTCGGTATAAAGGGCGAGCGCATGCATGCCGAGCTCGCGGCCCAGTCCCGACTTCTTGTAGCCGCCGAAGGGAGCGTAGGTGCCGTAGCGGCTGGCGCTGCCGTGCGAGTTGATGCTCACCATTCCGGCTCGTAACGCGCGCGCGACGCGAAGCGCGCGGCCGATGTCGCGCGTCCACACCGAGCTGTTGAGCCCGTAATCGCTGTCGTTGGCGAGCCGGACTGCTTCATCCTCGCCGTCGAAGGGAATTACCGCCACGACCGGGCCGAAAATCTCCTCGCGCGCGATCCGCATTCGGTTGTCGACCCGCGTCATGATCGTGGGCGCGAAATAGGAGCCCTCCGGCCATTGCGCCGGACGGTCGCCGCCGCAGACGATGCGGGCGCCTTCCGCCGACCCGGCATCGACCAGGCTCTTGACGTTTCGCCATTGGGCGCTCGCCACCAGCGGCCCCATCTCGGTCTTCGGATCGAGCGGATCGCCGACCCGGTATGCCAGCGTCTCGCGCGCAAAGAGCGCGATGAGCTCGTCATGCACTTTGCGCTCGACCAGGAGCCGGGTGCGCGCCGAGCAGCTCTGGCCGGCATTGCCGAACCCGCCCTTGACCGCCGCCGCCGCGGCCTTGCCGATGTCGGCATCGGCGAACACGATGTTCGGGCTCTTGCCGCCGAGCTCCAGCGACACGCGCTTGATCCCGTCGGCGGCGGCCTTGAGCAGGCTCGCGCCGGTGCGCGTTTCGCCCGTGAACGCGATCTTGTCGATCAAGGGATTGGTGGCGATGCGCTCGCCCAGGGCGGCGCCCGATCCGGGCAGGACGTTGAGGACGCCGTCGGGCACACCGGCATCGAGGGCGATGCGTCCGAGCAGCAGCGAGGTGAGCGGCGTATAGCTCGCAGGTTTCAGGATCACCGTGCAGCCGGTCGCCAACGCCGGCGCCACCTTCCACGCCGCCGCCAAGAAGGGGAAGTTCCAGGGCGTGATCTGCGCCACGACGCCGACCGGCTCGCGGAGCGTGAAATCGAGCACCCGCTCGCCCATCGGGATGGTCTCGCCGAAGTACTTGTCCATGGCGCCGGCGTAATAGTCGAACACGCGCGCCGCCGCCTCGACCTCGTTTCGGGAATCGGCGATGGTCTTGCCGCCGCTGCGCGTCTCGGCCTCGGCGATGACGTCGGCTTCGCCGCGGATGCGATCCGCGATCGTCCGCAGCGCGCGGCCGCGCTCGAACGGCGCCAATCTCGGCCAGGGCCCTTCATCGAAAGCGCGGCGCGCCGCCGCGGCGGCGCGATCGAGGTCCTCGGTCCCCGCGCTTGCGACTTCGGCATAGGCTTGCCCGGTGATCGGGCTTGTCACCGTGAAGGTGTTGCCCGCCGCGGCGGCGGCGAATCGACCGCCGATCAGAAGCCGGGTCTCGAGGTCGATCACCGCTCACGCTCTCCGGCGCGCTTCGGACGGCAGGTTACACCATGCCGTCAGCTGGCGCAGATCGGACAGCTCGAGGTCGGCCTCGGCGGGTCGCGCCGAAGGCTTGCTCGTGAACCACGCGGTGCGCAGCCCCAGCGCCTTGGGACCCCTGACGTCGTTGTCGAGATCGTCGCCGACGAACAACGCCTCCGCCGCATCCACGCCGATGCAATCGAGCGCCGTGCGATAGAGCTCCGGATGCGGCTTGAGCCATCCGAGCTCGCTCGAGACCGCGACGGCGGAGAAGTGACGGCGCAAGCCCAGACGTTCGAGGGTCGCGTAGACGACCGGCGCGTGCGGATAGTTGGATACGATGGCAAGCGGCACATGACGCGCCAATTCCTCCACGACCTCGTCGGCGCCGTCCACCATTTCCGCGTCCTGCGCGATCAATTCCGCGAACCGCTCGACCCATCGCGACAAGACGGCCGCCTCGGGCGGCGCTTCGATCTCCAGCAGCTTCAACGTCGTCGCAAAGCGGTCCTCGAAGCGATGCTCGCGCCGCGTCGCCGCGGAATGCGCGATGTGCTTGCGGCAAGCCTCGAGATAGGCGCCGCGCAGGACCGGCCACGGCACGCCGAGGCAGCGCAGGTCCGGCACGCCGTTCTCTCCGCGTTCCTCCCCGAACAATTGCTCGAGGCAGGCGATATGCCGCGCGGGGCTGTGGCCCATGCCGGGAACGTGGACGAGGGTTTCGCCCCAGTCGAACAGCACGGCCTTGATGGCGGTCATCGATGGTGCTCGCGGTCAGCCGAAGCGCTGCGCTTCCCCGGCAAGCCGCTTGGCCGCCTCGGCCGGATCGGCCGCATCATAGATCGCGCGGCCGACCACGGCATAGACGTTGCAACCGGGCGCGGCGGCGAACGCATCGGCGATGGAGCCGCCGAGGGCCCCGATGCCGGGAACGAACAGGCACGGGCGCTCGATCTTCTCGACGAGCCAGCGCGCATGGTGACGCACCTTGTCCGGAGTGTTTCCCGGCACGACGAAATGGTCGACCCCGATCTCGATGGCCTTGCTGAAAATCCTGTCCAACGCGTCGTCGATCACGTAGCCGCCGCCGCTCGCGTTGTAGTCGGGGAACGGCAGATCGCCGCCGACGATCGGCAGCAGCCGGTTTCGATAGGCGCTGCCGGCAAACGCCGTCACCGCGCGCGGGCCGGCGACGGGAAAGAGGATCAGGCCGTCGACCCCGGCCTCCCGGCAGGTCGCGGCGAATTTCGGCGCCATGTCGGGCACGTCGGGGCCGGCCTTCTGATGATCGTAGATCAGCGGCAGATCGGTCGCGGCGCGCAAATGGCGAACGGCGCCGCCGAGCCCGAGCCGCAAGGTCGCGGTGAGCCCCACTTTGTAGCCGATGATGCCGGCAATGCCGCTCGTCTCCTCGACCACTTTGCGCATCGGGTCGAGCGCATCCATGTCGAGCGCAATCAGGATCCCGTGGGTGGCGCGCAGCCGTACGTCGTACCAGCGTGCAATCGCCGCCTGCGCGAGCCGGCCGTCGGCAAGCCGGCAGCTTTCGTCCGGCCGTGGAAAGTCGGCACCTGCGCTCATGACCAACTCCGAAGGATTTCCCGCTGCTTTCGCGCCGCCGCCGCCGATCATCCCCCGCGGTGGGAAGCAACGGATGGTGGCGGTTGCGCCGGAGCGCGGCGCCGGGCGCCGCCGGGCACGGCCACGGCCGTCAGGATGGATGGTGGCAGGCATATTGCAGCGAGATGATCGGGGCGACAAGACGAAATGCTTCTTTCTCCGTGCGTCCGCTCGCTGATCGGGCCGGGATCGAGCGCAACCATGAGGTCGGCGCGCTGCTCGACGCGGCACCCCCGTTGAATCGGCGCGCGCCCCGTCGCGTGAGGCATCCGCCGGCCTTCAGGGGACGGGAAGCACCGCAATGGCCTCGACCTCGACGAGGAAATCCGGGCGGGAGAGGCGCCGTACCTCGACAGTCGTGCTTGGTCGGCAGCGCGGCGCCGAAGTAGTCCATCCGCACGTCGACGTGCTGGAAGAAGGCGTCGATATCGGTGGTGAATGTCTGGGTACGCACGAGATGCCGCGCGGCCCATGCTCGGCGGGTGCAGTCGCGGCGCAATCGTCACCGTCCGCTCTTGCGCGTGAGCGTCCTCGTCCGTTTTTTGCTTGCGGTCTTTGGCCGAGCGCTGCGCTTGGGGGACGCGGCACGGGCCGATCTGAGCCGCTCTCGCAACTCATTGGTGGTGCGTTCGTCGAGCGACATGTCGCGTCGGAGAACCACGCCGTAAAGCTTGCGCGCGGCCGCGGCCGACACGAGGCCTTCGGCGACGTCCTCCCATACGCGCTCGGGGTCGCGCTCCAGAGGATTGCCCCAGCCGCCGCCGCCGCCGGTGCGCACGATGGCCTCGGCGCCGATCGGCACCGGAATATGGCTGCCGGCCATGGCCCGGAAATCGCGCTCGCCGGGCAGCCGCAGCAGATAGCCGCCGGGCTCGCCGGGCGTGCCGTCCCAGAGGCCCCATGGCGGACATTTGCTGCGCTGCGGCTGCTCGAAATTCCACTTGCCCTCGACCAGATTGCGCACGCGCATGTCGATGCCGAGCCCGCCGCGGAACTTGCCGGCGCCGCAGGAATCCTCCCGCAGCTCCCGGCGTTCGACCACCACCGGGCATTTAAGCTCGATGCCTTCGATCGAGCCGTTGCGCACGTCGCCCTGGCAGACCGAGACCGTGCCGGACGCCCCGTCCTCGAACGGCCGACCGCCCCAGCCGCCGCCCTCGATACTTTGCACCACGAAGCGGCGCTGGGTCGTGGGATGGGTCCCGAAGAATACCACCGCGCCGCCGAGCAGGCCGTGATGACCGGCGGGCACGCGCTCGGGCATGGCCTCGGCCAGCGCCCTGACGATGGTGTCGACCACAATGGGCACGATGCCGCTCCAGCCCGCCATCGGGGCCGGGAAGCGCGCCATCATGATGTTGCCTTCGGGGATGACGACCTTGAGCGCGCGGAACGAGCCTTCGTTGACCGGATCGAGCGGGCCGGTGAGCGCCTTGTAGGCGACGCGCGCGCCGGCAAAGGTGCGCGAATTGATCGCGGCCTTGCGCTCGGCAGAGCAGCCGGAGAGATCGATGGTCATGTCGCCGGCCTCGACCGTGATCTTGACGCGGATCGGCACCTCTTCGCCCTTGATCACGCCGTCGTCGTCGATCGAGGCCGACGCCTCGTAGACCCCGTCGGGAAGCTGCGACACGACGTTGCGGCACTTCTGCTCGGTCTCGTCGAAGATTTGCGTGATCGCCGCCAGCAGCGTGTCACGGCCGTACTTGTCGAACAGCTCGTCCAGGCGCCGCGCCGCGAGACGGCAGGCGGCCATTTGCGATTTCATGTCGCCGAGCGAGGACTCCGGAAAGCGGATGTTGTCCTTGATGACGCGATAGAGCGTCTCGTTGAGCGTGCCCTCTTCGTAAATCTTGAGCTGATCGAGCTGCAGCCCCTCGAGCCAAGGATCCGCCACGGTGGCACCGGCGCCGAAGCCGGTCGAGGTGCCGCCGACGTCGATCCAGTGCGCCCGCACCATCAGGAACATCAGGAGCTCGCCCTGGTAGAAATAGGGCATGTAGATGACGACGTTGTTGAGGTGCTGACCGGCCACCGCCTGGTGATTGGTGATGACGACGTCGCCCGGCTTGAACCCGGCCTTGCCGTAGCGGGCCATGCCATCGGTAACGAGCACACCGAGATCGGCGACGAAGTGCGAAACGCCGCCGACGTTCTGCGAGATCAGCTCGCCTTCGACATTGAGCAGCGCCGTGCAATAGTCGCGGACCTCGTAGATCATCATGTTGTAGGAGGTGCGCTGCAGGTCGGCCGCCATCTCGTTGGCGACCGCCGGAAGCGCGTTGCGCAACACTTCGAGCGTCACGGGGTCGAGCGCGACCGACATCAGCGGGGCCATCGCGGTTCGCAGATCGAGCGGCAACCCGCCGGCATGAATACGCCGGCCTGGCCGTCGAACCCGACCCGATCGGCGAAGCCGCCTTCGAGAACGACCGCAACACCCATCAAGCCATTGCTCCAAGTCTCATCGCACACGTCTCGGTGACTGGTCTGGATGGGCAAACTGCGCTTAATTCGCACGCGGTCGAGATCTCGCCGAACATATCTGCACTCTTGGAGCCGCTCAATGGTGACCAGTTTTCGTCAAATCATCAACAAGGCTGTCGCGGACAAGCGGTTCCTGGTTGTTCCCGGCGCGCATGACGCGCTGAGCGCGCGGCTGATCCAGAAGATCGGGTTCGAGACCTATTTCATCGGCGGCTTCCCGGCGGTCGGGGCGCGCTACGGCGTCCCCGACATCGGGCTGAAGGGTTTCGGCGAAATCTCCGCCGCCGTGCGCGACATCATGTCCGCCTGCGACCTGCCGGCATTCGTGGACGGCGACGACGGCTACGGCGACGTCAAGAACGTCGTGCACACGGTGCAGACTTACGAGCGCATGGGCGTGAGCGCGATCCTGATCGAGGACCAGCAATGGCCCAAGCGCTGCGGGCACATGGTCGGCAAGAAGGTCGTTCCCGCGGAGCTGGCGGAGGCGAAGATCAGGGCGGCGTGCACGGAGCGGGTCAATCCGGAGACCTGGATCCTGGCGCGGACCGACGCGCGCGCGGTCTACGACCTCGACGAGGCCATGCGCCGGGCGGAGCGCTACATCCGCGCCGGCGCCGACGGCATCTTCATCGAGGCGCCGCGCAGCGTCGAGGAGCTCGAGCGGATCGGACGTGCCTTCGACGTCCCGCAGATCTGCAATCCGCTGATCGGCGGCCACACCCCGATCCTGAGCATGGCGGATCTGGGCGAGCTCGGTTTCAACGCCGCCGTGCTGGGGCTCGACACGCTGATGCATGCCGCCAAGGCGATCGAGGCCGTGCTCATGGACATGAAATCGGGGACGTTCGCCCGCCGCAACGAGGGGATGGATTTCGAGGAGTACAAGAAGGTGGTCGGCTACGACAAATGGGAAGGCGTGGACGATCGCTTTGCCGTTGCCGCCATGCCGTAAGCCGCCTCACGCCGGCGCCGGCTCGCGCGGACTGCGTTTTGGTTGAAGCGGATCGCGCAAATCGGGGCAGCGCAACCATCGTGCATGACAGCAATGAAGGATTTCTGTAATCATTTCCGCCAAGGCCGAGCGTTCAACGGCCGCGGGGAGGATGCCATGCGAGTGGTTTTCCGTGCGTTGCTGAGCTGTCTCGTCGTGCTTGTTGCCACGGCGGTGCTGGCGCCCGCGGGCGCGGCCGAGAAGCTGCGCGTCGGCAAGGCGGTGCCGTTTGCCTGGACCTTCACGCCCCTCGACGTCGGCATCCAGACCGGCCAGTTCGCCACGCAAGGGCTGGACATCGAGGCGTCCGCCTTTGGCGGCGACGCCAGGCTGCAGCAGGCGTTGACGGCCGACGGCATCGACGTCGGCATCGGCAGCGGGCCCGGCATGGCGTTCATGGCGAAGGGCGCGCCGGTGAAGGCGGTGGCCGCGATGGCCGGCATCCCGACCAACATGGCGGTGATGGTCAGCTACAACTCTCCGATCAAGACGGTCGACGACCTCAAGGGCAAACGGATCGGCGTCACCACCGTCGGATCGCTGACCGACTGGATCGGCAAGAGAATCGGCGTGCTCAAGGGCTGGGGCCCCGCCGGCATGACCATCGTGGCGATCGGTGGGATGGAGCCCGCCCGCGCGGCGATGAAGACCAACCAAATCGACGGTTACATCTCTTCGCTCGAAAGCGGCTACACGCTCGAAGAGGCCAAGGAGTGGCGCGTGATCACCACCGCGACGCCGTTCGTCGATCATTTCATCACCCATGTCATCTTCGTTCGCGAGGAGGTGATCGAAAAGCGACCGCAGGCGGTGCGCGGCTTCCTGCAGGGATGGTTCAACACCATCGCCTTCATCAAGGCCAACAAGGCGAAAACCGTGGAAATCACCGCCAAGGTGCTCGATCTGAGTCCGGCCGTGATCGGCCGCGCTTACGACGAGGAGGTCGGCATCTTCTCCGACGACGGCGTGTTCGACCCGAAGGCGGTCGCGGTGCTCAAGCAATCATTCATCGAGATGGGCCTGCTGAAGGAAATTCCCGAAGACAAGGTCATGTTCACGATCCAGTTCGTGCCGGTGAAGGCTGGAATGTGACGAGGTGGCGAGGCCACCAACCCGTCTTGTGACTGGCGGTCCCGAGAGAACTCGAACCTCCGACCTTCGATTTAGGAAATCACTGCTCTACCGGCGCATAGCTAACGTCGACGAACCGCTGCGCCGCAGCAAGCCGACGCGATGTCAGCGGCCCAGGTCGCAGCCGCTATCCTACCGGCTTACCAACGCGGGTTGGGGCCGCTTCCGGCCCTGCCGTCCCCAAGCGAGTGATTTCTGTGAACTGTGGCGCGCAGGTCACAGGCGGCGAGACAAATTCAGGATTTAATCGGTCGGGGGCGCGGCTGCCGAGGGGGAGTCTATGCGGTTGGGTCATGTCTTGCGGTCACCCGTGCGCCCGCATCCGTTTCGCTCGCGCCTGGGCGCGGCAGTCGGCCTGCTGGCGGTATTGACGGCTGCCGCCGTCACTTTGGATCAAGCGCAAGCGAAGGCGAAAGCGAAATCTCCCCACCGCTCGCAAGCTCACCATCGCGCGATTCACGGTCCCGATTATCGGCCGCCGTATGCGGACATCGTGGTCGACGACCATTCGGGCGAGGTGCTGCGCGAGCTCGGCGCAGACGAGCCGCGCCATCCGGCGTCGCTGACCAAGATCATGACGCTTTACTTGCTGTTCGAGCAGCTCGAAGCCGGCAAGCTCAAGCTTGACACGCCGCTGCCGATCTCGGCCTACGCTGCGAGCCGGCACCCCACGAAGCTCGGCCTCAAAGCCAACCAGACGATCAAAGTTGACGACGCGATCAAGGGGCTCGTGACCAAGTCGGCGAACGATGCGGCGGCGGTCGTCGCCGAAGCCATCGCCGGCAGTGAAGAAGAATGCGCCAGGCTCATGACCGCGAAAGCAAGGGCGCTGGGCATGTCCAGCACCACCTATGTCAACGCCTCGGGATTGCCCGCCGACGAGCAGATCACGACGGCCCGCGACCAGGCGGTCCTCGGTCGTGCAATCCAACAGCGGTTTCCCGGCTACTACGCCTATTTTGCGACGCCGAGCTTCCGGTATCGCGGGGTCGACATGCACAATCACAACGCCCTGCTTGGACAGGTGAAAGGCGTCGACGGGATCAAGACCGGCTACACGGATGCCTCCGGGTACAACCTGGTGTCGTCGGTTCGCCGCGACGACAGGCACATCGTCGCAGTCGTGCTGGGCGGGACCTCGAATGCGGCACGCGATGCCCGCATGCGCCAGCTGATCGAGGATCATATCGTCCGGGCCTCGACCCGGCGGACGGCGCCGATGATCACCGAGGCAGCCGGTCAGGACGAGAAG
>WNFF01000750.1_pt1 | contig 25256 bp, 21 predicted proteins | sample 5400441 | NCBI WGS metagenome assembly WNFF01 (sample SAMN13153345, study PRJNA577476) | soil metagenome | isolation source: 120 cm saprolite under Douglas fir tree site 2 hole 3 replicate 1 | place: USA:California | collected 2015-04-18
AAGAAACGCGCCATAACCTTCGATCTGACGCTCGATACTGGCGCGATGACGATTAATTTCAACTTCTGCGGGCAATGCAGGTACCGCAATCAGGTCCCGGTCGCTGACGTCGTAGAGAACCGCGTCAGGAGATATCTCTCCGGCCAGTTCAGGGACATCGGGAACTGGGAAGCGCTTCCCTACATTAGGGTCCGCTCCGACCAGGGCAACGACCTCTTGCTTTCCGTTCGGTGTACGATAAACCGCAAACGCCATGCACACACGGTCAGTTTCCATTACTCCTGGAACACCAGCCGCCATCTCCCTCACCCGGCTTGCCAAAGTCGTTCCAAACTCGAAAGCCTGCACTCCTCTCGCTGTGATCCAAATATCTGAGTCGCTGGCATCGATAAGTCTGGACGCTGCCCGCAGGAAACCCACTAAGAGACTCCCCTGAAACACCATCAGAAATACCGCAAAAGACACTCCAAGTACCGTCACGGAGAAGCGGGCTCGATCGTGAATGATGTTCTGCCAAGCGAGTTTCATAATGGCTGATCTATCGACAAATTCTTAGAATAAGAGTGCGTAATGTCATTTGGCGGTTAAAACTCCAGCACCGCGAGGGAGCGACGCTTTCCGTTCGTGTTCTCCACGCACTGGCACCTGCTGAGCTACTTGGTTTGCTCACATGCCTGCCACGTCAAGTCTCCTGCCAATAATGCCGCGGTTCCCTCGGCCGACAGCGGTCTGGAAAAGTAATACCCCTGGCCATATTTGCAGTGCAGTTTTTTCAGCATGGCAACCTGTTGAATTGTCTCAACTCCTTCCGCCACTACGTCTAGCCGAAGATTATTGGCCATGGGCAGAATGGTCCGTGCAATCTCCATGCCTTCCCCATCGTCCCCCATGCCGCTGATGAATGAGCGATCAATCTTCAACGTGTCGAGAGGAAAACGGTGCAGATAGCTCAGTGAGGAATAGCCCGTACCAAAATCATCGATAGCCAGATGGATGCCCAAAGATTTAATCTGCTGCAACATTTCTACGGCTGACGATGGGTCTGCCATCACGGTACTTTCCGTGATCTCCAGCTTCAAAGCTTCTGGAGGAAGGGCGAGTTCGTCTAGCAACTTGCCAATGTCTTCGACCAGCTTCGGTTGTAGGAATTGCTTGGCCGACAGGTTGACGCTGATTGTGAGATGCGAATGGGCAGCCAAAGCTGCTCTCCATTCACTGATTTGCCGGCAGGCTTCCCGCAAATTCCACCAGCCCAGCTCGCGAATTAGACCGGTTTCTTCGGCAACCGGGATGAATTCATGTGGTCCAAGGAGTCCGCGAGTTGGATGCTGCCATCGTAATAAAGCCTCAAACCCGGCTATTTCTCCGGAAGCGAGGGCAACAATCGGTTGATAGAAATTACAAAATTCTCCGCGTTCGAGAGCGTGACGCAGATCAGTCTCCAACTGCAATCTCGCCATCACACTAGCCCGCATGTCCGCGTCGAACACCTCAAAACGGGCCTTGCCCAGAGACTTGGCCCGATACATTGCCGTGTCGGCATCGCGCAAGATGTCCTCAGGACTTTCGTAGGCGGAGGTGCTCAAGGCAATTCCGATGCTCACGGAAGTGAATACCTCTTTCCCACCCAAAATGAACGGCGCGGTCAGAGACTTCATCATGCGGTCCGCAGCGCGCTTGGCATCGCTAGGATCCTTAATATGGTCGAGCAGGACCGTAAATTCGTCTCCCCCTAGCCGCGCGACGGTGAAGGTTTCCCCTAAACGCGCGACCGTATCTGTTGACCGCAAACACTTCTCCAAACGGTTGGCTACTCCTAGCAGAAGCTGATCCCCAACCAGGTGGCCCATGCTGTCGTTGATCATCTTGAACCCATCAAGGTCCATAAAGAGAACTGCAAACAAATGGTCTTTGTGGCGCTTCGAATGCTTGATCAGCCGTCCTACCCGGTCGATAAACAGCAGCCGATTGGGCAGGCCCGTCAATGGGTCGGAGACTTTTCCTTCGGTTATGTCGGTCTGCGATCCCGCCATGCGCAAGACAGTTCCGGAAGAGTCATGGACGGCAACCCCGCGGCTCAACATCCACCGAAAGCTCCCTTCCTTATGCAGCACGCGATGCTCACTTTCGAAATGCGGAGTCAATCCCTTCTGATGGGCGGCAATTTCCTCTTTGACTCGTTCGCGGTCCGCGTCATGGATCCGGTCAAACCATTCTTCAGGTCTGTCCCCAATTTCTCCTTCCTCATAGCCCAACATGGCCTTCCAGCGAGGGGAGAAATGGACGACGTTGGCCGAAAGATTCCAGTCCCACAGTCCATCGTTCGAACCACGAGCCGCCAGGGCATAGCGCTCTTCGCTTTCCTTCAATGCTTCCTGGGCTTTTTTGTGTGACAGCTGAGTACCTATCCGAGCCACCGCGACGGGGAAATCGATCGGCTTCGTTAAATAATCGTTGGCACCTAAATCCAGCGCCGTAACAATGTCGTCGCTCTGTGTTTTTGCCGTGACCATGATGATCGGCAGTTCGGCCGGAGAATAGTGCTCGCGTAGGATTTTCAAAGCGTCAAGACCACTGATTTCCGGCATCTCAATGTCCAACAACACCAGATCCACGGCGTCTCGCTTGACGCGCTCAAGCAATTCTTTCGCGTTCTGCGCCAATCCGATGACGTAGCCCTTGCGCGCCAGCCGACGGGCAAGCATGTCCCGGTTCATTTCGTTGTCGTCTACGATGAGCAGCCGGCTGGGCCGTGGATTGACCATCATTTCTTCACCGTAAGCAAACTTTCGATTTTTTCGCTGAGACGCCCAAATTCAACTGGTTTGGTATCGTAGTCATCGCAGCCAGCCTCAATCGCCTTTTCGCGGTCCGTCACCCAAGCATGTGCGGTCAGTGCGATGATAGGGATATGCCGAGTGGACTCGTTAGCCTTTAGGAGACGAGTTACTTCCCAACCACCCATGACCGGAAGGCTTATGTCCATCAGAATGAGGTCGGGTGCTTCTGAACGCGCCAGCGAGAGCCCCTTTTCCCCATCCTCCGCGGTGACGACGGTATAGCCCTTGCGCTGCAGTCGTCTGGACAGCATGTCCCTGTTCATTTCGTTGTCTTCGACTAGCAAGATTTTCGGCATTCTAGTTTCTCCTAGTCCTGGAAAGTCTGGTTCCGGCTGTCTTGCGGCCTGCCTGACCCTCTGCGACATAAGTAAAGGGGACGGCATTGCCGTCCGTGATAGCGGAAGAACGAGCGACCCGGTGCTTTTCTACAAGAACTGCGAGACGGTCCCTCTCGACCGGCTTGACGAGATAATTGGAGGCGCCTAAGTCAAAGCCCCTGGCCTCGTTGTCCACGATGGTGACCATGATCACCGGAATCTCCGCCAATTCAGAATCGCTCTTGAGTCTGTTCAGAACCGTCCATCCGTCGCATTCAGGCATGACTACATCGAGCGTAATAAGTAGCGGGCGAAGTTCCTTGGCGAGCCGGAAGCCCTCTTCTCCATTCGCGGCAGCAACTACACGGAAATCCAATTTCGTTAGAAAGCGCGACATCAGGTCGCGAACTGATGGGTCATCATCAATCACCAGAATGGTGTCTAGGTCTGTTTTGGTCTCCGAGAATCTCGCCGAAACATCGCTGGCTCCGTCTGACGGTGCGGGTTCAGTTGTGTCGATAGCGATTTGAGTCGGCAGTTGCACCGTAAACATGGCGCCCTTTTCAGGTTCGCTCTCGACATTGATCTGACCTTTCATCAGTTGAACGAACCGGTGCGTAATGGCAAGTCCCAGGCCGGTTCCACCATACTTGCGCGCAATCGAGGCATCCGCCTGGGCAAACTCCTGAAACAGGTTCTCTTTCTGCTTGGCGGAGATTCCAATCCCAGTGTCGCTAACACGGAATTGAATCCACTCATCCTCCCCGACTTTGATTTGATCCACGTCCACGGAGATGGTGCCATGGTCGGTAAATTTGCAAGCATTACTGAGCAGGTTGTAAAGGATCTGGCGGACCTTTGTAATATCCGCCTTCATCGCGCCCACATTCTCCGCGAGGTGGACGTGGATTGAGTTGGCGTTCTTTGCTGCCGCCGGTTGGAGAGTTGTAACCATCTCCTCGATCACTTGTGACACATCAAAGGTTTCTAAGTGGAGCCCCATTTTCCCGGCTTCGATCTTCGAAAGGTCAAGCACGTCATTGATCAGCGCCAGCAAGTGTTTGCCGGCCGATTGAATTTTCTTGAGATCCTGAACATTTTCAATCTTCCCGGAATCTCGGGTTTCCTCCTCCAGCATCTCGCTATATCCGATGATGGCGTTGAGCGGCGTCCTCAACTCGTGACTCATATTTGCAAGAAATGTGCTTTTGGCTCGGTTCGCTTCCTCGGCAGCGTGTTTTGCTTTGAACAGCTCGTCCTGCGCCTGCTTGCGTTGAAATACTTCTTCTTCGAGTTCTTGCGTCCTCGTCTTCAGCTCACCATTCGTGCTCTGCAACGCGGTATCCCGCTGTTGGATTTCGGACAGCATGGTGTTAAAGCCGTCGATCAATCTGCCAATTTCGTCGCTATATGTCTTGACGGCCCGCACGGCATAGTTCTTGTTTGAGGAAACCATTCGCATGGTGTCTTCCAAGTGCAGAATGGGCTTTGAAATCAGACCTTGCAGCTTTGAGGAGACAAACAGCGCGAATAGCCCGGAGATCAGAACAAATACAATCAGGATATTTGCGTAGCGTTTTGCCCGCTGGTTCCATTGACGCATGTCGGACTGTAAGAACAGGGTTCCAACATGTTCCCCGTTGAGGGTGACTTCCTGGAAGACCTCCAGGTATCCCCCTTCGAAACGGGGGCCTTTCTTTTGCAAAGGGATGGGAAGAAACCCGGAATATGCCGCATGTCCTCGAAAATAGTGGGCAAAGATCTTGCCGTCGGGCTTGTACAAAACGGCCGTGACGATGTCTTCTTTTGCGGTAAGAGCAGATAGTGTCGCGGTCGCAGCGGGCTCGTCCTTGAACTCCATGGCCCCCGCGCTGTTGTACCCGATAATCTCGGCCTGAGTCATGAGATCCTGGCTGAGCAAGCTACGAAACGAAACGAGATCGTAGATAAGAAAGCTGACTGAGGAAAGGATTAGCGCAATGCTGCTCGTCAGCATTGTTATGAGCGTGAGTTTCCGCTTGATGGATAGATTCTGGAGGATCATCCCGGCTTCCTCGCGTCTACCGCGGCTTGTTGGATGATTCTTGCCAGGGTGAGCAATCTGGAACTGATTGTCAGGTCTGCTTCGTGTGCCGCATCAACGTTGATCTCGAATCGCACTCTGTTGTCTTCGAGGACAAATCGAATCACGCCGCCACGCTCGGCAAACCCGGGTGTTTCACCGACCGTCAGAATTGGCAGGGTCTTCACTATCTGCATCAACTCATCTATATGTGCTCTTTCTGACGAGCCCACAAACAGGATTTTGCACTCCTTGAGATCCTTGAGGTCCCCGCCCCACTTCAGCCTTCTGACGACAAATCCCCGCGCACCAATTTTCTTGTTTTCGACGATCCGGTCGATAAGCGGGCCGAACGGATCTATCCCCAAAATCCCAATTACGATTGGAGAATCCGGCTGGGCAAAAGCGGTTGTCGGCCATTCCACGAATTTGGCAAAATTGTAGATAAAACCGGCCTTAATCAGATATTCCGATGAATCGGACGAGTCCGAGGTCTGAGCAACAGCCTCGGGAGCCCAACTCAGTGAAACACTGAGCGCCACGATCAGAATTCCCACTCGTCTGAACATCAGATTTACCGCCCGCTTAGACCTGACAATCTGAGATCTCACCTTGCAATCAACCTAAAACGTCAAAGTAAAACTTCCAAAAATGCTGCGTTTCACCACGGTCGGCGAGGTATTTACGAAATCCGGCAGGAATTCCAGGTGCCGGTTATCCAGCAAATTCTGTCCGCCAATCGACAATTCGAGGCTACTGACCGGCTTCCAACCCAGGTGCGCATCCAAAGAGTAATAACCGGGCAAACTCAAGCCGGAAAGGTGGTCCACAAATCGAAGCGTCGTGTCTTGGTCAAAATGCTTGGGCAGATCAATCGATGACCTCAAATACCATTGATGACGGGGGCTTGAACCGTTCGGATTGTCAGGAGTCGGATCTTGACTGTCCAAGTTTTTGCGTATGTTCATTTGCAGATAGCTATAGGAGCCTGTCAGCCTCCACTTCGGAATCACTTTCCAGTCTGCGAACAGTTCGAGGCCGTACGTTCCTCCGCTCATCTTGTTTGCAGCCACAAGCGGGACGACGATATCTGTCGGAGCAGGACTTCCTTCCACAAATGGCGCGCCTGGCTCTGCAGTGCGAAGATTCGAATAGTTGTTATAAAAGGTTGCTATGTCGAGCGAGAGGTTGTTGGTTGCTTGCACTCGATAGCCGAGTTCGTAAGCAAGAAGGTCTTCGGAGTTGAACTTATGGCTGCCGAAGACAGCTATTACCGCCGGCAGCGGTGCGGGGTTTCCGGGTGTACCGGGAGGTATTACTTGTGAATTCAGCCGCAATCCCTCCTCGGTCAGAGCAGGAGTCCTAACGGCACGGGACACTGCAGTCCAGACGGATTGGTTTGGACTCAGGTTCCACAACAGCCTGGCGTTCGGTTCGACCTCGAATCCAGTGAAATCGTTGTGCTCCAATTTTGAGCCGAGCGTTAGCCGCAGCCGATTATCAACCAGGCTGATTTCGTCTTGAAGGAAGGCGCTAAACTGATTTAAGGTAACCTGGTTCGGCTGCAACGAAACCGTAAAGCTGGAATCATTTCGGTCGAGAATCGATCTGTAACCGAGACCCCATACAAATTGCTGTGAGTGTCCGGCGTGAAACCCGTGCTGGAAGTCGATGTCGAATATGTTTTGGTGGTCTACGAAGAGGGAATTGTCAACGGTGCTGGTGTTGTCGTAATACATCTGCAAGGACGTTGAAGCGCCTTCAGAATTGTGATTCCACCGTCCCAGGATGTTTCCTCCCCTGTACGTACCGTTGTTCGGAAAAGTATTCGAATAGGGAGGAGCCAAAGAAGGAACCGTCAGAGTTTCCTGGTAGTTGCTGCGGTATAGATCTCCCTGAAGCGTTAACGAATTTGCTCCAGCGGGCGTCCAATCCGCTCGAAATCCTCCGCGCATTGCGTCCCATCCGTCATGCGCAGTCGCACCCGATGCAAAATTGGATGGCCCCCAATTGAAATACTTCCCATAGATTCGGTAGTGGGTAGCATCCCCAATCTTATTGCCATAACGAGCGCCACCGGAACCTCGCTCTTCTGTTCCGCCTCCGGCTGTAAGAATGCCGGACTGTGTGGATGCCGCAGGCTTGGTGATAATGTTAATCACACCATCCACAGCATTGGCTCCCCACAAAGTCGCTCCCGGACCGCGAATTACTTCAATCCGGTCGATATCCTCAAGCATGACGTCCTGGATATTCCAGTACACGCCGGAAAACAGAGGGGTATACACGCTCCGGCCATCGATGAGCACCAACAGCTTATTGTCGAAGCGACCGTTAAATCCTCGCGATCCAATGGCCCATTTGTTCTCATCGATACGGGCTACTTCGAGGCCGGGAACAAACCGCAATGCTTCTGGTATGTTGGTGGCTCCCGAGCGCCGGATATCCTCTTGCGTTAGGACGAAGACCGCGGCCGCCGCGTCTGCCACTTTTTGCGCGCGCTTGGAGACGGAGGTCACCTTCATATCCATCAGGTCTTCCATGCTCATGGCGGTGACGTCGGGGACGGTTCGTGGATTCTGGGCTACCGTGCTGCCTGCCAGCAATGTCGAGAGGAAACTGGCTAAGAAAACGCGTCCGGCCCTCTTCGCCAGGCCGATTTTGGCTTTGCTATGCGACAACATATTTAGCTTCCCTTCTTTAAAATCGCCGTCGAAACGAGCGCATGATTCCCTGCGCTGATGCGTCTCGCCCAGTCGGAACGGGTCTTTTCCTGGTCCCAGATCATGTTGATTCTTTCGGTCATTCATGTACGCACCCCACACAAACGCTTTCGGCAATCGCAATTAAGCTACTGTTGTAGTCCCCCAAAATGGCCCATTGAGTCCTGCAAATTTTCAAACACATCCCTCACAAGGATCCCGAGTTGATGGCAACAACTTGCGCAGCGCAAAGCTTCACCGGTGATTAATCGAATCTGACCTGCGTGCGAAACTCCTGTCTGTGCCAACGAAAAGTTCATACTCACGTGGCTTTCTCACCCGCGACAGTAAAGACAGTTGAATAAGTCAGCGTGTCAGGCCGGCGAAGATATTCAAGGAACGCCAGTGATTGTTCTTCGGCCTTCCTTTCACTGCCGAGTACGCGGGCCAGCTGCGGTTTCGCAATTTCCAGCTTCAATTCCCACTGCTCCAAGATGTGAGGTTCAGCTTCGCCCGCAATTAAGTGGTAGCACTCCGCTTGGACCTCGATGTTCCTCAGTCCCGAATTCCGGGCCAGCCAAAAGAGCTTTCTCCCGACGAAAGGGTCAAAACCAGTCGCGCCGAGAGCTGCTACGACTTTTTCGAGCATTCTCTGGACTGAGGGATCCTCCGGGTAGTGCCACAAAAGCTGGCCGTCCAGGTCCTGCAGCAACACGGTGCCCCCGGGCTTGCAAACTCTCGCCATTTCAGACACTGCCCGTTCCTTTTCCTTCAGGTATTGCAGCAGCATGCGGCAGTACACCAGATCGAAGTTATCGGACTTAAATTCCATTGAGTGCGCATCCCCGCAAACAAATTGCACGCGTGGATTCTCGCGATTTTTTTCCCTCGCCTGCTGCAAGCGAACTTCGCTGACGTCTATGCCTGTTGCCCTGATTGACGCGTCCAAATTGGTGACTGCACTCAAAATAACGCCCGGGCCGCATCCCACCGAAAGCACTTCTGCGCTCCGGCAAACTCGATGCGCCAGGTATCTTTGTACCCATGCATCGGGATCGACCTTGAGTTCGAGGCGCAATGCCTCGCGAGGGTCTTCCATGATGTAATCAATTGGCGAGGCTTGGCTCATCACTGTTCCTGCGCGATAAGACTTGGCTGCGTCGCATGTCTTTCAGCGCGCGCTAGGAGTCTTGAGTAGAAACCATCGACATGCCGGTAGAAGCGGAGTTGCCCTTCCTGTAGCCACGTTCCCTGGCAATAGTGGCGAAGAAACTCTGCCCCCAGCTGAAATAAGGCGGGCGCAGCAATCTCCTCGGCAATCACCGGAATCGAGTCAAGCTCAAAGTCCTCATAAGCGGCTGAAGATGCTCTAAGAAGCGAAGCTACAACATCCACAGCATCAGCTTCGGGAAGCGTGGGGTGCAGAAGCAGATCGCAGCGGTTTTCGATGTAGCTGAAATTCAGACCCAAAGGACCTCGATAGGCGATCGCCGCTCCAACGGGTTCCTCTTTGTTCTCCTTGAATGCCAGCCACACATGGCGGGTTCTTTTGAGCCCTACCCTGCGGTACAACTGGTCCACCTCAGCCAATTCTGGATCAGTTGCGAGTTGCTCGGCGGCCACGTAAATACTGCCGCGCGCGACGGAGGCAATAAGGGAAAGGGCTTCTTCATGCGATGGGTCATAAGGAACGATTCGAACCCTTCCCCCGGAAGGCAGGGACGAATTCCTCGGTAGCGCGAAATACATGTGCCGCTGAACGGATGAGAGTGACTGGCCGATAGTCTGAACCATGGACCCGAAGACTCGCGAGGGAAAACGGTTCTCTGGCCGAAACCAATTTTGATGCGACTCATCTGCGTCTTTCAAAATGCTCGCGGCGGTTCCTGCTAACATTACGGCGCGCGACGCGACTGGGTTGTTCTCAGAAACGAGGTGTTGAGATGTCCAGCCATAATGCGTCGTCCGCCAGACTGCAATCGAGGCGAGGCCCGTTTTTTGGTTACCGGCGGTCAGAACGTAAAGAAGAGAGTCCCCGCCACGCAACATTCGCCGCCAGTTCTCTCTAACCTGCCTGAGGTGCGGAAGTAGGCGGGCAGCTTTCTCTGGATAGAGAAAACCAGTGCGTTCGTACAGCGCAAAGATTTCGTTCACGGACAACGCATTGACCTGGACGCCGTACGCGTCATAAACCTCTGAGAGCCTCGGAAGGCTGTTCAGCGTTTTTTGATCTAACGCATCTAAAGGCATGTCGCCTCCGCGCTGCTCGTCGCAAGCCCGAACTGATTACGCACTTGCCGGCACGGCAGAAACGCGATTTGCGCTTTTGCACCACATCGCATCGCTTCCAAGGTTGCGATCATAAGAGCTAGCTCTCCGAAGAGAATCCAAGCGCGAAATATGCAAAGATCTAGAACTATCAGTACTTATAAAGGGCTACATGGGTTCCCAAAAATGGACCACAAGTACTGTTTTTTTAGGACTTTCCGACGGATTATTGGCTAGTTCGATACACTTCGCAGGCGTCGCGTTAGTCTCACAGGAAACGGTGTTCCGATATAATCCGATTGCTGCTTCTTCAAGCTGTTGAAACCACATGGCTTACGGTCGACTGGTCCTTGGATATGGTCGGTGCCGAGGAACAAGGGCCTGGACCCGCCTGGCAGGCAAGAGGACGTTGGTCTGGAGTCAGTCTTGCTATAGGGAGGTAGTTGCTTCTTTCGGCGATCCGGAGCACAAACGTCTGGATGCGCCAGGCTGCCTTTTTATACAATGGATTCACACGAACGGAGACGTTCACGGACTGGAGTGGCACGATGACCGATGGTCCCTATACCGTACGGCGCACCAATCCTCGCTTCTCTTTTTTTGCGGAAGCCGAAGTTACGCTTCGCGACGGAACAGGGGTTCGTGCGCAGCTTGCCGAATTGAGCTCGCGTGGTTGCTATATCGATACGCTCGAGCCCATTCCCGTTCGTACGAAATTACGTCTACGCATTTGCGATGGCATGAACACATGCGAACTGCACGGCAAAGTGCTCTACATGCACTCCGGCGGCGGCTTCGGAATTTTCGGGATGGGCGTGCTGTTTGAAGAGATGGGTGCCGAACAGCATTCGACAATTAACGCGTGGCTGAGCGGCCTTGCCGGGCAATCCGGTAAAAACTTGAGAAAGAACTCCTTCTCTCAAATCAGAGACTAAATCGCGCCAATCGAACAAGTCTCCGCCCTCGCCGGTAACGACGTGGCTGCCTGAACTTCCTGCATGTGAACGCGCTGCGAGCGACGCGACTTCCACGGTTGCGATTGTGGCTGTGCTTGGGCGAAACCGCTTGCGAAAGGCAGAATGCCGACGCGGCTCCCAAGATCAAGCGAACAAGAAAGTCTCTTTTCTGCACGGTCTCACTGAATTCCTGGACATGGTTTCCGTCGCCAGCGCCCCTTCAGACGGACAAGCGACCAGCATTTATTGCCGGCTCGAAACGCGCTGATTCTCAAACCAGGATCGAGGGAGAATGATGTGGTTCCTTCGATCCCGAATTCAATCTGGAGCAGCGATAAGCTGAATTGTATTCGCCTCCGAGAAGCCGCAGCTTTCCATGGGGTTCCCGAATGATCGGCACCGCTTCCGGAGGACACCCCAGAGTGGGCCGAGAGTAATCTGCGCAACAACATGCGAGTTGCAACGTGAGATGAGTAGAACTCCTCTGTCTTGTGTCTTGCATTGCGCCCTTAGGAGTGATCCAGCTTGGCGGCAACCGATTCGAGCGCTTTCTTCCCATTTCTCAAAACCCCTGTGACCTTTTCTTCCCCTTCAGCTACCGCGTCTTGTAGCTGTCTGAACGATCGGCGGCCCACGCGGCGCAAGCCCTTAAATCTCCGTTCCGCCGTATCGGCAATCCATTCTCGTGTTTCTTCACCCGACCGAGGCGTAAATAGAGCGGCGAGCACGGCTCCGATTCCAATGCCCGTGAGAAAGGTAAAGGTCGTGCGTCCGGTATTGCTCATGAAATTCTCCTTTTGCGGATAAGTATCTTCCATGGATAAAGCTGGGTCCTGCCAGCGGCCTCATCGTTGGCCCCCAGCAAAAAAGGCGGCGTTCAAGTGCACATTTCGTTGTCGAATAGGGTGGCAGAACTGTTTTCAGAATCACGCCCTCCCATTCTTGACGCCAGTCGACAGAGTGAGCAGTTGCGTTCGTGGTTCTGCAACACCGTGTAGGCCCGAGCGTACTTCGCTTGCAATCGCAGGAGTTCGTCGCCTGCTTCTCTTCCGATGAAACGAAATTGACAAAACTTGGCGCGTTGCTCGTTCCAGATTTCCAAGGCTCTTTGGCACTCTGCGAGTAGCATTTGATGTTCTGTACACACCGCTGTCTCGACGGAGAGTTGGTTGTTCATTTCTTTTCCCCCTTCATTGGCACCGATGCACTTTGGTTTCCAACAACGGTAAGTCGCGAATTTTGAGAATTTTAGAACTGAAAGCTATTTTGTTCAGCGCGGGTTCTAGTACGCAGAAAGGAAGTATTCCCCTTTCTTTATTTGTATTTTCTACACACAAGCCATTTCAAGTCTCGTCGCCTGTTGTCCTATACGCGTGTTCTATGTGATTGAATTCTCAGCCTATTACCAAATCCAACGCGAGTCTGGAAGGGAGGTTGCCCTTCCAAGCGTGGGACCAAGAGCTCTAACAGCATCAGCCCGCTCGAAAGAGAAAACCGTAGTGTGCACAGAGAGACAAACCAGGCGCTCAAGGAGGCGCTTCGAATGAATTTCACAAAGTGCTGCATAGTCTTAGTGGCGGGACTGCTGATTTTGGGACCATTGTCGCCTGCAAAAAATCCGAGCGAAGCAAAAGCCGAGCAGGATCGTCTGCAAAACGCGGGAACAGTCATGCAGGAGATCCTCAAGGTTCCTGACGACATTCCGCAAGACCTGCTCGACAAGGCTCGTTGTGTGGTGGTCATGCCGTCGGTGTTGAAGGCTGCTTTCGTTGTTGGCGGCAGCTACGGCCGAGGCACCATGGTTTGCCGCACCGGTAAAGATTTCACCGGTCCTTGGGGCGCACCGGCCATGTATGCGCTCGAAGGCGGGAGCGTTGGCTTGCAGATTGGGGGAGAAGCTACTGACTTCGTCTTTCTTGTGATGAACGACCGCGGCGCAGGGAGCCTGTTGCACACCAAGGTGAAGCTGGGAGCGGATGCATCTATCGCCGCTGGACCGAAGGGACGTTCGGCCGCAGCCGACACAGACGCCTATATGCGCGCGGAGATTCTGAGCTACTCCCGAGCGCGAGGTGTCTTTGCCGGTATATCTCTCGATGGCTCGACGCTCCGGCCCGATGAGGACGCAAATCGCAAGCTCTACGGCAAATCCACAAGCGCCGCAAAAATCATTCTGGAATCGGGTGTCCCTGCTCCAGATGCGGCGCATGACCTAATCGCGGCTCTGCAAAACTCCTCTCCTCAGCTCAAGCGTTAGCATTTCTCGTTGGAACCGGCTTGGACCAATGCCGGCAAGAACGACCAGCACCATGAGGCGCGGCCGATGCGGCAATCGGCCGCACTCCTCGCTACTCAACAACACCCAGCGAGCGCCAGAAAGGTGAGAATCATGCGCGTCGCTCGTTCGATTTGTTCGTTGTTGCTCGCAGTTAGGTTGGATCGTACGGGTTGGCTTCGCCGTTTACCTTGACGTGTCGTTGGATGGGAGTGCTCTGGGCGCGGAAAAGCCAAAGTTTGTTTGGCCGTCTCTCGTCAGCGCAGGTTTCACTGAAGAAGGTCCAATCAGTCTAGCGTGCTGACAAGGTCTTCTTCCAGGGGGTTCTAAGTCTGTTGCGAACCCTCACGGAAAAAACATTCAATTTCCAGCAGACTGGACAGTGTCCAGGGGATTCGACAGGCAATTCCTGCCAACGGTGGGTCAGGTCCTCCCTGCTTAATTCCGTATCCTCCTTGGTGCCTACATCTTGCATGAATCCTTGGTTCACCTCGCAAAACGGTACAGCGCGTGCTTTCTACCATCGCGGAAGTTGAAATCGAAATCGTAACTCAGCGTAAGGGCGATTCATCATGAAACCAATCACGCAGGAAAACGTTAGGCTCGGATTTGTCGGGGTCGGCTATATGGGTCGTCCGATCGCTCGGAGGTTGCTTGAATCTGGCTTCAAACTGACCGCTTACGATCGTGAGCCAAGCAAGGCGGAAGAGCTAACCCGTTACGGTGGCACGGTCGCGCACAGCGTTTTGGAGCTTTCTTCGAGTTGCAACGTGCTGTTGTCGTGCCTACCGAGCGATGAAGCTGTCCTGGACATTTATGGTGGACCTAACGGCGTTTTCGCCCATGCGTGTCGTGGCTTGGTTGTCATCGACCTGAGCACGGTCTATCCAGAGACCTCGCAGGAACTCTCCAGACTTGCTTCCGCGCGCGGAGTTGAAGTTCTCGACGTGACTATATCGGGGAGTACGCCTGCGGCCGAAAACGGTTTGCTGACCTTGTTCGGTGGCGGAGACAAGAAGTGTTTCGACGCCGCCGAGTCGATCTTTCTCGTTATAGCCAAGAATCATTTTTATCTCGGGCCAAGCGGCTCCGGGGCGACTATGAAGCTCGTCGTGAACACCCTGCTAGGAATCGGAATGCAAGCGATAGCGGAAGCCGTCGCGCTCGGCGAGAAAGCTGGTCTTGATCGCAATCGCTTGCTGGACGTGTTGTCCCAGACTGCGGTGGTAGCTCCAGCACATGTGGGCAAACTGCAAAGAGCGATGAAGAGCGACTACAGCCCACAATTTCCAATTCGGCTAATGAACAAGGATTTCGGGTTGATTTTCGATCTCGCCAATGCCGTTGGCGCACGAATGCCCGCCGCGGGAGCTGCTTTTGAGATCAACGCAAGGCAATGGGACGAGGGAGGGGAGCAAGATTTTTCGGCCGTGATTCTGCAGATGGAAAAACGTGCACATCTGGGTTCCAGCGGCAATGGGCGGACGTGATCCGGCGTCGATTTAGTCAAGTTGATTTATTTAGTTAGGCAAAGTGTCAACCAAAAGGGGAAGTGGCTGGACAAATATTACGGTTTCTGACAAAGAAACGAGAAGGACAATCGTGCTGGAATATATCAAAATCGACGGTACGAACCTAGTTAGTTCCCGAATCGCGCTCGGCACCTGGGCCATCGGTGGCTGGATGTGGGGCGGAACTGACGAGAAGGAATCCATCCGGACCATTCATGCCGCATTCGACCAGGGCGTCAACCTGATCGACACAGCGCCCGCTTACGGCTTTGGGCATTCTGAAGAAATCGTCGGTGAAGCCGTTCGCCAATACGGTCGCAGGGAGAGCATTATCCTTGCCACCAAAGTCGGACTCTATTGGACGAATGGGAAGATCGAACGGAACTCCACGCGCCAGCGTATTCTCCAGGAGTTTGAGGATTCGCTGCGTCGTCTTCAGACGGACTACATCGACATCTATCAGGTACACTGGCCTGATCCCCTCGTCCCCATCGAGGAGACAGCAGCCGCTCTTCGCGAACTGTACGAACAAGGGAAGATTCGCGCCATCGGCGTTAGCAATTATTCGCCCGAAGAGATGGCACGTTTCATAGCCGTCGCGCCGCTTCACACGATTCAGCCCCCTTACAATCTCTTCGAACGCGAGATAGAACGCGACGTTCTACCATTCGCTCTTGGCCGCGGCCTCACCGCGCTCACTTACGGCGCCCTCTGCCGCGGATTGTTGAGCGGCGCCATGCGCACCGATCGTCAGTTTGCCAAAGACGACATGCGGAAGGCCACAGATCCGAAGTTTCAGCCCCCGCATTTTGCCGAATACATTAATGCGATGAACAAGCTTGATAGGTTCGCTCGCGAAAACTATGGCAAGCGGGTAATTCATTTAGCGGTGCGCTGGCTACTCGACCAACCAGGTGTTGGAGTCGCTCTCTGGGGTGCGCGTCGTCCGGAACAACTCGCTCCTATTAGGGACGTAATCGGCTGGTCTCTGGGAGAAAGCGACTTCGCCGCCATTGACGCCATTCTTCGCGAAAATATTCGCAACCCAGTCGGGCCGGAATTCATGGCTCCCCCGGCCCGCGAAACTGCTGAACGTGTGACGGTTAGCATGGGATAAAGCTAACGGAAGAATTTTGGAGGGCAAAATGAACAAGAAAGAACTTTCTGCAAATGCGGCTGGGAATGTTTCGTTGGGCGGGCAAATTTCCGTGCATCGACTCGGCTTCGGGGCAATGCGCCTTACAGGCGAAGGCATCTGGGGACCGCCGAAAGATCACAAAGCAGCCTTGGCGGTTCTTCGCGGGGCCGTAGAGCTTGGTATCAATTTCATCGATACCGCGGATTCCTACGGGCCTTACATAAGCGAGGAACTGATTGCTGAAGCGTTGTTTCCTTACCCGGCTGGCCTAGTAATTGCAACCAAGGGAGGCTGGAACCGGTCTGGCCCGAACCAGTGGACTCACGATGCAACTCCCGCGCACCTTCAGAAGGCGGTTGAGGGAAGCCTCAAGAGATTGCGCCTGGACCGGATCGACATTTATCAATTGCATATTCCGGACCCAGTCGTCTCGTTTGAAGCGTCGGTGGAAACCCTGGCTCAACTGCGAAACGAAGGCAAGATTCGCCTGATCGGGTTGTCCAACGTCACGCAAGAGCACATCGAACGCGCACGCAGAATTGTGCCTATCGTTTCTGTGCAGAACCGCTATAGCTTTGCCGACCGAGAATGGGACTACGTGGTGAATTATTGTGAGAGCAATGGAATTGCCTTTATTCCTTGGTTCCCACTGGGAGCAGGCAAAGTTGCCGGCGACGTGCTGAACCGAATCGCGCAGGCACATCACGCGAGTCCCACACAGGTAGCGCTGGCCTGGCTCTTGCGGCGGTCTCCCAACATGCTGCCAATACCCGGGACTTCTTCGATTGAACATCTCGAGCAGAATGTTGCGGCAGCTTCACTGCACCTAGCTGAAGAAGAATACGAGAAGCTTTCCGGGGTTCCCGAGCTCGTGGGATCGCGGTGACGCAGTTTTACCGGCGCAACCACGGTCCATCCTGCCTCGCCACTCCGGCGAAGAAAGGCGTAGCGCCGGCATGGCGCGCGCATCAAAATGGGGTGATGGCGAATGAGAGGACGGTGCTTATGACGCTGAGTGGAATCGTCAGAATGGTTCTGTTTGGATTTCTGGTGCCAGGAGTGGCGGCGCAGATGCCACCGCAGAGTCCGGCATCGCCTGGGCGCGGAGCCGAACAGAGTTCACGACTATCGCAAGCACAGCCGCTGGCGGAGTTGAAGCGGTTTTCCCTCTTGAGCGGAGCGTCGATTGATGTTTCCCCAGACTGGATCGAGCGCGAACAGATGCCGCTGCCGCCTTCCCCGAGGCTGGCGCGGTCTGCCCCGCAAGTGACGTTCTTGGAATTCATGGCGTTGGAAAATCCGAAAATGCATTCGGCTTTGCGGATTGCCGCGACTACCAATCCGTTCCTGGGGGGCGATGAGGTCGCATTGGATGTGCAGATGCACGGCGCCGCGGGTTCGGGCAATGGCCTGGCAGATTATCTGTTCTACTTTTTCTTTTCGCCGCCGCGGGATTGTTTGGATGGAGGTTCAGAGGCTTACCGGAGAGCAAAGAGCCAAGCTGAATCGGCGGACAAGACGGCGGTTTCACCGGATTTGAGTATTCGCACCGACTGTAAACACGCACCCACGCTGGGGGATTTTTATTCGAGAGAGTTGAGCCCGGGCATATTGTTTCAAGCCACGAATGGAGTGGAGCGCGCGAGCGGGATTTACCCTGAGTTATATCTGGCGCCGATGGAAAAAGTGGAGGCGAACGGCCTGACGTTTTACGTCTTTGAGGCGCAGGGCCGTATGCAACTCGACCTGGCGACGGTCGACCACTTCAACTTACCCGACGAAATACAGGGCGCACAAGTAGACTTCTTCTGGGCGGTCGGCGCGCCAAGTCCATTTCCGTTTTTTCGGGACCCGCAGCGGAAGAATGTTCCGCTGATCCAAGTGGCGTTTGCCGGGATTGGGCTGGGGCCTGCTAAACGTGACATTTTCATGAGGATGTTGCGGCAGGTCCACTAACCGAGAAACTGACCCAAGGAAAGCTTTCTGAATTTGCCACTTTCCTAAAAGCTCGCGAAGCGGTCCACTCATGTTAGCAGCGCTGTGCCTCCAGTTGGCCGGTCGTAGAGCCCGCGCAGTAATCCAATATTCAGCCTTCCACGTAACTTGCGGCGTCCTTGAAAAACGCGGGCTTTAACAGCAGCAACTGAGGCTCCCAGAATCCGAGCTGTTTCTTCGACAGATCGTTCTTCGATGTCGCGGAGCACAATCGCCGCTCGAATTGCTGGACACAAGCAATTGACCGCCTCCGTCAAAAGTTCCCTGCGCTCACTTCGCCAGCAAAACTCTTCGGGAGTGGGGCTTTGGTCAACGAATGCCTCTGATCTGGATCTCGAGCCATCGTCGGCGCTCTCGGGCAAAACTTCGAAAATCCCTCGCCTTCGACGGAGCAGCATGAACGCTTCATTCATGGCGATGCGCGTCAGCCAGGTAGAGAAGCGCGATTTTTCTTGAAAGGCGTCGAGATGAAGGAAAGCCTTGTGAAAACTCTCCTGTGCAACATCTTCGGCATCCTCGCGGTTATTGGTTATCCGTTGCGCCACGGCGAGAACTCTCTGCTTGTGACGAAAAACCAATTCCTCGAAAGCCTGCGTATCTCCGCGCTTTGTTGCAGCCACTAGCACGTCATCCGATTGTTTGCTTGTGATGGTAGTACAGGACGCTTTCATGAATCCGATCCTCCACACACTGCGACACAAAGTAAGAGAAACTAACTAGCGCACCAGCCACAGCGCATATCGAAATGACTGGAAGATCGTCCACTGATGGTGTCCGCGGAGGATGCGATACCAGCCGAGAATGGATAAAGGTTTCATGGTTGCGCTCCTGACTGCGTCCGGCCTGCTCGTCGAGCGTCGCTGTCACGTTCAAGCTTGCTCGATGCGAATTCTATTCGTCGGAAAACTGACAGCCGCCACTTAGGAGGGCAATCCGCGTGCCAGAGACTGGGAGTGAGCAATGCAGCTTGGAAGTTACTGGCAGAGTGAGAGATACCCTCGTTCGCGTGCGCCTGGGGCACGTCAGCGGGTATGCAAACCTGTCGGAGTGTTGGCACCCTGTCCAGTGGGCTGGATGAGCTGAGGGTTGCTGTTTGTGTGAAGGCGGACATGCCCACATGACCGACCAGGCCAAAACTGGACACCGTCTGGTGCTAAGATTTCGACTGCAGAGAGCAACAGCCTGCTTTGCGGGAGCAGAAGCATGCCAAGGTCAAATCCTCTTCTGTGGCCCAAGCCGCCTGCGATTTGGAGCTATACGATTGCGGTCTTGTCGGTTGCAGCAGCCCTGACAATTTCACGATGGCCGCCGCTTCATTTGCAGGACGCTCCCGTATCACTTTTTCTTTGCGCCGTCATTTTGAGTGCGTGGTTTGGTGGAGTCTGGCCAGGCTTGCTCGCGACGGCCCTTTCCGCTTTCACTTTCTATTATTTCTTCTTGCCTCCGATCCATTCGTTGGGTGCGAAGCCTGACGAAATACCACGCCTTCTCGTCTTCATGGTGTCAGCCCTATTTGTCGGGTTGCTGAGCGTTGCGCAAAGGAGCGCCACGGAATCGCTCCGGCGCGCGCGCGATGATCTCAAACTAACAGTTCAAGAACTCCAGAAGACCAACGAGGCCTTGCAAGCAGAGAGCCGTGAGCGCAAATCTGCGGAAGAATCGTTGCGGCGAAGTGAGGGTTATCTGGCAGAGGCGCAGAGGCTCAGCCACACGGGCAGTTGGGCATCGATACCTGCCATGGGCGAGATCAGGTACCTGTCCGAAGAATGCTACCGCGTGTTGGGTTTTGATCCGCAGGGTGGACAACCGCGATATGAGGTGTTCTTTGAGCGCATCCACCCTGATGATCAAACCAAAGTTAGGGAAGCGGTCGAGATAGCAGGGCGTGAGAAAACGGAGTTCGAGATGGATTACCGAATCGTTCATCCCGGCGGCGGGATCAGAGACATCCACGTGGTAGGCCATCCCGTTCTCAGCCCATCCGGCGATCTCGTTGAATTCGTCGGTACCGTGATCGATATAACGGAGCGCAGGCGGTCGGAAGAGTCTTTGCGCCAAGCGCAAGCGGATCTTGCACGCGTCAACCGCGTAACCACTATGGGAGAGTTGACGGCATCCGTGGCGCACGAAGTGAATCAACCGATTGCGGCCGCCGTCACCAACGCCAAGACCTGCTTACGCTGGCTTACGCGCGATCAACCGGACGTGGAGGAGGCACGGGCGGCCGCCATGAGAATCGTGAACGACGGAACGCGTGCAGCGGAAATCATCAAGCGAATCCGCCTCCTCTTCAAGAAGGGCACATCGGAACGGGAGTTGGTGGATGTAACCGACGTTATTCGGGAGATGATCGTTCTTCTGCGAGGCGAGGCGACGAGATACTCCATCGTAGTGCGGACCGAACTGGAGGTGGACACTCCTCCGGTCATGGCGGACCGCGTGCAATTGCAGCAGGTGCTGATGAACCTCATGCTCAATGCCATGGATGCGATGAAGGATGCAGGTGGGTCGCGGGAGCTCGACATCAAATCGCAGCGAGCGGAAAACGACCACGTTCTTGTATGCGTAAGCGATACCGGCGTGGGCCTACCCCTTGAGCAGGCCGACCAACTCTTCAATGCGTTCTTTACCACCAAGCCTCACGGTACAGGCATGGGACTGTCTATCAGCCGCTCTATCGTCGAGTCGCATGGCGGCCGCTTGTGGGCTGCCAAAGGCGCTCCCCGCGGGGCAAGTTTTTGTTTCACTCTACCCACCAGGGCAGAGGCCAAGGAATGAACCCGCCAGACACTTCCACGGTATTCGTCGTTGATGACGATCCCTCCATGCGTGCCTCCATCCAGGGATTGTTGAAGTCGGCGAGGCTACGGTCCGAATCCTTTGGGACGGCGGAAGAATTCCTGCGCAACAAGCGACCGGAAGGGCCAAGTTGCCTGGTTCTGGATGTAAACCTTCCCGGCATCAATGGTCTGGACTTTCAGCGTCAGTTGGCCGACGCGGGCATCCAAATCCCAATCATTTTTGTTACCGGTCACGGAGACATTCCGATGACGGTGAAGGCCATGAAATCGGGTGCCGTGGAGTTTCTGACCAAGCCTTTCGACGACCAGAACTTGCTGAACGCAATCCAGCAGGCTTTGGATCGCGACCGAGTCCGGCGCCGCCAGCAGAGTAACGATGCCGGGCTGCGAAAATGTTACGAGGCCCTGAGCGCGCGCGAGCGCGAAGTCATGGGCCTGGTGGTTTCGGGTATGCTCAATAAGCAGATCGCTTTTGAGCTCGGGATCAGCGAGATCACCGTGAAGATTCATCGCGGCCACGTGATGCGGAAAATGCGGGCCGAATCCCTGGCAGAATTGGTTCGAATGGCGTCTAAACTGGAGCTTCCGCCCGGAAAAAGGCAAGCCTAATGCCATCGCGCAAGTCGAACGCAACACAGGTTGTTAGTTCGCAGTCTTCCCTTGTTGACCGCCGAGTTTCCTAACCTCCAACGATTGTTTCTGCCTCTCTGACAGGGCGACAGGCGGGCCCTCATACGAAAGTATAATTGCGTCCCTTTGGCGACCTTGCTAGATTCCAGCTATGGCGGATCTGGAGAAGACCAACATGGTTGCGATTGTTGACGATGATGATCTAATGCGCAGCGCGCTACAGGGCCTGCTGAAGGCGGTTGGCTTACCGGCGCAAGCGTTTGCGTCGGCCGAGGAGTTCCTGAATTCCGGCCAACAACGCCAGGCTAGATGTTTAATCACCGATATCCGTATGCCCGGAATGTCCGGTCTCGAACTGCAAGCGCATCTGAACGCCGAACGCTGCAAGATTCCGATCATCTTTATCACGGCGCATGGCGACGAAAAAATGCGGATGCAAGCGTTGCGAGCAGGCGCTGTAGAGTTCATGGCAAAACCGTTCGATGACGAAGCGTTGCTCGAAAGTGTGCGAGCGGCTCTGGAAAGCTAAGCCCGCAGGCAGAGTAGGCATCGGATTAAGCAAGGAGGTCTTTCGTGGCAGCTGTTGCAAGATTTGGATCCGCCGGCCAGGATGCTAGTCCCCGTAGATTCGAGCAGATCATAGGTAACAGTCCTGCTCTGGAATCGGTACTCGAACAGGTCGGGCGCGTCGCACCTACGGGTTCCACCGTTCTTGTCCAGGGAGAAACAGGCACCGGCAAGGAGTTGATAGCACGCGCGATTCACAATCTCAGCTCGCGATGCGGACGCCCGTTCATAAAGCTAAATTGCGCCGCCATCCCGTTCGATCTGCTGGAAAGCGAGCTGTTTGGTCACGAGAAGGGCGCTTTCACGGGCGCTATTGCGCAAAAGATTGGCCGTTTTGAGTTGGCTGACAAAGGGACGCTGTTCCTGGACGAGGTGGGAGACATTCCGTTGCTGCTGCAGCCAAAACTGCTGCGCGTCCTGCAGGAGCAGGAATTCGAGCGCTTGGGCAGCGGCCGGACTCACCAAGTAGACGTTCGCCTCGTAGCTGCAACCCACCGAAATCTGGTTGAAATGGTGAAGCGAAACGAATTTCGCAGCGATCTCTATTATCGTCTGAATGTATTTCCGGTCCCGTTGCCACCACTGCGGGCGCGTCGTGAAGACATTCCGGCTCTTGTCGAGCATTTTGTTGAGATTTATGCCCGTCGAATGAATAAAGAAATCGACCAGATTTCCTCAGAAACGATGTCTGAACTGACCTCGTACCCATGGCCGGGCAACATTCGCGAGCTTCAGAATTTCATCGAGCGGAGCGTTATCCTCACTTCGGGCAACGTTTTGGAATCCCCTCTCGCGAGCTTGAGGAATGCCGCCGAAGCGCAATCCCTTGGTCCAATTACCATGGTGGACGCGGAGCGAGACCACATTCGCAAGACTCTCGAGCAGACCGGGTGGGTTGTCTCTGGTCCCAACGGGGCGGCCGCACGTTTGGGAATCAAGAGGTCCACTCTCTACTTCCGGATGCAAAAGCTTGGCATCTCACGTACCAACAAGGATCCACGTCCTTCGTAGCAGAGTCGCTATCATGTGGGATCGATCCTCCGATCGATTGACACAGTCCATACATTAGTCATCCAAGGCACCTGCGATCTCATCTCCAGTCGACCTGAATCCGAAGCTGTCTGAGAAACAAGCAAATAAATAACCAGACTGGCCTGTCAGCATGCGGAGTCACGTCCAGTGGGCTGGCATCGCACACGGCGCTCTTGTCTGCGTCGGCCTCTATTTTCAATCGCTTACGCAATGAGTTTTTTGGCAATGCTCTTGCCTCTTCCAGTTGCGTCGCTCGACGCACCGTAACGTTCGTGGCGACGGAAACGAGGAGAAATCACGAAACTGGCGGCTCGCTGGAATCGGCGCCTCCTAATCGCGTGACCTCCGTTGTTTAACGCAAGAAGCTCTGTCTCAAAAAAGGAGGAAGTATGAAATTCTTGTCAAAAATCGCAGCATCCATCGGACTAACACTGGTTTTGGCGACTGCTTCATTCGCTCAACACGTTAAGACCGACTACGACCACAGTGCAAACTTTGGCCAATACAAGACCTACTCTTGGGAAAAGGTCCAGACGAAAGACGCGCTCCTGGTCGACCGCATCAAGAGCGCGGTGAACAGCGCCCTGGCGGCAAAAGGGTTGACCGAAGTTCCTTCGGGCGGCGACGTCGAGGTCTTTGCGGTTGAGACGACTCAGAATCAGCAAACTCTGGACACGTTTTATAACGGGTTCGGAGGAGGCCGCCGTTGGAGGGGATTCGGGGGATTCGGCGACTCAACGACGACGGTCGAAACCTACCAAGTCGGTACTTTAGTTGTCGATCTCTTCGACGCAAAGACCGAGAAGTTGATCTGGCGAAGCTCATCGAGCGATACGCTCTCCGATAACCCGGACAAGAACACCAAGAACCTTGACAAAGGCGTGAACAAAATGTTCCAGCATTTTCCTCCCGCCCCGCCGACCAAGCATTAAGGAGAGCGAGATGAATCGCCATTTAACCTTTTCACTAGCTGTCTCAATGACAGTGAGTGCCCTGGCCATTCCTTTGCGCGCGGCAAACAAGCCGCGCGCGGGGGGGACAGAAAAAACCACTGTGCTATGGACCAACGAAGGTCTTGAGAAACTTGGACGTCTAGGCGTCATTTCAATCGTCGGTCAGCCAGACACCAAACAAGGGCCAACCGCCACCGCAATGCCTGCGCCTTACGACGAGACGCAGGATCCTGAATGGTACGCCGAGCGAGCAGCCAAGCTGCGCGATGCACTCGAACGCAGACAAGCTCAGCTAACGGAATACCAGCAGGCGCTTAAAGATGTCCGAAGTCTAGGAGAAACGGCCGGCGGCATAAATCTCGATGACGGCGACATCGGTATCACTCCGGAAGCCGGCATTGAAATCCTCCAGCAGCGCGTGAGCGAAACACAATCGGATCTCGACGCACTGGCAGACTTGGCCCGCCACAACGATATCCCGCCGGGCACGCTCCGCGGCCAATGAACTTAGCTGGCGCTGTTTACGAGGGTTTATGAAGTTTTTGGGACATTGGTTCGACATCAAGAGAATGATTTCAATTTTGTACTGGAGAGTTTGCCATGAAGTCGTCCAAGCAGGTTTTAATTTTACTTCTTTGCTGTTTTCTTGTGCGATTCACGGCGCAAGCCGAATCTTTCGGTCCTACGGGCCAAGCCAACGAACAGCCGCCAACGCCGCTCTTGCAGCATTCTCCTCAAGAGCTGCAGCAACTTGTCGCGCCGATCGCCTTGTACCCGGACGCACTCGTTGCGCAGATTCTCGCCGCTTCCACCTATCCTACTGAGATTGTCGAGGCGGACCGCTGGATGCAGAGCCATTCCAAACTCAAGGGTGAGGAGCTGGCCAAAGAAGTCGACAAACAGCCATGGGACGCGAGCGTCAAGGCCCTCACACAGTTTCCCTCTGTTCTTGAAAACATGGACAAGAACCTCTCCTGGACTTCGTCCCTCGGCGACGCATATGCCAACCAGCAGCAGGATGTGACCGATGTCGTCCAGGCGATGCGTCAGCAAGCCCACAAGGCCGGCCACCTCGACAGCAATGAACAGGAGAAGGTAACGACTCAAAGGAACACCATCGTCATTGAACCGGCCAATCCGGAAGTGGTCTATGTGCCTGCCTATGATCCTTGGCTCGTATACGGTGCGCCGATCGTCGCATATCCAAGC
>WNFF01005727.1_pt1 | contig 25250 bp, 23 predicted proteins | sample 5400441 | NCBI WGS metagenome assembly WNFF01 (sample SAMN13153345, study PRJNA577476) | soil metagenome | isolation source: 120 cm saprolite under Douglas fir tree site 2 hole 3 replicate 1 | place: USA:California | collected 2015-04-18
CATGGACACGCACGAAGGCATTGCGCTCGAGCGCGAGTGGGCGACGAACAGCCGGTGGGACGGCGTCAAGCGACCCTACACCGCCGCCGCCGTGCAGCGGCTCTGCGGCCGCGTGCGCATCGAGCACACGCTCGCCCAGCGCGGTGCCGTGCGGTTGTGGCAGCTGCTGCAAGAGGATGCCCCGGTGAGGGCCTTGAGCGCCATTACCGGTGGTCAGGCGGTGCAGTGCGTGCAGGCTGGGCTCCAGGCGATCTACGTGAGCGGCTGGCAGGTGGCGGGCGACATGAATTCCGCGCTGCATACCTACCCTGACCAGAGCCTCTACCCCGCCGACAGCGTCCCCCAACTGGTGCAACGGATCAACAACGCCCTGTTACGCGCCGACCAGATCCATCACATGCAGGGCGACGACGCCGTGGACTGGCTGGTGCCGATCATCGCGGACGCCGAGGCGGGGTTCGGGGGGCTCCTCAACGCGTATGAGCTGATGCTCAACATGGTCGTCCACGGTGCGGCGGCGGTGCACTACGAGGATCAGCTCGCCTCGCTCAAGAAGTGCGGCCATTTGGGCGGCAAGGTGCTCGTCCCGACCAGCGAGTTCATCACGAAACTCGTGGCGGCCCGGTTGGCGGCCGACGTGGCGGGTGTGGACACCGTGCTCATCGCGCGCACCGACGCTCTGAGCGCCACGATTCTCGCCAACGACATCGATCCCTACGATCACCGCTTCATCCTGGGCGAGCGCACAGTGGAAGGCTTCATCCGCGTGCGGCCCGGCACCGACGCCGCGATCGCACGCGGGCTCGCCTACGCGCCGTACGCCGACCTCTTGTGGTTCGAGACGTCGAAGCCGGAACTCAAGGAAGCGCAGCAGTTCGCCGACGCGATCCGCGCGAAGTACCCACGCAAGCTCCTCGCCTACAACTGCTCGCCGTCGTTCAACTGGCGGAAGCACTTGAGTGACGCCCAGCTCGCGGCCTTCCAAACGGACTTGGCGGCGATGGGCTACAAGTTCCAATTCGTCACCCTGTCGGCGTTCCATGCCATGAACCACAGCATGTTCGCTCTGGCGAAGGACTACAAGGAACGCGGCATGGCGGCGTACGCCGACCTGCAGAGCCGGGAATTCGCCTCCGAGGCAGCGGGCTACGAGGCGGTGCGCCATCAGGAATTCGTGGGCGTCGGCTATTTCGACGAAATCACCCAGATCGCCTCCGGCGGGCAGTCGTCGGTCACGGCGATGGCCGGCTCGACCGAGCAGGAGCAGTTCCACGAGCCGCCGCGCGAGAAGGCCGCCGGGTGACGCTCGCTCAACCCGCATGAGGCTGAGACGGGGTGGCGCCATCCGCTCCGCGGCCACCGGCTCAGCGCTTGGTCGGAGGCGTTGACAGGGTTGCCCGAATGCCTACCTTAGCACGCGTCCCGACCCGAAGCGGCCGGTGAAACGCTCCACGCTGTATGTTGCGGCCGCGCTCCTGGCCGTCATCGCGCTGTTCTTCGTCATGACCATGGCCCGTGCGACCGTGCGGTGCCGCGTCTGCGTGGACTTCCGCGGTCGCGCGAACTGCGCGACGGCAGTCGGGTCCACGGAGCCGGTCGCGCAGCAGGGGGCACAGACGACCGCCTGTGGGCCGATCGCGAGTGGCATGGACGAGCAGATCGGCTGCGGCCGGACAGCGCCCGTCCTCGTGCAATGTCAGCCCCGCTGAGGAGCGTATCGAAGGAGGATCGCATGCGGGTCAGTACGTTGGTCGTCGCGTTCCTGCTCCTGGCGGCGAGCCACGCCGTTGCCCAGACGGCGACACCGCCGTTCGAGGTGTCGCTCCGCGCCTCCGCCGCGCTCGAGCTAGCGGCACAGCGCGCGCTCGCGCACCGGACGGCCTTCAAGGTCGCCGACGACGTCGTCGCCCCGCGGCGCCGCGGCAAGCACGACGAGGGGGTGACGCTGATGATCCTTGGCGGTGCGGCGGTGGTGGTCGGCGCGATCGCGGGTGGTGGTGGCGGGACGGTGTTGATCGTCGGCGGGCTCGTGTGCGCGGGGTACGGGGTCTACCTCTACACGCAGTAGACTCGCGCGCGGACGCGCGGCAGGTAGGGGACCGGCTTGGTAGCCGGATCGCCCGGACGTCCGTATGATTCCAGCGTGTCCGATTTCTCCCTACCCCGCACGCCCGTCCCTGCCCACCTGCTCCTCACCCAGGGCGCCTCGCGCCCCGGCCAGATCTATGTGATGAAGCGAGTCCCGGACCACGACGGGCCAGAGACGGTGCTCGAGCTGCTGAACCGACGCGAAGGGTTCTTCGCCTTCCGGCCGAAGGAAGATGACTCCGTCCTGCTGGTATCGAAGGGACAGACCGTGATATTGTCGGTCGACCGCCAGGCACCCATCGCCGACCCCGCACGCTTGTCCGCCGCACGGACGCTCGGCGTGGAAGTCGTGCTCGCGAGCGGCAGTACGCTCGGCGGCTGGGCTAGCGCGGAGCTGCCCGAGCAGCACGCTCGCCTGCTCGACTACTTGAACGCGTCTCACGATCCCTTCTTCGCCGTGTGGAGCCACACGACCACCCACTATGTAAACCGCGCCTACGTGCTGTACGCGCGCCCGTTGAGCTAGGGCGATGCCAGCGCGGATTGATCCTTTCGTCGACGTGCTCCTGCGGGAGAAGGGGGATCAGCTCTATCTCCTGCCGGACGAGCCGGTCACCATGGTCAAGGACGGCAAGCCACGCAAAGTGAGCCGCCAGCCCCTGACCGACCAGCACATCTATGCCCTCCTGGTCGAGGTGGCGCCGTCCGAGTCTGCGGACCAGATCGATCGGATGGCGGAAACCGAGTTCGAATACGCGGCAGACCGCGGGCTCGTCCGGGTGCGGATCGTGCCGGACATGGGCCGGCTGACCGCGGTGGTCGCGCCGCTCGCCCGCAACGCGGACGTGACGGCAGCGCCGGGGGCGGGCGAAACCGGAGACGCAGCCGACGCGGCCACGGCGCGGCGGACCGCGGCCACCGAGGGTGGGGCGCCCGCTTCACCCCCCAAGCCGCCGCGACCGTCCGCGATCGCGGCGGCCCCAATGGTCGAGGGCTCGGGCGAGGTCCCAAGCTCTGGCCGCGCGCTCCCGGCCGACTTCGCCGCGCCGCAATTCAAGGGCGCGGAGCGGGCGCTGGGCGAGCTGCTCAAGGCGCTGGTGCAGTCGAGCTCGTCGGACTTGCACCTGCGGGTGAGCGAGCCGCCGGTCTTCCGCACCCACGGCGAGATGCGGCGCCAGGCAACCCCCGCGCTCACGGCCGAGCAGCTCGAGCTGATGCTCCTGTCGGTCATGCCGGAGCGCAACCGCGGGGAGTGGAAGGAAACAGGGGACTCGGACTTCGCCTATGAGATCCCCGGACTCGCGCGCTTCCGCGTGAACGCAGCGCGCGATCGCAAGGGCCCCATGGCCGTGTTCCGCGTGATCCCAGCGCAGGTCGTGACCGTCGACCAGCTGCGCCTTTCCAAGGAGGTGCAGCTGCTGTGCCAACTCACGAAGGGACTCGTGCTCATCACGGGACCGACCGGGTCGGGGAAGTCCACGACCTTGTGCGCCCTGATCGACTTGGTCAACCGCACCCGCACCGATCACATCATCACGATCGAAGATCCCATCGAGTTCGTGCACGAGAACAAGAAGTGCGTCATCACGCAGCGGCAAGTCGGCAGCCACACCGAAAGCTTCAGGTCGGCGCTCCGCGCCGCGCTGCGTGAGGACCCCGACATCGTGCTCGTGGGTGAGATGCGGGATCTCGAGACGGTTGCGATCGCGATCGAAACGGCGGAGACCGGACACCTCGTGTTCGGCACACTGCACACCACGACCGCCGCATCCACCGTGGACCGGATCATCGACCAGTTCCCGGCCGACCGTCAGGCGCAGATCCGCGTGATGCTGTCCGAATCCCTGAAGGGGGTCATCTCGCAGACGCTGTGCAAGCGCCTCGCCGGCGGCCGGGTCGCCGCCCGGGAGATCTTGCTCAGCACGCCCGCGATCTCGAACCTGATCCGGGAGGGCAAGACGTTCCAGATCCCCTCGATCATCCAGACGTCGAAGCAGCTGGGCATGCTGACGCTCAATGACGCGCTGCTCGAGCTGGTCGAGAAGAAGGAGATCAGCCCCGACGAGGCCTACACGCGATCGGCCGAGAAGGCCGGGCTCGCGGCATCGCTCAAAGCCAAGGGGCACAAGGTGACACTCGTCGCGTGAGCCGGCACGGTCGTGCGCTCGCCCGGCGCACGGCCCTTAGGTGCGCGACCTGGTCCGCGCCTCTCCTATCACCAGCGTAGCACCACCGCCGCCTCGTCGGTCGTCTGCGGGAACCGGATCGTCAAGGTCTGCACGGCGTCGTCGAAGGTCCACATATCGAGCGCCTGTTCCTGATTGCGGCTGCGCCAAACGACGCTCTGGGGGCGGCGCGCGAAGTGAATGACCGCGACATTCTCCTTGTGCGGCGGCTGATACGCACCGCGCGCGGCGCCCAACTGCAATCGCGCGCCTGACGCGTCCGGGGTGTAGCGCACCTCGCGCAGCGAGGACGCCCCGTTGTATGCGCCGTCATCCTCGAAGTAGGCGCGGCTGGTCGTGGACTTGGCGAACACCTCAAAGGTGAGCGGCGCGGTGGCCAGGTCCCGCGTCGTCTGGATAACCGGCGCGCGAAACAGGATCGCTCCCTCCCGCACGAACAGGGGCAGCGCCGCGATGGACGCTGGCACGACCGCCTGCTGTTTTCCCGCGAATTCCTTCAAATGCTCGGCATCGTACCACGTGCCTTGCGGGAAATACACCTCGCGCGCGCTGTCACCCGGAGCGAGCACCGGTGCGACGAGCAGGTCATGGCCGAACAAGAACTCATCTGAGAGGTTGTACGTGGCGGGATCATCCGGGGACTCGAGCACGAGCGCCCGCATCATCGGCATCCCGCTCTGCGAACTTTCAAAGAACGCGTTGTAGATGTAGGGCAGGAACGTGTAGCGCCGCTCGATGGCCCGCCGGTTGTACGCCTCCCACGGCTCACCAAACACCCATGGCTCCTTGGGCGGCGTGTGCACGTCGGCGTGGGCGCGCATGAACGGAAAGAATGCCGCCGGCTCCGCCCAGCGCGTCCACAGCTCGGCGGAGCCTGCTCCCGCGAACCCGCCGATATCGTTGCCGACGAACGGGTACCCCGAGATCCCCATGCCCAGGAGGGTCGTAATCCCATTGCGTAGGTGTTCCCAGTCCGCCGTGTTGTCGCCCGTCCAGACGGCGGCGTAGCGCTGGCCGCCGGCGTAGGTGGCGCGCGTGAGCACGAACGGCCGATCGTGCGGCCGCAGCTGCAGCAGCCCGTCGCGGCTGGCACGCGACATCTGTTGGCCGTACACGTTGTGATCCTCGGCGTGCGTACTCGGCTGTCCGTCGTTTGCGAACACCACCTCGTCGGGCATGGTGGCCGAGGCGACGTCGAAGACCGACGGCTCGTTCATGTCGTTCCAGATGCCGGTGACGCCGCTCGAGCCAAATCGCGCGATCTGACCGGCCCACCACGCGCGCGACGCGGCCCGGGTGAAGTCCGGGAACACGGCAGGCCCGGGCCACACCGGACCCACGAACAGCGATCCGTCGGGCAGGTGGAGAAACACGTCGCGGGCCACGCCATCGTCGTATACCGAGTAGCCCGGGTCTCGCTTCACGCCCGGATCCACGATCGCGACCGTGGCGAACCCGGCACGATCGAGATCGCCGAGCAACTGCTCCGGAGCTGGGAAGCGCTCGCGGTCCCAGGTGAATACGCGATAGTCCTTCATGTAGTGAATGTCGAACCACAGAGCATCGGCAGGAATCCGGCGGTCGCGAAACTCGCGCGCGATCGCGCGCACCTTGCTTTCGGGATAGTAGCTGTAGCGGCACTGTTGGTAGCCCACAGCCCAAACCGGCGGCAGCGGCATGTGACCCGTCAGGTCGGCGTACCGGGCCAGCACATCAGCGGGACGAGGACCGGCGATCACGTAGTAGTCGAGTTCGCCGCCCTCGGCCCCGAAGGCGTAGTAGGCGCGACTCTCCTTGCCGATGTCGAACGTGGATCGATAGGTGTTGTCGAAGAAGATGCCGTGCACGTGGCCGTCGCGCAGCACCATGAAGAACGGGATGTCGTCGTACAGCGGGTCCGTGGAGTTGTCATAGCCGAACACGTCGGAGTTCCACATTGCCAACGCGCTGCCGCCGAGCTTCATGCCGCGTTTGTCGAGCGGTCCGGTTTTCTCGCCGAATCCATAGAAGTGATCGTCGTCGCGGAGCGTTTTCCACACGCGCACCCGGCCGCCATCGGACGCCATGCCGTCGGGGGCGAAGTCCTCATCGCGCACGTGCCCGCCATCGTCCAGGAAGCGCAGCCGAAACGGCTTGCGCTGGACCTCAACCGTAATCCCGGCGGTACGCAGCCGGTCGCGATCGGTGCCGGGCGTGAACCGCGCGTCGGCCGCCGGCGTCCCGCCCGCCATCACCGCATAGGAGTGGTCGCGGCCGAACTGCGGCGTCGGCGAGAACCGCACTCGAATCACTCCGGGCGCCGCGACCGTCACGCGCACTGCTCCTTGGTGATTGCGGTATTCGACGCCCTGCGGCAGCGGCCGGCCCGCAGGCATATCGCCGAGCGACGTCCAAATGCGAGGCGTCGCAGCGGCGAGCAAAGTCGCCGCACATACGAGCGGAATTCCAAACCGGCGATGACGCACACGGCCATACGACGCGAACAGGCGGCCCACGCGGGCCTCCAAGGAAGGGGACGGTTTCAATAATAGCGGCTGTGACTCAGCGGGCGATCCCATCCCGGCGCCTCAGGCTTCACCGACCTTCAGCGACTGACGGGCGACGCTCTGAGTGCCGCGCCCCTGACGGATCGGCGCCAACGGCCGCCAGCCGCTCTCAGGTGCGCGTGCGAGGCGATGCCCTAGGGCTCGACAACGTCGATGGTCTGACCGGCCCGGATGGGGCCGACCAGCGTCTGGCGTCTGCCCGAAGGCCACCGGACTTCGATCTTCGCGGCGTGGTCAGCGTCCGCGAGGCCGAAATAGAGCGGCAGGTCGCTTTGAGAGAGGTATCCCGACTTTCCGTCCAGGACCTTCTCCGAGCCCCTCGCGGTTCGAGCGCGTGCCGCGAAGCCGGACTTTGAGGAAGTGGATGTGATGTCGCTGCGCGAGGTCGCTGACGAGCACCTGCGGACGCCCGTTGAACTCGTTGGTCACGATGTCGAGATCACCGTCCCCGTCCAGGTCGAGTGCGACTGCGGCGCGCGTACCTAGGGAGCCCATCATTGTCAGGTGACGTGCGGCATCGAGCCGACAGGCCGAGGCCCTCGCTCCCGGTTTGGAGCAGGCGACACACCAAGGATTGAGCGCGCCCGCTCCATTGCAATCGAGCGTGAACCAGACCTGCTCCGTGGCGCCGTTCGGTCGCGGCTCGACCCCCACCACGAATTCGCTCGGCAGGAAGCGGTGACCTCCGTCGTTGAGCAGTACGGAGTTGATGCCATATCGGTAGGGGAAGTTCATGCTCGCGGCGATGAAAATGTCATCCCATCCGTCCGCGTTGAGGTCGTCCACGCTAGGCCCCCACGGCCAATACGTTTCGACCCCGACGGAGTCGGAGACCTCCTCGAATCGGCCACCGCCCCGGTTCGCAAACAGCGCGTTTCCAAAGATGAGGCCACCCTTCCCCTTGGGAAACATGCGGCTGGCCACCCGTGAGGAGTCGGACTTGCGACCTTCGGCCGCCCAATCGCCGGCCGGGATGTCGACCCACATGTCCGGATGCATGCTGGTGACGAAGAGATCGAGCCGACCGTCCCCATCGAAGTCGAACGCCTTCACGCCCATCGCACCCCAGGGAGTTTTCGGGAAGTATTCCGCCGTCGCGTCGCGAAAATGCTTTCCGCCCTCATTGACCCACAGGTGACTCCCGCCCTGCATATCGAGGATGTAGAGGTCGGGAAACCCGTCATCGTTCACGTCGAGCGCCGTGGCGTCGCCGCTCCAGCTCGGACCCACCAGCCCGACCTCGCGCGTAACGTCCTTGAACCGGTTGCCGCCCAGATTGTGGTAGAGAATGTTCGCTTCGGCGCGTTCGGGGTGAAGGTGACCCAGGAAGGCGTCGCTGAGACCGACATAATAACCGCCCGGCCCCTGCACGTTGCTCGTGTACACACCCACATTGGTCACGAGCAGATCGAGCAGTCCGTCGCCGTCATAGTCGAAAAACACCGCCCCCGAAGAGTGGCCGACGTATCCCACGCCCGCCTGCGCGGTGATGTCGCGAAACGTCCCGTTGCCGAGGTTCTCAAAGAGCCGATTCCCGTGGCGCACCGTCGTGACGAAGAGGTCGGGATCGCCGTCGTTGTCGATGTCCGCGAACGCGCACCCCGCCCCGATCGCGTCCGGCATTCCAAGTCCCGCTTTGTCGGTGACATTCACGAACCGACCGTCGCCCAGGTTCTTCCAGAGTTCGTTGGTGCCGAGTTGCGTCACGAAATAGAGATCGGGCAGACCATCGCCATCGACGTCCGCGGCACACAGGCCGCTTCCGTGGTCGTAGTGCACCAGCTTGTAGGCCTTGCCCGCGTCATCGACGATCCGGTTCTGGAACGTGATGCCGCTAGCTTCTCTGCGATCGGTGAACCGGAAGTCGTGAACCACCTGCGACCGCGCGGCCAGCTCGGCTTCCTGGCGGGCCCGCTCGACCAGCCACGCCGGCGTCGTGGCGGGGGAGCGGCACGAGGCGGGCAGAAGGATGGCTGAGACAAGGAGCCCGCAGGGCCACGAGAAGAAGTGCGACATGCCGGGCGCTAGGGGCCTTCCGGCCCGCCCCGACGATTGTCGAGCACGAACCGCATCGTGTGCAGGCATGACTCCGTACACCTCGCCAGATTTGAGTGAGCCCGGCATGTTGGGGTTCGCGTCCGTCATGACATCCCCTCTCGAACCTATCGGGTGGGCGTTGCCGCAACACCAGCGTTTCGTTACGAGTGAAACGTAGCGATCACCGCGCGACTCGCCGGCCCCCGCAGGACCCGGGATCTTCTGGTCGTGCGGCGCTTGGAGACGCCGCTCGGGCCGGCAGCCGCAGCCTTGCGGAGACTTGCTCCTCGAAGGGCGATGAGAACGTGGCGATCCCACGCGAGCCGGCGCTTGGGAAGGGTGGCTCGAGGAAAAGCGAGCAGCGGCGCGGAAACAGCAGAGCCACCGGTCGGATTTGAACCGACGACCGCCCGATTCGGCCGTCCTGCCCCCTGAGCGGAAAGTCCGTCGCGACAAGAAGAAACACCCCGACCGATCGCCCGCGGCAACCCGAAAAGGGGGCGTTTCGCACCCCGAAAGTGCCACGCAAGTGCCACGCACGCCGGAACGGAAAGGGCCCGGTAAACGAAGGGCGCTCTGACCTTCAGGTCAGTCGTCCCAATCGGGAACCGCGGATCAAGGCGCCTGACCCCCAGGCAGTCCACCAGGGAGTCGGTCCGGGCTCCCCGCTTCGCGACCCCTCACGGATGTGTGGCGTGACGAAACGCGTCACGGGATCCCGAGGAGCTTGTGGGTCTGTAGACTCAGGCGCCACTGGGGGTGCTGCAGACAGTAGCGAACCGCCAGCTGCGTGTTTCGCTCGCGCTCAGGACCGTCCATCGGCTGTAGGAAGAACTGTCGGAATTCAAGCGCGGCGTAGTGCTCCGGGGCAGCGCCCTCCTGAGGGAAGACGAGCTTCAGCTCGTCCCCCGCGCGCACCACGAGTTCCGCGTTCACCTTGGGGCTGACGCAGATCCAGTCGATGCCCGGCGGTGGAGGGAGCGTGCCGTTCGTCTCGATCGCCACTTCAAACCCACCTTCATGCAGCGCGCGCACGAGCGGTTCATCCAACTGGAGCAGCGGCTCCCCACCGGTACAGACGACAAACCGCTGACCCCGGCTCGAAGCCGTTCGGGGCCAGGCCACGGCCACGGCGCGAGCGAGCGCCGCTGCGGCGGGGAAGCTCCCGCCGCCCGGACCGTCGGTGCCGACGAAATCGGTGTCGCAGAAGCCACAGATGGCGTGTTCCCGGTCGGCTTCCCGGCCCGACCAGAGGTTGCAGCCCGCGAACCGCAGGAACACCGCCGGGCGCCCTGCGTTCGCCCCTTCTCCCTGGAGCGTGTAGTAGATCTCCTTGACGGCGTAGCTCACCGGTGGGCTCCCGTGGGCGTCTGGTAGCGCGCTGGGTCTGGGACTCCAGCTTCCCTGAACCCCTTGAGACGCAGCACGCAGGCATCGCAGCGCCCGCACGCTTCGCCATGCGGCGACGGGTCGTAGCAGCTCCACGTCAAGGCGTAATCGACGCCGAGCCGAAGCCCGCTCTGGACGATGTCGTTCTTGGACATCGTGATGAGCGGCGTGTGGATACGGAAGCGGCGTCCCTCCTCGACCCCGGCTTTGGTCGCTAGGTCGGCCAAACGCTGAAACGCCTCAACGTACTCCGGTCGACAGTCGGGATAGCCGCTGTAGTCGAGGGCGTTCACTCCGATGAAAATATCGCTTGCGCCGAGGACCTCGGCCCAGGCGAGGGCAAACGAGAGGAAGATCGTGTTCCGGGCCGGGACATACGTGGCCGGAATGCCCTGGCCGATTTCGGCGAGGGCCCGATCCTTCGGCACGGCGATGTCGGCCGTCAGCGCCGACCCGCCGAACTCCCGCAGGTCGAATGCGACAATTGCATGGCGCGCAACGTGGTGCCGGCGGGCGATGCGCCGGGCGGCTTCGCACTCGGGCGCGTTGCGTTGACCGTACCGGAAGGTCAGGGCGCAGACCTCGAAGCCCTGCTGTTGGGCGAGGGCGAGGGTCGTCGTCGAGTCCACGCCGCCGCTCAGGAGCACAACCGCTTTGGGGTTCGCGTCCGTCACGACATCCTCCCTCGAACCTATCGGGTGGGCGGACTGCGCCGCCGGCGTTACGTTACTAGAGAACCTAGCGATGAACCCGAACGGTGACGAGTCGAGGGACCGACTGATGAAAACGCAGGAGTTGACACTCCCCCGGAGCGGACCGCTGCCGAAGCCGTCCAACCCGAGCGAGGCACAGGAGTATCTCAAAGCCGAAGCGTTCCCCGCTCCCGACGTGCAGACCGTGACGCTCACCGCGACCGAGTTCACCTCGGTGTGCCCGCGCACCGGGCAGCCTGACTTCGGCACCGTGACGATCGAGTACACGCCTGGCGAGCGGTGCCTCGAATCGAAGGCGCTCAAGTACTATCTCTGGTCCTTTCGCAACGAGGGCGCTTTTTGCGAGGCACTGGCGGCGCGCATCGCGGACGACGTCGTCGACGCGATCGCCCCACGCGCGCTCGTCGTGCGGGTGACCCAGAACGTCCGAGGCGGGATCGCGCTCGTTGCAGTGGCGCAGCGGCCGACCGCAAGGTCACCCTGAGCCGCCAGGACGCTCATGCCACTGCCGCATGAGGCCGCCGACCGAAACACCATGGTGCTCGCGTGGCTCCGCATCGCGGTAGGGCTCCTGTTTCTCATCTTCGCCGAGTATAAAGTCTTTGGCACCGCCTTCACCCTAGGCGGCGGCTTCCAGGGCTGGATTCGTCGCTTTCTCGCGGACGGCGCGTACCCGTTCATGGTCGCGGTGCTGCGGGATTTCGTGCTTCCGCACGGCACCCCCATCGCGTTCTTGGTCGCTTACGGCGAGCTGGCGATCGGTCTGGCGCTCGTCTTGGGGTTGCTCGTGCGCGCCGCGAGTGTCTGCGGCGTCATCTACATGCTGACCCTTCTCTTCGCGTCCAACTATCCCGGCGCGGGCGCAGCTCCGTGGCAGTATTTCGGGGCCGCGCTCAACCATCTGGTCCTGGCGCTCTGCTTTGGCGCATTTGCGCTTGGTTGGTCGGCTGACGTACTCACGCTCCGCTCGTACCTGCGACGGGCCAAGTGGAGATGGGGTCCGGCGAGCTTCGGCGGCTGACGGCACAGAGCCGGACTGCGACGATTATCGCTATCACGAGCAGGTGCTAGTGATAGGGTAACGGGGCGTACCGCGGCTGGTAAGGAGCGGGTCGAAGAAAAGGCCCACACCGGCACTCGACGCAAGGCCTGATCTCCAACCAGTGGGGACGACGAGATTTGAACCGGCGACCCCCCAGCCGCACGGGGGGTCTCTTCATGCGTCAGCTCGGTCTCCCGACGTCCACTTTGTCCAACGCCGCTCGCAGTCCCTCAGCAAGCTTGAGCGCGTCCCCCACCGCCCAGAAATGCATGAAAAAGAGTCGGGGCTGTTCGTCCAACATGTGGTTGTGAACAGCTGTGACCTCAATCCGCTCGCGAAGGACGCGCAGTACCGGATTCACCTCAGCCGCGCGGAGCACGAAGTCACCCGTGATCGCCGCGCTCCCAGCGCCGGTCGACTGGAAGTTGAGCGCGGTGGCGATACCCATGGCGGGCGGAATCACGATGTTCTCCTGCCAAGTCGTGTCGGGCCGCGCCACACTCACTTGATAGACGCCGCCGTTGACTTTGCCGGAGTGGCCAAGGACCTGAGCGATACGCGCCGTGTCAATGCCGAGCGGACCGGCGGCCGACGCAGCCGTACCCGCGGCGGGTGGTGGAGTATGCGTCAAGTCGACGGCAGCGCGGACGGCTTGCGCAAGGGCGACGGCCTCTCCCGCGCCGTGGATGTGCACGTAGTAGACGCGAGGGGTCTCGTGCAACACATGGTGGTGGAAAGCCGTCACCTCGAGCCCGCCCCCAGCGAGTTTGGCCATCACGGGCTCGATCTCCTCGTCCCTCAGCACCAAGTCGCCCATTGCGGTAGCGCCGGAGCTCGTCGCCTTGAACGCCACCCACGAGCCGAGTGGGGCTCCTTGCAATCCCGGACGGTGTCTGCGTCGGGTTATGGGCAGACGCCAACCAGCCGAGCGCCATTCGCCATGCCCGGCTTCGCCGCAACAGCGACGTCGGGTCGGATGACACCTTCACGCGGTTACTCGACCCGTTGCGGGACTGTCTCACCGGTTTGCGGTCCGTCGTGAACCCTGTACGGCGCGAGGGCGGACGCCCCGGTGATCAATTACGAGACCACCAGGGGGAGCCGACCCGGCCCCCCCTGTCCCGTTGGTCCCTGCGATTACTGCCTGACCAGTTGCCCCCGGATCTCTGCGTCGGTGCGAGATTCACGATGACGCCGCCCGCCGAATCGGCCACGCCGCGGTGGATGTGGCCGATGGTCACACTGTCGATGGCCGTGGTGATGTCGACTTTCCAGCTCACGAGGCTCCCCAACACCGTGAAAGTCGCCGCCCCGGTGGCAGTGGTCGTCACGGCGGTCGGCCGCTCATTGGCGCCGTTCAACGTCGCGCTGTAGATCTCGACGCTACTGGGAATGGCGGTGGTGTTCTTGCATCCCAGCGCCGTCCCTATTGCGATGGCTAGCAGAGCAAGTACCTGAGTCGCGCGCATTATGCCTCCGTACGTAAAGGGTTCCCAGCACTCTCCCGGTCCGGGAGTGGGGCTCCGCCGATCAGCCTCCTTTCGTGCGCCAACAGGGTTCACTGGACCACGACTTTGCCATGCATGAACGGATGCGGCGTGCAGTGGTAGGGGAACACGCCGACCACAGCGAACGTCCGGGAGTATCGCGCCCCCGGAGCTAGGTCAGGCGAGTCCCACACCCCAGCGTCGGACGTCGTGGTGTGGGGCTCGGTGCCCGGATCCTCGCAGTTCACCCACGTGACGCTGGCTCCCACGGGGATCCGGATCGAATCGGGGTGAAACGCAAAGGCGCGAATCGCTACCAGGACGTGGGTCGAATCGATGAGCGCTACGGGCACGCGGCATTCGGCGGGGCCGGCGGCGGGCCCGGCCGCCCGCTCGGAGAAGCACGCCGCGCTGATCCAGAGCGCTAAGCCCGCGGCAGCGAGCCCGAGGGGTGCGTGCGGATGACGGCCCCGGTTCGTGATCACCGGACCACGATCACGCCCTTCATGAACGGATGCGGCGTGCAATGGTACCGGTAGGTACCGGGGCGGTCGAACGTGCGGCGCCAGGTCACCCCGGGGGCTATGGGCCCTGAGTCCCACGTTCCGTCATACGCCGTTACGGTGTGCGGCAGCTCATCCCGGTTGGTCCAGGCGACTGAGCCCCCGGCCCCGATCGCGACCAGATTCGGTGCGAAGGCGAGCTGCCGCAAGTCGACCGCGGCTTGCGGCGCCGCCGAGTCCGCGGCCGATGCAGCCGGGGCGGCGGGTAGGGCGTGGCGGAAGTACCTACTCAAGGTAAAGGGGATGGTGAATTCGAAGCCTCCCCGCACGTTGGCGGTCCCCCGCGACTCCCCCTGCAGCGTCCCCGTCGTGGTGTTGACCACCTGCAGCGAGAGCGTGTGTGGAGTGTACGGAATGGCGAGCTGCACCGCCGCCCCCCAGGCGGCCTTCTCACCGGCCCGGCGATCGAGCAGGGTGGTCACGTCGGCCGCAAGCGCCACGTTCCGGTGCAGCCGCAGCGTAGCGCCGCCCCCCACGGCGTAGCGGGTCGTGTCGTGGTCGTAGCCGTGCGACAGGTATCGCCCTACGCCCACCAGCCGCAGCGGCCCGGCGCGTCGGCTCAAGGTGAGCTCCGCGTCGGCACTGCGAGCCGCCTGGTTGTACCCGAGTTGCAGCGCCGCGTCGAGCGGGCCGCCGCGATCCACTGCCAGCGGCGCGACTCGGCCGAACACCTCCCATTCGTTGGGGAACTGCGGCGCGATGTCGGACGAGGTGGCATAGTTGAAGCCGAGGAGCAGGGGCAGCGGGAGCCGGTACGACAGCAGGAAGGTCGGCGCGTTGCTGACTTTGCGGGTGGGCGCGCCGCTGACACTGAAGCGGTGCAGGAAGTTGAACTGCAGCGTGCCGCCCGCCCCAAGCCACCCGCCGGAGAGGTTGGGCGAGCGGTCCAGTGCAGACTGGCCCGCCGCCGCGGCGGCAAGCGCCGCCAGCGCTGCGAGGCCGAGCCCGAAGCTACGTGCGGGCAGGGGCATAGGCTGACGTGTTACGCACCCAGACGCTGCGGTCGATTGGGCCAGAGCCTCATCGCCAACAGGTCGAAGCGGAAGGTCTCGCGACGTTCCCGTAGCGTGGGTTCGGCGTTGTCGTCGATCACGTGGTCGAAGCCCCAGACCAGTGCCGCGCTCACCGCGTTGTCCGCTGGCTCGACGGCCCGCACGGCACCGACGAGCCCACCGCCCTGCCGACGGCGTCAGGACGAGATGCCATCATAGGGGCGGGTGGCGGCGGCGGTCAGATACCGGCATGTCAGGAACGTGTTAAGCCCTGCTTTTGCATGAGATGGGGTTCGAGGTCGCGATCGAGACGAACGGCACCCAACTCGCGCCACCGGCCGCACGCCAGTTATCGAGGCTGACGGCGGGCCCGCAAACGCCTCCGGCGACTTGCCGGAGACGGCGGGGTCTGGTTGAACTCCGGGTGCACCGCGGGGTAGACCATCGAGGGGTTACGCATGGTTCTCCTGCTGCCGCTGCTGCTCTCGCTCGCTGCTCCCGCTCCGTCCGCCGCGGCGCCGACCGCCCCGCGCAGTGACGACCCACCGGTGAAAGTCTGGCTCGATCAGGGCAACTACAGGCGCGCCGACAAGGCGCACGTGAACATAAAGCTCGGCGAGGACGGCTACCTCGTCGTGCTCCGCGCCGACGCCAACGGCCGCGTGCGGGTGCTCTTCCCGCTCGACCCGGCCGACGACGCCTTCGTGCGCGGTGGGCGGACGATCGAGGTCCGCGGCCGTGGCGACCGCGAGGCGTTCTCGATCGATGAGGGCGAGGGCTCGGGGCTCGTGCTCGCCGCCCGCTCGGTGACACCGTTCAAGCTCGACGAGTTCGCGCGCGGCGATCATTGGGATTACCGCATGCTAACAGCGCGCGACGCCGGCGACGACAAGGAGCGGGCGCTGCTCGACATCGTCCAGCGCATGGTGCCGGACGGCCCCTTCGACTACGACGCGGTGAACTACACCGTCGCGTCGCCACAGGCGTATCACGATGGCGCCTACTTTCCATACTCCTCGTCCGTCGGCCTGGGTCTGGGCTACGGGTTCGGCTGGCCCCGGGGCTTCAGTTTCAGCCTGGCGTTCGGCGACCCATTCTTTTTCCGGCCGTTCATCTCTCGAGCGAGCTGCTTCGACCCGTTTTTCTTCGACCCGTTCTTCTGTAACCCGTTCTTCCTGGATCCGTTCTTCTTTCACCGTCGGTTCTTCTTCCCGCGGGTGCTCGTGTTCAGCCGCACCGTGATTGTGTTCCGGGGCGGGACCGGGGTCGTTGTCGGGTTTCCGGTTCGCCGTGGCCTACTGATCGACCGCGCCCGCCCAGAGTTTCGCGGCCGCTTCATCTTCAGGGATCCCACCCCGATCACCGCGACGGGCCCGCGGCTGCGGGTGCCGACGGGCGTTTTACGGAGTCGTCCTGCTCCCGCGAACGCGGCCGGGCGGCCGCGTGAGTCGATGGATCGAAAGGCTGCGACGCCGATCCGCGACCGGCGACCGAGTCTAGAGCAGCGGGTCCCCGCACCGCGGACCGAGAACCGGCCGCGCGGCACGGCGCGGGCAGCCCCGGCGCCAATCTGGGACCGGCGGCTGACGACGCTGGAACGTCGCATGCCCGGTCCCGCGGCGCGGGCCCCAGACGGGGTCGAGGTCCCGTCCGCCGGGCGCGCCCCCGAACAGCTGCATGAGCCCAGTGTCTCTGGCTCGGGGCGGGCGCCAGCACTCCGGTATCGCAGATTCTCCGTCGGCGGCGTTTCCGGCCGCACCTTTGCTCTCCCGCCCCGCCCGGCCGGCTCGGTACGCCGCGGCGGCGGCGGCCGTCGGCAGTAGCGCAGCGAGCCCGGCACCCTGGGGATTCGGTTGCAGGAGTCCCCCAGACTAGGAGGAGAACAATGCGACTTCGCCATCAACTACTCTCGCTACTCCTCGCCATTGCCGCCTGCAAAATGTCGACCGCACCGACTAACGGGGCTGTGACCATCCAAGATTTCTCCTTTTCTCCGACCACCTTGACGGTGAAGGTCGGGACCACGGTGAAGTGGACCAACAGTGGCCCATCCGCGCATACCGCCACGAGCAATACGGGCACATGGGATAGCGGCCAGCTCAGCAGTCCAACGAGTGGCGGAGCGTACGGCGGCGGCTCGGCAGGGGGCACGTTTCAGTACACGTTCACCGCGACGGGCACCTACCCCTATCACTGCTCGAACCATCCCCCGTCGGTCTACCCGGGGTTCACCGGGACGATCAGCGTCACCCCTTAGGGGAGCGCCCGGTGCTGCTCGTTTGATACTTGTTTCGCCGGGCCGTTTGTTTGCGATGGGACGGCGTGCCCGTCCTCACTACTCGGTGAAGGCCCTGGCTCACTGAGGCACGGTCGGATGGTGGTATCACGACCCCGGGCAGCGACTCTGGAAACACAACGAAGCCCACGGCGCCTCCCGCGCCCCTGATGCACGTACAGGGGACCCCCGGGGAAGTACACCTGCACTGACTTCCGCCGTGCTCCTCGTTGTGCAAGCTAGTGGGCAGATATCGGTGCACGCGCTGGTGCGCGGCCCCGAATCTGCCCATGGTCGCCCATTCGCGCCTTGGCGGGCGCTCAAGGGCAATGCAAGTCGACGCCGCAGGGAGAGGGACCCCGCTCCGTTGATGCGCCGTTGATTCCGGTCGGCGTGGGCTAGCACACTTTCCCGAGTTGGGGACTACTTAAGGGTAGGAGGACTGGTGGTCCCGCTCCGCGGCAAAGAACGCTCCGCCTGATTCCGAGGTACTTGTTTATAGAGGGGTCTCTCAAACCGCCCCTCAGAGACCGAGATGTCCGAGCGCCGCGCGGCCGCCAAACTCATCCGCTTCCACGTCGACGAGCTCGCCCATATCACCGAGCGAGCCGAGGCCTGCGGGCGGACGCCGGCGCGCTTCATCCGCGAGACTGCCCTAGGCGCGATCCCGAAGCCGCGGCACCACGCCGCCACCCACACCCTCCTCTGCGAGCTGGCCCGGATCGGCCGCTACCTCCACGACCTCGCCCGCCTCGCCGAGGCTAGAAGGCACCCAGCACTCACCGAGCGGGCCCGCGCCGCCCTAGACCGAAACTGGGCGCTCGTGCGGCAGGTGGTCGAGGACCGGCGGCGAGGTGCCAGCGACCGTCGCACGGGCGCGGCTGGGGCCGCAGAGACTGGCAGCCACAGGTGCGAGGTCCTAACAGCAAACCGAATGGTGGGGAATCGCATGAGGCGGGTATGAGCGAGACGGCGATGCTGGAACAGGTTCTGGCAGACTGGTGCGGAGACGCCCAGGTGCTCCGGCGCCAAGGCCACACGCGCGAGGCCGAGCAGATCGAGCGATTCGCGGAGGACGTCGGCAAGTCCGCGCACGAGTACCTCACGTGGTTGCGCGAGGACGAGGCCATACTCCGGAGCGGCCGCTCACGGCCCTGGCTCCGAAGCCAATTCCCAATCTGGCTCGAGGCCGGTCATGCGCGCCGGGAAGGCCGGGCTAGATTCTACCGCATGCTGATCGTTCCGCGCCGGCCGAACGTGAGCGCCGCCCGAGAAGCGGGACGCCGCGCGGGCCTCGAGGGGAAGGTGGCATGACTCCGCGCGCAACAGTTGCTCTCTACGGACCCAAGCGCGGCCGGATCCGAGTGCTGATCGAGTCGGGCGCCGAGCTAGTCCGGGTGCTCTGGCGCGAGCATGGGCGCCGGCGGGTGAAGAGTTGGCCTAATACGCCCGCCGGCCGCGCGGAGGCGAAGGCCTGGGCTCAAGGATTCAGTGAGAGCCGTACGCGACCTGCCCCCGATCGTGTGGCGACCACGCTCGAGCTGTGGGAGCGGTTTGCCGAGGCTGAGTTCCCACATCTGCGGCCCCGCACCCAGCAGCTCTACGCCCAGCGGTGGCGCCGGTGGCAGGTATTCATCGGGCACGCATTCCCGGCGGCCGAAGCCACCCTCGAGAACCTAGACCAATACCGCGCGGCCCTCACGAAAGTCGACATGGCGCCGAACCAGATCGGCGAGCACCTGAAGCAGGTGAAGCTCGTCTACGCATGGGCGGAGCGGCGCGAACTCGTCGCCCGGAACCGCATCGCGCTCTATCGGTTCAAGCTGGCCAAGGAAGAACGGCGCAACGAGCCCGCGGAATACCGCGTTGAGGACTTCGAGCGGCTCCTTGCTCAGTTGTCGCCCCAATCGTCGCGTACCTGGCGGCCATGGGCGCTGCTGATGGTCCTGGGGCACCAGGGGGTCCGTGTGCGCGCGGCGCTGCACCTCTGCTGGGACGACGTGGACTTCGCAGCGGGGCGGCTCACTTGGCGCCCGGCGTTCGACAAGCTGGGGCGCGAATGGTCCCAGCCCCTCCGCCTCGGCACCTATAGCGCGCTTCTCACTGCAAAGTGGTGGCGCGATCGCGCCGTACTCGAGGGTACACGCGTGCCGGCCGACAGTCCCTGGGTGTTCTTCTCGACGGACGCGCGGAGCTCGACGCGCGCGGGGCGCGAAGTGCCCGGGGTCTACCGGATCCAGGCGTTCTGGTACGCGCTGCAGCAGGCGGAACGCGCGGCGGGTGTGCCGCACAGGGAGCTTCGCGCGGCGCACGGGTTTCGCCGCATGGTCGCGGGCGAGGTCCTCGCCCAGACAGGCGATCCCAAACTCGCCATGGACTTCATCGGTGACACGGACCTGCGGGTGATGCAGCGGTATCTGAAGCGGCGGGACGATCGTTTGATCGCCCTGGTCGCCCAGCTCGACACCCCGAAAGGTGCCACAGAAGTGCCACGCGAGCCGGCGCTGGGAAAGATGGCACGAGAAAAGCGAGCCGCGGCGCGGGAAAGACAGAGCCACCGGTCGGATTTGAACCGACGACCGCTCGATTACGAATCGAGAGCTCTACCACTGAGCTACGGTGGCGCGGTTATTTCGCAATGACTTACCGCGTTGGTCGAGAGGTCTACGCCGTGGCGCCAATGGTGCTGCCAAGACCGGTCCCGCGGAGCGCCTCTAACCAGCGCCCCTAACTTAGCGGCGTGCTGCTCCACGCGGTACTCTACGACCTCCGCCCGGTGGCGCAGCCGGCCGAGATATCCGTACACCCTGGTTCGGAGCCGTGCGGCGCAGTACGTGTGGCGGTTCTAGCGTACTTTCCCACGTGCAGCGACCTTCCAGCTTCCTTGCACTCGGCCGCAGCGGCCGAACGAGATTTCGTCGTGCAGGTTGACAGTCGGGCAGACATGGCTTGGCACCACCCAGACTTTCTCTCCGACGTGGGCCGGCCCATGGATCTCCACGTAGCCGTGCTCCTCATTCAGTTTGCGCAGGGTCCATGGGCGCCCGACGAAGTGGCCGAACGTTCCGGCACCGACCGTCTGATCGCTCGAGAGCGTTTTTGACCCGGCGTCGATCACGCACTGGCCCGGCACCGCGGTGCTCACGACCGTGGTGAGCACTCGGAGCGCGCAGTCCGCCTCGACGCAGAGCTTCGCCTCGAGGCTGCTCGCGTCATAGAAGACGTAGGTCCCAGGTCGGATCTCGGTTGTCCGCGGAATCAGCGGCGTTTTCCCGGCACCTGGCGTCGAACCTCCGGAGACAATCGCCGCCTCGAGGCCCGACGCGGAGAGCGCATCAAGGACGGTGTCGATCCTGACGCACGCCGCCTGGAAGCCTGCCTCGTCGAGCCACGACGGCCAATAGAAGATCCCTCGGAAATCCGAGCACGCCTTCGCGATCTCGACCGCCTGTTCGGGTGACTGCGCGCCACAGCGGCCCACGCCGACATCGATCTCCACCAGCGTTTCGATCCCCCGGAGGTCACGAGCGACGTCGATCGAATCGACCGCAACCTTCACGCGTCGCGTCTTCGCCAGTTCTCTCAAACGCGGCAGCTTCGCCTTCAACAGGGGGTAGGCAACAAGCACATCTGCGCCGGGCAACACCTCCGCTTCGCCCACTTTGGCGACCGTGATCCCGATTGCGCCTGCATCGAGCTGCATCTGAGCAATCTCGTGAATCTTGTGGGTCTTTACATGAGGCCGCAGCGCGACGCCCCATGCACGACATTGCTCCTGCATCCGAACGATGTTGCGCTCGAGCACGTCGAGATCGACATAGAGGGCGGGGGTGTCGAGGTCGAGCGCGTCCACTATCGAGCTCTCCTCGCGATGCACTCGATCTCGACGGCGATCCCGCCCGGAAGCGCGCCCGCCTGGATCGTGGTGCGTGCCGGAAACGGCGCCGCGAAGCACGTCTCGTAAACCTCGTTCATCGCGGCGAAATCGTTGATGTCGCGAAGATACACGTTGCACTTGATGACGTGATCAAGTGATGAGCCCGCTGCCTGGAGGATCGCCCGCAGGTTCTCAAACGTCCGCTTCGTCTCCGACCGCACGTCCCCAAGCTCCGGTGTCCCGGTGAGCGGATTGATGCATCCCTGTCCGGCAACGAAAATGAGATCTCCCTCGATGACTGCCTGGGAATACGGGCCAATCGGCTTGGGCGCCTTCTCGGTCAGAATGGCGTTTCTCATGGGCTCCTCTTCAATCGTTTCCAAAGGTGATGAACGGGGAACCCTGCCACCGCAATGGCCAGACCGTAGATCGGCGAAAAGTTGCCGACCTGGATCTGCCCCCAGACGATGGCCGACACACCAACGACGGTGCCAAGTACGAATACGAGCGGCACCCACGGATAGGCAGGCGTGCGGAACGGCCGCGGCGCTTCAGCCATCTTCCGACGCAGGACGAACACCGCGGCGACGGCAAAAATCAGGGCGGCCCACTCGACCACCACGAAGTAGGTCGTGAGCGTGTCGAAATCCCTGAGGACGAGGACCATGATGATCGCGACGGCCCCCTGGATCAGCAGCGCCGCCCACGGCGTGGACCAGCGCTGATGGGTGTTCTTGAGAAACGAAAAGATCAGGCCGTCGCGCGCCATCGCGTAGGGGACGCGCGGCTTGGCGAGTAAGTTGCCGTTGAGCGCGCCGAAAACGCTCGTCATGATCGCGAGCATCATGAGGACGCCACCGGTGGGTCCGGCAATGGCCGTCATGACCGTGCGCGCGATGGCTTCCTTTTGCTGCGCCATGATGCCGACCGGCATCAGGTACAGGTAGGCCAGGTTCGCGCCGATGTACAGCGTGACGATGACCAGCATCCCTACGATGATGATCCGCTTCATCAGTCGCTCGGGTGCCACGACCTCGCCCGCGATCATGCTGACGGCAATCCAGCCGTCGTAGGTCCAGATGACCGCTGCGCACGCGCGCGCCAGCCCGCCGCCCTGCACAGCGCCGCGCTGGGTAAGGTGGGACAGACTGCCGTCCCCCAACAGAGACGCGCCGAGGATAATCGCCGCCAGCGCGGTCACCTTGACCAGCGTGGTCACTTCGCTCACGGCTGCCCCGACTCGCGCCCCACGCACGTTGGCGCACGTAAGCGTGATGATGGCGGCGATCGCGATCATCTGTACGGTCGCGGCGCCCGCCGACCTGCCGAGCAGGTTGAGCAGGAATTCTGCGAAGACGACGGAAAGCGCGGCAACCGTGGTGGGCGTCGTGACCAGGAGATACAACCAGCCAAATACGAACGCGGCGGCATCGCCATATGCCTCGCGCAAGAACACGTATACGCCGCCCGCCCGCGGCAGCAGCGAACTCAGCTCCGCCACCGCGAGCGCTCCGCAGATGCTGATCAGACCGAAGGCCGTCCAGAGTCCCATGATGACGAGCGGATTCGGGACGAGCCCGGCGATCGTGGGGGGGGTGCGGAAGATCCCGCTACCGATCGTGATGCCGACGATCAGCGCCATCCCGCCGGCGAGCCCGATGACGCGCCGGAGATCCTGCGCCTGCGAATGAACGGGCGTCTCCGAGATCAATGAGGCAGCGGCGGCGCCAGGAACCGCAGGCAGACCGGACTGGGTATCGCGATCCGCGGGCCCGTGGCTGTCAGTCTGCCGTTCTCCGGATCGCGCCCGAACACGACAACGGAGTCGGACCGCTGATTGGCGACGAGCAGCCACCGCCCGGTCGGATCCAGGCTGAAGTTGCGCGGCCAATCGCCCTCTGTGGCGACGACCTGGTCGAGCACGAGCGCGCCCGTTGATTCCGCCACGGAGAACACGGCGATACTGTTGTGGCCGCGGTTCGACACGTACAACGTGCGGCCAGATGCTGCGACGTGGATGTCGGCCGGGTAATTCGTGCCGGTCCACCCAGCCGGGACGGTCGAAACTGCGTCGAGCGGGGAAAGTGCGCCGCGCTCGGCGTCGAAGCGAAGCGTGGCCACCGTGGAATCGAGCTCATTGGCGACGAACACCAGGGGCAGCGCTGGGTGGAAGGCGATGTGGCGCGGGCCGGCGCCGGGGCGCATGACAGCGTCGCCGCCCCGCCCCTCGACGTGGCGCAGCGATTTGCCGCGCAAGTCGAGATGGTAGACGAACACCCGATCGACGCCGAGATCCGCGGCGAGCGCGAAGCGGTTGGAGGGATCGGGAAGGATGCAGTGGGCATGCGGCGCTGCCTGACGCTCGGCGTTCGGTCCTTTTCCCGTGTGCTGAACTACGTGCGCGGCCGGGGCGAGTGCTCCATTCGGCTGGATTGGGAGCAGCGCGACGCTGCCACCGACATAGTTGGCTACGAGCACGACTTGCGCGCTACGATCCACGCTCAGGTAGCAGGGCGCGCCACCTTCCGACGGCTGCTCGTTCAGTCGAGTGAGCGCGCCGGTGTCTCCGTCGATCGCGAAGGCGCTCACCGCACCAGTCGCTCTCTCTTTGTACTTCTCCAGCTCGTTGACGGCGTAGAGCACGCGCCCGTTGGGGTGGACGGCGAGGAACGACGGGTTCGCCCCGGCGGCCACCGAGCCGACTCGCCGCAGTTGTCCGGAGCGGCGGTCCATGCGGACGAGATAGATCCCCTCAGACCGGCCGCCGTCGGTATACGTCCCAACGTAGAGGAGATCACCATCCGCCTGCGCCTCGTCGCGCAACGCGCGACTCTCCGCGCCACGCGCGAGCCCGACGAGACTGATCGCCGACGCGGCCAGGAAGGCGCGGCGAGACGGGTCGCGAGGATCGGTCATCTTGGTGCCCGTACCGCCTTTCCCGGTGCGACGTCCTCGACTGCCCGCCCGTTCGCGACCACTGACACACCGTTCACGATCACGTGCTGAATGCCAACAGGCGACAGTGACGGTTCTCGGTACGTCGAGCGATCCACCACCGTCGCTGAGTCAAAGATCGTAATATCCGCGTCCGCGCCCACACGCAGGCGTCCCTTCTGCCGCATCGCCGGCACTCGCGCCTCGAGTCGTTGCGCCGGCATCAGCGTCATCTTGCGGATTGCTTCCATCAACGAGAGTGAGTGGGCCTCGCGTACGTAGCGGCCAAGCACCTTTGCGAAGGTTCCCGTTGTCCGCGGATGCCCCGTGCCGTTCTGCCAGTATGCGTCGCTCGCAATGATGGTGAGTGGGCTGTTTATCGCCACGGCGACCATCGGCTCCGTGTTGGTATGGATCACAACTGGTCCGCCCAGCCGACGATACCGCTCGAAGCTCTCGCGATTCAACCGCTCGCCCGTTCCCGGCCATTCCAGCTCGGCCAGACGCTCATCGGGAGCGGCTCGATAAGTGTCTTGTATGGTGGCGGATTGAATCTCCGTCATTCCGGCATCATACGGATACGCCTCCGTCGTCACGTCGTGTCCCTGAGCTCGCGCCTCATTGATCATCTCGAGCATCACGGGCGTTTCGGCAAGGCCGGCACTATTGATGTGCACCACATGCAATGGAGCATGGGTTTCGCCGGCGAGCGAAAGCGCTTCCTTAAGACCGGCGACGCCAGGGCGAATGTGCACGTGTATTGGTGTTTTCGTCTTTGCGGAGACACGGAACGCGGCCAACAGCTCATCTCGCGTTGCCGCCGGCGTGTACGGAAACCCTGCGCCGATGCTGACCGCGCCCTCGGTGAGACCAATCTCGATGCGTTTGGCGATCTCGCCAATCTGCGCAGGCGACGCAGCGCGATAAGCTCCGTCGCTCACCGGCATCACCGTGCCGGAATCCTGCATTACCGACATCCTGACCTTGATGTGGCCGATGCTGACGCCATAGTTGATTCGCTCGCCGGCACTTCGCTCGCGGTACCAGGCAGCGACATCCGACGTGCCGAGCTCGAGCTCGAGCGACGTCGTCACGCCGTCCAGCGAATAGAACCGATATGT
>WNFF01002004.1_pt1 | contig 25211 bp, 28 predicted proteins | sample 5400441 | NCBI WGS metagenome assembly WNFF01 (sample SAMN13153345, study PRJNA577476) | soil metagenome | isolation source: 120 cm saprolite under Douglas fir tree site 2 hole 3 replicate 1 | place: USA:California | collected 2015-04-18
AGCTCAACCCGGTGCCGGACATTCTCGAGATGGACGTTCAGAAACCAAGCGACATCAAAGCCGCGGTCGAAGAGGTTTCCAAGCGTTGGGACCGGTTGGACGGACTCGTGCATTCGGTTGCATTCGCGCCACCGGATGCACTCGGCGGAAATTTCCTCAACACACCATGGGAAAGCGTCGCCACGACGCTGCAGGTGAGCGCGTTTTCGTTCAAAGAACTTGCCGCTGGATTCCTGCCTTTGATGAAAGAGCACGGCGGATCGATGATCACGCTCGACTTCGACAACTCGACGCAGGCGTGGCCGAAATACGACTGGATGGGCGTATCAAAATCTGCGCTCGAGTCCGTCACTCGATACCTCGCGCGCGACCTCGGCCGCTACAAGATTCGCGTCAACGCGATCTGCGCCGGACCGCTTGCGACGCTCGCGGCCAGCGGGATTCCCGGCTTCAAGGATTTCGAGGGGGAGTGGGAGAAGCGCGCGCCGCTGGGCTGGAGCCTCCAGGACCGCTCACCGGTGGGTCGCGCGGCGGTCGTGCTGCTCTCCGACTACCTCAACCTGACCACCGGCGAGCTGCTGCACGTCGATGGCGGCTACCACGCGATGGGCGCGGAGCTACCACCCAAGTAAATCCCCTGCTTGGCACTACATATAGTGTCAGGGCGGCGACAACCGCGCAACATCGTGTTAGGCTCTGCCGCATCCTGATTTCCTGGAGGGATGCAGTTTGCGGGATTGCCTGGTGATCTACGTAGACGCGGCCCTCGACAGGAACGGCCGGGCTGGGTGTGGCCTGGCCGTTTTTGTTAGAGGCCGAGCTGTGTACACGGAATCGTTCGGCTTTTCACACCTTGGCGGCTCAGCCCAGCTGGAGGCGCACGTGTGCGCCGGAGCGCTTGACCTTGCCGCCGCGCGCTGGCCTCATCATCGCGTCATCGTGCGTACGGATTGCGCGCCGGTCGTGCGCAGTCGAATGCCGTCTAGCGACAGCTTCCGCATCGCGGTGCACGAAGTTCGCGAGCGCTGCAGGCGAGGCTGGCGAGTGGTTCGTTATGTGAGTCGTAAAGCGAATCCTGCACACGAGCTTGCACGCGAAGGGCTCAAGAGCCTGTCGCGTCAGCAGCCTGTGCTCGTCGCCGCATGACCTGAAATCTCGTCATCCTTCGATGAATTTCGAAGGCTTATACTGCCCGCATGCCAAGAGGCAAACGCAGGCTAGGTGGTCACGAACTCGTCGAGCAGTTGAATGCAGCCGTCGCGCAATTGATCAAAGAAAACCGCAAGTTGAAGCGCCAGGTTGAAAAGCTGAGCGTGCGCGCGACATCAGGCGCAAGCGGTGTGGTCGATCGCGGATTGCGCGGCATTCAGAAGCGCGTGCAGAAGGCACTCACGCCGGCGGCGCGACGCAAGCGCAGAGGAACTGCGGCCGCGGCGGCGACGAAGAAAACCACGCGCAAGAGGAAGGCGGCCTAAGCCCGGTAGTTCGCTCCAGGCGCGGGGTTTTCCATCTGCTTCGCGGTGCGGTACGCATCGACGATGCTGTACGCCCACAGCGTTCCGCCGCCGAGCTCGAGCGGCACCCCGACCGCGAGGCCGATGACGCTGAGGTCCAGGTCGAGGCCGAAGAACTGCAGTCCGACGACGCCGACCAGGTACGCGATGCCCTTCATGTTGTGGCCGAGATAGAAGTGGCCCATGCCGGGGATCACGGCCAGCATCGCGGCGACGCGCGGATCCTTGCGTGCTTGAGGCCGTGTCTGCTGCCAGGCCCCTGAGGCGGGCGCTCCGCATCTTGGACAGGGCGCGGACGGATTCGTGAGCACGGCGCCGCAGCGGCCGCACAGGACCTCGGAAGCCATCTGGTTAGTTATACCCGTCCTCCCGTCCATCCTTGCGGCCTGCTAATTTGCGACTTGTGGATCTCGGCTTCACGAAGGAAGAGGAGTCCTTCCGGGAAGAGGTCCGATCGTGGCTCGACGAGAACCTGCCTGCCGAGTGGCGCCACCGGGGCGTGGGCGGCTATCGCGAGGACGACGATGAGGACATCCAGCGCCGCTGGCAGCGCACCCTCCACGAGGCCGGCTGGCTGAAGCTCGGCTGGCCGAAAGAGGCGGGCGGCCGCGGCGCCACGCCGGTGATGCAGGCGATCTACCAGGAGGAGATGGCTCGCGCCGGCGCGCCGGTGATCCTGGGCCGGCTCGGCGTGACGCTTCTCGCGCCGACGCTGCTCGGACACGGCACTCAGTGGCAGAAGGACGAGTACATCGATCGGATCCTCAGCGGCGACCTGGTCTTCTGCCAGGGATTCAGCGAGCCGGACGCGGGCAGCGACCTCGCGGGCCTGCGCACGCGTGCCGAGCACAAGGACGGCAGGTGGGTGCTGAACGGGCAGAAGACGTGGTCGAGCGGCGCGCATTACGCGGACAAGAGCTTCCTGCTCGCGCGCACGACCACCGACGGCGAAGCGCACAAGGGCATTGGCTTCTTCCTGGTCGACATGCACCAGCCGGGCGTCGAGGTCCGGCGCATTCGCCAGATGACCGGCGGCGGCGAGTTCTCGGAGATATTCCTCTCCGGAGCCGAGGTCGAAGACCGCGACCTGGTCGGTCAGCCTGGCGACGGCTGGAAGATAGCGATGGCGGTCTTCGGCTTCGAGCGCGGCGGACTGGCGCAGGCGGCCCGCTTCGAGCGCGCAGTGGGTGAGCTGGCAGCGCTCGCGCGCAACCATGGCGCGGGTTCCGACGCCGCCACGCGACAGCGCGTCGCGCAGGCGCAGATCGAGGCCCACGTCTTCAAGCTCATCGGCCTGCGCAACCTGACGCGCGCCGAGCACGGCCATCCGCCGGGCCCTGANNACAAGCGCATGCAGGAGCTCGCGGTCGGGCTTCAGGGCGCGTACGGCGCGCTGGCGCCGGAGTCGCCGTTCGCGCTCGAGGACGGCCGCTGGCAGTACGGCTGGATGTGGGCGCAGGCGGAGACGATCTACGCCGGCTCGTCCGAGATCCAGCGCAACATCATCGCCGAGCGGGTGCTCGGCCTCCCCAGGGGACGCTGACATTGGCCGCGACCGACGTCGTCGACAGGATCAAGGCGCACATCGGCAAGACCCAGAAGCCGGTCACGGCGCTGGTGGAGACCGGTCATCTCAAGCGATTCGCCGAATCCATCGGCGACGTCAACCCGCGCTGGCTCGAGGAGGCGCCGCCGACGTTCTTGGTCGCGATCGCGCCGACCTCATATCACCTCGACGAGGCGGAGCAGTACGGCAAGGGCTGGCTCAACGGCGGCAACCGCTTCGAGTACCTCGAGCCGGTGAAGGTGGGGGACAGGATCACGGCGACCGGCAAGGTCGCTGACGTCTACGAGAAGAGCGGCTCGAGCGGGAACCTGCTGTTCATCATCTTCGAGACCGAGTACACCAACCAGCACGGCCGCACGGTGGCGCGGCTGCGCGGGACGGCCATCCGGCGATGAGCGTGGCGGTGAAGGTCGGCGACGAGATCCCGGAGCTCGTCAAGCACCCGACCACGCGCCAGCTGGTGCAGTACGCGGGCGCGTCGGGCGACTTCTACGAGATCCACTACGACCAGGACTTCGCGCGCGGCGTCGGCCTGCCCGGCGTCATCCTGCACGGCCTGCTGAAGGCCGGCTACCTGGGCCAGCTGCTCACCGACTGGGTCGGCGACCGGGGCACCTTGAAATCGTTCGAGGTGAGCTACCGCGGCGTCGACGTGCCGGGCAAGCCGTACCGCTGTCGCGGCCGCATCACGAAAGTCGACGGCAAGAACGTCGAGCTCGACGTGTGGGGCGAGGACGAGAACGGCCAGAAGACCACGCTCGGCTCCGCCACAGTCGAGCTGAGCTGATGGCGTTCTTCTACACGCTCCTGAAGTTCATCCACGTCGTGGCGGCGATCACCGCGGTCGGGTCAAACATCACGTACGGCGTGTGGAACGCGCTCGGCGCCCGCGAGCCCGCGCACGCCGGCTTCATGCTCAAGGGAATCAAGTTCCTCGACGACCGGATCGCGAACCCTTCCTACGGTGTGCTGTTCCTCACCGGGCTGCTGATGGTCTTCATCGGCCACTGGTCGATCACGTCGCTGTGGCTGATCGTCGCGATCGTCCTGTTCATCGCCGTGGCGGTGATCGGCTTCGGCGTGTTCACGCCGCTGCTGAGGAATCAGGTCAGGTTGGCCGGCGCCGGCGACACCAGCTCGCCGGAGTTCACACGCCTCGCGAACAGGAGCCGCATGCTCGGCCCGATCCTCGGGATCCTGGTGATCGGGATCCTCGTGATGATGGTGTTCAAGCCGAACCTGTAAACCCTCATGGCGACAAGAACTGAGGCGTCGATCACGCAGTAGCCGCCGGCGATGACCGACGGCGGGTTCCCCGATGGGATGTGCGTCCACGGCGCGACCGGCAGCCAGTTCCAGTTGCCGAAGCTCGTGCCGAAGATCTCCAGCTCGCCTGTGGCGATGAAGATGGCCGCGAAGAGCGCCCATCGCGGCGACCGCAGCACGAACCACGCGAACACGGGCAGGCACATGGCTCCCTGCAGGTCGAAGCGGCCGGTCAGGATCGGGAGCACCGTGAGACCGGCAAGCGCCCATGCGCCCGCGGCCGCGAGCACGAAATGGGCGACACGCTTGCCGTGCTGCTGCACGACCGGTGTCGTCATCGCGAGCAGGCCGAACAGGTACACGAGGCCGTGGCCGGGGGGCACGAACAGCGGCACGTTGTGCAGGCGGTAGCGGTACACGCCCCAGATCAGAGAGCCGAAGACCTCGAAGCCCGTCGCCACGATCACGCACATCCACACCTGCAGTCGCTGCTCGCGCGGCGCCTTGAGCGCGGCCAGGTACAGCACGACGAACGTCAGCGCGCCCAGCGCCCACTGCTCCCACAGCGCGGCGATGCGGCTGTCGGCGAGCAGCAACAAAGGTGTGTAGGTCAGCAGGTAGGCGTGCAGCCAGTAAGGCTTGAGTCGGGCGATCACGTCGAGGCGAAATGGTAGAGCGTGGGGGGACATGCTCCCCCCACGCTCCTGGAAACTACTTGATCGTTCCGCGCTCGTTGATGATGCTGCCCTGCAGGTGCCAGGCTTCTGAGGTCCACTGGATGACCTGCTCTTGCATGATCGGGAAGTGATCAGTCGACGTGGTGTTCACGGTGACACCCGGCAGCAGGAACGGGTTGGCGGTCGCGCCGGCCTCGTTCAGCTCCGAGGATGCGATCTTCATCACGTTGGCACGGGTCAGGTTCGAACCGGCCTGCTTGAGGATGTCGACCATCGTGTAGGCGACGGCGACTCCGTAGATGTTGAAGCCGTTGTTCGCGTCGCAGGTCGCGCAGTTCGCGATGACCTGCTTGTAGAGCTTCATGCCGGCGTCGTTGGCCCACTGCGGGTCGGTCGGGTCCTTGATGTAGCCGACGCTGATGGCGCCGTCGATCTTGGCTCCGGCGTGCTCGGCGATCTTCATGTAGGTGGCGATGGCCGAAACTGAGTTCACGTAGAGACGCGGCGCCCACGCGAGCGCGGTCACCGTCGCGAGTGCCTTGATGGTGAAGGCGGGGGTCGCGAAGACGAACAGCGTGTCCGCGCCTGCCGCCTTGATCTTGGCCAGCTGGGAGGCCACGCTCGTCGCGGTGACGTCGTAGCTCTCCTTGTCGACGATCAGCGACGCGCTCGAGCCGAGCCCGTCGTTGAGGCCTTTCAGGTAGTCCTGGCCGTAGTCGTCGTTCTGGTACAGCACGCCGATCTTGGCGTCCTTGTGGTTGTCGAGGATGTCCTTGGCGTAGATGCGGGACTCACCCTGGTAGGGCGGCTGCCAGCTGAGTGACCAGCCGTGCGATCCGAAATCGAGTCCCCACGTGGTCGCGCCGGTTGCGACGAACAGCTGCGGCACCTTCTGCCCGTTCAGGTAATCGCGGACCGACACCTGCGCCTGGGTGCCCAGGCCGCTGAACATGGCGAACACCTGGTTCTGTTCAACGAGCTGCTTGGTGAGCGGCACCGTCTGCGCCGGGTTGTAGGCGTCGTCGAGGATGACGAACTTGATCTTCCGGCCGTTGATGCCGCCCTGGCTGTTGATGTACGTGAAGTACGCGTTCTCCGCGTTGGCGATGGTTCCGTAGGCTGCGGCCGGGCCCGTCTGGGAGATCGTGTTGCCCAGCAGGATCTGGTCGCCTGTGATGCCCACGTCCGTGGCGACAGTCCCGCCGCTGGAACTGCCGCAGGCAGCGATGAAAACCAAAAAGGCTGCTGCCGCAGCCATCCGGGGTCCCGTTCGCGTCATAGGTCTACCTCCTTGCTGTTCTGGAAGGCTCCTACACAGTCTGCGGGTCTGGTGGCACCTGTCCAGTTGTACGTTCGCCGACTCCCCGCAGCCGGCTCCTCAGCCGGGTATACGCGGACAGTATCAGGCCGGCCAGCCCGTTCGGGGCGAAGATCATGATCACGATCAGGAGGACGCCATAGGTCACGGCCGGCCCGGCGTTCTTGAACACCGAGGCCACCTGGTCTGGGATCCAGCCCTGGGTCTGGACGAACTGGCCTGACACGATCGGCAGCCAGAAGGTGAAGATGCCGCCGAAGAGAGGTCCGGCGATCGAGCCCAGCCCGCCGATGACCGCGCCCACCAGGAGCGTGAAGGACAGGGCGACGGGGAACGCGTCCGGGCTGACATAGCCGGTGGCAAGCCCGTACAGCGAGCCTGCGACCCCGGCGTAGAACGCGGACAGCCCGAACGCCAGCGTCTTGTAACCCGCGACGTTGACGCCAGATGCCGCTGCCGCGACCTCGCCGTCGCGGATGGCCATGAGGGCCCGGCCGGGTCGCCTGCGGACGATGTTCCACGCGACCCAGAACAGGATGACGGCCGCGATGAAAGACATGTAGTAGAGCCACTGGTTGCCCGTCATGGCGGGGCCGCCTGTGACGCTTGCGAACAGCGAGCTCGCCCAATCCGGCGGCTGCAGCTGCGGGAGCAGGATGCCCTGCGTGCCCAGGGTCAGGTCCTCGGGCCGCTTGATGAGGCTCGGGGTGATCACGGCGAGCGCGAAAGTGGCAAGCGCGAGGTACAACGGCGAGAGTCGGAGCGCGGGAATGCCGAGGACGAAGCCCACCAGCCCCGTGAGCAGGCCGGCAATTGGAATCGTCAGCAGGTAGTCCATGTGGTAGCGGTGGACCAGGATCGCGGTCGTGTACGCGCCGACCGCCATGAAGGCGCCGTGGCCCAGGGATATCTGCCCGCTGTAGCCGATCAGCAGGTTCAGACCCATGATCACGATTGCGAAGATCAGCACCTCGGCCCACTCGAAGCTCTGGAAGCTCGTGACCTGCGTGGGCAGGCCGGCGAACACGATCACTGCAAGCGCTATGAGCCAGTAGCGGCGCGGAGCCTGGCTGAAAAACCTCACGCGCGCCTCGCCGCCCGCCGGCCGAGCAGGCCGTTCGGCTTGATCACAAGGACGGCGATGATGATCGCGAACGCGACCGCCAGCTGAAGGTCGCCGCCGACTCCGGGCACGTACGTGCCGGCGAGGTTCACGGTCACGCCGATGATGAGCCCGCCGATCACCGCGCCGAGCGGGCTATCGATCCCTCCGAGCACCGCCGCTGCGAAGGCGTAGATGATGACCGTTTGCATCATGTTCGGCTCGAGCAGCAGGATCGGGGCGACCATGATGCCCGACACCGCGCCAACCGCTGACGCCAGGCCCCAACCGAGGGCGAGCATCCAGCTGACGCGTACGCCGAGCAGGCGGCTCGCCTCCGGGTGATGGGCGGCGGCGCGCATAGCGAGGCCGAGAGTCGTCCGCTGCAGCAACAGGTAGACGAGGACCAGGACGACCGCAGACACGCCGATCACTCCGAGGTCCTGGTAGCTCGCGGCAGCGCCAAAGATGCTGACTGTCTGCACCGAGAACGGGCTCGGGAAGGAGCGGGGGAGGTAGCCGAACAAGAATCCGGCGAGGCCGTTGATCAGCGTGGCGAGGCCGAGCGTGACGATCACCAGTGTTAGCACCGGCGCGCGCTCGACCGGCCTGATCACGACGCGCTGGATCACGACGCCGCCGACGAACGCGATCGCAATCGTGATGGGCAGCGCGATCCAGTAGCTCATGCCGCGCCCGAGGAGCGTGAACGCGAGGAACGTAGCGAACATCGCCATCTCGCCCTGGGCGAAGTTGACGAGGCCCATCGCGTTGTAGATGAGGACGAGCGCGAGCGCGAGGCTCGCGTAGATACCTCCTGAGGCGATGCCGCTCAGTACCTGCTGGAGAAATTCCTGCACCGCCCTAGTAGCCCAGGTAGGAGCGGCGCACCGACTCCTCGGTCTTCAACTGTGCACTCTCGCCTTCGACCGCGACGCGGCCGACCTCGAGTACGTAGGCGTGCGATGAGAGCTCCAGCGCGATGCGCGCGTTCTGCTCCACCAGCAACACCGCCACGTGATCGCTCTCGTTGATGGCGCGGATGATGTCGAAAATCGATCGCACGACCAGCGGCGCAAGCCCGAGTGAGGGCTCATCGAGCAGCAGCAGCTTCGGCCGCATGAGGAGCGCGCGCGCGAGGGCGAGCATCTGCTGCTCGCCGCCGGAAAGAGTGCTGGCGGACAGCTTGCGCCGCTCCCGCAGGATGGGAAAGTAGCCGAAGACCCTGTCGTAGTCCTTCGCGAGACCGTCGCTTCCGCGGCGCAGGTAGGCGCCAAGACGCAGGTTCTCCTCCACCGTGAGCTCGGTGAGCACGCCGCGTCCCTCCGGCACGTGCGCGATGCCCATGCGCACGATGGACTCGGTCGAGGCGCGGCGAAGCGACCGGCCGCCGAAATTGATGATGCCGTCCCACCTGACGCCGCCCGTGATCGCGCGCAGCGTCGTGGTCTTGCCCGCGCCGTTGGCCCCAAGCAGGGCGACGACGTCGCCTTCGCGAACGCTCAGCGACACGCCGTGGAGCACGCGCGTCTGTCCGTAGCCCGCGTGGACTTCTTGGAGCTCGAGCAGCGCGCTCAAGCGGCCCCCAGGTAGGCCTCGATGACCGCGGGATTGTGCCGGACTTCCGCGGGCGAGCCTTCCGCGATCTTCCGCCCGAAGTCCAGCACGACCACGTGATCCGAGATGCCCATGACGAACGCCATGTTGTGCTCGACCAGCACGACGGTCACGCCGAGGTCCCGGTGGATGCGCTGCACCATCGCCGCCACGCCGTCGACCTCCTCATGGCTGATCCCGCCCGCGGGCTCGTCCAGCAGCAGCAGGCGTGGCTTCGCGACGAGCGCTCGGGCGAGCTCAACGCGTTTCTGCGTGCCGAACGGGAGCGCCGCGACCGGCGCCGACGCGAGGTGGCTGAGCCCGACGAAGTCGATCATCTCCATAGCGCGCTTCCTGGCCTCAGCCTCCGAGCGCAGCGCGGTCGGCATCGGCACCGCGGCCCCGAGCATCGTCGTGCCCGTGCGCGAGTGATAGCCCACCAGCACGTTGTCCAATACGGTCATCGACCGAAACAGAGCGAGGTTCTGGAACGTGCGTGCGACGCCGTGGCTGATGAGCTGATGCGGCGCCATCGTCTGCACCGGCTTGCCGTCGACCAGCACCGTGCCGGATGCGGGCCGGTAGACGCGCGTGATGATGTTGAAGAGCGTCGTCTTGCCCGCGCCGTTGGGGCCGATGACCGCGACCATGCGGCCAGCGTCCACCGTGAATGTCACGTGGTCGAGGGCGACAACACCGCCGAAACGGACGGTGAGGTCCCGCACCTCCAGCAGCCCCATGCTCCGTCGCAGTCTAAATAGACGCGGGGCCGGTGGCTATTAGCCGTCGACCTCGGGGGGCGGTTGCTCCGCCTCTTCGGCGTCGTCTGCTATCGGCGGCCGCGGCGCCGGCCAGTGAGGGCGTTGATCGGTGCCTTCTGGAAACTCGGGATGCGCTGAGCGCGGCGGCTCCGAATGCTGAGGTTGGGCGGGCAGCGGTGGCGCTGTCGGCCACGCCGGACGTGGGCCTTCACGCGCGGGCCCGCTTTCGGGTGCGCCTCCCCACGTCGGACGCGTGCTCCGGTGGGTGATCGCAGCCGAGGGCAGGGTGCGCTGCTGCCGCGGGAAGACTGTGAACAGCCACCAGCCCACCGCGGCGACAAGGCCCGCCAGTCCCGCGAGCGGCAAGAAAACGAGCGGCGGCTTCAGGATCAAGTCGAGGCCGTTCGTCGACGCCCCGGGAATCGGTATCGGCGTCGGGCTCCCGCTGGGCGTGGGCGACTGGTCCGGCGAGGGTGACTCAGACGGCGTCGCGGCCGCGCTCGGCGTCGGGGTCGGCGAGCTCTGGAGCTCGAACTGGGCGCAGGGTTGCGGCGTGACGCTGGCGCAGATGTGGTGCAGGCCCGGCCGCTCGCCCGCGAACGGCCTCACCTTCACGTTGCTGAAGTTGCCGTGGCCGTCGGCGGTGGCCGACCCGACCACCTTGCTCGGCGAGTCCCAGTAAAGCGACATCGACTCGCCGGCCAGGAACTGGCCGCCGCTGACGAGGATGTTGGTGCTGGGACCGCCCGCGGTCACGTTCAGGCTGATGAAGGCGTTGGCGGGGCAGGGCGGTCCGCTTGCGGGGCAGGCGTCGGCCAGCGCGGCCCTGCGCGCGCCCGGCAGAAGGGTTGCGAGCAAAGTCGCCGCGACTACGGCAATGACGATGAGAAGGATCGGACCGAGGCGGCATGCCACCGCGCGAAAGGACATTCGAGCCGCGAAGGTTAACGGATCACCGCGCCGGAAGGTCACACGGGAGGCCACGGGAGGGACCAGCCGGAGGTGGGCGAGGGGAAGCGCCAGTCGGGCTCGAGTGCCGCGCGCAGCCTGCGTTTGAGCATTCGCGTCTCGCTCGGGCTCAACAGGTTGCCGAGAGTGGCGCCCAGCTTCCCGCGCTCGAGCTGCGTCAGCGCGCGCTCGACGTCGCCGCACAGGTCGCCGGGCAGCGGCTCGCCGGAGAAGTCCCAGATCACTGTCCTGAGCTTCTGATCCACGTGGAATGTCAGGCCGTGGTCGACGACCCATACGCGGTCGTTTGTATCGAACAGGCAGTGCCCCGACTTGCGGTCAGCGTTGTTGACGAGGACGTCGAACAGCGCGACGCGCTTCCACTCGTCGGGCCGCGCGGCCTGCTCGCTCAGGAAGTGGCGGCTGTCCGCGTCGACGAACATCTGCATGGCACCGACCCCGTGCGGGCCGGTCTTGCGCACCACGGTCGGCGGGATGCGCGGCCAGCCGAGCACCTTGCTCAGCTCATAGGCCGCGACCTCGCGCTTGAAGAGAGTGCCGGAGGCAAAGTCCCAGAGCGGCGACTCACCGCGCTCGGGCTTGTAGACGGCGAGCAGCCCGTCCTTCCCATGCGGGCCCAGGCGCGCCAGGAACGTGTAGTTCGAAGCGCCGCGCAGCAAGCCCAATACCTCGACCTCGGGCAGCGTGGCGAGCAGGCGCTCCATGCGGCGCGCATCCTGGTCGCGCGCGGGCTCAGAAGATCGGGCGGGCACCGTTGTTGGCGGGGCAGGGGTGACCGGCAGGATCCATCGGCAGGCCACAACGTGGACACAGCGGCCGGCCCGCCGAAAGCACCTCCTCCGCCTGCTTCGAGAAATCCGCGATCTGGCGATGGTTGAGCCAGAACCTGACCGACGGAGCGTCGTCGCCCGGCGACGTCGACGGCGATTCCTCCGTCCTGGCCGCTTCGCTCGCGACCAGCACGAACATCTGGCGCTCGGCGTGGTAGCCCAGCCCCATCTCGGCCACCTGCCACTCGGGCTCGCCCGGCTGCAGGCGCCGGCTGGAGGCAGCCTGGCCCTCGACCTCGATCCCCTGCGCTTCCATCATCTGGTGCAGCCGCACGATCAGGGCCTGGATCTGCGCCTTCTCGCAGGACAGCGTCAGCGTCCGGCCCTGGCCCGAGGCCATCAGGAAGAACTGGCGGTGGCCGGGCTCTCCGATCGCCGCCAGGGTGATCGCCTCGACCGGGTCGAGCTCATAGATCGACACGTGTCTAGCCTAAGAGTTGAACAGGGTCGTCACGGGTTTGAGCTTCCCGCCTTGGGGAAAAGATGATCGAGAAGAAATTTGAAACGGGCGCACCCGCGCCTGGGAGGAACAGCTGACAAAATGCCGAAAACCGTAGGAATCGACCTGGGAACGACCAACTCCGTAATCGCCGTCATGGAGGGCGGCGAGCCGGTTGTCATTCCTAATTCCGAGGGTTCTCGCACCACGCCTTCGGTCGTCGCATTCACGAAGTCCGGAGAGCGCCTGGTTGGGCAGCTTGCCCGACGGCAGGCTGCGGTGAACCCGGAGAACACCGTCTATTCGATCAAGCGATTCATGGGCCGCAAGTTCGGCGAGGTCGACTCGGAGCGGAAGATCGTTCCATACGACGTCCGGCCTGGCAAGGACGACCGGGCGGTCGTTCACGTCCCGAACGTGGACAAGGACTTCACGCCCGAAGAGATCTCGGCCATGATCCTGCAGAAGCTCAAGGCCGACGCCGAGTCCTATCTCGGCGAGAAGGTCACCGACGCGGTCATCACTGTGCCCGCGTACTTCAACGACTCGCAGCGGCAGGCGACCAAGAACGCCGGCCAGATCGCGGGCCTCAACGTGCTCCGAATCATCAACGAGCCGACCGCCGCATCACTCGCCTACGGCCTCGACAAGAAGGCCAACGAGACCATCCTGGTCTTCGACCTGGGTGGCGGCACGTATGACGTGTCGGTGCTCGACGTGGGCGATGGCGTGTTCGAGGTCAAGTCCGTCGCGGGCGACACGCACCTCGGCGGTGATGACTACGACCGCCAGATCGTGGACTGGCTGGCCGAAGAGTTCAAGAAGTCCAACGGCATCGACCTGAAGACCGACCGCCAGGCGCTGCAGAGGCTCACCGAGGCCGCGGAGCGCGCCAAGATCGAGCTCTCGAGCCGGCTCGAGACTAGCGTGAACCTGCCGTTCATCACCGCGGACCAGACCGGTCCGAAGCACCTCGAGATGACGCTCACCCGCGCCAAGTTCGAGTCGCTGACGTCCGACCTGACAGAGCGGTGCCGCGGACCATTCCTCGGCGCGCTGAAGGACGCCAACCTGACGCCGCAGCAGATCGACGAGGTCGTGCTGGTCGGTGGCTCCACGCGCATGCCTATCGCCCAGCAGCTGGTCAAGAACCTGACCGGGGGCAAGGAGCCTCACAAGGGCGTCAACCCCGACGAGGTCGTGGCCGTCGGCGCTGCGATCCAGGCGGGCGTGCTCAAGGGCGAGGTCAAGGACATCCTGCTGCTGGACGTGACGCCGCTATCGCTTGGCGTCGAGACGCTCGGCGGCGTGACGACCAAGCTCATCGACCGCAACACCACGATCCCCACGTCCCGCTCCCAGGTGTTCTCGACGGCGGCTGACAACCAGACGTCGGTCGAGGTCCACGTCCTGCAGGGCGAGCGCGATATGGCTCGCGACAACCGGACGCTGGGACGCTTCCACCTCGATGGCATCGCACCCGCGCCGCGGGGCATGCCGCAGATCGAGGTCACCTATGACATCGACGCGAACGGCATCCTCAACGTGAAGGCTCAGGACAAGGGCACCGGCCGCGAGCAGTCGGTGACGATCACCGCGTCATCGACCCTGTCCAAGGACGAGGTCGAGCGGATGGTCAAGGAGGCCGAGGCGCACTCGTCCGAGGACCGCGCGAAGCGGGAGGAGGTCGAGCTTCGCAACCAGGCGGATCACATGATCCACCAGGCCGAGAAGATCATGAAAGACAATGAGGACAAGATCCCCGCCGACGTCAAGTCGGAGGTCACGGGCAAGCTCGAGTCGCTGAAGTCGGCGGCTAAGGGCTCGGACGTGGCGCTGCTGCGGCGGCAGATGGACGAGTTCAACGAGGCGCTGCAGAAGATCGGGCAGCACATCTACCAGGAGGCGGGCGCCGCGACAGGCGGCTCGACCTCTGGTGGTGGTGAGGAGAAAAAGGACGACGTAGTCGACGCGGACTACAAGGAAGTGAACTAACCCCACGGTCCCCCTCCCCCGCTTCCGGGGGAGGGTTAGGGTGGGGGCGCGTGGTCGCGTACTTCGCCAGTCGCAAGCCCCTCTGGAGCCTGGTCGGGCTGCTCGTCGGCGCTTTGCTCGTGATCCGGGCGATCGCGGACGCGGTCTACGTCTACGTGCCCCAGTACCGCTTCCGCAACGACTTCCGGCTGCTGTACGGCGCCGTGCTGACCACCTTTCACGACGGCTACCCGCACCTCTACGACCCCATCGCCCAGAGGGCCGCGGTCGAAGGCCTCGGCCCGGGCTTCTACTGGTCGCAGTTCCTCAACCCGCCGCCGCTGGTGTGGCTGGCCACGCCTCTAGCGGCGCTGCCCTTTTCCGTCGCGGTCATCCTTTGGACGATCCTGCTGCTCGCTGCAGCCGCGCTTACCTGGTACCTCGCCGCGCCTGGAGCCGGGCTGGCCAAGGCCGGCCTCGGCCTGATGTGGCTTGGGGTGGTGCCGGTGTCGTTCGGCATCGGCGTCGGCCAGTCGGTCGTGCTGGTGGCGGCGGCCGTGGCGACCGCGTGGTGGCTGGCCGAACACGACCACCCAGTGTGGTCGGGCCTGGCGTTGAGCCTCATCGTCTTCAAGCCCCAGCTCGCGCTGTTCGTGCCGTTGTGCCTGGCGGTCTCCGGCCACGCGCGTGTGTTCGGGGCGTGGCTCGTCGCCACGGTCTTCATGGTCCTGATCTCACTCGCGCTGCTCGGTCATGACGGGGTGACGTACTTTCGCGAGGCGCTGGCCGTCGCCTCGCAGTGGGAGATCACGCGCAGCTACGCGGTGTCAGGGCTCATCGGCACTGGGTCGCAGGTCTACGTGGCCCAGGCGATTGTGGCTGTCGCAACGCTTGCGGCCGCGTGGCGCTGGCGCGGCCACGGGACCGCGATCCCCATCGCCGCAGGCATCACCGGTTCGCTTCTGTTCACGCCGTATGTCGGCTTCCAGGACTTCGCGATGCTCGTGCTCGCCGGCTGGCTGGTCGCGCGCGCCCATCCCACGCCGTGGCAGGTGGCGCTGCTGGTCGTGGGCTTCGCGCTGCTGCAACTGGTGCTGACAGTGCTGGCCGTGCCGATCCTCGCCGCGGAGGTCCTGCTCCTCGCGTCGCTGATCTGGCAAGCGCCACGCAAGACCCCGCTTCCGAGCCGCGCCGCCTGATGGAGCCGACGGTGGGATTCGAACCCACGACCTGCCACTTACGAGGCGGCTGCTCTGCCAGCTGAGCTACGTCGGCGTCGTCACGAAATTTTTGGCGGACCGCTGACCATTTTCTGCGGGCCCCTACGCTACCATCGAGCGGGATGGGGACACTTGTAATCGAGCGCCTCGCTGAGGGCGATTACGGCCTGATCAGACCGCTGCTGGTCGACCTCCACGTCGCCGAGCAGGAGCATTACGGCGACCATCCGCAGCTCAGCCGCGGGGAGATCGAGGGCCACCTTTCGCGCGTGCCGTCAGCCTTCTCAGGTGAGAACGTCCTCTTCGCCGCTCGCGACGACAGCGGCCAGGTCATCGGCTTCTGCTGGGTCGTCCTTTTCGACCCGGGCACGGGTCTCGAGGGCGAGGTCGCCGAGGTGTACGTGGCGCCCGAGCACCGCGGCCATGGGGTCGGCGAGATCCTCATCGACCAGGCCACCAAGCTCTTTCGCGAGCGTGACGTGACGCTCGGTTACGTCTGGACGCGACCCGACAACGAGGCCGCCGTCCATCTCTACGAGTCGGCCGGTTTCGAGCGCAGCCGCCAGCTGGTGCTCACCTGGTACCCGACCGAGGCAAACCTCACCAGCTAACTCCCGAAACTAAACTCAGGGCGACATGATCCGAGCCAGGCCTCTTCTCGCGGCCATCGGCGTCGCCCTGCTCGCCGCTACGGTGGCAGGCGGCGTGACCCTGGCAATCCTGAAGCTGCAGGCTCGAACCAACCCGCAGAGCGTTGACATCCGCTCGGGTGTGACCATCTCCGAAGATTCGGCCATCGTCCAGGCCGCGACTCGCGCCAAGCCGGCGGTGGTCAGCATCGTGACCGCGCAGCAGCCTGAGCTGCTGGCAGGGTCCGGCTACCTCGTCACCAGCGACGGCTACATCGTCACCAGCATCGGCGTCCTCGCCGGCGCCACATCCATGACCGTGCTGGTGCCCGGCGACTCCCGGCTGCACGACGCGCGCCTCATCGACTACGACTGCGACACCGCGGTCGCGGTGGTGAAGATCGATCAGGTCAGCGGTCTGCCCACCCTCGCGTTCGGCGACACGTCCGCGGTCGTCGCCGGCCAGGTGTTCGTGGCGGTGGCCGGTCCTCTGCAGGGCAACGCCGTCACGCGCGGCATCGTCAGCGCGCTGCACAGGCCGGCCTCTATGTCCAATCCGTCTGCGCCTGACCGCACCGTCGAGCTGAGCGACACCCTGCAGACCGACGCTGTCATCGACTCCGGCACCGGAGGCGGCCCAGTGCTCAACGTCGGAGGGCAGGTCATCGGCGTCGCCATGCCTGGCGCGACCGGCGAGAACGGATACGCGCTAAACGCCGCCGACATCCAGGACGACGTGCAGCAGATCGTGCAGACGGGGCAGGTCATGGTGCCGTCGCTCGGCGCGTCAACGGTGGACGTCGGCGCGCTCGGTGCGTTGAAGCAGCTGCCGGAGGGGGCGCAGATCGCGACCGTCACCGAAGGCGGACCCGCCGACAGCGCCGGCCTTGCCATCGGCGACGTGATCACCCAGCTCGACGAGGTGAAGGTCGACTCCGCGCATCCCCTGACGCTGCTGCTGCGCTCGCAGTTCCACGTCAATCAGCGCGTCACCGTGACCTACACGCGGGGCGGATCTTCATCGCAGGTGCAGCTGACGCTGGTCGGCCAGCACCCGACCTGCTGATGGCAGTCCGAGTAGATCTCGAAACCGCGCTGCGGGCGGCCGCGCAATCGATTGGCGTCAAGGACGTGCCCGACCTGGAGCTCGGCCGCGCCAAGAACCCCGACCACGGCGATTACGCGAGCTCCGCGGGTCTGAAGCTGGCGCGCGCACTGCGGCAGCCGCCGAACCAGATCGCCGCAAAGCTCGCGGAGGTCATGGAGATAGGGGACGGCGCCGCGCACGCGCAGGCGGTCGGTGGCTACGTGAACTTCCGACTGAGCGAGGCCTGGCTGCAGGGGTTGGTCGAGAAGGTGGCCGCCGCCGGCCCTGGTTACGGCGCCTCGGACATCGGCCGGCGGGAGCGGATCCAGGTCGAGTTCCTCAGCGTCAACCCGACGGGTCCGCTGCACATCGGTCACGGACGCGGCGCCATCCTCGGCGATTCGCTTGCGCGTTTGCTGGAGTTCACCAACCACGACGTCGCGCGCGAGTACTACGTCAACGACCAGAACACGCAGGCTCGAATGTTCGGCGAGTCGGTGTACGCGCGCCTGCACGGCGATCCGCCTCCGGAGCGCGGCTACACGGGCGAGTACGTGTCCGAGCTGGCGGACATGGCGCGCCGCGATCTGCCAGGCGTCGAGAAGCTGCCGCACGACGAGGCCGAGCCGAAGCTCCGCGCCTTCGCGATCGCCGCCATGGTCGACCGCATCCGCGCAAGCGTCGCCCGGCTGAACGTGCGCTACGACGAGTGGTTCCCAGAGTCGCGCCTGTGGGCGGAGGGTTTGCCCCAGCTGGCGATCGAGCGGCTGCGAGAGGGCGGCTTCCTGAAGGAGCGGGAGGGCGCGCTGTGGTTTGGGCCCGCTCTGGAGGAGGAGGACGGCCTCGGCGAGCAGGTCATGGCGGAGGATGAGAGCCGCGTCGTCATTCGCTCGAGCGGCGAACCCACGTACTTCGCCTCCGATCTCGGCTACTTGCTGAGCCGCTTCGAGGGCCGCCACTTCAATCGCGTGGTCGAGGTTTGGGGCGCGGACCATCACGGCTACGTGCCTCGCATGAAGGCCGCGGTCGCGGCCCTCGGTTACGACCCTGAGAAGCTCGTGATCATCCTGAACCAGCTCGTGAACCTGAAAGAAGGAAAGATGTCGAAGCGCGCCGGCCGCTTCGTCACGCTCGACGAGCTCGTGGACCGCGTGGGGAGCGACGCCGTGCGCTACTTCTATCTGTTGCGCTCGCCAGACACGACCATCGAGTTCGACCTCGAGCTTGCACTGTCACAGAGCAACGAGAACCCTGTGTACTACGCGCAGTACGCGCACGCGCGCCTGTTCAACGTCGAGCTGACCGCCGCCGAGAAACATCCACGCCTGCGCGAGACCGCCGACGTTTCGCTGCTGATGCAGCCGTGGGAGCTCGACGTCGCCCGCCAGCTCGCGTTCTGGCCAGAGGTGGTCGAGGACGCAACGCGGCTGATGGAGCCCCATCGCGTCCCTTATTACGTGCACGACCTCGCGACGGCGGTGCATCGCTTCTACCACGCGGGCAACGAGGACGGCGCGCATCGCGTCGTGGTCGACGACCCGCTCCTGACAAGGGCGAGGCTGGAGCTGTGCCGCGCGGCGCGTCACACTTTGAAGACGGCACTCGATCTGATCGGCGTTTCAGCACCAGAGAGGATGTAGAGATGGATGTCACCTGGCTCGGACATGGATGCTTCCGGCTGCGCGGCAAAAACGCGGCAGTGATCACTGACCCTTACCCGCCGGCCATCGGCCTGCGCCTGCCGCGCCAGGAAGCGGACCTGCTGACCATCAGCCACGACCACGAGAACCACGCCTACGCGCAGGCGGTGCGTGAGGGCGCCTATGAGATCAAAGGACCTGGTGAGTACGAGGTCGCCGGCATCAGCGTGATCGGATTCCCGACGTATCACGACTCGGAGAAGGGGGCCAAGCGCGGGCGCAACACCGTCTACCTGATCGAGATCGACGACGTGAGCGTGTGCCACCTCGGCGACCTCGGGCACCCGCTCGACGACACCGACGCCGAGATCGTTTCGTCGGTGGACGTTCTGCTGGTGCCGGTCGGCGGACGCACCGCCATCAACGCCGCCGAGGCGGCCGAGGTCGTGCGCCAGCTCGAGCCGCGCTTTGTGGTGCCCATGCACTACGCGGTGCCCGGCCTGAAGGTTGAGCTCGACGGCGTCGAGCGGTTCCTCAAGGAGATGGCCGTCACCTCGTCGGAGCCGCAGCCGAAGCTGTCGGTCCAGGCGACCTCGTCCTCGGAATGGGAGACGAAGGTGGTGGTTCTGGAGCCGAAAGCTGAGCCTCGATAACAGGGCGGGGGAGGCAGGCGCCTCCATCTCGTACAATTCGTAAAACCGCCCTGGAGGTCGTCCATGTCGAAGTACGTTTTCGTGACCGGGGGTGTCGTCTCCTCCCTAGGCAAAGGCATCACCGCGGCCTCGATCGGGAACATCCTGAAGGCCCGGCGCCTGAGTGTCTCCCTCCAGACTCGATCGGGAACATCCTGAAGGCCCGGCGCCTGAGTGTCTCCCTCCAGAAGCTCGACCCCTACCTCAACGTCGACCCCGGCACGATGAGCCCCTACCAGCACGGTGAGGTCTTCGTCACCGACGACGGCGCCGAGACCGACCTCGACCTTGGGCATTACGAGCGATTCGTCGACGAGAACCTGACCGTGGCGTCCAACGTGACGACGGGAAAGATCTACCAGGAGGTCATCGCACGCGAGCGGCGCGGCGACTACCTCGGGGCGACCGTGCAGGTCATCCCGCACGTCACGAACGTGATCAAGGAGAAGATCCTCCGCGCCTCGCGCGACCCGCAGGTGGACGCAGTGGTGGTCGAGGTGGGAGGGACCGTCGGCGACATCGAGAGCCTTCCTTTCCTCGAAGCCATCCGCCAGCTGAAGAACGACCTCGGGCGCCAGAACGTGTTTTACGTGCACTGCTCGCTCGTGCCGGTCGTCCACGGCCAGGAGATGAAGACCAAGCCCACGCAGCACTCGGTGCATGCACTGCGCGCCATCGGCATCCAGCCGGACGCGATCATCTGCCGCTCGGAGAAGGAGATCGATGCGGACCTCAAGGAGAAGATCGCGCTCTTCTGCGACGTGCCGCGCGAGGCTGTGGTCTCGGTGCCGGACGTCGACTCGATCTACGAGGTGCCGCTGATGCTCGAGGCTTCCGGCCTCGGCAAGGTGATGGCCAGGCACTTCGAGCTGGACGAGAACACCCACGCCCCCGACAACGGGTCGTGGATCGAGCTCGTGGACGGCATCAAGCACCCGCGTGCGAGCGTACCCATCGCCCTGGTCGGCAAGTACGTGTCGCTTCCCGATGCGTACCTGAGCGTCATCGAATCTCTCAAGCACGCGGGCATCCACCACGGGCTCGCGATCGACATCCGCTGGGTCTCGTCCGAGAAGCTCGATGCGGGCGACACGTCGCCGCTGATGGGCGTCGCCGGCATCGTGGTTCCTGGCGGATTCGGATACCGCGGCATCGAGGGCAAGGTCATCGCGTCGCGGTATGCGCGCCACAACCGCATCCCGTACCTCGGGCTGTGCCTCGGCATGCAGTGCGCGGTCATCGACTTCGCGCGCGAGACTCTCGACGCGCCCGACGCCAACTCCACCGAGTTCGCGGCGTTCACCTCGACGCCGGTCATCGACCTCATGCCCGAACAGCGCAACGTCGACCAGATGGGCGGCTCGATGCGGCTGGGTCTGTACCCGTGCAAGCTCGTGCCCGGCTCGCTCGCGCACAAGGCATACGGCGAGGAGGTCGTCTACGAGCGGCACCGCCACCGCTTCGAGTTCAACAACGAGTACCGCGAGGTGCTCGGAGACGCCGGCATGGTGTTCAGCGGCGTGTCGCCGAACGGCCGCCTCGTGGAGATCATCGAGCTGGCCGGCCACCCGTGGTTCGTGGCGAGCCAGTTCCACCCGGAGTTCCGCTCGCGCCCGAACCGCGCGCACCCCCTGTTCAGGGACTTCGTGAAGGCGGCATTCCTGCAGAGCGGCATCGACCAGATGGAGCTGCGCCCGGCGGAGCTGCTGGAAGAGACCGACACCAACTAGCCGGGATTAGCGCGTTCCCGGGGCGGGTAGAACTAGATGTAAATGCAGGACCCCAACCCCGAGCTCCCGCCCCAGGGCGGCCAGTACATCCCGCCCCCGCCGATGTACCAGCCGGGCGCCGACATCCCGGCCGATTCACCGCACCACTACTCGCCCGCGCCTTCCCGGCGTACGAGCGGCGGCATCGGCGCAGGCCTGCTCGCGGCCCTGGCCGCGGCCTGGGCCTATGGCAAGTACGCGCTGCTCTTCCTGGTCAAGTTCAAGGCGTTCGGGACCCTCATCTCGCTCCTGATCAGCTTTGGCGGCTATGCGCTGTTCTGGGGTCCGTGGTTCGCCGCCGCCCTGATCGTGATGATCTTCGTGCACGAGATGGGGCACGTCGTAGAGATCCGCCGCCAGGGCATGCAGGCGACCGCGCCCATATTCATCCCCTTCCTCGGCGCGGCCATCTTCCAGCGTTCCCACCCGACCGACGCGCTCAAGCAGGCGCAGATCGGCATCGCCGGTCCGATCGCCGGCACCATCGGGGCGAGCGCGGCCTTCTTCCTCTACCTGACGACGCACTGGGAGGTGTTCCTGCTCGCCGCGCTGATCGGCTTCTACATCAACCTGTTCAACCTGATCCCGGTCTGGCAGCTCGACGGCGCGTGGGTGCTCGCGCCGGTTTCGAAGTGGTTCCAGCTCGCCGGCTACCTGCTGATCGCGGTCGGCGTGGTGGCGTTCCACTTCGTCAGCCCGCTGATCATCATCATCGCCCTGCTTGGAATTCCCACGCTCGTGCAGCGGTTCCGTGATTCCAGCAAGCCCTACTACACGTCCGTTCCGATCCGCGGCCGTATCGCGATGGGGGCGGCCTGGCTCGCGCTGGTGATCTACCTCGGCGTCATGAGCCTGCAGGCTGACGCTTTGCTCACACCGTTCGTCCGATAAACTCTCACAGGAGCCACTGACTTGAAAGCACAGATTCACCCGACCTATTACGAAGACGCGCTCGTCACCTGCGTGTGCGGGAACACGTTCACGACGGGCTCGACTCGCAAGGAGCTCAAGACCGAAATCTGCTCGGTGTGCCACCCGTTCTTCACAGGGACGCAGCGCATCGTGGACACGGGCGGCCAGGTCGAGCGCTTCCGCAAGCGGGCCGCCAAGGCCCGATAGATGCCGCTCCCGGGGGAAGTTCCCTCCGCGGAGCTGGTGACCCCCAAGAAGAAAGAGCCTTTCTTCTACGGGGGCCAGGCGGTCATCGAAGGCGTGATGATGCGCGGCAAGCGCTATTACGCCGTTGCCGTGCGCCTGCCCACGACCAAAGAGATAGTCATCGACCGCGGTGAGCTGAAGGCGCCCATCTACACGAACCGGTTCTGGAAGTTGCCGTTCGTGCGCGGCGTCGCGCTCATCGGCGAGCAGCTGCACCTGGGCATGCGCTCGCTGATGTGGTCGGCCAACATGAACGCCGGCTCGCGCGACATCGAGATCAGCAAGAAGGAGATCACTGGCTCGGTGGCGGTGGCGCTGGTCTTCGCGCTGGCACTGTTCATCGGCCTACCGCTGCTGCTCGCCGGGGTCACGGTGCACAAGACCGGCGGCTTCCTCTTCGTGCTCGTAGAGGGAGTGATCCGCGTCGGGCTGGTCCTCGGCTACCTCGCGCTCATCGCGCTGCTGCCCGACGTGAGGCGCGTCTTCCAGTACCACGGCGCCGAGCACAAGACGATCAACGCGTTCGAATCCGGCTGGCCGCTCGAGGTCTCGTCGGTGCGGCGCGCCAGCCTGCTGCATCCGCGGTGCGGCACGGGATTCCTGCTCGTGGTGATGGTGGTCAGCATCGTCGTCTTCAGCCTTGTCGCGCTGGCGCACCCGAACTGGTTCTGGCTCATCGCCAGCCGCGTGCTCGCGATCCCTGTCATCGCCGGGCTTGGCTTTGAGAGCATCCGCTTCATGGCACGTCACCGCGACAACCCGATCATCTGGGTGCTGCTGCTGCCCGTGCTCGGCACGCAGAAGTTCACGACCCGCGAGCCCTCGGACGACATGCTCGAGGTCGCAATCGCAGCCTTCAACAGCGCGCGCGAGGGCGAGGAACAAGAGGCCGCAGCGTGATAAGGCGCAGGGGAGGAGGCACTCCCGCGACTGCGTCGCGGGGACCCCAGCGGACGAGGCGCCTTCCTATGGCAACAAGCACGCTGGAGGCATTGGCTTGATAGATCGACTGGAATCGATCGCGCGGCGCTACCGCGAGATCGATGCCGAGATGGCGCGCCCGGAGGTGGCCACTGACCACGCGAAGCTGACCAAGCTGGCGCGGGAGCAAGCCGGGCTGCGGGAGATCGTCACCACGTACGAGCGCTACCGGCGCGCACAGCACGAGATGGAATCGGCGCGCGAGATGATCCGCCACGAGAAAGACGGGGAGATGCAGGAATTTCTGCGTTCCGAGGAGCGCCGCGCGGCCGCGCAGGTCGGAGAGCTCGAGGAGAACCTGAAGGTCCTGCTGCTGCCGAAGGATCCAAATGACGACAGGGACGTGGTGGTCGAGATCCAGGGCGCCGAGGGCGGGGAGGAGGCTGCGCTGTTCGCGGCCGACCTCTTCCGCATGTACCAGAAGTGGGCCGAGAAGAAGGGCTGGAAGATCGAGGTGGTCGACATCACCCCGAGCGAGAAGGGCGGTTTCGACAAGATCGCTTTCGAGGTCCACGGCCACGCCTACTCGCAGCTGAAGTTCGAAGGCGGCGTGCACCGAGTCCAGCGCGTGCCCAAGACCGAGGCTCAGGGCCGCATCCACACGTCGGCGGCGACCGTATCCGTGATGCCAGAGGCGGACCCTGTCGAGGTGGACCTGAAGCCAGAGGACTACGAGATCAAGACGTCGACGTCGACCGGTCCGGGAGGCCAGAGCGTCAACACCACCTACTCCGCAATCCGCATCACGCACAAGCCGACGGGCATAGTCGTGAGCATCCAGGACGAGAAGTCGCAGCTCCAGAACAAGGAGAAGGCGCTTCGGGTCCTTCGCGCGCGTCTATATGAGATGAAGCTCGCGGAGCAGCAGGCGGCCATAGGCGCGCAGAGGCGGAGCATGGTGGGCGGTGGCAACAGGTCCGAGAAGATCCGCACGTACAACTTCAAGGAGAACCGCGTCACGGATCACCGCATCAAGCTCACTCTGCACAAGCTCGACCAGATCATGGCCGGCGACCTGGACGATCTCGTATCGGCGCTGATCGCGGCCGAGCGCGCGTCGCAGCTCGACGGCAGCAACGGCGCATAACACCGCGCCGGAGCTGACGGTGCTCGAGGTGCTTACCCGCGCCGCAGGACACCTGCAGAAGCACGGTTCGACCTCGGCGCGTCTCGACGCGGAGGTTCTGCTCGCGCATGCGCTCGGCGTTGGCCGCATCGACCTGTACGTGAAGTTCGACCGGCAAATGTCGGAGGAGGAGCTCGCGCGATATCGCGGGCTGGTCGCGGGCCGTGCGCGCGGAGAGCCGGTCGCCTACCTGGTCGGGCACAAGGAGTTCATGGCCCTCGATTTCATCGTCACGCCGGCGGTTCTCGTGCCCAACCCCGACACCGAGGTGCTGGTGCAGCGGGCGGTCGCGATCGCGCGTGAGCGCAGCGGCCCCTTGCGCGCCGCGGACGTGGGCACCGGCAGCGGCTGCATCGCGATCGCGCTCGCGCACTACGCTCCGGCCGTGGAGGTCTGGGCGGGGGACATCAGCCGCGGTGCGCTCGACGTGGCGCAGCGAAACGTCGACAAGCACGGCCTCACCGGCCGCGTCCACCTGGTCGAGGGCGACCTGCTCGAGCCGTTCCCGGGCGACTTCGACCTCGTCTGCGCCAACCTTCCTTATGTATGTGGCGAGGCTGACCTGCCCGCCGAGGTGCGCGCACAGCCGGCGGCGGCGCTGTACGCGCACGAGCGCGGGGCTGCGCTGGTCACGCGCCTGCTCGAGACGGCGCCGGCCAGGCTCCGGCCCAACGGCCGCGCGCTGCTCGAGATCGATCCCGCCATCCTGGACGTGGCCGAGCAGGCTGCGGCCGCTGCATTTGCCAACCATCGCGTGCATTGGGACCACGGTGGCCACCCGCGCGTCCTCGAAGCGTGGTCCTCCATCCCCACGAACTCAGAGCCTTCGGCGTGAGTTCGCGGGGACCCCAATTGAAGCCGGACCGGGAGGGCCTCACACGCGCGGCCCAGCTGCT
>WNFF01000754.1_pt1 | contig 25175 bp, 23 predicted proteins | sample 5400441 | NCBI WGS metagenome assembly WNFF01 (sample SAMN13153345, study PRJNA577476) | soil metagenome | isolation source: 120 cm saprolite under Douglas fir tree site 2 hole 3 replicate 1 | place: USA:California | collected 2015-04-18
TGGCCTGCTTCTGCGACGTGCCGCGGCCAGGTGACCGGCTCTACGCAGGACTGTCGGCCCCGGCACCGCGCTGCATCGTGCTGCTGCGGACCGACAGCGAGATCGTGGGCATCGGCGTCGACCCCCGTCATCCGCCGCTGCGCTGGGAGGCGTTCACCGGTTCCGGCTGGACCGGGTGCGAGGTGGAGCAGGACAGCACCGGCGGCTTGAACAGGCCGGGCGATATCCTGCTGCACCTGCCGGCCGGGCACGTCCCCTCCCTGATCAACGGCATCCGGGCCGCGTGGGTGCGAGCCGTGGTGACAGAGTCAGCGCAGGACTATCCCGCCTACAGCCGCAGCCCGGTTCTGTCCCGGCTCTCCGCCGCGTGCCTGGGCGGCACCGTGGCGGCGATCCATGCCGATCGCGTCCGCGGCGACGTGCTTGGCGAGGCGGACGGATCAGCGGGCCAGTGCTTCCCACTGGCCAGGAAACCGGTGCTGGACACCGCCGACGCGCCCGTCCTCGAGGTCTCGTCGGACGAAGGCTGGCAGGAGTGGCGCACCGTCCCCGATTTCGCCGGCAGTGGCCGGGACGATCCGCATTTCCGGCTGGACAAGGCGGCCGGGGTGATCGAGCTTGGGCCGACGGTGCGGCTCGCCGACGGTTTGATGCGCAGTCACGGCCGGGTGCCCCCCGAGGGCGCCACGCTGCGCCTGCGCGAGTACTGGACCGGCGGCGGTGCCGCGGGAAACGTCGGCGCGGGCGCCCTGTGCGTACTGCGTACTCCGATCCCTTACGTAAAGTCGGCGGGCAACCGCCGTCCGGCCGGTGGCGGCCGGGATGGTGAGACGGTCGACGAGGCGAAGCTGCGGGCCGGGCGCGCCTTGCGCACCGGCGACCGGGCCGTCACCGCCGAGGACTACGAGGTGATCGCGGGCGAAGCGGCTGGCACGGCGGTGCGAGTTCACTGCGTTCCGCCCGCGGCGCCCGCCGATCCTGTCCGGGTCCTCGTGCTGCCTGACGTGGTCGGCTATGGCCCCGGGCGGCTGCCCTTCGCCGCGCTGACCCCGGACAAGGACTTGCTCGGGCGGATCGCCGACGCGCTTGACCGGCGCCGGATGGTGGGCATGCGGATCGTGGTGGAGCCCCCACGCTACCGCGGCGTCACTGTCGCGGTGCGGCTGCGCGCCCGGCGCGACCGTGACTGCGATCGGCTCGCCGCGGATGCGCTCGCCGCCCTGTACCGGTGGCTGCACCCACGCGACGGCGGGCCGGCCGGATCGGGCTGGCCGTTCGGGCGGCCGGTCACGCTCGGCGACGTGCACGGGGCGCTGGCCGCCCTGCCCGACCTGGACTACGTGGAGGACGCGCGGCTCTACCCCGCCGATCCCCTCACCGGTGCCCGCGCCGAGGCGTCGCAGCACGTCGAGGTGGCCGCCGACGAGCTTCCGTTCTCCTTCGACCACCAGGTGCAGGTCCGCCCATGAGCGCGGAGTTCCCGGAGGCGCATAGGAAGCAGAGCACCAGCGCGGCATACCGGGTCAGCGGGCCGGTTCCCGCGCTCTTCCACGAGGACCCGCTCTTCCTTGGACTCTGCGCCGCGTTTGACGAACTGCTCGGCCCGGTCGTCACGGCGCTTGACTGTTTCGCCGCCTACCTCGACCCGTGGCTGGCGCCCGACGACTTCCTGGCCTGGCTCGGCACACTGGTCGGCGTCGGCGCTGACATCGGCGTTGACGTCGGCGCCGAGGCCGATGCGAGCGACCGGCAGCGGGCGCTCATCGCGGGCGCAGTGCGCGCGTACCGGGTCCGGGGCACGGCCGCGGGCCTGCGCGACGTCGTCGCCACCGCTGCCTACGTACCAGCCGAACAGGTCAGCGTGGCCGAGTCCGGCTCGGTGACCTGGTCGGACAAGCCGGGTGCGGCGATCGCGCCGTCGTTCGACCCGGTGGTCACGATCACCGTAGTGGTTCCTGCTGGCCGGGATCCGGCCAGCGTGGCGGCTTGCGCCCGCAGCGCGGCGCAGCCCGCCCTGTCCGTTTTCAGTCAGCTTCGGATCGAAGTGGTGGAGTCATGATCGTATGCAGTGAATGTGGAAATGCCGCCGTGTCGGGAGACGCTTTCTGTGCATCGTGCGGCGTCCTGCTCGAATGGTCGGGTCAGCCGGTCGAAGCCGCGGCGGGCGCGGTGGATGGCAGGCAGCCGCCCGCCCGCAAGCCCGTCGCCGAGCGAGACCGGCCCGGACCCGTCCCGGTGATGACCGAGCAGGTCTATGCGGGCCCCTACTGCTCGGCCTGCGGTGTGCGCAATCCTGAGGGCCGCACGTTCTGCCGGTCCTGCGGCGAGTCGCTGCGGCCAGGCGCAGCGGCGCAAGGGCTCGCCCCGGGCTGGTGGCGGCGCATGCTGGACCGGCTGCGCGGGCGCCGTCCCTACGCGGCCGGAGACCGGCCGCGCGGCTTCCTGAGCCACGATGCGGTACCAGGGCAGCCCGCCGCCACGGCGACCGCGGCCGGCGGCCCGAGGCTCGGCACGCCAGGCCCCGGCTCCCAGCTCGGCGTGCCGGCCCACGGCTCCCAGCTCGGTCCGCCAGCCCACGGCTCCCAGCTCAGCACGCCAGCCGTCGGCCCGCGCGGGCTGGGTGCCATGGCGGACACCGCCCGGCAGCGCATCCGCCACCCCAAGACGCCCGTGCGGCGGGCACTGAGCAGGTACGCGCCGCTGCTGATGGTGGTCGGCCTGCTCGGGGTTGGCCTGGGCCCGGCGCGGGTCTGGATTACCACCCACGTCTTCGGCCTGGCTCACCGGGCGCAATCCCAGCTGAGCCAGCGCTACGCCAACGTCGTGCCGGTCAGCGCCAGCGCCTCATCCTCGGCACCCGGTCATCCGGCCCAGCTCGCGATCGACGGCGTACAGCAGACGTACTGGCTGAGCGGTGGTGCCACCGGCGCCGGCGCCACTTTCACCGTCCGGTTCGCCAGCCCGCAGAAGATCGACCGGGTCGGGGTGCTTTCCGGAGAGCCCGGCGGTGACTACCGGACCCAGGCGCGCCCGCAGGCGATCGAGTTCATCGTCGGCGGCCACCCGCCCGTCAGGTTGTCATTCGACGACACGCTCAGCTTCCAGAATCGCTCAGTCAGCCTGCGTGGCGTCACGGCCATCACCGTCGTGATCGGCCACGTGTACCCGGGCCAGCGGGGGCAGGCGGTGGCGCTGCGCGAGCTTGAGTTCTTTACCCAGATCTGATTCCGGCTCCCAAGGCGTGTCTCGCAGATCTTCTGCCTCCTGCGCCAAGAGCTACGAGACACGCCCAGTTGGCCCAGCAGAGACGGATGCACGGCCTGCCTGGCCGGCTGTGGTTGCCGGAACTCAGCTGCCGGTGGCCACGATCACGTCTGATGCTTTGATCACCGCGGTGACCTCGCTCCCCTCGGCCAGGCCGAGTTGGCGGACTGCCTCCACGGTGATCGAGGCCACCAGGCGCACCCCGCCCGCGTCCAGTTCAATGTTGGCGATCGCCTCCCCGGTGTTGATGCTGGTGATCCGGGCTGGAATCTGGTTCCGCGCACTTAGCTGCATTTTCAGGCTCTCCATGTTGATCAACGGCGTTGTGATGCTCACGCTAGCCCCGGCCGGCCGGGAAGGCCGCATCGCGCGTCCGAGTGGCGGGTCATCGGCACGCCGGCCGACGCCGTGCCGCTGGTGAATGTGGCATTACGTGGGTTGTAACCCGTGCAATGGCACATTCACCGGATCGGAACGGGCTGCGTTGGGCCCGGTGCGGCTGAACGTATGTCCCGGGCATGCCGGCGAAGCCACGACTGTGGCTGCCCGGACTCCGCCGATATGGCGCCCCAGGTCCAGTCCGCGGTCCTGCGGTGGCTGACGTAGTCAGCGATGGCGTCGAAGCCGAGGTGGGCGGCGACCTGCGCCGCGCGCAGGTCAGCTTCATGGCGCTTGGCGGCGTGAGCCACCCGGGCCAGCCCGTGACGGCGTAGCGCGGACTCGACGGCGTGATGAGTCAGGCCGACCTCGGCGGCGATTGAGTTGATAGTCCGATGCTGCACGATGTGGCGTTCGTGCAAGTAGCTGGGCACGTCGGGGAAGCCCAGCCGGCTCAGCACCAGCCGCCACCGGGTGTCCCACCGGTCGGTATGCCGCTGCCGTACGGCTTCGGCCGCCGCCGGGTCGATGTCGCCGAGGTGACGCGACAGCCAGTCCTTGTGCAGTCCGGCCTCGCGGCTGATAGCCGCCAGGCTGGCACCGTCGGCGACCCGCGCGAGAACGAACGTGGGGGGTTAACCGAAATCCCTTGGCCTGCTGGCGGACCTCAGCTGACGTGGCCGCCGATGAGGCTGCCGACGGCGAATGTCACCGCGACGGCGACCCCGCCCAGGACGAGCTGGCGCAGGCCCGAGCGCAGCCATGGCCGGCCGGTGAGCCGGCCCACCACCATTCCGCCAGCAAGGAGGGCCACCGCTGTGATGCCCAGGGCGGCTGCGAGGCTAGACAGGCCGACCAGGTAGGGCAGGAGCGGCACAAGCGCCCCGAGAGAGAAGGCGACCAGCGACGAGAGGCCCGCCAGCACCGCGGAGGGCAACTCGAATGGGTCGACGCCCAGTTCCTCGCGGGTATGCACACGCAGTGCGGTGTCCGGGTCCTGCGACACGGCGGCCGCCATCCTGGCCGCGGTTTCCGGGTCGGCGCCATAGCCGCGGAACGTGTCGGCGAGTTCGGCCTGCTCGGCTGCCGGGAACCGGGCGTGCATTGTGCGTTCGATGGCGACCTCCGCATGCACCAGCTCGTTCTGGTTGGTCACCGAGACGTACTCCCCGGTGCCCATCGAAAACGCCCCGGCAACTAGCGCGGCAACGCCGGTAAGCACGATGGTGTGCGACGACACCCCGCCGCCGCCGAGCCCGGCGATCAGCGAGGCGTTGGTGACCAGCCCGTCCACCGCCCCGAATACGGTGGGCCGCAACCAGCCGCCGGACACGTCGCGATGCCGATGCGACCACCCGGCCGCGAGCGCCGCCGCACCCACGACGTGAATCGGCTCCCGCATCTCCTCGCCCACTTTGCTGGATTATCCTCCACCGCGGCCCGATCCCGCCAAGCTGCCCCGGCAGCTCAGGACCCGAAGTAGCGCAGGACGGCGAGCACCCGGCGGTTATCCGCCTCTGACGGCGGAAGGCCAAGTTTGCCGAAGATGCTGGCCACGTGCTTCTCGACCGCCCCCGCCGAGACGACCAGGGCGGCGGCGATCCCCGCGTTGGACCGGCCCTCGGCCATCAGGGCGAGCACGTCGCGCTCCCGGGCGGTCAGCCCAGCCAGGCCATCGGCGTGGCCGCTGGCGCGCACGAGGTGGCTGACGACCTCGGGGTCGAGCGCGGTGCCGCCCCGGGCGACCCGGGCCAGCGCGTCGGCGAACTCAGCCACGTCGGCGACCCGGTCCTTGAGCAGGTAGCCGACGCCAGCCGCGTTGCCCCCGAGCAATCGTGCCGCGTACCTGGTCTCGATGTACTGCGAGAGCACGATCACCCCGGTTCCTGGATGGTCGCGGCGGATCTCGATGGCGGCCCGCAGCCCCTCGTCGGTGTGCGTCGGCGGCATCCGGATGTCCGCCACCACGACATCGGGATGATGCCGCGCGACGGCGGCGAGCAGCGCATCACCGTCGGCCACCGCGGCGACCACCTGGTGGCCGCGATCGGCGAGCAGCCGGGTAAGGCCCTCGCGGAAGAGGGCGGCGTCCTCGGCGATCACGACACGCAATGCGCGGTCCTCAGCCGTCCCGGCGCGCACGCGATGCGATGCTGTCATGCCGCCCAGCCTCAGGCGCGTAGCGGCAGCCGGACGATGATCCGCGTCGGCCCGCCCGGCGGGCTCACGATGTCCATCCGGCCGTCCACCGTGCTCACCCGCTGCTCCAGCCCGGACAGGCCGCTGCCGCGCACCGGGTCCGCTCCGCCGCGGCCGTCATCCGTCATGTCCAGCACCAGCATCCCGTCCCGTCCGGCCACGTCGGCCTTGATTGTGCCTGCGTCACTGTGCTTGACCGCATTGGCCAGCAGTTCGGCGGCACAGAAATAGGCGATCGTCTCGATGGCCGGCGTGGGCCGCCTCGGGATACTGGTGGTGAGCTCGACCGGGATGGCGCTGCCCGCCGCCAGCGTGGCCAAAGCGTCCGCCAGGCCGTTGTCGAGCACCGGCGGGTGGATGCCCCGGGCCAGGTCACGAAGCTCGACGAGGGCGTCCTTGGCGGCCTGGTGGGCGGAGGTGACCAGCTCGCGGACCGCCGCGGGGTCCAGCACTTCGCCGTCGTCGCCGAGTTTCTCCTTGGCCATGCCGAGATCCATCGCCAGGGTGGCCAGCCGTATCTGCGCGCCGTCGTGCAGGTTGCGCTCCACGCGGCGCAGCAGCGCGGCGGAATCATCGACCGCCAGCGCCCGGGTGTGCTCCAGGTCGCGGAGCCGCTGCGCCAGCCTGCCCGGGCCAAGCAGACCCCGCATCAGCCAGCGATCCGCCGAGACGGCCGCCCTGGTCACCCACGGAGCGGCGAGCAGCATGCCAGCGCCCGCCGCGAAGGCACCGAACGTGCCTGGGAAGGTGGCGACATGGAAGGTGCCCTGGCCGAACCAGCCGAACGGGGTGAAAACCGGCACCGGGCGCAGCTGCACCCCCGGCGCGTGGTTACGGAACGTCAGCCACCAGAACGGGTAGGTCAGGTTGATCAGGCCGACCCCCCAGAAGAGCACGACGGCGTAGCACCCAAACAGCGCGACCGGGAGTTTCAGCAGCAGGTATGCCACCGCCCGCCAGCCGGGGGCGTCGCGGAGCCTGGCGTCAAGCCCGCCGAGCAGGCCGGGGCGAGGGCGCCGCGGTGGTGGTGCCGCGATCCGCTCGCCGAGCAGCCGGGCCGCCAGCCTGCGGCAGGCCGCGCCGATCCCGCGTGCGGCGCCGGTCGCCACCAGGAGCAGCAACACTAGCCCGACGACGGTCCCGGCGGCGGCCACATCCCGCCAGGACAGGTTCGGCGGCCGAGCCGGCGTGGGCCGCCAGAACAGCCACAGCAGTACCGCGGTGACCTGGAAGACCGTTACCGGATTGACCAGGACGAATGGGAGCCCGCTGAGGCAGAACAGGACTTCACGCCGGGCCCGGCCGGTGAACGGCGCACGCACGGCGGCATGCAGGATGGCGAGCCCGGCGGCCGGCCCGCCAGCGGCCCGGCCGGCCAGCGACCGGCCGCCGCCGGGCAGCGGGGACGCGGTCACCGTGCGCACCGGACCAGTGATGCCCATGCTCTCATTGTCCGCTCACGCTCTGCTTCCTATGCGCCTCCGGGGCGCTTAGCGCGCCGCCTTCCCTCGTCGCTCGTCGCTCCAGGCAGCGCCGCGCCCCTTCGGCGCGTCAGTCCAGGCGGCGCGCGCCCCTCCGGCTCGCTCACTCGCGCCTCCCGTTGTCCCGCCACCGGGCCCCGAGCGAGTCAGGCGTCCCGGCGGACGAGCAGCCACCCGCCGATGAGCAGCGCCACCGCGGCATACAGGCAGAGCACGCCAAGGCCCGCCCACGCCGACAGAAGGCGCGGGCACTGCGCGGCATTTCCTCCGCAGGACACCGGCTTGGTCGTGCTCAGCGAGTTCCCGATGATCAATATCGGCATATAGCCCGCCACAGCGTGCGCGACCGCGCCGACTATCTGCGCGATGAGGTACACACCGCCGACGAACACCGCGATGGCGGCCGGGGTGTGCCGGATGATGGCGCCCAGTCCCAGGCCGAGCAGCGCGAGCAGGCAGAAACCGGCCCCGGACAGCACCACCGCGCGAAGCACCCCGGGCTGGCTGAGTGTCGGAGCGGGTATGCCATGTCGCAGGGCGGCCCCGCCCGCGAGGAAGGAGATGAACGCGGCGGCCTCCCCGACGGCCAGCGCCACCAGGCCGAACACCGCTGCCTTCGCGGCCAGCAGCAACGGCCGGTTGGGGATCGCGGCCAGCGTGGCCCGGATCATCCCGGAGGTGTACTCGCTGGTCATCATGAGAACGCCGAGCACCCCAATGAGCAGCAGGCCCGGAATCATGCCAGCCAATGCGTTGTTCGTCAGGTCGCCTGCGGTGTTCTTCGTGTTGACCCCGATGGCGATGGCCATGGCGATCGCCCCCGCCGCTGTGATCGCCAGGGTCCACCAGGTGGAACGAAGGCTCCGTAGCTTGATCCACTCCATCCGGGCCACCTGTGCGAACCGGTAGTGCGGGCCGGATACCGGAGCAGTTCTGGCCGTCATGACGTCGCCCCCGCGGACGTTAGCTCCAGGAAAGCGTCTTCCAGCGACGCCGACCGGGCGGACATCTCGGCGACCGAGGTGTCGGCCAGCAGCCGCCCGGCGCCGATCACCACCAGGTGCTCGGCCATCAGCGCCATCTCACTGATCAGGTGACTGGATACGAACACCGTGCGGCCCTCTGCGGCCAGCGACTTCAGCAGGTCACGGATCCATCGGATGCCCTCCGGATCCAGGCCGTTGACCGGCTCGTCCAGCAGCAGTATCCGAGGGTCGCCCAGCAGTGCCGCGGCGATGCCCAGCCGCTGGGTCATGCCGAGGGAGAACTTCCCGGCCCGCCTGCGTGCCACTGCCTCCAGGCCGACGATGCCGAGCACTTCGTCCACCCGGGTACGCGGGATGGCGTTGCTGGCGGCCAGCGCGGCCAGGTGGGCACGGGCGGACCGGCCGGGGTGGAACGCCTTGGCCTCCAGAAGTGCCCCGACCTCGCGCAGCGGCCAGGGCAGCTTCCGGTAGGGCCGCCCGCCGATCCGAGCCTGCCCGGCATCCGGCGCGTCCAGCCCCAGGATCATCCGCATGGTGGTGGATTTGCCCGACCCGTTCGGGCCGAGGAAACCAGTCACCATCCCTGGCCGCACGTCGAAACTCAGGCCATCCACCGCCACGGTGGAGCCGTAGTGTTTGGCCAGGCCACGGGCCTCTATCACGGGATCTCCCTTCTTCGCCCCGGCACGGCCGCCGGAACCCCGGACGGCCGGCACACCGGGTGCGTACCTTCGGAAATCACGTTACGAGCGGGTTGTGCCCGGCGGACCGTGGCTAGCGCCCGTCTTCACGGGGGGGATTTCCCCCAGGTAACAGCGGCTGTGATCATCTAGGCTCGGGCTCATGAGCGCCTGGCCGTCGTTGTCGCTGGCGGAGTGGACGGTGCTCGCGGTGCTCAACGAGCAGCCTGCCCATGGGTTCGCCATCGCCCAGCTCACCGCACCCGGCGGTGAGCTGGGCCGGATCTGGCACATCCCCCGGCCCATCGTCTACCGCGCGATCGGCCGTCTTCTGGAGTCCGGGCTGGTGACCCCCGACGCGGTCGAGTCCGGCCGCGGCCCGCAGCGAACCATCTACACCGTCACCCCGCAGGGGCGGGAGGCTGTGGCGCACTGGCTGGATACGCCCGTTCAGCATGTCCGTGAGGTCCGCTCGCACCTGCTGGTCAAGCTCGCCCTCCTAGACCGAGCCGGGATCGACCCCGCTGGCCTGCTCAAGCGGCAGAAAGCAACCTTGGAGCCGATCGCTCAGGCCATCAAGGCGGAACGGCCGCAGCGACAGGGCTTCGACGCGACCCTCCTGGCCTGGCGCCGGGCGACCACAGCGGCGACCATCGGCTTCCTCGACGACATCACCGAGCCTGACGCCCGGCGGCCCTGACCGCACGCGAGTCCTGGCCCCTGGCCGCCGGTTCCGCGACGCGCTGACGTCAGCTGTGGGCGCCGTGGATCGTCAAGGGAATCTCCCGTACCACCCATGGTGGGTGATGACGGGACCGGTCGCTGCTCGCCAGCATCGGGACCAACCAGCCCGCTCCCGCTGGGGGAGGTTGGTGCCAGGCCGCGGGATGCCGAAGCAAAGCCGAAGCAGAGCCGAAGCGGAGTGGTCCCGATCGAGGAGTTGCTGACCATGGCATTGCACGAGCGAGACACCGTCCGCGAGCAGCTGGAGGACTCGGTGTTCGCCGGGCACAACCTGACCAGGCCCGTGCCCAAGTATCGGTTCCCCCGGAACGAGACGCAGTCGAGGGAAGCGTTCCAGGTGGTGTCGGATGAGGTGATGCTCGACGGCAACGCCCGCCAGAACCTGGCCACGTTCTGCCAGACGTGGGCGGAGCCGGAACTCCTCGCGCTGATGGCGCTGTCGGTCAACAAGAACTTGATGGACAAGGATGAGTACCCGCAGACCGCTGAGATAGAGGCGCGCTGCGTGCACATGCTGGCCGACCTGTGGAATGCGCCGGGGGCGGCCAACACCGTGGGCGCCTCGGCCATCGGATCCTCGGAGGCCTGCATGCTGGCGGGCATGGCGGCCAAGTGGCGGTGGCGGGCCAAGCGGCGAGCCGAAGGCAAGCCGACGGACAACCCGAACATGGTGTGCGGTCCGGTGCAGGTGGTATGGCACAAGTTCGCCCGCTACTGGGACATCGAGATGCGCGAGGTCCCGATGTCCCATGGCCACTACGCCATGGATCCAGCCTCGATGCTGGAACGGGTGGACGAGAACACGATCATGGTCGTCCCTACGTTCGGCGTCACCTACACCGGCGCCTACGAGCCGGTGGAGGCCATGTCCAAAGCCCTCGACCAGTTGCAGGCCGATACCGGCCTTGATATCGACATCCACGTGGACGGGGCCAGCGGCGCCTTTCTCGCCCCGTTCTGCGCGGCCGACGTGGTGTTCGACTTCCGCCTCCCCCGGGTCAAGTCGATAAGCACCTCGGGGCACAAGTTCGGGCTGGCCCCGCTGGGCGTCGGCTGGGTCATCTGGCGGGACCGCCAGGAACTCCCCGAGGAACTGGTGTTCCACTGCAACTACCTGGGCGGCGACATGCCGACCTTCCAGATCAACTTCTCCCGGCCGGCCGGTCAGGTCATCGCGCAGTATTACAACTTCCTGCGCCTGGGCCATGAGGGGTACAAGCGCATCCACGACGCGTCCTATGAGATCGGCCGGTACCTGGCCACCGAGATCGTCAAGCTGGGCCCCTTCGAGCTGCTCTGTGACAGCAACCCGGCCACCGGGATCCCGACGGTCACCTGGCGGATCCGTGAAGGCGAGAACCCGGGCTATACCCTGTTCGACCTGGCCGACCGGCTGCGCACCCGGGGGTGGCTGGTGCCTGCCTACACCCTCACCGGAACGGCCTCCGACATCGCTGTCCAGCGCATCCTGGTCCGCCTCGGGGTGAGCCAGGACTTGGCCTCCCTGCTCCTCGACGATTTCCGGAACGCCGTGGGCCACTTCTCGAAGCATCCGGTCACGGTGTCCATGTCGAAGGAGGAATCGGGCGGGTTCAGCCACCTGTAACCCGCGACCCCGCTCCTCCTCGGGACCTTTGTCGGCGCCGGCGACCGCGGCTATTTCGTCGAACCCACCGTGCTGACCAACACCCGCCCCGAGATGAAGGTCGTCCGCGAGGAAATCTTCGGCCCGGTCCTGGTCGCGGCGCCGTTCAGCGACCTGGATGAGATCGCCGCTGTTGCCAACGACAGCGAGTACGGACTCGGGGCAGGTATCTGGACCAAGGACATCTCCAAGGCCCATGCGCTGGCGAAGAAGATCAGGGCTGGCACAATCTGGATCAATTGCTACAACGTGTTCGACGCGGCACTGCCGTTCGGCGGATATAAGCAGTCCGGCTGGGGACGCGAGATGGGCCGCGAGGTCCTTAACAACTACACCGAGGTCAAGGCCGTCACCGCTCAACTGTGAGCCAACCGCGGTACGCAGGGGCCGGACCCAGCGGGTCCGGCCCCTGCCCAGCCCATAGCTGCATCCCAGACTGCTTCTGATTCGCATCCCGAACTGATACCATAATGGTATGAGCAAGCAGATCGCCGTCAGACTGCCCGACGACATCGTTGACTTCGTTGACCGGCTCGTCGCTGACGGCCAGGCCAACAGCAGGGCGGTCGTCGTCGCACGCGCCCTGGACCGGGAACGGCGTCGGCAAATCGCAGCCCGGGACGCGGCCATCCTGGCTGAGGCGGGCGCCGACCCCGACTTTGACAGTCTTGCTGAATATGTCACTCACGCCCCTCTAGACCTCGACTAATGCGCTCGATCTACATGGCCCACCTCGACAAGGCCCGGCCGGTTCTGGTCCTGACACGCGAACTGGTGCGACCCCACCTAGCACGGGTAACGGTCGCGCCGATCACCACTACCGTCCGTGGCCTGTCTACCGAAGTCCCCGTGGGCCCAGCGAACGGCCTGGATCACGCCTGCGTAGTAAGCTGCGACAACATCGTGACCGTCCTCAAAAGCGCCCTGGGCCGCCAGATCGGCTACCTGTTGCCAGCGCAGGAGGACGCCTTGACCGCCGCCATTCAGGCGGCCTTTGACCTCGACTGAACGATCCACGAGATCCGGAACAGTTATTCGGCGCCGGCGACCATGGGGCCTTTTCTTCACCTCGACCGTGGTCTCCGGCATCCTCAGAATGAAGTACTCCCAGTTCGTGGTCTGGAACTTCGTCGTCGGCGCGGTGTATGTGCTGTCGGTCGGGCCCGCCGCCTACGCCGCGGGCAAGGTCGCGGCCGACGAGCAGGACGGGGCCAGCCTGGGCGCACTGGTGGCTGGGCTGGCGATCGCGGCCGGGTGCACCGTGCTCGCGGCCAGGCGAGGACGACCTGCTCGAGCCGGCGGGAGATCTCGCGGTCCATCATGGCGGCCAAGCAGGGAGCGCCGTCGAGGATGGTGACGGGCACGCCGAGCGCGGAGAAGATGGTGGCGTACTCGACCCCGATCGCGCCGCCGCCCACGATCAGCAGCTCGCGTGGCTTGCGGGCGATGTCCATGAGGGTCTCGGAGTCGAAGACGCAGGGATCGTCGAAGGGCACGCCGGCCGGGCGCAGCGGGCTTGACCCGGTCGCGATGATGACCCGGTCGGCGTGCACCCGGACCGGCCCGGGGCCGCGTATGCCCTTGGCCGCCACCCACCCTTGCCGGGTGATGTCCGTGGCGGCCGGAGAGCGAGACGCTCTACGGCGGGAAGGGCGAAGCTCACCTGCAGCGCTGCCGCCGGTCCGGGAGGTTATATGAAGGCCGTGACAGTGGCGCCCGGGACCGCGGGGTCGGTGCGACTGGAGGACGTTCCCGAACCGGACGCGGCCCTGGGGTCGGTGGTAGTCGAGGCGCTGGCCGCCGGGATCTGCGGCACCGACGCGGAGATCGCCAGCGGCGGCTACGGGTGGGCGCCTCCGGGACGTGACCGGCTGATCCTGGGCCACGAGTCACTCGGCCGGGTCGTCGACCCCGGTCCGAGCGGCTTCATGGCCGGTGAGCACGTCGTGGGCATCGTCCGCCGGCCCGACCCGGCGCCATGCCCGAACTGCGCCGTCGGCGAGTGGGACATGTGCTCCAACGGCGGTTACACCGAGCGGGGCATCAAGCAGGTCGACGGGTTCATGGCGGAACGCTGGCGGATCGAACCCGACTACGCGGTGCGGGTGGACAAGGACCTCGGGTACCTCGGCGTGCTGCTGGAACCCGCCACCGTGGTCGCCAAGGCGTGGGAGCACATCGCCGCCATCGGACGGCGCACCTTCTGGGATCCGCACACGGTCCTGGTCGTCGGCGCCGGTCCCATCGGGCTGCTAGCAGCCCTGATCGGCGTGCAGCAGGGCGCCGACGTCCACGTTCTCGACCGGGTCACCGCTGGCCCGAAACCGGCCCTGGTCAAGGAGCTCGGCGCCACCTACCACACGGGATCCGTCGCCGGCCTGGGACTGCGCCCGCACATCGTGGTCGAGTGCACCGGCGTGGTCGAGCTGGTCCGGCAGGCGATGGAGACGGTCTCGCCGGGCGGCATCGTCTGCCTGACCGGAGTCGGCTCCCCCACGGCGCCCGGAACGGTATCGGCAACCACGCTGGCGACCGACGTGGTGCTCAAGAACATCGCCGTGTTCGGCTCGGTGAACGCCAACCGGCGGCACTACTACCGCGCGGCGAAGGTGCTCGCCGCGGCGGACCGGCCGTGGCTCGAACGGCTAGTGACCCGCCGCGTCCGCCCCGACGAAGCCCAGCAAGCGCTGCAGCGGGCACCCGACGACATCAAGGTCGTCATGGAATTCGCGCAGCCATGACTGACCCTGGGCGACGCGGCCCGCGCCCGGTGACGGATTCCGCCGGGAACTCGTGGACGGTGACGCCCTGCTCGGCCGAGCCGGGGCGGCTCAGCGAGGGACCGCGCTGGGACGCCGGCCGCAGCGAGCTGCTGTGGGTGGATGTCCTCGCCGGGCGGCTGCTACGGCTCGATTCTCCCGGGATCACCGGCCCGCCCTGCGTCCCCTACCGCGGGGAGCTGGCAGCGACCTGAGACTCCGGGTTCCCGGAGCCGCTGTGGGAATACGTCTCTGACCGGGAATGGCGGAGCGCAGGATCAGCTCGCAGGTTGAAGCTCAGTGAAGGAAGGTGCGGTCATGGCGGGAATCTCGGCCAGCGGGGCACAGCCCGGGCTGTCCGCCAGGGCCCCCTTGCGGCGGCGCGCAGCCGGCATCTACGGCACGATCATCACCGCGGCGGTCCTCGCCGCCGCCGGAGACCACGTGCCTACCCTTCCGCTGGTGGTCTCCATCCTGGTCACGCTGCTGGTGTACTGGGTCGCCGAGGAATACGCCGAACTTCTGGGCGAGCAGCTGGAAGGCGGGCAGGTGCCGACCTGGCCGGATGTCCGCGCGGCGCTGGCCGCCACCTGGCCGATGGTCAGCGCCTCCTACATTCCGCTGCTGGCGCTCGTGCTGGCGCGGCTGCTCGGGGCCTCGCCCCCGGATGCTGCCAACGCCGGGCTAGTGACCGCCATCGTGCTCCTGATGATCTACGGATGGTCCTCCGGTCGTGCCGCCCATCTGCGGGGCAAGCAGCAACTTGCCATCACGTCGATCGCTGCCGCCCTGGGGCTGCTGATGATCATCCTCAAGGACGTGGTCCTCATCCACTTGCACTGAGAACCGATCATTAAACGCTGATCAGCCGGAGAGGTCCACCTCGTCGACCCAGAACGCAACACGCGCGGGCGTCCCTCGGCAGCGCCGCTTGCCTGCGACCGGACGGATACGGCGCGGCGTGCCCCGATATGGCCGTCACTGTCTGTAATGGCATGTCAACGCCCTCAGGGTGGATCTCTCGCCCGGACCGGACGCGCAATGGCGCCTCACCCGTGATGGGTGATGCCGCTGATTCGTTGTCTGGCGATGCTGGGCCTGCGCGAAGGTATGCCGGCACCGCAACCAGGTGCCTAACGGCAACCGCCCTGGTGATAAGGAGAAGGAATGTTTCTTGCCGCTTCGTCGTCCTACCCGCTGCTGAACATCTTCTGGTCGATGTTCGAGTTCTTCCTGTGGGTGATCTGGATCTGGATCCTGATCTGGGTGTTCATCGACATCTTCCGCAGCCGCGATCTGTCCGGCTGGGCCAAGGCCCTGTGGTTCCTGTTCGTGTTGATCATCCCGCTGGTCGGCGTGCTGGTGTACTTGATCGCTCGCGGTGGCAGCATGCATGAGCGGGCCGAGCAGCAGGCTCAGGCCCAGGACGAGGCGTTCCGCAGCTATGTCCAGAAAGCGGCATCGGACTCACCAGCGAGTACCGCGGACCAACTGGCGAAGCTGGCTGACCTTCGGGACCGCGGAGCCATCTCCGCTGACGAGTTCGAACGCGAGAAGGCAAAGGTGCTTGCCGCTTGAGCCAGCGTTGGTGGTTATGGCCGCTGCGTGCGGCATGTCGGCGCTAGGTCCTGGAGACAGCACCTGGCGCCGATGATTGCGGGACATCTGGCAGGAGCAGGAGAGCGACAAGGCAATGAGCGACGCAACAGCCCAGAAGATCGACCCAGCGACGCTGGGGGCGACTTTCCCGCGCACGCACCACGTGCTCTGGCTTGAGTTCGGGGACCGTAAGGACTTCGACGACCCGCGCCGGGAATGGCGGCGGCTGTTCTCCGAGTTGCTGGGCACCTTCGCGCTGGTGCTGGCCGCCGCGGGTGGAGGGCTTCTCCATGCCGAGGGGCAGATCAGCCTGCCGGCGGCGGTCGTCGCTCCGGGCCTGATGGTGATGGCGATCATCTTGTTCATGGGCGCGATCTCCGGCGCACACCTGAACCCGGCCGTGTCGCTGGCCTTCGCGCTGCGCGGGGACTTCCCGTGGAAACGTGTCCCCGGCTACATCATCATCCAGCTCGTTGGTGCGACGCTGGCCTGCCTGTTTCTCCGCCTGGTATTCGGGAACATCGAACACCTCGGGGCGACGCTGCCGGGCGCCGGGTACAAGAACTGGCAGGCCCTGCTCATGGAGATCGTGCTCACCGCGCTTCTGGTGAGTGTGATCCTCGGCACCGCATCCGCAGCGCAGAACGTCGGCGCGATCGCCGCGCTCGGCGTCGGCGGCTACATCGCCCTGGCCGGCCTGTGGGCAGCGCCGGTCAGCGGCGTCTCGATGAACCCGGCTCGATCCTTCGGTCCCGCCCTGGCCAGCGGTGACTGGACCAGCTACTGGGTCTACCTCGTGGGGCCGATCGCCGGCGCGCTCATCGCCGTCGGCTTCGCGTTCGTGCTGCGCGGCCGCGGTGGCGACGTCATCTCGCGTGCGGCGGGCTCCGGCGTGCTGGACGAGGGGGCCCTCGTCGCCAAGGCGAAACTTTCCCAGGACATCGACCAGGGCAAGGTCGTCCCCGATGGCATCGCCGACCCCGATACTCAGCCGGGCGGGCAATGACCGGCGTGGATCTCAAAGGCGGCGTCCTGCCGCCCTGACCGGCGGCCGCGTCACTGCGCGAGATGGGCCGGGCATCCCTAACCGGCCTGACCGAGACTTCGTCGCGGTATATCACTCTGCCCGGGGGAGGCGTGATCGTGGTGGCCAACGGAGAGTGAGCTAGCACATGCCCGTGCCGAGCTATGCGGAGCCGCGCCCGTGACTGGGAAGAGCAGGCCAGATCGGCTGGCGGGGCCGGCCAGCGGGCCTGGCGTCCCGCGGGAGCGGCCGTGAGGCCGGTCGATCCGCGCCTGCTGCGTTACTCCCGGGCCGCCCGGGGCTACCTGGTTTTCACCGTCGGCCTCGGGCTCGTGGCGGTGGCGCTGGTACTGGCGCAGGCGGGACTGCTGGCCCACGCGCTCGCCGCTGCGGCTCGCGGCACCGGCCCGGCCGCCCTGCGGGGCACTTTGCTGGCGCTGCTGGCCGTCGTGGTGGCGCGCGCGGCGGCAACGTACGGCGGGGAGGTCACGGCGCTGCGGGCGGCCGCAACCGTGAAGTCGCAGCTGCGGCGCGCACTCGCCGCCCGCGCGCTGCGGCTCGGCCCGGCGTGGCTGGCCGGTCAGCGGGCGGGGGAGATCGCTGCGCTGGAGACCCGGGGCCTTGACGGGCTGGATTCCTACTTCGCGCGTTATCTTCCGCAGCTGGTGCTCGCGGTCGTGGTGCCTGCCGCGGTGCTGGCGCGGGTGGCGGCCGCAGACTGGATCTCCGCTGTGGTCATCGGCGTGACGCTGCCGCTCATCCCCGTGTTCGCGGTGCTGGTGGGCTGGCACACCAAGGCCCGCACGCGGCGGCAGTGGCGGCTGCTGGCGACCCTTGCCGGGCATTTCCTTGACGTGGTGGAGGGCCTGCCCACTCTCAAGGTGTTCGGCCGCGCGAAGGCGCAGGCAGAAGTGATCGGGAAGGTCACCGGCGCGTACCGGGGCGCCACCATGTCCGCGCTCCGGGTGGCGTTCCTCTCGGCCCTGGTGCTTGAGCTGGCCGCCGCGCTGGCCACCGCGCTGGTCGCGGTCGAGGTGGGGCTGCGGCTGCTGGCCGGCCGCCTGGGGTATGAGACCGCGCTGCTTGTGCTGCTGCTGACCCCGGAGGCATATCTGCCGCTGCGCGCGGTCGGAGCGCAGTTCCACGCGAGCATGGAGGGCGTAGCTGCGGCTGGGCGCGCCCTGGAGATCCTGGGTACTCCACCTCCGGAAGGGCAGCACGCTGAGCCAGCGGGCCCGTGCCGCCGCAGCGCGCGCGTAGACCTGCGGGGCGAGGAGATCAGGCTGGACGGGGTCACCGCCGGCTATCCCGGCCGGGACCGCCCGGCTCTGGCCGGGGTGGACCTGACGATCCGGCCGGGGGAGCGGGTCGCGCTGACCGGGCCCAGCGGCGCGGGGAAAAGCACGCTTCTCGCGCTCCTGCTCCGGTTCATCCAGCCGGCCGCAGGGACGATCTGGGTGGGCGACGGCGATCTGGCCGCGATCCCGGCACACCACTGGCGCGCCTCGATCGCCTGGGTTCCGCAGCAGCCGCACCTCTTCGCGGGCAGTGCCGCGGACAACATTGCCCTGGGCCAGCCCGGCGCGAGTCCTGACGCCATCCGGCGGGCCGCCCGGCTGGCCGGGGCCGCGGAGTTCATCGAGGCACTGCCAGGCGGCTACGACGGGCGCCTGGGAGAGCGCGGCCTGCGGCTGTCAGCGGGCCAGCGGCAGAGGATCGCGTTGGCCCGCGCGTTCCTGCGCGACGTGCCGCTGCTGCTCATGGACGAGCCCACCGCCCATCTCGATCCGGCCGGCGCGCGCCAGATCGGGGCCGCCATCGATACTGCGCTAGCCGGCCGCACCGTCATCGTGGTGACCCACGGCCAGGGCTGGACCGGCGGCGCCGGCCGCGTCATCCGCCTTGACCACGGACGGCTGCTTCCACCGGCCGGGCCCACGCGGCTGGCCGGCCGGCCTACGGCGGGGGCGATCCCGTGATCATGGCAGCCGGGTGGCGTGGCCCGGCCGTCCAGCCAGACGCGCCGGACAGATCTGTGGGCCCGGCTGGATCTGTGGAGGCGGGTGGGTCTGCGGGCCCGGCCGGATCTGTGGGCGCTGGTGGGTCTGCGGGCCCGGCCGGGTCCGCGGTGCCCGGCGGAACGGCCGGCCGGCCGCTGCTGCGCCTGCTGCGCCTCGCCCGGCCGCTGCGGGGCCAGTTGCTGCTCTCCGTCGCGGCGGGCGCGGCGGCCATAGGGTGCGGCGTGGCGCTGCTCGCCGTGTCCGGGTTCCTGCTCGCCCGCGCCTCCGAGCACCCGAACATCATCGCGATTTCCGTGGCCGTCGTGGCGGTCCGGGCGCTCAGCATCGGCCGGGGAGTATCCCGGTACGTCGAGCGCCTGGCATCGCATGATGTTGCGTTCCGGGTTCTCGCTGACATCCGGGTGGCGATCTACACGCGGCTGGAACGGCTGGCGCCCGCCGGGCTCGCCGCCTTCCGCTCTGGTGATCTGCTGGCCCGGCTGATCAGTGACGTCGACGCCACCCAGGACCTCTTTATCCGCGGCATCGGGCCGCCCCTGGCCGCGGCCCTGGTCGGGGCGGGCGCGGTGACTGCGTGCCTGCTTATTCTCGCCCCGGCCGGCGCGGTGCTGGCCCTGGGACTCCTGGCCGCCGGGGCCGCACTGCCGCCGCTGGCCGTCGCAGTCTCCCGCAGGGCGGCCAGGGTGACCGCCCCCGCGCGCGGGGAACTGGGTGCGACGGTAACTGACCTGCTGTCGGGCGCCGCCGACCTGCTCGCGTTCGGGGCGCAGGGCGCCGCCCTGGACGCCGCCTCCGCCGCGGACGGGCAGCTGGCCGCGCTGGCCAGGCGCTCCGCGACAGCGGCCGGCCTGGGGACCGGGCTGGCCATGGCCGTTTCCGGCCTCACTCTGTGGGGGGTCCTGGTCCTCGGAGTGGCGGGCGTGGCGGATGGCACCCTGACCCGCGTGCCGCTGGCGGTGCTGACCCTCACCGCCCTGGCCGCCTTCGAGGCGGTCACCGCCCTGCCGGCGGCCGCCCTCCAGATCAGCGCCGCCCGCGCCTCGGCGGCCCGCATTGGTGCGGTCCTCGACGCGCCGGATCCCGTGGGCGAGCCAGTGGCGCCCCGGCCGCTGCCAGCCGGGCCGGCGCATGTGCGGCTCCGGGGTGTGCAAGTCCGGTATGAGCCGGACGGGCCGCTCGCCCTCGACGGGCTCGACCTTGACCTGCGGCCTGGGCGGAGGGTAGCGCTCATCGGCCCGAGCGGTGCAGGCAAGTCCACCGTGGCCGCCGTGCTGCTGCGTTTCTGCGACCCGGTCGGCGGCACCGTCACCCTCAACGGCACCGACATCGCCGACTTCGCGGCCGATGACGTGCGCACAGTGATCGGCGGCTGCCCCCAGGATCCGCACATCTTCGATACCACCATCCGCGACAACCTCCGCCTGGCCCGGACCGGCGCAACCAATGACATGCTGGCCGCTGCCGCCGCCCGCGCCCGGCTGCTGCCCTGGATCGAGTCGCTCCCGCAGGGCTGGGACACCCAGGTCGGTGCGCATGGCGCGGCCATCTCCGGCGGCGAACGGCAGCGGCTCGCCCTGGCCAGGGCACTGCTCGCCGACCCGGCCCTGCTGGTTCTCGATGAGCCCACCGCCCACCTCGACCCCGAAGCCCGCTCCGCGCTCACCGCCGATCTGCTCGCCGCCACCACAGGGCGTGCCACCCTGCTTATCACGCACGAGCCACAGGGACTCGATCAGGTTGACGAGATCATCGTCCTTGACCACGGCAGGGTCGTCCAGCGGGGCACCCACCAGCAACTCCTGCGGGCTGACGGTCCCTACCAGCGGATGTGGGAGCCAGCTGCGTTCCAGGACACGCCTTAGTGGCCGACAGACCCGGCAGCGTTTCCTGGTCGATGGTCAAGCACCCGGGGACGCCAGATGATCCGCTGGAGGCGCAGGACCAGTGCGCCCACCGTGATGAGCACCACGACATTCAGCAGCAACTGCACTGCCGAGCCCCAGGCCTCGGTCCAGCTGGCGTACGCGATCGACAGGGCTACGTCGGCGGCGGCCGGAATGGTCGTGACCGAGATGAAGACGCCGATGAGGGTGCTGGCCCGCGACTCGGTCAACGAGACGACGCCGACGATTCCGGCGAGGACGGCGACAACGAGAGAAAACAGGTTCGGCTTGTCGATCAGGCTCGAGACCGGCCGCAGGCCCAGCGAGAATGCCTTAGGAGTGTGACCTGTCCAGCGGATCGCCAGGCTGAAGAGCAAGGTCACGATGATCGCGGCCGAGAACCCGGCGAGAAGGGCAGCGTTCCCCTGGAGTATCGCGCGCCTGTCGCGCTTGTCGATGCCCAGCGCGACGCCCATGATCGCGTTGTATTCTGGCCCGACGACCATGGCGCCAACGATGAGTATCTGCGAATTGGTCAGGATGCCGACAGCACCGATCAACCCGGCTATAGCCAGGAGGATGTAGAAGCTGGGAGCGTAGACGGCATCTGAGCGGATCTTGGCTTCGACGACATCCCATATGGGGGCGATGTCCCGCTGGACAAGCCTTTGCTTGGCTGCCGGGTCCACCCCTTCCCCGATGGCCGCGTCCACGTTCTCGATGACGATGGAGCTGCCGTGGTCCCCTTGGAGGGTACGTAGTTGCCCAAGCACGGAGTTGGCGGAGCGGGGAAGCACGTCGAAGTGCACAGCGTCGCCGTCCGGTCGTCGTGCGGATCCGGTCAGCACCACCACGTTGGACACGCCGGAATCGGCGATGAGCACATCGGCGAGGAGCTCAGTCAGGTCGGGCGGGCTGACCATGCGTACGTGAAGAGTCATGGTCGCTCCAGTCCGGCCGGGGGCTCGACAACCTCGTCTGCGGCCGCGGGCGCGGCCGTATCGCCGGTGGCTACGGCACCGGCATTCCCGCTGGTCCGGGGTCCGGCGGGCGCCGGACCCAATGACACGATGGTGTCGCCGGCCTGCGGCGCTGGCCTGCTCGCCTCCGTGACCGCGGCGAGCTGGCCGTCCGCGCGCAGCAGAAACAGGACGTCATGCCCGGCGGGCAGCTCGCCGTCAGCGCGCCGCGCCTCGATCCGTGCCCCATCCTGATATCGGCGGCTCACCGCTGACCTGGTCATACCGGCCCCGAACAGGATCTCGGCGCCAGTGTAGGGAGCAACCACGCCGTTGCCGCGCAGCGGCGGCGCGAGCCGGTAGACCCGATCTTCGACGTTGCCTTGCAGCAGGGCCGAAGCGAGCGCGTTGAAGTCGTCTTCGTCTGTCAGCAGGAGCACCGCCGTGATTCCCTCGAGCCGCGCGCCGCCGCCGGTGGCGGCGGCGAGCAGCTCACCCGGTGCCAGCTCGAGTCCGGCCTGCCTGATCCGCGCACGCTGCCCATCAAGGCCCGCCCACATCAGCACCTCAAGACCCAAGGACTGCAGCGCTCGCCCGAGGTCGATCACCCACGGGTCGCCGCCCACGAGGAGCGGCCGCGTCCGCGCCGGGCGCGTGACGCCCAGCCGCCTGGCCACTGGCGCGGCGGTGACGCCGTACAACGTCACCGTCGCGACGATCACGACGAACGTGGCCGGCAGGATCGCTGACGCCCCGCCGATCCCCTTGGCGGCCAGGCCCGCCCCGAACGTGGAGGCGGTGGCGGCGGCGACGATGCCACGCGGGGCCATCCACCCGATGAAGGCGCGCTCGCCCCGGGCCAGGTCCGTTCTGAGCGTGGACGCGAACGCCGCGATTGGCCGGGCGGCAACAATGAGCACAGCGGCCAGGCCGAGAGCAGGCAGCAGCACGTGCCGGAGCGAGTGCGGGGTCACCGTGGCCGAGATCGAGATGAACAAGATACAGAGAATCAGCTGCACCAGTATCTCGAAGAACGGCCGTCGGGCGGCAACATCGAAACCCCGCTGATTCGCGACCGCCAGCCCCATGAAAATCGCGGCGATGAGCCCGGTGTCCGCGCGGACAACGTCGCACGCGGCCGCCACGGCTATCACGGAGGCAAGCTGCGCCGTGGTGCCGAGCACCTCGCCGAGCCGCAGCTTGCGGAGCAGTAGCCAGAGCCCTGCCGTGCCGGCGACGCCTCCGGCCACGCCGACCGCGATGCTGACCGCGAATTGCGCCAGTTGGCTGCCAAGGCCCTTGTGGGTGCTCGCGATGACGGCATGAAACACCAGCGCACCCAGAATGCCGCCGACCGGGTCGATGAGCGACCCCTCCCAGACGAGGACGCGCTGCAGCCGCTCCGTCGGCCGGACAAAACTGAGCAACGGGCCGACGACTGTTGGCCCCGAGACAACGAGGATCACCCCGAGCATCACGGCTGCCCCTCGTGACATGTCGAGCAGTGGCCCCGCCAGGAACGCTCCGAACGCCCAGGTGATCAGCACACCACCGGCGATCAGCCTGACCACGACCCGGCGGGTGTGCCCCTTGAGCTTCCGCAGATCGAGGCCCAGCCCGGCGTCATAGAGGATCACCGCCACTGACAAGGACACCAGGGGCTCAAAGGCGGGCCCGAGCAATCGCTCAGGATTGACGTCCATGGTCAGCGCGCCCGCCGCGAAGCCCACCGGCAGCAGGACGATGAGCGCGGGAATGCGCAACTGGCTGGCCAGCACCTGCGAGCCGACCGCAAGCACGAGAATCAGGCCGACGCCAATGAGGATCTGGTTTGTCGTCACGCTAGTCTTTCATAACGCCGAGTCGGCCATTCGTTTACCAACCGTTCACGTGCAATAACCGGTACTGGATCTCAGGCCGAGGCGATACTCGATCCAGCCGGCGTGCACGCTCCTTTAATGTGACGGAGGGTGCGGCGGGAATCATCACCCGTCCAAGGTGATGAACTGGCCCGGCCCGGGCCTATAGAAAGGCAGAGGCGCCGAACCGTGAATGTTCACGCCGCGATCGGCGGCGGATCACCGTCGGCACAGGCGGCGGATCACCGTCGGCACAGGCGCCGGCTCACACGGTCATACAGGCGGCCGATCACACAGTCGGCACAATAGAAAGAAGTTGTCGTGCGTCGAGGCGGAGGGGACGGCAGTGGGTGCTGAGCGCGAGCGGGTAGCCGGGTTCGGGCGGCTGGAGGACGGGCTGCGCCAGGCCGGCGAGTGGTACCGCTGGGGGCCGTACGTCAGCGAGCGCCAGTGGGGGACGGTCCGGGAGGACTACAGCCCGGACGGCGAGGCGTGGGGTTACCTGCCGCACGACCACGCCAGGTCGCGCGCCTACCGCTGGGGTGAGGATGGCCTGGCCGGCTTCTGCGATGTAGAGCAGCGGCTGTGCCTGGGGCTGGCGCTGTGGAACGGCCGCGACCCAATCCTGAAGGAGCGTGCCTTCGGGCTGACCGGTGCCCAGGGCAATCATGGCGAGGATGTCAAGGAGTACTGGTGGTATCTCGACGCGCTGCCCAGCCACGCGTGGAACCGGTGGCGGTATCACTATCCGCAGGCCGCCTTCCCGTATGAAGATCTTATTGAGCAGAACGGCTCCCGCGGCAAACTTGATCCCGAATACGAACTGCTCGACACCGGGATCTTTGACGCCGACCGCTACTGGATCATCGAGGTGCACTACGCCAAGGACGATCCGGCCGACCTGCTGATGGCGATCACCGTGACCAATGCGGGGCCGGAGGCCGAGACGCTGCATGTGCTGCCGACCGCCTGGTTCCGCAACACCTGGTCCTGGGACGTCGGCACGGCCAAGCCGGTCATCGAGGCGGCCGGCCCGGCGTCGATGACGATCGAGCACCCGTTCCTCGGGACCCTGGAATTGCTGGCCGGCGGCGGCCCGACCGGCGCTGCGCCCACGGCGCTGTTCTGCGAGAACGAGACCAACGTGGGCCGGCTCTACGGCGCGGCGCCGACCACGCCATACCCCAAGGACGGCATCAACGATCACGTGATCAGCGGCGCGCCCACCGTCAACCCGGCTGACCGGGGCACGAAAGCCGCGTTCTGGTACCAGGTGATGGTCGCGCCCGGCGAGACGGCCGAACTGCGGCTCCGGCTGCGCCCGGTGCCGGGCGAGACGGCGGAGGCGGCCGACCCGCTCGGCAGCGACTTCGACCAGGTCATCGCGCTGCGGCGGGCTGAGGCCGATGAGTTCTACGGCGAGCTGACTCCCGCGGCGGCGACGGCGGACGAGGCGATGGTCATGCGGCAGGCCTTCGCGGGGATGCTGTGGAGCAAGCAGCTGTACGCCTACGACGTGGGTCGCTGGCTCGACGGCGACCCGACCCAGCCGACCCCGCCGCCGGGGCGGCTGACCGGGCGCAACTCCAGATGGCGCAACTTCAACGCGTTCGACATCATGTCGATGCCGGACAAGTGGGAGTACCCCTGGTTCGCCGCCTGGGACCTCGCCTTCCATTGCGTCGCGCTCGCTC
>WNFF01003187.1_pt1 | contig 25155 bp, 10 predicted proteins | sample 5400441 | NCBI WGS metagenome assembly WNFF01 (sample SAMN13153345, study PRJNA577476) | soil metagenome | isolation source: 120 cm saprolite under Douglas fir tree site 2 hole 3 replicate 1 | place: USA:California | collected 2015-04-18
CTTATTTCCTATCACAGATTATCAACGGTGAAGAGAAGATCTAGTTGGTACAGCAGTGTGACATCCCGGCTACTTCGCACATCCATTCGTATGTTCAGCGTTCGAAAGGAGTTGTCACAGCGTTTTGCTTTTGAAAGGAGAAGAGTGTATAATGCTGATGAGTGCGAAACCTCGTGAGCATCTGCCTTCGTGGCAAAGTGAAAACTTTTGCCAGGATATGCGAAAAATGCATGTGAAAACTTTTGTCACGCGTGCGTAAAAACGAGGAAGCACTGCTCAATCAGCCTGTGAAGGCTGGTTGTGCCAGGCAAGCGGTGATCGTACAACCACCTGCCTTCCAAGCAGGCTGTCGCGGGTCCGCAAAAAAGCATCGGCATCGTACGACAATTACGACGTTTCTCAATGAACAACAACGTGACTCGACGAACAAACTGGGAAAAATTGAGCACGTGAGCGCCCCCAAGCGAACATCCAGGAACAAACGAGGCCGTATCTCTCCATCGGCATTTCGAAGTTTTACACCGGCACCTCTGAGGTGCTACAGAGGCCTCAGAAGCGGGGCACCTTCCTACATTACCGTTTCCTCGATGAGAGAGAGGACGCCACTGTGATACGCCGCCAGCAAGGCATCGCGTTCGTTGTGAACTCCCAACCGCTCGTAGATATGCTGTCGATGCTTACCCACTGTTGCAGGAGCAATACACAACGCTTCGGCAATCTTATCCTGGTTACAACCTCGATACATCAGCTGCAACACTTCTCGCTCGCGCTTTGTCAGGGGACGATCCACCTGATACTCAAGCTGCTGACATTGCCCTTGCAGAAAGATTGACTGCTCAAGCGTGTATAACAGCCAGCCACACGTCTGGGCTAAGAGTTGAGCAATAGGTAGAGGAATGGATGACAATTCAGTATGAATGGGATCAAACGTTATATACAGTGCTCCATAGAATAGATTACCAAATCGCACAGGCAATGTGATCAAGGTCTGCAGAGGAATCTGCACTCGTTTGAGTGCCCTTTCACGTCCAAAACGCAGATGAGCGCGTTCCTGTGTAATCTGGCTCACTTCATGACATAGATGCGCCACTTCGCCGTGCATCTTTTGACATAGCACCTGACCAAGGTCTAGCAAATGTGTAATCATTTGCATATCTTCCAATATGCTCTTGTCTGCTGCTTTACTTGCCTCAGCCGCTTGAGACTTCGCTGGAACAACTGAAGTGAATGTTGATCTTTGTAATGTTGTCATAAGTACGCCTCCATCAATGAACTTGCTACACGTTCTGGAAAGAAGGCACCCACAGTCCCCTTTATCAAATGTAAAGCCTTCTTCGAACAGGCTTCACTATTTTATTTAGCATCAGGCCCAAGTTTTTTAAGCAAGAGTTGGCTGAGCTCCTGGAGGTTGCTAAATACTATACTGCGGAAAACCTCTTGCTCTTCTGGTGTCAGTACAAAACCTCGTTCCTGCACCGCTGCAAGCGGATTCGTTTGTAACCCTTGATAAAAATCCTGGTCGACGGATGCTAAACCAAGTATTTCGTTGACGGCTTTCCAAGACATCGCTTAACGTCCTTTGCACTCAATTTTCAAAACATCATCCTCAACATGCTGACTGGATAGCGGCATTTCATTTATGGCCAGGGGTCAGCACCATTGTGAGAGATGAGTTTCAGGCCCACTGTCAATACCAATGCCACTACCATGAGTTTGCTACTGTGTACTACGAAGAACCTGATAGACCACCTGTGCCATACACCACGAAGCATAGACGATACCTCGGCAGCATGATTACGTTGTGATTGCATTGCTTTTCTCCCAAGTTGAATGAACACCCTGTTGGTGTACTACTGAATCCTCGACAGCGAGCGGCTTGGGCTTGTTTGTCTTTTCGGTTGCCTCATCCTTACTGTCTTAGTGGGAGAATACAAGCTGACTGTTTGCACATTGTTCGCACGTTGTTCGCGGTCGAAATACCTCTGTACGGTATTACGACGAACGAGCAAAGAAAACATGAGCCATCCCAAATTTTTGAGAGGGAAAAGCTGCAATGCGGGTGTTTTCTCAAAACACCCGCATTGCAGCTTTTCCCTCTCAGGATGAGCATTGGCTCTGAAGTATACTTCGTTTTTTAGGAGGACCCAACCAGGCGCCGGTACAGGTTCTGGACTGCTTGCCCTGGCGGAGCAGCCAACTCGTCTTGCAACGCTTTTGTACAGCGTTGATATTGGCGCAGTGCTAACCCCCGTTTGCCCTGACGCAGATAACAGCGCATTAACCCATAATGTGCATCTTCCAGACAGTTGTCTACTGCCAATATCTGTTGCCAGTGAATCACACTCTCATCAAACTGTTCACTGCGCCAGGCAATCTGTGCAAGTTCGTGGCGTGCGTCCAAATAGGCACGTCGCAGTTCATCGCGCCGGAGGGTACACCAATCGCTATAAAAAGACTGCACGTAGTCGCCTCTATAAAGGTTCACCATTTCCATAAGTGCTGTTCTTGCAACTGCATCATCTCTGGCGTTGAGTGCCTGCCTGGCCCGGCTGTGATGCTCCTGGAAAACAGCTACGTCATACCACACATCGCTCCCATAGAGAGAAGCCAGGTTGAGGGTATAGGTCCCAGCCTTTGAGAGGATACAAGATTCCCCCAGCACCTTGCGAAGGTAGTAAAGCGTAGAGCGCAACGTTTGATCGATGTTATCATCTACTTCTGGCCAGAGTGCAGTAATAACCAGTTCTTTGCGCATCGGACGACCATAGTCGAGTAAGAGGAAGAAGAGTTCCATCGAATGTGCCATACGCCAATGGGTGATTGGCACCTCTTCGATGAGTATGGTCGGTTCGCCCAAAGCCCGTATTGCGATCCGAGGCTGGCTTGCCATAGTGAGAGTAGAGGCTGGCATCAGTGGAAGGAATGCGCTAGTCCATTGAGAATCAGTTTCCAAACGCAGCAGGACTCTTAAGCCCGCCAATTCTGGCAGGGTCTTGACGACTTGCTGGAGTACAGAAAGGCGACGGAGCTCAATGAGCACAAGCTGTTCGTAGTCATCACGCATCATTTGTGTGGTCATCTCTTCCAGGCGGTGTACCCCCTCGGTCGTCTGTCCTTGTGCCAGTTGGCATGCGGCAATACGCACGGTGGTTTGTATCTGCTCACGTTTAAGACTCATGGTCTTCAGAGAAGCCTCAACCGCAGTGAGACGAGCATATGCCTCATCGTAGCGGCCCTGATAGAGTACAATCGTCCCATGGACCAGTTCACGTATGACTCTTTCATAACCAGTCGTTTCTCCATTGGCGGTTTGTAAGTCTATTTCGGATACAAGCAGCACGGCGGTTGATGCATCTCCCATGAAGAGATAGCTCATGGCCAAAACACCGAGAGCACAGTTCACCAGGTATTTGTCTCCCACCTGGCGTGCGAGAGCTAGCCCTTCCTCAGTCACTGTCAGAGATCGATCATAGAGTCCCTGATCCTGGTAGAGTTCTCCTATGTCGACCAGAGCATAGGCCTCTCCTCGTCGGAAGTGGATAGCACCACGGGCAATTGTCAACGCCTGGGAAAAGGCGGCTTCTGCCTCTGCAAATGCTCCCTGACGCTGCTTGACCAACCCCAGCCGGATGAGATTGTTGACCTTACCCCATGCATCGTTCAAGTGATCCGAGCAGAAAATAGCACGGGCAAGGTGATGTTCAGCAAGCGCAAAGTTCCCTATCAGGCTGTACGTACTCGCTAACGTGCTATGCAGCTCCGCCGTCTGCCGTCCCTGTGTGTCCCGTCCCAATAATTGCAGAGCTTTCTGTAAGTGCGCGATTCCAGCCATGAAATCGCCCAGCAGATTAACACATACTCCCAGGCGTGTGTGCGCTTCCGCACGGAGTGCAACCTCATCTGCTGCCACCTGTGCCAGAACCTGTTGGCACAATACCAGTACCTGCTGGTACTGTCCCGCCTGGAATAAGGCCTTGCTGTGAGCGAGGGAAATTGCTGCCTGCATCGTTGGGATGTCATCTACATCGATAACCGGTGATTGGGAGAGAAGTATCGTAGATGCAGCCTCAAGCAAGGGGAGTGCCTGGACATATTCACCGGTGAAGAGATGGAGATTGGCACGGACCAGCAGTAGCTTTGGATGGAGGACTTTGGTCGCAGCCAGGAGTGCGTCAATCCAGTGAGTGAGCGTCGTCGCATGTCCCTCGGCTAGCATCTGCTCGTGGGTTTCTATGATCAGGCTCGTTGCTATATCGTCTGCGCTGGCTTCAAGCGCATGGAAGATGGCCTGGTCGTAGTTATGGGAGGCGCGCAAGAGTTCCGCTGCGCGTCGATGGAGCCCGGCAAAGCGCTCTGGAGCCTGGTGACGGAGTTCATCATAGAGCAGTTCTCGCAAGACGGGATGGCAGGTGTAGGTGATATCTGCGTCGTCGTCACTTCGCATAACAAACAGCCCCTGCTGCTCCAGGTAGTGTAAGCGGTCAGAAGCATCGGGAATATCGAGCAAAGCATTGCAAAGGAAAGGGGTCATCTGCTGAAGCACGACAGCTTCTTTGAGAAAGGCATACATCTGTTGATCGCTCTTAAATACCTCGTTAACCAGGGAGAGAAACAAATGCCGCCGGTCCATCCGTATCGCCGGTGATCCCCAGACGCCATTGGGAAGTGTATTGGTCCGTAAGAATGTTACGTCGCCCAATCGCGTCCCCAACAAAATCCCCGCAATCCAACCGCCGAATGACTCAGCCAGTTGCTCTGCTTCTACCTCGCTAAGTGGTGCTACGCCCTGCAGGGATGCCAGGTCACGAACCTCCTGGGCGGTAAATCGCAACACATCACTGCCCATGCTGAACATCTCGCGGTTGGCAAACAATGGAACAAACTCGAGACTAGGGACGGCACGGCTCTCAATCACAAGCACACACTGCGGCGGTAACTTTCGCAGCAAACGATTGACCAGGTGATTGATCACTTCGCTCTCATTGATCTCATGATAATTGCAGAGTAAGAGTACAAAACGCTCGGTGATCTCTGTGGCAATAGCGACACAGAGCGCATCAATCACAGCTTCGAAGTGGTACAATCCCGCCGGATTATTGGCATCTGCCGATATCGCGCCTACCAGCAATGGGGCGAGTGCTGCACCAAATTGTGGAAAACGCTGCTTAATACTTTCGAGAAGGTATTCAAGGAATATGCTTTTGTCTGTATCTGCGCGATCAAGAACATACCAGCAACAAGGGATACTTGTACGCCGGACAAAATCGGCAAGCAATGTCGTTTTTCCGTAACCGGCGGGAGCACAGAGCAATACAAGTTTGTAATGCGGCAATCCCTCCTGTGTGACAAACGATGCGCCACCGATAACCTCGTTGAGTCTGGCCTCGAGCGATTCACGATGGAGAATGGTCGGAGGTAATACTGGACCAACGATTTTCCTGAGAGAATATGAATCTCGCATGGTCCTCTCCTTTCCAGGTGGTCAATCAGTGTCTCGATGGATGATTACCCATCTGTTTCAGGCATCATGATGAGTTTATGATTACATCGCCATTATACAACTCAACGCTTTACTCTATCTTTGACTATTTCAAAAGGGTTTTGCAGTCAGGCGTCTCATGTGGTATAAGAAAAATCATCCTGGAGGAACCCTAGTACCCATTATATCCCTGGATGCTCGATTTCGCCACTTTGTTGAGAAGATCTAACTGGACAGAGCAAAGAGTCATCCGAAGGTGAGGGAGAGATCAAGCAAAACGGAGTATCAGGCGTCGCCTGATACTCCGTTTTGCTTGATCTCTCCCTCACCTTCGGATGACTCTTATTTCTGAGCACCTGCAAAAGGTACCAGCGCTCTGGTGCATGAGCACATGAAACAGATCAGCCTCGAAGAGTTGCATTTCTGCGAGCAACACATCGTCACTTAGTAGTTGATGCTCTAGCTGGCATGGTACTGGAGCCTCAGAGATACTCAACTCCTGTTCTTGTAATTCGAACTCGTTCCGGTTTTGGCTTTTACTCATCTTACCTCTATCCTGGTTGTAAAAACGCACTACACCCTCTCGCTCCTGGACCTGTCATGTTGCTGCAGCGGGAACCTACCTGATGTGATCGCTTAATCTACCAGTCGCGACGAGCCACTGCATAAATTCGAGACGACGCTGGACCTCACGTGCTTGCTGGCTCACTTGCTTACGATACTGCTCACGGAAATGATGGAGCGATTTCATTTCGCTTTCGGAAAACATACTGGTGATCGGTTGCACAGACTCTTCTTGTTGTTCCATATCATCATCCTTCCTGGTGGATGGTTCACAACGAGTAGACTATTCACTCGGTTACATAAAGAGTAAGTGGGGAAAGTAGAAATGTCATGCCGTAGCGACCGTATTTTTTCTACCGATGGCAGTGAATAAGTAGAGTGGTAGGCAGGCATGTCCCGTCAGGTGCGTAGAAAAAATACGTTTAGCAGGGCACGACAAGCACAAAGATCTCCTGTATCATTCGTTACAACACAGCAACGCGCTGTATCGGAAAAAGCGGCATGTGGGGAACGAGCTAGCAGCGATCGGCAGGAATCGCCTGTTGATAGATACGTATTTTCAGCAATCCACACAGCATGTTTCATTACAGAGGAGTCCTATCCATGAGTAACGATCTTTCGACCCTGGCTTTGGACACTGCTACCCTGGTTGATCTGCTCCGCAAGCGAGCGAAGTATCAGCCAGGCAGGCACGCCTACAGTTTTTTACGGCACGGAGAAATCGAAGATGCTCGTCTAACCTACGGAGAAGTAGATCGACAAGCGCGGGCAATTGCTGCTCTGCTTCAGAGCAAAGGGGCCTTCGGAAAACCTGTTCCCCTCCTGCATCCGCCTGGCCTGGAATATGTGGCTGCTTTCTTCGGCTGTCTCTATGCCGGGGCCATCGCCGTACCTGCCTATCCACCGCATTCCGCCCGTATGATGCCCCGTATTCAAGCCATTATCGACGACACGCACGCACAAATTGTCTTGACCAGCATGGAGGCACTGCCCGAGCTGCAACGTGGGTTCGCCCTTTTGACAACTTCGGGTACCATAGAAATTCTGGCGACTGATCGTATTGCTCTCCAACTGGCTGATGAATGGATCGAGCCACCAGTCACCGGCGATTCGCTGGCGTTTCTCCAGTACACTTCGGGCTCTACATCGACGCCGAAGGGTGTGATGGTCACACATGGCAACCTGATACACAATTTGAAACTGTTGCACCGGCATTGCGGACAGACGCCAGATAGCCATATGGTGAGCTGGCTCCCTCCCTACCATGATATGGGACTGATCGGTGGCATCCTGCACCCGCTCTATGATGGGTACCCCTGCACGATGATGTCTCCGGTCTCCTTTTTGCAGCGTCCTTTCCGCTGGTTGCAGGCTATCTCGCGTTACAAAGCTACCTTCGCCGTTGGTCCAAATTTTGCTTATGAACTGTGTTGTCGTAAAACGACGCCAGAGCAGCGGGCGACTCTTGATCTGAGCAGCTGGTATGCCGCCGCCAATGGTGCCGAGCCTATCCGCGCTGGAACGCTTAAACGCTTTGCCGAGACTTTTGCTGCATGTGGCTTCCGTGAAGAAGCTGCGCTACCCGCCTATGGTCTTGCTGAAGGAACTTTGCTCGTTGCGAGTGCGCATGTAAGCAAGCCACCACACATCCAGGCCCTCCAAAAAGAAATGCTTGGACAGGGCCGTGCGGTGCCAGCCCCTTTGAATGGTGCTGACGATGTGAATGCTCGTTACCTGGTGGGGTATGATCATCTCCCGCCGGAGCAGAAGATCATTATTGTTGATCCTATTAGCTTGACGCGATGTCCAGATGACCAGATAGGTGAAATCTGGATGGCCGGCGGGAGTGTAGCAAAGGGATACTGGAACAAACCAGAAGAGACAGAGCGCGTCTTCCACGCTTATCTGGCTGATACCCATGAAGGTCCATTTCTACGTACAGGCGACCTCGGCTCTCACAATGACGGTGAGATCTTCATTGTTGGACGCCTCAAGGACCTGATCATCATTCGCGGGCGCAACCATTATCCACAGGATATCGAGCTGACGATGGAGAGAAGCCATCCGGCTATCCGACCTGGATGCTGTGCAGCGTTTTCCACCGAATGTGATGGTGTGGAACAGCTCGTGGTAGCAGCCGAAGTAGATGCTCATTACCTGCCTGATCGCGGTCATGCCACTCAGACGATAGCAGAAGACAGAACCCCATCCAGTGTGTATGTGAACCCAGAGGAGCTGATCAGAGCCATTCGACAGAGTGTGTCAAATGAGCACGATCTCTTTGTCTCCCAGGTGGTGTTGCTCAAGGCGGGCGCGATTCAGAAAACGTCGAGCGGGAAAATTCAGCGGCAGGCCTGCCGGGTCGGTTTCCTACAGGGAACTCTCAATGCGTGGAATGAGTAGACCATGGAACAGCAGAATTGGAACAACTTGCAGAACCCTTCCTCTATCCCCCAACAGGGGAGCCAGGCGGGGGAAGCACCGAGCGTTGAAGTACTTCAAGCGTGGTTCGTAACGAAACTTGCTGAACTGCTCGACACACGACCGGAGTCGATTGATCTCGAAGAATCCTTCGTCTCCTATGGTCTGGAATCGATCGATGCCGTAGGTCTTTCCCCCGTTATCTGGGTAAGGGTGCGCCCGCTTCTCAACCTGGCTTTGAGGAACGGAGACCCACGGAAGTGAGCAACGAACCGATTGCTATTATCGGGATGGCCTGCCGCTTCCCTGGTGGTGCGAATACCCCGGAGGACTTCTGGGGCCTGTTGAAGCAGGGAGAGGTGGTTATCTCGGAGGTTCCTATACAGCGCTGGGACATCGACGCCTACTTTGATGCAGATCCAACCGCTTCTGGCAAGATGTACACGCGCTATGGCAGCTTTGTGATAGATATGGACCAGTTCGACGCGAGCTTCTTTGGCATCTCCCCGCGCGAAGCGAAGAGAATGGACCCTCAGCAACGCTTGCTGCTTGAGGTTGCGTGGGAGGCACTGGAACAGTCTGGCCATGCCGCAGAAACCCTGGCAGGGAGTCAGGCCGGCGTATTTATCGGGATGATGAACACGCAGGAGTATACCCAGCTCCAGGTGAAACATGACACGTCCTACGCAGATGATCCCTACTTTGGCATTGGTGCCTCCGCCAGTATCACCGCCGGTCGGTTGTCTTATTTGCTCGATCTCCATGGGCCAACCATGACCATTGATACCGCCTGTTCATCCTCCCTCGTGGCTACTCACCTGGCCTGTCAAAGTCTGCATATGCACGAATGTAATGTAGCACTGGTCGGCGGCACCAACGCTATTCTGCTTCCAGAGAGTATGGTCAATGCCTGCAAGATGGGGATGCTTGCCCCGGATGGGGTCTGTAAGACCTTCGATGCCGCCGCGGATGGCTTTGTACTTGGTGAAGGCTGCGGCGTGGTGGTACTCAAGCGGCTCTCCGAAGCTCTGGCCGACCAGGACACCATCTTTGCGATTATTCGTGGCTCGGCGGTCAACCAGGATGGGCGTAGCAACGGTATCACAGCCCCCAATAAACAGGCGCAGGCGGCAGTCATTCGCCAGGCACTCGCTAACGCGGGAGTCGCGCCTGAGCGGGTCAGTTATGTGGAGGCACACGGCTCAGGCACCTCACTAGGCGATCCTATTGAGATAGAGGCACTGATGCAAGTGCTGGGCGAAGACCGTTCAGAGGAACAACCCTTGCTGGTAGGCGCGGTGAAAACGAATATCGGGCACCTGGCAGGTGCGGCCGGTATCGCGGGCCTGATAAAAACGGTACTCGCCCTGCGACACCAGCAGATTCCTCCACACGTGAATGTGAAGGAGCGTAACCCGCACATTGCATGGAAGAAGTTGCCTGTTGAATTACCGGCTCGCCTGACACCATGGCCTGCAGAGAAGCAGCCGCATATTGCCGGTGTCAGTTCCTTTGGCTGGTCCGGCACAAATGCTCATGTTATCCTGGAAGAAGCCATTCCGGTAGAGCAAAGCGGCCAGTCCCGTGCCGATCAGATTGTACTGCTCTCTGCTAAAACCGAGACGGCACTCGATCAGGCCACAAAGAACCTGGTACAGTATCTGAAGCAGCATCGTACAGAGTCTCTTGCAGATATTGCATATACCAGCCAGGTCGGACGCAATGCATTTGCACAACGCAAGGTACTCGTCTGTCGCGAGCGAGAAGAGGCAATTCGCGCACTGGAGACAGGTGATCACGGCCACGTTTTGACTGGCGTGCATGGCGGAGTACATGGCGGAGTACATGATGGTGTGCCCCGTCCGGTTGCGTTCCTCTTCCCTGGCCTGGGAGAGCAATATATCGGGATGGCTCACGACTTGTATCAGCAAGAGGTCACCTTCCGTGAAATAGTAGATGCCTGTTGTACGCTGCTCAAAGATCAGCATGAACTTGATCTCCGTGAACTGCTTTTGCCTCCCCTCCGAGCAGCAGGAGAGAATAAATCATTTTCCAACGGACATGGACAGCAACAGAAACTCGACCTCCCGGCACTCTTAGGTCGGAATGGGCAAAACGGGCAAAACGGGAATAGCTCATTTATGGCTGCCGCACAACTCAAGCAAACAGCACTTGCGCAGCCCGCCGTTTTTGTGATCGAGTATGCCCTGGCGCAACAATTGATGCAGTGGGGCATTCGTCCACAGGCTATGTTTGGCTATAGCCTGGGTGAATATGTGGCCGCTTGCATCGCTGGCGTGCTCTCACTCAAAGATGCCCTGACCCTGGTTGCCGGGCGCGCCAAATTGATTGCAGAGCAGCCTCCAGGCTCAATGCTCACGGTCATGCTCTCGGAAGAGGCGGCCCTTCCCTATTTGAACAGCCAGATCTGTCTGGCCGCCATCAACGGCCCTGACACCTGCGTTCTCGCCGGACCAACCAGCGCAATTGAGCAGCTAGAGGGGCAACTGCTCCTGCAAGGGATTGCCCATAGGCATGTAGAAACTACCCACGCCTTCCATTCAACGATGTTGGAGCCATTGTGTACAGCCGTCACCGACCTTGTGGGCAGCGTGACACTGAAGCCACCTGCTATTCCTTATATATCGAATGTCACGGGCACATGGATCACCGCAGAACAGGCTACTGACCCCACCTACTGGGCGCGACATATGTGCCAGACCGTGCGTTTTGCTGAGGGGATCGAGTGTTTGTTACAGGAAAAGGGCATGCTCCTTCTCGAAGTGGGACCGGGGCAATCACTCGGCTCGTTTGTGAAGCAGCATTCTACCTGTAAGCGCGAACGCATGCAGACGATCCTGTCCACGTTGCCTTCAGCACATGAGAGGCACGCTGACACGACATTTTTGCTCACTACCCTCGGCAAGCTCTGGATCCAGGGTGTTGCGGTAGACTGGAACGCATTTAATGCCGACGAACCCCGCCAGCGTCTTCCCCTGCCCACCTATCCCTTTGAGCGCCAACGCTATTGGATCGAGCCGAAAACACAGGAGAATGGGACGCGGGCGACCACAAGGGTCCCCACCCCCGCCCCTACGGGAAGAGGGAAGCGGTCAGATCATGTCGATTGGTTCTATCAGCCGACCTGGGAAGTGTCCCCGCTTACAGTTCCTGGGCGCGAGAGTATTGAAAGGGTGCCCGCAAGGGGCACCACTCCCCCACCTGCAGCAAGCGAAGCTTCGGGCCAGGACGCCTCACCCTGGCTGATCTTTGAAGATACGACTGGCCTTGCAGAACAGATAGTGCAGAGGCTGATGCAGCAGGGTCAGCAGGTTGTGCGCGTACTGCTTGGCGAAGCATTTACCCGACTTGACGAATATACGTTCCGCATCAGGCCACAGCAGCAGGCTGATTATGAGGCGCTTTGCAAAGTGCTACATGCGCAGGGGCAGATGCCACGCACGGTGCTACACTGTTGGAGCGTCAGCTCACAAGATGAAACGCTGGCGGATCCCAATATCTTCCGCGCACAACAAGAACAGGGTTTCTATAGCCTGATCTCTCTGACCCAGGCAGTCGCCGCTCAGCACTACGATGAGCCAATGCAGATAGTGGCCGTCTCCACGCATATGCAAAATGTCACCGGACAGGAGCCGCTGCAACCAGAGAAAGCAACTATCCTGGGAGCCTGTAAGGTCATTTCACAGGAACATACTACGATTCTGTGCCGCAGTATCGACCTGGCTATGCCCGCTGGAGGGATATGGACTGAGACAGCTTGCGCCGATTGGATTATCGCAGAATGTACAACCTCAACGCCTGATCTGGTAGTAGCCTACCGTGACGAGAAGCGCTGGGTGCAGACCTATCAGCACACGCGCCTGGAAATGGCGACCGATGCCGCAATGCCGTACCGGCAGGGGGGAGTCTACCTGATCACAGGTGGCCTGGGTGGCATCGGCCTGGTACTGGCGGAACACCTGGCAAAGACGGTCCAGGCCAAACTGGTCTTGCTTGGGCGTTCGGCATTGCCAGCCAAAGAAAGCTGGGCACAATGGCTGGAGAGCCACGACGAGAGCACGGACGGGAACACGGATGCTAACGAGCGCACCAGTCGCAAGATACGACAGCTACAAGCACTTGAGGCCCTGGGTGCCGAGGTGCTGGTCTGTCAGGCAGATGTTGCCGATGAGGCGCAGATGCGGCGTGCGATCGAGCAGGCCATCACGAGCTTTGGCGCGCTGCATGGAGTGTTTCATGCAGCGGGCATCATCAACAGGGATGCCTTCAAAACGGTGCAACGTACCGGGCGCGAAGAGTGCGAACTGCACTTTCAACCGAAAGTGTATGGTGCCTACGTGCTAGAGCGAGTGCTGCAAGGGCATACCCTGGACTTCTGCCTCCTATTCTCTTCCATCTCAGCAGTATTAGGTGGTTTGGGCTTCGCAGGCTATGCAGCGGCAAACATCTTTCTAGATGCCTTCGCGCACAAGCATAACCGTAATGCCTCCATGCCGTGGATGAGCGTGAACTGGGATACATGGCGTATCGGTTCTGAGCACGAACAAGCTATGGGCGGGACAATGCTGGAAAACTCCATGAACGCGCAGGAAGGATTAGAGGCACTCACGCGCATCCTGTTCCAGCGTGATCGGACGCATGTCATCAACTCAACAGGCGATCTTCACGCACGCATGCGCCAATGGATACGGCAGCCAGCGATAGTATTGAGCCAGCATGGCACTGGTGAAGGTACATTCTCATCGGCAGCCGATACGCTGGCAGCTCGTCCAACTGGCAGCAGGGATTATGAACACATCATTAGCGATATCTGGCAACAGGCGCTTGGACTGGAGCAGGTGGGACTATCTGACAATTTCTTTGACCTGGGTGGTAACTCGCTGATTGCGCTTGAGGTCATCGCCAAACTCAAAAAAGCCTTCCACTTGCAGATTCCCGCCGTTGCACTCTTTGAAGCACCAACAATTAGCACTCTGGCCACCTATTTGCGGCCTACACTGGAGCCGCGACCGCACGCACAGCAGCAGGTGATAAGCCAGCGTCGTGCGAAGGCGCGGCAAGCCATCGGGCATGAGAGCGTCGCCATTATCGGCATGGCTGGTCGCTTTCCTGGCGCCGCCAACATCGAGCAGTTCTGGCAAAACCTCGACAATGGTGTGGAGTCCATCGCCTTCTTTACCTCCGAAGAGCTGGAGGAGGCGGGCGTTGATCCGGTACTCATACGCCGCCCCAACTTCGTCAGGGCACGTCCCATTCTGGAGCAGATAGATCAGTTTGATGCCGCATTCTTCGGTTATAGTCCGCGTGAAGCCGAGCTGATGGATCCACAACATCGCCTCTTCCTTGAGTGCGCGTGGGAGGCTATGGAGCATGCTGGTTATGACGCGCTCAACTACAACGGCCTGGTTGGTGTCTATGCCGGTGCTAACCTGAGTACGTATATGCTTAATTTCCTCACTGACCCCGAAGCAGTTGGGCCAGTGAACGATTATCAGATGGTGATCGGCAACGATAAAGACTCGCTGACAACCACCGTCTCGTATAAGCTCAATCTGAGGGGGCCGAGCTTCGCCGTACAGACCTTCTGCTCAACCTCGCTTGTAGCAGCTCACCTGGCCTGTCAAAGTCTGCTCAACGGCGAATGCGACATGGCGCTCGCAGGTGGCGTCTCGATACGTGTGCCTTCAAAGGGAGGACACCTGTATGAAGAGGGCGGTATGGAGTCACCAGATGGGCATTGCCGCACCTTTGACGCTCAAGCGAAAGGCAGCATTTTTGGCGATGGCGTCGGCATCGTGGTATTGAAACGACTCGCCGAGGCACTGGAGGATGGCGACTCCATCCATGCCGTCATCAAGGGGTCAGCGATCAATAATGATGGCTCACTCAAGGTCAGTTACACCGCTCCCAGTGTTGTTGGACAGTCTGAGGTTGTCACCTCAGCGCTTGCCAACGCGGGAGTTCCAGCAGATACCATCAACTATGTCGAAGCGCATGGCACCGCAACAGAACTGGGCGACCCAATTGAAGTCACGTCTTTAACAAAGGCATTTCGGACTCAGACCGACAGGACAGGCTATTGTGCGATCGGTTCCGTTAAAACCAACGTCGGGCACCTGGACCGTGCTGCCGGTGTTACTGGTTTGATAAAGATCGTGCTGGCAATGAAACACGGCGTGATTCCGCAGAGCCTGCACTATCAAAAACCCAACCCGGAAATCGACTTTGAGCATAGCCCGTTATATGTCAACGCGGCCCGCTCGAAGTGGGAACGCAACGGCACAACACCGCGCAGAGCTGGCATCAATTCGCTCGGCATGGGCGGCACCAATGTCCACGCGGTGATTGAAGAGGCCCCAGCCCAGGAGCCGTCGGGGCCGTCGCGCCCCTGGCAGACGCTGGTCCTGTCGGCAAAAACACCATCTGCCCTGGAGACCGCCACGGCGAATCTACAAACCTATTTGCAACAAAACGAAGACACTCCGCTTGCTGACGTTGCATTTACCTTGAAGATGGGGCGCAATCGCTTTGAGCAGCGCCGCATACTGGTTTGCCGCGACCGGCAAGAGGCACTGCAAGCCATTAAGACGGGAACATTTCTTCAGAAGAGGGACCAGCGTACCGACCGGCCTGTCGTCTTTCTCTTCCCTGGATTGGGAGAGCAATATGTGGGCATGGCGCAAGAACTCTATCAACACGAAGCAACCTTCCGCCAGTCGGTAGAACGCTGCTGTACCCTGCTCAAGAGCAAACAGGGGCTAGACCTGCAAGAGATGCTTTTCTCGCCGACGACACAGATTCCAGCCGCCAGGCAGCAGGAACGCGCGGGCAATGAACCGACCAATACGCAACAGCTTGACCTGCGGGCATTAGCAGGTCGCACCAGTCAAAACGGGCAGCATGGGCAGGCTTCTTCTACAGCCTCTATGGCCGCCCGGCGGCTCAAGGAGACCGCCGTTGCACAACCAGACGTTTTTGTGATCGAGTACGCCCTGGCGCAGCAATTGCTCCAATGGGGCATCCAACCACAGGCTATGATCGGCTATAGCCTGGGTGAGTATGTGGCCGCCTGCCTAGCAGGAGTCCTTTCGCTTGAAGATGCTCTGACCCTTGTTGCCGGGCGGGCCAGGTTGATCGGGGAACGGCCACAGGGATCGATGCTCGCGGTCATGCTATCGGAAGAGTCAGTACAGCCGTATCTCGCTAACGAGGTCTGCCTGGCTGCCCTCAATGCGCCTGCAACATGTGTCCTGGCCGGTCCAGACAAGGCGATTGAGCAGCTTGAGACGGAACTCTACCGGCAAGGGATCGCGTGTCGCCGCGTCGAGACGACACACGCTTTCCATTCCACCATGCTTGACCCATTGCGTGAAGCAGTTACAGATTTGGCGAAACGTGTGATGCTGCACAAGCCAAACATTCCTTACATTTCAGGCGTAACCGGAACATGGATCACGGACGAGCAGGCCACCGACCCATCCTACTGGGCGCAGCACATGTGCCAGACCGTGCGCTTTGCCGAGGGCGTCGAACACCTGTTGGAGGAGAAAGACGCGCTGCTGCTTGAGGTCGGGACTGGGCAATCGCTCAGCTCGTTTGTGAAGCAGCATCCAGCCTGTGAACGCGAGCGCATGCCCCTGGTATTCTCCGCTTTGCCTTCGGCGCATGAGCGGCAATCTGACCAGTGCTACCTGCTCACGGCATTGGACAAGCTATGGCTCAACGGCGTGGCGGTGGATTGGAGCGGCTTCTATGCAAACGAGCACCGTCGCCGCGTGCCATTGCCGGCCTATCCCTTTGAACGACAGCATTACTGGGTGCAGCCACGTCCACAGAGTGCTCGCACGCACGTCGTCGCTTCTACACCGGAAGAGGCTATGCAAGGGTTGAAGCGAGAAGCATTAGCAGATTGGTTCTACCTGCCGGGCTGGAAACACTCAGCCCCCACCCAGGTGCTGGACGTGAGTACGCTACTGAGTGAAAAGCTCTGCTGGCTGCTCTTCCTTGATAACTGCTCAATTGGCGAACAACTCCGCAAGCGCTTGTTAGAGCAGCAGCAAGACGTGATCGTCGTGACAGCAGGCCATGCATTTAGTAAGCAGAGCGAAAGCGCGTATTGCATAGAGCCTCAGACACGGTCAGACTACGACCTGCTGCTCAAAGACCTCCATACCCAGGGCAAAACTCCCCAGCGCATCGTCCACTTGTGGGCTGTAACGCAGGAGCGCGAGGAGCCAGCAACAGTCTTACTGGAGCGCGGATTTTATAGTCTGCTCGCCCTGGCCCAGGCACTGCGGGACGCGGAGTTGCCAGCATGTCAGATTACGGTTCTCTCGAATGGCATACAGGATGTGACAGGTAATGAGCAACTTTGCCCAGAGAAGGCGACGATCACCGGCCCCTGTACGGTCATTCCGCAGGAGTACCCAAACCTGAGTTGTCGCAGCATCGACATCACCCTGCCCGAGCCTGGGAGCAAGCAAACCGCGACCCTGATCAATTCGATCCTTGAGGAGCTTGTCACAGATTCAGCAGATGCGATGATTGCCTTACGCGGCAACCATCGCTGGGTACCAGCCTTTGAGCCGGTCAAATTGGATGATAGAGAAGGGCAGGCCACGCAATTGCGCCAACAGGGTGTCTACCTGATTACTGGCGGCCTGGGCGGTATTGGCCTGGCTATAGCGGAATACCTGGCAAAGACGGCACAGGCAAGACTCGTCCTGGTCGGTCGTACCGGACTGCCTGCGCAGGAGACCTGGCCGCAGATACTTGCCGCGCAGGGCGATAGCGAGGGGGTAGGGCGACAGATACGCAAGGTGCAGGAGATGCAAAGGCATGGCGCACAAGTACTGGTGTTGAAAGCAGATGTCACCGATGAGGGACAAATGCGAACCGCCGTTGAACAGGCGCTGGCTACCTTTGGTACGCTGCACGGTGTATTCCATACCGCCGGAGTGCCGGGTGTCGGCCTGATGCAACTCAAGACAGCTGCGCAGGCGACGAGCGTGCTGGCTCCGAAAGTCATAGGGACACTGGTTTTAGAGCGCGTGCTGCATGCCTTGCCGCTTGACTTCCTGGTCTTGTTCTCGTCCATCACCTCCACCATAGGTGGACCTGGGCAGGTTGACTACTGTGCAGCCAACGCCTTTCTGGATGCCTACGCACGCAGTCACAGTACACAGCATGGCAAGACCATTGCCATTGATTGGTGTGAATGGCGTTGGAACGCCTGGGAGGCTGGTCTGGCGGGATATGACGTGGAGGCCCAACAGTTCTTTAGAGAGAGTCGTGAGCGTTTCGGCCTGGCGTTTGATGAGGGAACAGAGGCCCTGAAACGTATTCTGTCCTATCGCTTGCCCCATATTGTCGTCTCTACTCAGAATTTCCGCTCCCTTGTTGAACTGAGCCGCTCATTTACAGCGACAGCAATGTTGCAGCGGCGACAAGAGAACCGCCAGAGCCGACCTGCTCATGCCCGGCCAGGATTGGAAAATTCCTATGTCGCACCCAGAAACGATGTGGAGCGGCAGCTTGCTACCATCTGGGAGTGCCTGCTTGGCATCTCACCGGTGGGAACCAACGACAACTTCTTTGAGCTAGGGGGCAACTCTCTGATTGGCCTCGACCTGATCACTCAGATACGCAAAGAGCTGAAGGTCGAGACACTTGCGGCCTATGTACTCTACGAGGCTCCGACGGTGAGTGCAATGGCTCGCTATCTCGAACAGGGAAAAAGTACCGTGCAGGTGGAAGACTGGAACGAACGGAGCGAAAAACGTCGAGAAAGCCTGAAACAACGCATGCGTGAAACCAGGCGGACAAGGTAAAGAAGGTGAAGGTCTATGACAAACGCGGCAACACACGATACTTCTTATGATACGGCCCTTGCCATTATCGGCATGTCAGGCCAATTCCCTGGTGCCAGGAATGTTGACGCATTCTGGCAGAATGTGGCGGCAGGTGTCAGGTCCATCCGCACCTTCTCCGACGATGAGTTGAGGGCGGCAGGAGTAGACCCGGCACATCTCGACCTGCCCAACTACGTCAAAGCAGGGGCGATCATCGAAGATATTGACCGCTTTGACGCCTCTTTTTTCAAGTTTGCGCCGCGTGAGGCCGAAGTGATGGACCCGCAGCATCGCCTCTTTCTGGAGCATGCCTATGCGGCTTTAGAGGATGCCGCCTACGATGCCGAGACCTATCGTGGCCTTGTGGGAGTCTTTGCAGGGTCTGCATTTAGCACCTACTTACTGAATAATCTCAATACTAATCCTGAGTTTATGGAAGAGGTGGGGCAACTCCAGACTTCAATAGGGAACGACAGAGACTCTATTGCCTCCACCGTCTCCTATAAGCTCAATCTGAAAGGGCCAAGTTTCGCTGTACAGACCTTCTGCTCGACCTCTCTGGTCGCGGTTCACCTGTCCTGTCAGAGTTTGCTCAACTATGAGTGCGATATCGCTCTGGCAGGTGGTGTAGCGATCTCAGTGCCACAAATAAGCGGATACTTTTACGAAGAAGGGGGGATCGTCTCCCCCGATGGCGAATGCCGCACCTTTGACACCCAGGCGCAGGGCAGCGTTATGGGCAATGGCATTGGTGTCGTCGTCCTGAAACGCTTTCAAGAGGCATTGCAAGACGGCGACCAGATCTACGCGGTCGTTCGTGGCTCAGCCGTAAACAACGATGGCAGTGTCAAGGTCAGTTATACCGCCCCTGGACTGGATGGGCAAACCGAGGTGATGGTGCAGGCCATCAGTAATGCGGGTATCGAGGTCGAGAGCATCCAGTATATTGAGGCGCACGGCACCGCTACCATGCTTGGCGACGCGGTGGAACTGGCGGCCATGAAAAAGGCGTTTGAGGCCAGTACGGAGAAGCAAGGCTTCTGCGCCATCGGTTCGGTCAAGCCCAACGTGGGCCACCTGGACCGTGCCTCGGGGGTCACCGGCCTGATCAAAACCGTGCAAGCACTGCGCCATCAGCAGCTACCGCCTAGCCTGAACTTTGAACGCACCAGCTCAGATATTGACCTGGAAGACAGCCCCTTTTACGTCAACACGGAACTCCGCGAGTGGGAGCGCAACGGCCCTCCCCGCCGTGCAGGCGTCAATTCGTTTGGATTGGGTGGCACCAATGCTCACGTTGTGCTTGAAGAGGCTCCTCTTCCCGCCCCACCTGGACCAGCGCGTGCCGCGCAACTCCTGCTGCTCTCTGCAAAGAGTGAAGCCGCGCTCAAGACGGCAGCCGGCAATCTCATCACACATTTAGAGCAGCATCCTGACCTCGATCTCGCCGACGTGGCCTATACTTTACAGGTGGGGCGTAGTGCCTTTAGCCATCGCCAGGCGGTCGTCTGTGGTGGCCGTGGTGGCTTACATACCCATGAAGAAGCATTGCAGGCGCTGTGCACTGCTCAGGCGGAGCGGGGGGCGGGTACCTATCAGATGCACCGAGATCGCACTGTGGCTTTTCTTTTCCCCGGGTTGGGTGAGCAGTATGTGGGCATGGTACAGGAACTCTATAAAGAGGAGCCGACCTTCCGCCAGACCGTCGATTATTGTTGCAAAGTGCTTAAAGATGAGCAGGACGTAGACCTGTATGATGTACTCTTCTCGCACCACGGCCTTAATGGGACGTACCATCTTAATAGACAGAGCGATCAGAAAACGCTCGCTGTACCTACACTATTGGCACCTACCCCGAACATAGCCCAGCACACATCACCAGAAAGTGAGTACAACAAGCAAACTGCCCTGGCGCAACCTGCGCTCTTCGTTGTTGAGTATGCCCTGGCACAGTTGCTTTTGCAGTGGGGCATTCGTCCGCAGGCAATGATTGGCTATGGCCTGGGCGAATATGTCGCTGCCTGCATCGCAGGGGTGTTCTCGCTTGAGGATGCCTTGCTGCTGGTCGCCCAACGTGCCCTCTTGATCAGCGAACTTCCACGCGGCATCATGTTGACAGTTATGCTCTCAGAAGAGGACGTGCGACCTTATCTCGATAAAGAGGTCAGCCTGGCGGCGATCAACACGCCTGAAATCTGTATCCTGTCAGGGACAGATGAGGCTATCGAGCAGTTGGAGGCCCGGCTGGCGAAGAGGGGGGTAGCCTTCCACCGTATGGAGACGACCTCCGCGCTACATTTGAGGATGATGAAGCCACTCCAGGAGGCCGTGGCCAATCTGTTGCATACCATTACCTTGAAGCCGCCCGCCATTCCTTATCTATCCAACGTCACCGGCACATGGATCACAAATGCGCAGGCCACCGACCCGTCCTACTGGGTGCAGCATATGTTCCAGGCGGTGCGTTTCGCCGACGGCATCGAACATTTGCTGCGTGAGAGCGAACATCTCCTGCTTGAGGTGGGGCCGGGACAATCACTTGGCTCGCTGGTAAAGCAGCATCCCGCGTGTGACCCCGAACGCACAACACAGGTTCTCTCAACGCTGCCTCAGACCCATGAGCGCCAGCCTGATCACACATTCTTGCTCAACACCCTGGGCAAGTTGTGGTTACAGGGTGTCACCGTGGACTGGCAAGGCTTCTCCAAGCACGAGCAACGCCATCGCCTCTCATTGCCAACCTATCCCTTTGAGCACCAACGTTACTGGATCGAGTCGCCGCGCGTGGACGTGCAGTCAAAAGCTTCAGAGCGCGTTCGGCGGGATGAGGAGGTGGGTAGGGAGGCGGGTAGGGATGCGGGTAGGGATGTGGGTAGGGATGTGGGCCGGAAAGCGGAAATCGCCGCTTGGTTCTATCAGACGCGCTGGGAAGTATCTGCCCTCCGGTCACAGAAGATATACAGCGCGTCCCCCTGGCTTATATTTGAGGATAGTACAGGACTGGCTCAACAGGTCGCGGAGCAGCTGGTACAGCAAGGCCAGCAGGTTGTGCGTGTGCAGCGCGGCGAGCAGTTCGCACGCCTCGATGAGCATACCTTCTGCATCCGACCAGCGCACAGCGCCGACTATGAGGAGGTCTTTAAAGCGCTGGATGCACTGGGACAGCTACCGCGCACGGTACTGCACTGCTGGAGTGTCGCCCGGCACGACGAGATGGTCACAGGGCCGGATGCCTTCCGCACGCAACAGGAACAGGGCTTCTATAGCCTGATCTCCCTGACCCAGGCGCTTGCTGTGCTGGGTCACGATGAGCCGGTGCAGATAGTGGCCATCTCTACCGGCATGCAGAACGTCACCGGACAGGAGCCGCTTCAGCCGGAGAAAGCAACGATTCTGGGTGCCTGTAAGGTCATTTCACAGGAAAACTCGAGCATTGTCTGCCGCAGTATTGACCTGACCTTCCCGACTTCGGGTACATGGAATGAGACGACGGATGCCGCTTCGATTATCGCAGAGTGTACGAGGTATGCGACCTCCACGTCTGATCTGGTAGTCGCCTACCGTGACGGGATGCGCAGGGTGCAAACCTACCAGCCTGTGCGCCTGGAAAAGCTGGACGCCGGTGGCCTGGGCGGCATTGGCCTGGAACTGGCGACCTACCTGGCAGAAACCTTCCAGGCCAAACTGGTCTTAGTCGGACGAACAGCCCTGCCCGCAAAAGGGAGCTGGGCCCAGTGGCTGGAAAATCAAGATGTCGACGAGCGTACTAGCCGTAAGATACGGCAGATGCAAGCACTTGAAGCGCTGGGTGCTGAGGTGCTGGTCTTCCAGGCAGATGTTGCCGACGAAACACAGATGCGCCAGGTAATCGAGCAGACACACGCCGCCTTTGGCTCGCTGCATGGCGTCTTCCACGCGGCGGGTGTCACGACCGTAAACGCCTTTAAGCCTGTACAGGACATTACGCGCACGGAGTGCGAAATGCACTTCTCGCCCAAAGTATATGGGACATATGTGCTGGAACAGGTCTTACAAGGCCAGCAGCTGGACTTCTGCCTGCTATTCTCTTCAGTTTCGGCAGTATTGGGCGGCCTGGGCTTCTCGGCCTATGCAGCGGCAAACATCTTCCTGGATGCCTTCATCCACAAGTATAACCGCAACGCGACCCAACGATGGGTGAGCGTGAACTGGGATACCTGGCATGTGAAACAAGACGCCCACGGAGCGCTCGGTGCCACCGTCGCCGTCTTTGAGATGAGCCCGGCAGAAGGACTTGAGGCACTGACTCGCGTCCTGGGTCACCAGGAGATCACTCACCTGATCAACTCAACCGGTGATCTCAAGAGGCGCATTCAGCAGTGGATACAACTGGAATCACTGCAGGATGAGCCGGACGACGGGCAGACAGCACGCACAATAGCAACAACGCATGTTTCCGGTGATTATGAGCAGACCATTACCGCGATCTGGAAGCGGGTGCTGGGTGTCGAACAGGTGGGGCTCTATGACAACTTCTTCGACCTGGGCGGGAATTCGCTGGTGGCACTGCAAGTGATCGCGAAATTGAAAAAAGCATTTCGTATACACATCCCCGCTGTTGCACTGTTTGAAGCGCCAACGGTAAGTGCTCTAGTAGCCTACTTGCAACCAGGACAGGAGTCACAACCGGTTGTACAGCGACAAGCCTTGAGCGCGCGCCGCAGCAGAGCGCGACAATCTGTCGAGCAAGAAGCTGTTGCCATTATCGGCATGGCGGGACGCTTCCCCGGCGCTTCCAACGTCGAGCAGTTCTGGCAGAACCTGTACAACAGTGTCGAATCGATCACCTTCTTTACACCTGAAGAGCTAGAGGCGGCGGGTGTTGACCCGAAGCTGAGCCGACAGCCCAATTTTGTAGGGGCGCGCCCCGTTCTTGACCAGGTAGACCAGTTTGATGCCGCTTTCTTTAGCTACAGCCCGCGAGAGGCCGAGGTGACGGACCCGCAGCACCGCCTGTTTATTGAGTCTGCATGGGAGGCACTAGAGCATGCAGGCTACGATCCCTCCACCTATGAAGGTCTCATCGGCGTGTTTGCCGGCGCGAACCTGAGTACCTACATGATGATGCTTGCCATGAACCCCGATGCTGTGGGCAAGGTAGACGATTATCAAATGGTGATCGGCAACGATAAAGATTCGCTGACGACCAGCGTCTCCTATAAGTTCAACCTGCGCGGCCCAAGCTTCGCCGTGCAGACCTTCTGCTCCACCTCGCTGGTAGCGACCCACCTGGCTTGCCAGAGCCTGCTCAATGGTGAGAGCGACATCGCGCTTGCAGGTGGTGTCTCGATACGTGTGCCTGCAGTTGCAGGCCATCTCTACCAGGAGGGCGGTATGGAATCGCCAGATGGTCATTGCCGTACCTTTGACGCTCAAGCCAAAGGCAGCATGTTCGGTGATGGCGTTGGCATCGTGGTACTGAAGCGACTCTCCGAAGCGTTAAAGGATGGTGACTTCATTCACGCTGTCATCAAAGGCTCGGCAATCAACAACGATGGCTCAAATAAAGTCAGCTACACCGCTCCGAGCGTAACAGGGCAGGCCGAAGTGGTCAGCACGGCCCTGATGAACGCGGGAGTTACAGCGGATACCATCAGCTATGTCGAGGCGCATGGCACCGCAACAGAACTGGGTGACCCGATTGAAGTGACTTCGCTCACAAAAGCATATCAAGCACACACAGACGAAACAGGCTATTGCGCTATTGGTTCTGTCAAAACAAATATCGGGCACCTGGATCGAGCGGCTGGTGTATCGGGCCTAATCAAGACCGTGATGGCCCTCGAGCATGGCATTATTCCAGCAAGCCTGCACTATCAGGCACCCAATCCAGAAATCGACTTTGAGCACAGCCCGTTCTTTGTCAACGCAGCCCGTTCAGAGTGGAAGCGCAAAGGCACAACACCGCGCAGGGCTGGCATCAACTCGCTTGGTCTTGGCGGCACCAATGCACATGTCATCGTGGAAGAGGCTCCAGAACAGAAGCCGTCTGGCCCATCGCGTCCCTGGCAGATGCTGGTGCTGTCAGCAAAAACAGCCTCTGCGCTGGAGACTGCCACAAGCAATTTACAAGCATACCTGCGGCAACATAGCGATACACCTCTTGCCGATATTGCTTTTACCTTGCAGAGAGGACGCAAACGCTTTGAGCATCGGCGCATGCTGATCTGTCGCTCGCACGAAGAGGCCATACAGGCCATAGACAGGGCAGAACGGACGCAGATGTTTAGCCATAGCGATCGGCGTACCGATCGTCCCGTGGCCTTCCTCTTTCCCGGACTGGGTGAGCAATATGTGGGCATGATCCAGGAACTCTATCAGCAGGAACAGAGCTTCCGCCAGACGATAGATCACTGCTGCGTCTTGCTCAAGGAGCAGCAAGGAGTAGACCTGCAAGAGGTGCTTTTCTCCACGGAAGAGCAGGCGGCGACCAGTAGTGCCAACAGTGCCAACGGTGCCAGCTCTAGTAGCAGACAGGCGAAACCACACAATCTTGATCTGCGTGCGCTACTTGGGCGCAACGGGCAGAACGGACAGGCTGCTTCTCTGGTCACCCAACGGCTCAAACAAACGGCGCTAGCCCAACCGGCGGTCTTTGTGGTCGAGTATGCCCTGGCGCAACTATTGATCCGCTGGGGTATTTTGCCCCAGGCCATGATCGGCTATAGCCTGGGTGAATATGTCGCGGCCTGTCTCTCTGGTGTACTCTCGCTCGAAGACGCGCTACTGCTGGTGGCTCAACGCGCCAGGTTGATCGGGGAACAGCCACAAGGGGCCATG
>WNFF01001542.1_pt1 | contig 25139 bp, 20 predicted proteins | sample 5400441 | NCBI WGS metagenome assembly WNFF01 (sample SAMN13153345, study PRJNA577476) | soil metagenome | isolation source: 120 cm saprolite under Douglas fir tree site 2 hole 3 replicate 1 | place: USA:California | collected 2015-04-18
GCTTTCACCATGGCCGTCGGCGAATCGATCGCTGATCCGGCCGCCGCGCGCTGGCTGCACTACGGCATGACCTCGAATGACATTGTTGACACCGCGCAAGCCCTCCAGGTTCGCGATGCTTCAAAACTAATCGAGCGCGGCTTGGTGATGTTTGGAGAAATTCTCGATCTGCGCGCTCATGAATTCCGCCACACCCCACAAATCGGCCGTACTCACGGCATTCACGCCGAGCCCATCACGTTTGGCCTGAAAATCGCCAATTGGTTCTCGGAGAACCAGCGCAACATCGCGCGCTTTCGCGCCGCCGCCGCGCAAATGGCTGTCGGAAAAATTTCCGGGGCCGTCGGTAACGCTTCGCACCTTGGCCCGGAAATGGAGGAGCGCATCTGCAAACGCCTTGGGCTCAGCGTCGCACCCGTCGCTTCACAGGTCATTCAGCGCGACCGCCACGCGCAATATCTCAGCGCCCTCGCGCTCATCGCCGCCACGCTCGAAAAAATCGCCCTCGAAATTCGCCATCTCCAGCGCACCGAAGTCCGCGAAGCCGAGGAGCCGTTCAGCGGCGAACAGCGCGGCAGCTCCGCCATGCCTCACAAACGCAATCCCGTCGCCTGCGAACAAATCTGCGGCCTCGCGCGCCTGGTGCGTTCGAACATGCTCGCCGCGTTCGAAAACATCGCCTTGTGGCACGAGCGCGACATCTCCCACAGTTCCGTCGAGAGAATCATCCTTCCCGATTCCACCATTCTGGTGGACTACATGCTTTCGAGAATGACCGCCGTCATCGGCCAGATGCGTGTTTTCCCCGAGCGCATGATGCGGAACCTCGAATCCACGCAAGGCCTCATCTACTCCGGACAGTTGTTGCAGGATCTCATTGAAAAGGGCATGCCGCGGGACGATGCCTACAAGGCTGTGCAGGAAAACGCCATGGCCGCCTGGGAATCCGGCGGCAGTTTCCACGACCGCGTCGTCGATGATGCTCGCATTACGAAGTACTTGGACGCGAAAGCCCTCGCGAATACTTTCGACCTGCATCGCCAGCTTCGCTACGTCGATGCCATCTTCGACCGGGTCTTCGGCGCCCATCCTCCCGGCGAGTCCGCGGCAGGCGCAGCAGGAAAGCACTGAAAAAAACAAAGGCGCCCCGGTTTGCACGGAGCGCCCTTTTGCCTCTTCTAATTCCGGCTTGCGCTGAAATTAGCTGCGGAGGCGGAAACGCAAAATCAGAAAATCGAAATTAGAAACTCGAAATTAGAAATTCGCGACCCGCCGCCGTAAATTCGAAACCCGGAATCAAAGCCACAAACTATTCGACGCGCTGCACGTACCGCGCCTCCGAAGTATCCACTTTAATTCTGTCGCCCTCGTTCACAAACGGCGGCACCTGCACCACCAAGCCGGTCTCCAGAGTCGCGGGTTTCATGACCGCGCTGGCAGTCGCTTTCTGCAGTGTCGGCTCGGTCTGGATCACCTTCATATCCATGGTGTCGGGCAAATCCACGCCGATGGCTTTCTCCTCGAAAAATTCCACTTTTACGATCGTGCTGGGAATCAAATAATAGACGCTCTCGCCCAGCTCCTCGCGGCTCATCTGCATCTGCTCGTAATTCTTCGTATTCATGAAGTGAAAATCGTCACCCTCGTTGTACAGGTACTCGAACTCGACTTCGTCGAGGATGGCGCGGTCCACGAATTCTTCGGCACGGAACCGGTAATCGATGATCGCGCCCGTCCGCAAGTTCCTCATGCGCGTCTGCATCGAGCCGCGCTTGTTGCCCGGCGTGCGGTGATCGACGCTGAAGATGGTGAAAAGCTGGCCCTCGTGCTGGATGACCATGCCGGGGCGGAGTTGTGTCGCTTTGACGCTGCTCATATGCTCCCGTTCGAAAGTGGCTGATTTCGGAAATTCCGGGAGGCCTGGAACAGCCGCATCCAGAATGACTCGAGGCACGCCGGAGCGAAATCCATGTCCAGCGCGGATGATCAGTATAAAGGGCCTTATTCGAACCGGTCAATCGCCGACTTTCGCTAAGCAAACCTCTAGAGTAGGAAGCCCAGATCCTGCGTCATGAAATTTTGCAGGTTCGGGAAAATGCCGAGGATATCGGTGCTCGCGAGTCCGAACCACTTTGCCAGGGTAGCGCCGTATTGATCGACCGAAGTGGAGGGGATCCACCGGCCATTGGTGGTTGCGTCGTCCGGCCCGTTCAGGGTGAGATCGGGGAACGTGCCGTATATCCCGCCGCTGTTTGCCGCGCCGCCCTTCACTGCGCCGCCCATGATCAACTGGTGACTGCCCCAGGCATGGTCGCTTCCGGCGTTCGAGGCGGGTTGCAAGGTGCGGCTGAAATCCGAGAGGGTAAAGGTGGTTACATTGCTCGCCACTCCCAACTCGTTCGTGGCATCGAAAAAGGCCTTCATGGCAGGGCTCACCAGGCTCAGGAGGTTTTGCTGAATATGGATCTGGTCGCTGTGCGTATCGAAACCGCCCAGAGAACAGAAAAAGACCTGCCGGGTTACGTTGATAAGGTTATTTCTCACCTTAATGATTTGCGCGACTTGCTTGAGCTGATTCCCGATAGATGTGTTCGGAAACTGCGTTTGGAGCGGGATAACGCCGTTTAGCGCACCAGCTAAATACTTGCTCTGCGCGATGGTTTTGGTCGTGACGTTGCTCGCGGGCTGGACCAGCGAGATTCCGGAGTCCAGCGTCAGGATTTGCTGGAGGGCCGCAAGGCGCGCTTGACCTGGCGTAGAGGTGTCTCCGAAATCATTGAGCCCTGGAGGGGTGCCGGGAACCATTGCGAAAGGCTGTGTCTGGTTGCCGGTACAGAAAATGGTTTGGCCGGCCACCGACAGGATCGGTGGAAACGCGGGGTTCGAGCAAGAGGCGCTCAAAATGATATTGTCAGCCATGCGGCCGGCCCAGCCGGTGGATGGAACCCCGCTCAACTGGACCGTCTGCCACTGATCCTGCTGGTCGGAGTGCGAGAATAAATTGTCCGGAGCTTGCACCAATTTGTTCAAGTAATCGGTCTTGCTGCTGAAGGGTTTTATCAACGTGCCGACGTTGGCCAGGACCGCCAGATTATTGGAATTGTAAAGAGCGGCGAGTTCCGGCGCGGCAGGGTGCATGCCGTACATCGGGCTAGTCGGGGTAGCCGAATTGAGCGGCACCAGTGTATTCTGCGCGAGAGCAAGCCCGCCCATCGCCTGATTCGCGCCCCGGGCGGTCTGGTAATTTGTATACCGGCTGTCCCTCGGCACGATGAGGTTGTTCGAGTCATTCCCGCCAAACAGGAAGATGCAAACGAGCGCCCTGTAATCGGTGCACGTTGGTCCAGCTGCAAGAGCGGACATCATCCCGAAGCGGCCGAGGCCGGCGAGCGTGCTCAACGTCGCCGCTGAGCAACAGCTCAAACGGATGAAATCGCGTCTTGTGTGTGGTATGGCTCTCTCTCCTTCGCTGGCGCGGACCCTGTTTACCTCTGTATCTGGTATTGCGATGACGAAACGATCAAGTAGGCGGCTGTTCCGGCCCTGTCCATCGGATCGCTGATGGGCACGGCGCTCACCGCTTTGAGTATTGCGGCCCTCATCGCTGGAATCATGGTCCCGTGCAAGAGCTGTAAATTCATGGCGTCAACCATGGTCCCCAGATCATTGTCATTGCCTGCGATGGCGGCGTACGTACTGAGATCGATTTGCGTGCTGTTAGAGAAAACCGGGGAAAACATCACGTTTTCAATATCATTTACGCGTGCGAGACTGCTCGCGGAAGTGAAGATCTGGAACTCCGGTCCCGAGAGCGGTGACGCCGGTGGAGTAGTAAAGTCCGCCGCGGGAATATTATAGAGCGGCGAGAAGAAGTTGAAGACGCTTCCCGAGTTGAATAGGAATTCGCCCCCCATATCCAAACCGAAATAGACGATGGTGTTGGTGGCGTCCGTAGTGCCATGAAAGGCGCGGATGACGTTCGTCAGGAAAAGCACGGGCTCGCGCAAGTGGCCGTCCACCGGATTTTCTGTGGCCAGAACGTCTCCCTGTCGCGCTTCCGGATCGAGCAGCACGGCGGCAAGCAGCGCCTGCATGTTGCCGCGTTTGCCGTCGCCAAACGGCGCGCCGCCGGATGGAGATGGAAACGATCCACTGGCGAATGCGCTGGCTACACGCGTTACATACGCCGGGCTGGGATTGCTCGTGACCAGGTGCTGGATCATGCGCCGCGCGATGAAGGGCGGCAAGTTTAGGTGATTGAAGATGGTGTCCAGCGCACCCTTCAGATCCACCTGAGTCGACTGCCCAGCATTCAATGTCACGCCCAGAATCGTTTTTGTGGCCATGTCGTGATAAGCGTCGCACGGCACCATGGGGCTGCCACCATTGCGAGTGTAGTTAGGATATTGAGCACAGCTTGGACTCACGATCGCGATCGGATTCGCCAGTGCTACCTGAGCAGAGGAAGTCGCACCAGCGTTTGCAGCACTCGTCGCCGTAACCTGGACCTGATTGGGGTTCGGCGGCTGTGCCGGAGGCGTATAAAGTCCAGCGGCCGTGATGGTTCCCCTCGTCGCGTCGCCCCCAGCAACTCCGTTCACACTCCAATTCACGGTCTGGTTCGTGGTGCCAGTAACTGTGGCCAAGAACTGCTGAGTATCGCCGACGCGTACCGTGATTGCAGAGGGGTTTACGTTGACGGTGATTTGTTGCGGTGGCGTTCCCGCGCTCCCGCATCCGCAAACAAACCACACGACCAAAGCCAAGGGAAACGACAAACAGCGACTCGACATGAGTCACCTCTTTTTGTTGCATCCGGAGACCGAAAGGGAGGGCCTATCCCATCCTGCGATGCCCTTCGAGGGATGCGCTACCGTCCCACGATATAACCCGTGGAGTCAATTTAGTTGCGCGACCCACTGGCCACTTTCAGGGCAGGTAGAGGTCAAGAGTCATCCTTATCCTTCAGAAGCCCTGGCGCTCTCCGATAACTGGCATTCCGGAATAATGTACGTGAACCAGGCGCCATCTACCTTGTTCTTTCTGGTAGAGCTGCGTTTCTCTGCCATGCGTCGTGAGGGCCGAGCCGTCTTTTCTGAACTTCGCGGCGAAATCCCAATAAAACTCGGCCCAGGCCGCGTCTTCGTGAACGTGAATGGAAACGTCGTGAACCGTCAGTTTGCGCTCTGAGAAGGTTTCGCCCATCAATCGCGTATAGACGTTTTGCTTTATCTGTTCGAACCCGTGTTCATGGCCCAACGGGTGAATAAAGGAGACATCCGGAGAATCCAGCCAGACCTCGGCGGCGAGAGCGGTGTCCGCCCCATCAATCGATTTCGCATATTTCTCGATCAGGCCGCGGATAGCCGCGCTGTCGGCGGACGCTTGCGCCGGCGAAAGGTCTCCACGGACCTGGCTTCTTTCTCCTGTCACCCCTGTGGCGCGCGTCGACCTCGCTTCAGCCATGATCTTTTCGATCTCACCCGCGTCGCGGGGCAGGCGTTCGCTCAGCAGCTTGTGGCCCGTCTCGGTGATGAGCACATCGTCCTCGATGCGCACACCGAGATTCTCCTCGGGAATATAAATTCCCGGCTCGATGGTGATGACCATGCCGGGCTGGAAGGGGACGCAGTAGTCGCCGGCATCGTGCACGTTCAAGCCGATATGATGGCCGAGGCCGTGGATGAAATACTGCCCGAGGGATTTGCCGTGGACATCTTTTCCGTGGGAGTCGATGTAGTTGTAAGCGATCTTGTGGACACTTTTGTCGCCCTTGCAGAAGTCCATGCCCGGTTTGACCGCGTCGATGGCCGCGTTTTGCGCGCCGAGAACGATTTCGTAGATTTCGCGCTGCCGCGGGGTGAACTTCCCGTTGGCGGGCAGCGTTCGCGTGATGTCCGACGAGTAGCCGGCGAATTGCGCGCCGACATCCAGGACAACGATGTCGCCGTCTGCGATTTTGCGAGAAAGCTTGTCGTAGTGCAGCGCCGTCGAATTCGGCCCGGCGCCCACGATGGGCATGTAGCCCTCCGCTTCCGAGCCGCCCCAGGCGTGGACTTCGACCATTTTTGCGGCCACCTGATATTCGTAGAGGCCCGGGCGCATCAACTTCATGGCTTCAAAGTGCGCGTCCAGGGATAAGTCAATCGCCTCCTTAAGGAAAGCGAGTTCGCCCGGCGACTTGATCTGCCGCAACGCGCCGATCTGCCCGCGAATGTCTTTCAGCTTGGCCTGCGGCGCGGCCCCTTGCAGCCAATCGACCACTTCTTTTTCGTGTGGGTATCCGCCGAGTTCCTTCTGGTAGGGAAGAATCGTATACAAATTCGGAAAAGTCTTCGCAAGATTCTCGACAGCGGATCGGAAGTCGTTTTCGAACGATTTGACGGCCACAAACCCGGTGCGTGCTTCTATGCCGGGATCCGAAGGCGACATGCGCGCGCCGTTCCACTTTTCCTTCTGCGGATTCTTTGCCGGAAGAAAAAGAGTTTCGCGGGAAACATTCGGGACATCGCCCTTCGGACCTGCGGGAAGAAGAATCAAGCCGGCGCTTTCTTCATTGTCGCCGGTGAGGTAGTAGAAATTTTCCTCTTGGGCAAATACATACGCCTCTGAGAATTCTTCGCGGCCCGTGAAGCCCCAGAGCACTATGGGGCCATCCAGCTGCGCCGCCAGCTTGGCGCGGCGTTCCGCGTAGACGCTATTGGGTTCGCGCTCGCGGCGCTCCTGCGCTTTTCCCGCGGCGGCGAGGCCAGCCAGCCAGAGCAATCCCCAGAAAACTCGTCTTGCAGAATTCAGCACACCACGCGACCGCACCGGCCATTGGCGACCACTCATTCGCACACCTCGGAACCACCATTTGGTTGCTGCCCCCACAGGGCAAGTGGGTTTGCAGCATGCCGCTTACAGCCGGGAGATTGTAACCGAAATTAGTGCCTTGCCGAAATCGGGACGCACGCACGCTGGAGGCTAATGGTTTGCCTCGGAGCTGAATCTCGCTGCTGACGGCTCAAGCAGCGACTAGCCGACTTGTGCTATTCCCCACTTTCAGGGAGGCCAGTGCCGTCGCGCGATTCCCGGGTGCCGGTCTCACTGGTGAAAGCCAGCAGATACCTTTTTTACGGCTCGCCGAATCTAATCTTGCATGCAAAGACGAGCCGGACTCATCGCGTTTGCAACCGTCGTTCAATCCATTTTGTTCTTGACCCATTTTTTCATTTACAGGACGTGGACGTTTGGGTCGGCAGGGAGTGAGGTCTCCTCCTCGCCCTGGCTCAGGGTGACTGTGGGGGTGTTATCGGTCAGCTTTTTGGCCGCGACGTTGCTCGCGTTTCGCTACAGCAATCCCGCGGTGCGAACTCTCTACCGGATCGCAGCGGTCTGGCTTGGAATTGTCAGCTTTCTTTTTTTTGCCGCGGGTGCGTCGTGGGTGGTTTTCGGCGTAACGCAGCTTGCCGGGGTGGAAGCGAGCTTCCACAAAATCGTGGAAGTCTTGTACGTGGCCGCGGTGTTGAGCGGATTGACCGGATTGCTGAACGCCGGTTGGACGCGAATCCGGCGAATCACCGTGAAACTCGACAATTTGCCCGAAACGTGGCGCGGGCGAAAAGCCGCGCTGATCAGTGACCTGCACCTTGGCCACGTCCGGAACGGCAGTTTTCTGCGGCGCATCGTAGCGAGCGTGATGCGGGAAAATCCTGACGCAGTTTTCCTGGCCGGCGATCTGTACGACGGAACCGCGATTGACGCCGTAAAGGCCGCGGAGCCTTTGCGCGATCTGCGGGCGCCGCAGGGAACCTATTTTGTCGCCGGAAACCACGAACAATTCGGCGACGATTCCCGCTATCTACAAGCCGTCAGCAATGCGGGAGTGCGCGTATTGCACAACGAAAAAGTGGAAGCGGACCAATTGCAGATCGTGGGTGTGCCCTACAACCACGCCTCGCAGGACGAGCATTTGCAGTCCGTGCTTCGGCAGATCGGCGTGGACCGCAATCGCGCCAGCATCCTGCTGACTCATGCGCCGGACCGCCCACACATCGCCGAGAAGGCGGGGATTTCGCTGCAAGTCTCCGGCCACACCCACGTGGGCCAGTTTTTCCCGTGGACGTGGATGGCGCGGAGGATTTACCGCCAGTTCGTGTACGGGCTCAGCCGCATCGGAAAGATGCTGATTTATACCAGCAGCGGCGCGGGGACTTGGGGACCGCCGCTGCGTTTGGGTTCCAGTCCGGAGATCGTGCTGTTTCAGTTTGAGTGAGAGCTGTGAAATCGTGCCGGGCGATGGTCTACTGACCTGGCGATCAGCCGCGGAAAAAATCAATCAACAATTCAGAGACACGAGCGGACTCTTCGTGCTGCAGCCAATGCGTGGCGTTGGCGAAAGTGAAGAGCTCGGCGGTCGTGCAGTAGCGCAAACTTTCGTGGGCCATTTCCGCCAAGAGAAACGCGTCGCGCTCGCCCCAGAGAATACGTGTGGGAACATGGACGGTGCGATCAGAAAACTTGGTGCGAAAGCGAAAGAGCGCGCGATACCAATTGATCATGGCAGTGAGAGCACCGGGCTGCGACCATGCGGCGCGGTATTGAGCGAGGTCTTCGGCGGAAAAGGTGCCCGGGCGGCTGGAGCGCATCAGCGATCTTGCGCCGAGTTGACAGTCGAAGGCTGAGAACACGGTCTCCGGCAGCCACGGGAGCTGAAAGAAGAACATGTACCAACTGCGAAGCAATTGACGTGGGCGCGTGCTGAGGAATTTGCGCATCACCGAGGGATGCGGGACGTTAAGGACAACAAGCTTGGCGACGCGCTGCGAATGCAGGAGCGCGGCGCTCCAGGCGACGGCGGCTCCCCAATCATGCCCGGCAAGATAAATCTTCTCTTGCCCAAGTTGATCGGCAATAGCGATGACGTCGGAGACAAGTTCAGTCAAAGCGTAAGCGGCCACGCCGGCGGGTTTGCTGCTGAGGTTATAGCCGCGCTGGTCGGGCACGATCACGCGAAAACCAGCCGCCGCCAGCGGCTCGATCTGCCGGCGCCAGCCATACCAAAATTCAGGAAAGCCATGGAGGAGGACTACGACCGGGCCGTCTTTGGGGCCGTCAGCGACGGCGTGGAGGCGCACGGAAGCGTTCTGGAAGAAGAGTGTCTCCACCTTGGAGGTTCTGATACGCCAGTGTAACAGACGCACGTCAGTTCCATTGCGTTGTCGGCGAGGCCGTGACACCGACCGCAAAGACGGCAGCGGCATCTCGAACGCGATTACGCTGAAGCGCAAGCGGCACGAGCCGAGTGAGCCACTCAACCCGTACTGGGACCACGGCTTTCCAACCTTCCATCCCCGAAGGGAAGTCAACGCTGGAAACAAATTTGCTAACAGCGGGAATTTATTGTCCCGAAATGCGCAAGATTCGAAGCAGCCCTGAGGAATCATCGAATCGGAAACGTTGCAAACAAATGGCCCCAGTCAGAAGCGTGGCTAAAAAGACGTGGTAGGTGAAATGCAGACCTGATTTATCAGCGGGGTTTTTGTGCCTGGAAGTGTGTTGTCAGGAACCGCCAAATGGAGAGGAGAAAAGATGAAGAAAGCATTACTGGTAATGGGTCTTCTAGTATTGGGGGCCAGTTTAGTCGCGTCCCAGGCAAAAGCTGGTCAAGTTACGGGAGCCATCTTCACTACGCTTCCCGACGGGAGCGAGGTGAACTTCAATATTTACGCGGCGAAGACGGATGTTTACTTGAATGGTGGACCGGGGCCGGGTGCCCCACAAAGCGCAGCCGGGCTTCCTGACGGGGTCTACGTGTTCATGGTTACCGATCCTTCGGGGAAAACCTTGCTATCGCAGGATATCGCAGCATGCCGGCGGTTCACTGTCTCCGGCGGAATCATCACCGCGCTGGTCACCTCCAATCCTACCTGCAGCGCGCCGCATTTGACCGGTTTGGATGCAGATGAACCTTCTGCCATAACGGTGCAATTAATGCCCTATGCGGATACACCGAACAATGGAGGCGAGTACAAAGCCTGGGCGACTCCAGTCGTGGATTTTCTCTGCCCCCTGACAGTAGTCGATTGCGGTGCGGGGAAACACGGGTTTCAGGATTCCTTCAGCAAGACGGACAACTTCAAGGTAAAAGTGTCCGCTATCCGCGAGATCGACACCCGCTTCCATAATACGAACAACGCCGGCGCATTGATAGACGGCATGGGAATCACCTGGTTCGACACTCTTGGGAATTCGAATCAAAAGTGGTCCTACTACAACCTCTCACTGGACGTGAATCACGAGGCACACGTGGAAGCTCCTGAGAATGGCACACATCAGATCGTAATCGAGAACCAGACCGGCTGCACGGTGGATGATGTGTATCTGGCTGGGCAGCGTCTGCCAAATATTGGACCACAGACGGTGCTTGTGAAGGTGTCGCCGAGCGACAAGAACATCACCATTGTTATTGATGTGAATTGTAATTAGGGCGCTTGCTGAATGAGGGCGAGTCGCTGCTCGCGGATGAGAAGCTGGAATCGTGAGTGTAATTTGCTCTCTAACCCAATCGGAAAATCGGAAGGCACCGGGGCCATTCTTATCTGAACTGGCTCCGGCGCATTTCTTTTCCCCATCGACTATCGCGGGCATGAGATTCGAAAGGCTGAATCTCGTGGGTGAGGAACGCCAGAATCAAGAGTTTAACAGTTGAAATTGCGCAACATGTCCCGTCAGCATGCCGGACCGTGGAGCGGGCTCAAAACCCCGGCGCGCCGGAAGTGGCGGGACGCATTTCGGGGGCGTTGACGCCGAAACGGAGACGCGCGAAGTACGTTTGCCCCAGCGACATCACGCCGGTGTACAGGTAGCCCCAGACAAAAAGCAGCAGGAAGGGGACAGTGGCGTAATTCTCATTGGAGATCGCGTAGAAAATGGTGAGCGAGAAATACAGCCCAAGCAGCACCTCCGCGTAGGGCATCCAGCCCGCTTTGTTTTTGTAGGATTTCTTCGTGAACGTGCCCTGCTTGCCTTCGATATTGAATTTGGGAGTGCGCGCAAACTCGCTTTTCTTGCCCAGCAGCGCCTCGATCACCGCTTGCGCGTTGCGCACGGCAATGCCGATCCCCGTGGCCATAACGAATGGGAGGTACAGAAAAGTACGCCACCAGGTTTTGGGCCGCAATTCTCTTTGCGCAACGAGATAAAAACTGGAGATGGAACAAGTGGACGCCAGGAAAAGCGGCAGGTCGATCACCAGCATCTGGAACCATCCCTGATAAAAGCGCACGATCATCGCCGGCAGTAGCATGGTCGAAAGCAGGATCATCAGCGGGTAGCTGATGTTGCCGGTAAGATGAAAAAAAGCCTCCGCTTTGACGTGCCACGGCGCATCCGACCTCAAAACTTTGGGCAGAATTTTCTTTGCCGTTTGCATCAGGCCCTTGGCCCAGCGCGCTTGCTGCGCTTTGAACCCGTTCATGTCCACCGGAAGCTCGGAAGCGCACTCGATATGCGGCAGGTACAGGAATTTCCAGCCCTTGAGCTGCGAGCGATAAGAAAGATCGGTATCTTCCGTAAGCGTGTCGTGCTCCCAGCCGCCGGCATCGTCGATGGCCTTGCGGCGCCACACCCCGGCGGTGCCATTGAAATTGAAAAACGTGCCGCGGCGCGACCGCGCCCCGTGCTCGATGACGAAGTGCCCGTCCAAAAGAATGGTCTCCACGTTGGTCAGCAACGAGTAGTCGCTGTTGAGATACGTCCAGCGCGTCTGCGCCATCCCGATTTTGCCGCCCCCATCGGGATTCATGAAATAAGGAATCGTGCGGCGAAGAAAATCGGGTTCGGGCAGAAAGTCTGCGTCGAAAATAGCAACGAATTCACCTTTCGAAGTTTTCAAGCCATTTTCCAACGCCCCCGCTTTATAGCCTTCGCGGTTGCTGCGGTGAATGTAAACGATGGGCATGCCCTGCGCGGCATGGCGCTCAACGCAAGCGCGAGCGACTTCGCAGGTCTCGTCGGTGGAATCGTCCAGCACCTGCACGTCCAGCAGTTCCGCTGGGTAGTCGAAGCGCGACACCGCTTCCACGAGGCGCTCGATGACGTAGCGCTCGTTGAAAATGGGCAACTGCACGGTGACCCGCGGCCAGGTCGCAACCGGCGGCGGCGCCGCTGGAACGTTTTTCGCATACGCGAAATAGTCGTACACCAGCCAATACCGGTGCAGCCCGTAAACCGCGAGCACCAGCAGGACGATGAAGTAAGGAATCATCATCGCGAGGTCGAAGGCATTGGCGTGATAGATGCCGGTAAATGTCCTGTCGGTGATCTTATGCCAATAGTGCGTGATGGGATTCTGCGCTGCGAGACCAATCGAGAGTGTGAGGGCGGTGTTCATGATAATGGCGCTTCCGCTGTCAGCCAGCGTTTTTCTGCTCTGATATTAGTGAGTCCCGATTATACGGCCATAGTGCAGCGAGGCCAAAGTTGTGCGAGCTCGCAAGTGGGAAAGTCAGTTGGGACGTGGAGCGGCTCCAGAACTTGCGAGAGATTCCAATCGGTTCTTCCATTTCGCAACCTCGTCTGGACGGCCCGACTGGATCGCAATATCGCGACCTGCAGAGGCGATTGTGGCGAGATTCTTCGGTGTGGCGTGGAGTTCAGAGGCGGAGGTAAAGGCCCGGTCCAGAGTAGCGAAACAATCATCCGGTTTGTTCTCGCGAAAGTAGATGAGGCCCACCCAGTACATGTCAATGGCTTTAGCCCGTCGTTCCGCTATCGCGATTTCAGCCGGATCGTCTTTCCCGGAAAAATGATCTATCACCTTATCGTAAGCCTTCATGGCTTGCTGAGAATACGCGTCAGCAGAAGGCCAGTCGCCCTGAAGCCCGCGTACGATCGCCAGGTTGATAAAATTGTGGGCGTAGGCGCCGTCGTATTCGTCCGTCCAGATACGCAGTGCTTCTGTCCGCTTCTTATAAACATTCTCAGCTTCCTCGTATCGTTTCAAAACGAGAAGACAATCTGCCTCTTGTTCCAGAGTCTCTTGCAGTGATACGTAGCGAGTTTCTGTCAGGCGACCCGTTAGACGTTCCGCTTCCTGAAAGTCTTGGAGTGCGATCTCATACTTCTGCGATTTCTTTGCATCGATAGCGGCAGCAAAGGCAGCACGATACTTATCCTCGTTCTCAAGCTGCTCTTTCGGAATCCCAGCAGAGACACGCACAGAATCATGCGCCTTGATCTTTGGCGAGCTGATGGGATTTTGAGGGCTAGGCGTCTGTCCCAGGTTCACAGAGGAGCATGCCAAACAGAGAACAATGAGTGCTGTCGCACGAAGCATTGGCGGACTATATCCTCCTAGGAAAGCTTCTTCAAGAGCCGGCTCAAGGAACAAGGACGATTTTCCCCGCCGCGCCAGGCTCGAGAATCTCCTTGTGCGCGCGCGCGGCTTCGGCAAGCGGCAACTCCTTGCCGACGATCGGTCGCAGCGTGCCGTTTTCGAGGCCTGCGAAGATTCCCCCGTGGATTTCCGCTTCCTCCGCGGGAGTGATGGCCCACAGCGTAAAGCCTCTCGCCGAGGCGCGCCTCGACATCAAGTCCCGCGGGTTGATACTGATCTCGCCGCGATTCCCGATGATGATCACGCGGCCATTCATCGCGAGCATCTTCAAATCAGCGGAAAGGTTCACGTTGGCGAGCATTTCCAGAATGACGTCCGCGCCGCGGCCGCCAGTGGCCTTCATAATTTCTTCCTGATAACCCGCCTTGCTGTGATCGAATACTTGATGCGCGCCTTCCCGTTTGACCACTTCGGCGCCCTTCGCCGTTCCCGCCGTGCCAAGCACGGTGAGCCCCATCGCGCGCGCCATTTGCACCGCCGCGATTCCCACTCCGCCGCTCGCTCCGTGCACCAGCGCCGTTTCCGAAGCGTGCGCCGCCGCCGAGTGATGCAGCGCATGATACGCGGTCCCGCAGGGCACCCATACGCCCGCGCCCTGCGCAAAACTGATTTTTTCGGGCAGCGCGTGCACCTGCTCCTCCAGCGTCAGCGCATATTCCGCGTAAGCGCCCGTAACCGTTCTTCCCGTGTACACGCGGTCGCCCGGCTTCACTTTTTTTACCCCATCGCCAATCGCCTCAACTACTCCCGCGCCATCCGAACCCGGCGTGTAGGGCAGCGGCGGCTTGATGGCATACGTGCCCGCGCGCATGTACGTGTCGTAGGGATTCACGCCCGCGGCGCGAATGCGCACCAGGACTTGTCCGGCGGCGGGCTTTGGCGTAGGAACCTCTTCGAGCTTCAGGGCTTCGGGACCGCCGAATTGATGAACGACAATGGCCTTCATTGAATTTCTCCAAGGAAAAAATTAGCGAGCGAAAAAAGCAGAGTCGTGACGCGGCAATCCAGAAAAATTAAAAATGGTCATCGGCGACGGCCGTCGCCACTTTTTTATCGATGAGCCCCGCGGACTGTGCCCAAGCCGTCGTCTGCCAATTGTCTTTGCCTTTTTTCACCGGAATCCACGGCGGCAGCATCTGGTTCAGGTAATTCGCCAGCGCATGGATGTAGGGCTCATACATCTTGCGAAACTCGGCCAGCTTGCGGTCGGCTTCTTCTCCGTCACGGAGCTTCATTCCGTGCTGCGCCAGGATGTCGCGGATATGGCGCAAATCCTGCGCGGGCAGCCGGTCATGCGGCAGCGCCTTGGGCGCCGTCCCGAACACTTGCGAAAGGTCCACCACCGCATGCCGCGCAATCGCAAAGGTAAGCTCCGCCTGTTTTTCGCAAGCCCCCTCGATGCCCACCATGGCCAGCGCGCAAGTGTCCAGAATCGCCGTAAGCGAAGCGATCCACGATTGGTTGTCATGCTGCGAGCGAAAATACGCCAGCACCGGATACGAGAGATGGCTCTCCATCAATTCCGCGCACCACAGTTCCCAATCCTTCAAAAGTACGCAGAGAGCGTCCTGGCCTCGCGCGTAGCTGTGGCGGCGCAGCAGTTCGCCGGCCGTGGGCGGTGTGCCCGCGCGGGAATCAAGCAGCGAAATATTCACTTCGCGCTTGGAGAACGATCCGTAAATGAACGGCAAGTAGCCGATGACGGCGGCGAGAAAACCGAATCCGAACCCAGCTTCCAGAACGACTAGGGTACGTGCCAATCCGGAACGCGGAATCACGTCGCCCAAGCCCAGCGTGAAAAAGGTCGTGCCGCTCAGATAGATATCCGTCAAGAATCCTGCTTGGCTGCCCGCCGTCACCAACGCGGACCCCGCGCCATATTGCATCAGGCCAAACCCCAGCACTAGGCCAACAGCCCAAACCGCAACGAGCACCAGCAGCGACATCGGGCCGTAAAAACCCAGCATGGCTTCCCGTGTCTTCGGCTTGGGGATGAAGCACATCACGAATTTCCAGGCGTTCCAGGTCGAGCGGTAAAACAGCCGCGCCAGGCGGAATTTTCGCGTGACGCGCCGCGGCAGGATGATGGCCTCGAACGCGTCCCACACCACGATCACAAAGATCGCCACACCTGCAGCGAACGCCCCCGGAGCTGGAATCATGTGCGGCATTGTACCTGCTTGGCCTTTTGAATGAGAATTCCCTGTGAAAACGCCTGCTTTTCTAAGATTCCAAGCGCGCAGTGACGCTGATTTCTGCTTTGAAAAGCTTCGAAACGGGGCAGCCGGTTTCCGCGGCCTTCACGGCCGCGTCAAATTTGGCCTTGTCCGCCCCGGGAATTTTCGCCACGAGGTCCAGATGGCTCTTCGTGATGGCGAAGCTATCCCCGACTTTTTCGAGCGATACGGTTGCCGTCGTTTCCAGCCTGCTGGCAGTCATTCCCGCTCCGCCCAACTGGGCGGAAAGAGCCATCGTAAATCAACCGGCGTGCGCGGCTGCGAGGAGCTCCTCGGGATTCGTGCCCACCCCGTTTTCAAATCGCGTGCTGTAGGAATACTGCGTCTGCTTCAGGACGCCGCTATCCGTCGAAATGGAGCCCTTCCCATCTTTCAGGCCGCCTTGCCAAACCGCCGATGCTTTGCGTTGCATGATTTCTCTCCTTATGGCTCTTTCGTTCTCTTTGAATCCAGAGAATTCGATTCCCAGCCCGCCTGCAAGGGTATATTCAGAAAATGGCCTTGTCGAGAATCCTTTGCAAACGCTCATGAGCGCGGTCCCGCAAGAGGTCGCGCACCGGCCCTGGCCTCTGCCGGCAGGACCGTGGGTGATGGCGCAAACCTGGCACGACCTGCTCTTCGCGCATTGGCCCGTCGAGCCCGCGGTGTTACGTCCACTTCTTCCACCGCAATTGCAAATCGACACGTTTGAAGGCCGTGCTTGGCTCGCGGTAGTCCCCTTTCGAATGACTTGCGTGCGGCTGCGTGGGACGCCGTCGCTGCCCTGGCTCTCGGCATTTCCCGAACTGAATGTCCGCACTTACGTGACCATCGGCGGCAAGCCAGGTGTGTGGTTCTTTAGCCTGGACGCGGCCAACTCGCTGGCGGTCGCCATCGCGCGCGCGTGGTTTCACCTGCCATATTTTCGCGCGCGAATGACCTGCGCGGAACACGAAGGTTGGATTCATTACCAGAGTGAGCGGATTCATGGCCGAGCGCCGTCCGCTTTTCTGAAGGGCCGGTATCGCCCGATTGGCGAAGCTTTTTCAGCCCAGCCCGGCACACTGGCACATTTCCTGACCGAACGCTATTGCCTCTACGCGACCGATGGACGCGGCCAAATCATTCGCGGCGAGATTCATCATCCGTCCTGGCCGTTGCAGCCCGCCGAAGCCGAATTTGCCCGCAACTCGATGACGGAATCATTGGCCATCGCCCTGACTCCGCATCCGCTCCTTCATTTCGCGCGAAGGCAAGACGTTCTGGTCTGGCCCCCAGCTAAACTCGCATAACCAGCCCGGCGACCTTCCGCCGCGTCTCTGCCCTCCCCGTTTGTAAAGAATCAGTAATGGGTTTGTTTCTGACAACGAACTTACCAGAAGCTCGCCACGTGGTCCGACGATAAGTTCCGGTTAGCCGACTAACCATCCAATGGGTGCCCAGCGGGCTTCGAGGATACAATTTCCTGGTTAGTGGTAGTCTATCCGGCAGGTAGGGTGAGGATGGTCAGTTTCCCCACAGTTTATCAGCGCGTCTCCGTTCATTGGCGCGCGATCATTTTGCTGTTGATCCTTGCTCTTGCCACAGTCACGATTGCATACGGCGACTTTTTAGATTTGATCACCCTCGCCCTGTTCCTGCTCTTTATTGCCAGCCAGGTGTTCTGGATCGGACGCATTGTTGATCTCGGCAAATGGCTCTTCCCCGATCAGCCCCGTGTCCGGCTCGTGGTCATCGCTGACCTCGTGTACCTATTCGTAATCGCTTACAGCTTCCCGACCACCATCGGCCAAGGCCACACTTTCCGCGCGGCCTACTACGGGCTTTCTAACATCGTGTTCGAAGCGGTTTTCTGGTGGTGGTTCGTAGGATCAATGCTGGCTTTTGCGTTAGTCGTTGCTTTCGGGACTGTTGAGCGTGCGACCCGTGTCGCAGCGTGGGCGTACCGCAAAGCACGCCAGAGCACGAAAGGGCGCGTCGCCGCTGCTAGTTCCTCCGTCGCCGACCCAGTGTCGCCTGGCCGCCGTCATTTCTTGGAGCAAACCGCTGTTCTGATCAGCGCCACGCCATTCGTTGCTGCGGGGTACGGCCTCCTCCATAGTCGTTTAGATGTGGAAGTCGTTCGGCCACGTATCCCCTTGGCGCGCCTGCCCAAAGCCTTCGACGGTTTTCGTATCGCCCAGCTTTCCGACATTCACATCAGCCCCTTTACCACTGCAGACTATATTCACCGTTGTGTGAGTATCACCAATGAATTAAAGCCCGACTTGATCGCGCTAACCGGAGACTACATCGCTTGGGACACGGAGCAGCAGGGAGAGGTGGTTCGCACGCTGGCGGGCCTGCGCGCGCCCTTCGGCGTCTTTGGCTGCCTGGGCAACCACGAAGAGGAGAGCGGGACAGAGGAGTCGATCACGCGGCTATTCACGGCGCAGGGCATCCACATCCTGCGCCAGGCACGTGCGCCCATTGTATTGGGCGGCGAGACGCTGAATCTGATCGGCATAGACGAGCCACATGGCCGAACTGAGACGGAGTGGAGACGTGACGTCCACCGGAAGCTGCGGCAGATTAAAGAGCTGATGATGCCTGAAACGGTCAACATTCTTTTGAGCCATGGAGATTTCCCCCACATGTTCGATCGGGTTGCCGAGCTTGGCATCGATTTGATGCTGGCCGGGCATACTCATGGCGGCCAGTTATCGCTCGATTTTGTCCACCGAGGCCTCAACCTCAGCCATCTCATATATGACTACAACAGTGGATGGTATGAAAAGAACGGCGCGCAGTTGTACGTGAATCGCGGCATCGGCACGACGGGCTTTCCCATCCGGCTCGGCGCCCGCCCGGAGATTTCGGTATTTGAATTGTCCAGAACCTAACCCCTGGTGGCAAACCACATTCCTCAGAGTGGGCGGCAAATTAGAGGGCGCACGCTCGCTCTATTGAAAGTTCCTAGTCGGAAACAATCCACATACCTTTATCGAGGCGGTGGCAGGAAACCGTCCCATTACTAAAGAATCGGATGAGTTGACATCCGTCCATGTTTCTGCGAATATCGAAATATGGAAAGCGTGACAAGCAAAAAGCGAACGGAACGCGTGGCGAAATATGCCGATATGTTCTCGGCCATGGGAACGGAGCCGCGGTTGCGGATTATGCAGTTGCTCCTGTCGGCGCATCCCGAGGGACTGGTGGTTGGAGACATCCAGGGCGAATTGGAGATTCCTAATTCGACGCTCTCGCATCATCTGGACAAGCTCAAGAGCGAAGATCTCGTGCACGTGCAGCGGGAAAGCACTTATTTGCGTTACACCGCGAACACGGAAGCACTGCAGGAATTGCTGCAATTTCTCTACGCGGAGTGCTGCACGCGGAACAAAGCGCTTAAGCCGCGGGACATTGTGGAAGCCTGCAAATAGGAGGACGGCATGGATCGCACGGACATCAAGGAAATTGTTAAGGAGAAATACGGTCAGGCGGCGCTGCGAGGCAACAGCGGAAGTTGTTGCGGGGCGGCGGATGCCAGCGGGTCAACTTGCGATCCGATCACTTCCAATCTCTACGACTCAGCGCAGATGCAGCAAGTTCCTGGAGAAGCGCTGCAAGCTTCGCTCGGGTGCGGGAATCCCACCGCCCTTGCCAAATTAAATCCCGGTGAAGTGGTCCTCGATCTAGGCTCCGGCGGGGGCATCGATGTTTTACTTTCCGCCAGGCGCGTCGGGCCGACAGGAAAAGCATACGGCCTGGACATGACGGATGAGATGCTCGCGCTGGCGAACGAAAACAAGCGCAAGGCCGGAGCCGAAAACGTCGAGTTCTTGAGAGGCGAGATCGAGAATATTCCGCTTCCCGACAATTCGGTCGACGTAATCATCTCGAATTGCGTGATCAATCTTTCCGCCGACAAAGACCGCGTCTTGCGCGAGGCTTTTCGCGTGCTCAAGCCGGGTGGACGATTTGCCGTTTCCGACGTGGTGACCCGTGGCGAAGTCGACCCGCAAATCCGCCAAAACATGCTTCTCTGGGTCGGCTGCGTGGCCGGGGCACTGGAAGAAAACGAATATCGCGAAAAGTTGGTGTCTGCTGGTTTCGACCACGTAGAGATTGAGCCGACGCGCATTTACCGCGTGGAAGATACGCGCGAATTTCTCTCCGAAAAAGGCCTGGACGTGGACGCGCTGGCGCCGCAAGTGGAAGGCAAGTTCATGAGCGCGTTCGTGCGTGCGACCAAGTCAAAGTCCGCGAAGACGACGGAAGCGTGTTGCGCGCCGACCTGTTGCAACTGAGGCCAGAGCTTCGGCCGATTCGGTTAGAAAATGACGGGCATGCCAGCGCACTACAACGTTCTATTCCTGTGCACGGGAAATTCCGCGCGTTCGATCATGGCCGAGGCCATTCTCAACGGCAAAGGCAAGCCCGTTTTCACCGCCTACAGCGCGGGAACCACCCTTCGGGAGTGGTGCGCCCCGAGGCGCTCAAGCTGATTCTCTGTTCTTTCTGGCAAACTAGTGGCGCGATAATGTATACACGTTGCTGGAGGTGAAGATGAATTCGCTAATCAATATGGCAACAGCAATCGCTCTGTTGCTCGCCGCGCAAGGTCAAGCACCAGCGCGGCCGGAAGTACCTGAAAATCTGAAAGCACCAGCAGGCGAAGAACTGATTCTGGCGGCACACGCAACCGGAGTGCAAATCTACGTGTGCCAAATCAGCGCGGATCAAAAGTATGCCTGGGTGCTCAAGGCCCCGGAGGCGGAACTCACCGATTCGACGGGGAAAAAAATTGTGCATCATTCCGCAGGACCAACCTGGAAGCACGTCGACGGAAGCGAAGTGACCGGAAAAGTGATCGCCAAGCACGACGCGCCAAAGCCGGACGCGATTCCGTGGCTGCTGCTGGCGGCGGCAAGTCACACCGGAGAAGGAATTTTCAGCCGTGTCACGAGCATCCAGCGAATCCATACCGAGGGTGGCCTGCCACCGGGCGCAAGCACCTGCGATGCGGCTTCGGGCGGCAAGGAGTCGAGGAGCGCGTACTCGGCCGATTACTATTTTTATGCGCCTCCGCACTAAGAAGAGGAATCGCCATCGGCTCTTCCGTGTTTGCGCAAGCAAGAATGTCCGCCTCGCCGCACGGTGTGGTCCGTTATTTCTGGTAAAGTGCTGCGCACAGAGGTGCCGATCGCTGGCTTGAGGGATGGTTGGCGGAGACCGGAGGGCCAGCTCACCAGTCGAAAGGATTCGCCAGTAATATTGCTGGAAGGGACGGCAAGAGTCAGGATAATAGCCTTTAAGCGCTGAACTATCGTCCTAAGTATTGGAATATAAATGGTTTAGTGGTTAGGGTGATGGCAGAGCGGAGTTTGCAATGTGTAATATTTGCAGCTTCCCGCGCGTACTAGTCTATGGAAACGCTGAGACCAGGCCGGATGAGCGCGCCGGGAATAACGCAACCGACGGAGGCGATTGCCCGTGCCAGGGCGGGTGACGCCGAGGCTTGGGGCGAGCTTTACCGGGAATACGCGCCCGCCATATTCCGGTTCTGCAGGCGTGCCTTGCCGACTCGGGAAGATGCCGAAGACGCCACCATGGAAATCTTCATGAAACTGAAGGGCAAGCTGATCCAGTACGACGCGACGCGGTCGTTCTCCGCCTGGCTTTACAAGGTGTCCGCGAATCATTGCTGGGATATGCTGCGGCGGCGCAAGATTCGCCAGGATAAGGAAACGGACGACCTGGAAAATGTGCCGCTGGAGCATCCTGACCCCAGCCAACTAGATCAACTGATTGAGCAGCGCACCAGCGAAGAAGTGCGCAAGGCCCTGGACAAAATGGGTGGCCGGGCGCGCATGGCGCTGGTAATGCGTTATTACTCGGACATGAGCTACGACGAAATTGCGGATGCGCTGGGAGTGCGGCGCGCCTTTGTAGGCGTGGTGCTGCTGCGCGCGCGGCACGAACTGCGGCAAGCGCTGGAAGGCAACGCGGCGCTGGCGGCGGGGGGGGCTTCATGAGCGAAATGCCGAAGGACAATGGGAAGCATCTGGACGAAATGACGCTCCTGCTGTACATCGAGCGGCAACTGGACCGCGTGCGCGGGCTGGAAGTGTCCGCGCACACGCAGGAGTGCGATGCCTGCCGCACGCTGCTGCGCGCGCTGGAGCGCGAATCGCGGCTGCTGACGCGCGCGATGCTGGAAGAAGACGAACCGCTTCCTTCAAAGCTGGCGCAATTTCACGAACGCGCTCGCAAGTCCATGCAATGGATCTGGGGAATGGTATTCGGATTGGCGGCGACGGGAGCCTACGCGCTCTATACCGGATATATCCAGCCCTGGCAGCAGCAACTGGAAGCAGCGGGATTCGGGGGGACGAACCTGCTGGGCCTGCTGATTTTTCAGGGCGCGATGTGGAAAGGGTGGCAATCCGTGATCACACTCCTCGAAGTACTAGCGATGCTGACTCTGGCGGGACTGGGCGCGATGTTCTTCCGGCGGCGCATCCGGCGCGGTTCGGCGCTGGCGCTGGTCTTCGCGGGGTTGTGCACCGTGCTGGCGATGCCCACGGGGGCTTCGGCGACGGAGCATCGCGGGGGACAGAATCCCACGGTGAGCAAGGAGGAAACCATCAAGGGGGATATCTACCTCACCGGGGAGCGCGTGCGCGTGGAAGGCACGGTGGACGGCGACGTTTTTGCGGCGGGGAAAGATATCGATATCGATGGGCACGTGACCGGAGACGTAATCAGCGCCGGGCGGTATTTGCGGGTTCGCGGGACGGTGGACGGCAACGTGCGGTCTTGCGGGAACACGGCGGTCATTTCCGGGAATCTTGGGAAAAACGTTATGTGGTTCGGCGATGCGGTTACCGTGGATTCCACCGGCAAAGTCGGCGGCAGCGTGACGATGTTTGGCGGGACGCTGGCGATCGACGGCCACCTCGGCCGGGACATTCTTTTTTATGGCGAGGAAATCAACCTCAACGGCGGGGTGGGCGGGGGCATCCGGCAGAAGGGCCATGCGCTGATTATCGGGTCGAACGCGCAGGTGGATGGCCCGATTCACTTCGAGGGCGACCAGCCGGCGAGCGTTTCGCCGGGGGCCAAGCTGGCGTCGCCGGTTGTATTCAAGCAGATGGAGCACAAACGGGAGTACCGCGAAAGCGACTACTACGTCTGGCGCGTGATTTGGACCGCGGCGTTTGTCCTGTTTGGAATGGTCCTGTTTCTGCTGGCGCCGGGATTTGCGCGGGAAACCATAAGTTCCGCGGAGACTTATGGAGCTCCGATTGGATTGGGTATCCTGGTTTTCTTCGGGGTGCCGCTGGCAGCGCTCATCTCTTGCATAACGGTCGTGGGCCTGCCGCTGGGAATGTTGACCATGGGGTTGTGGTTATTGATGGTTTGTTGCGCGGAGATTGTCGTGGGGGCGGTGATCGGCAACCTGATCCTTGGCCGCCCGACGGACACCTGGGGGATGATCGGAAGAATGGCGCTGGGTTTCGTGATCGTGCGAATCGTGTACACGCCGCTGTCCCAGGTGCACATCCTCGGATTGGTAGCCGCGCTGGGAATCTGGATGTGGGGCATGGGGGCGATTTCGCTGGCGCTTTACAAGCGGCTGCAGCCGGTGATTGCGCCAAACGTGCCGTCCGCGCCGCCAATGCCGCCGCGTACGACCATGGGCGGGCCGCTGCCGGCTTGACGAGGGTAGCCAGAGGTTCGAGGTTAGAAGCTGGAGCTCGTGTATGGCCTGGCCCCCCTCCCCCACTGTTTTTGTAAAGAATTGACACAGCAGGGTTTAGGGGGTGGGGTCGGCAAAAGAATAGTAGGAAAAGGACTTACAGGCGTTCGTTTGCGTTGTCTGGCAAGCGCGAGCTTTAGGGCAGCCGACCTTTGAGGCCTGCCTAGTTAACCATAACCGCTACCCCTCCCCCCTGTTTTTCATAAGTGTTGATTCTAGAGGACTTTAAGTACCTTTAGAATGAACACTTCCGGAAGTGTTCATTCTAAAAGTAGTTATAGGCGATATTATCGGACACAGCCACAAGTGTTGGTTCTAAAGGGCTTGACTCGGAAATGGAAACATACCCAAAGATTTAGAAGGATCGCAGGCCACGGAAGGTTACGCAGGTTTACCTGGAGGATAGTGTACCAGAAAACTAGGGAAAGTCAAGGGAAATTTGGAGGCCTTTGGCGCGAGGATTCTTGGGTGGCCCAGAAGCGCGACTGAAGCGCTCCAGTCAGTACTGGGTTGCCTTGTAGGGGCGCAGCATGCTGCGCCCCTACTGCCGAGCAAGGATCTATCTTCATTGCTTTGACTTTGACTTGAAGTTTCTGGTTGGTCTGACGCTGGTGAATCGAGCGCGCGATGGAAGCGGGGACACGAATTGCAGAAAAAACGGGCTCCCCGACAAAGCTGGAGAGCCCGCTGCCCTTTGCGGAGGCGGTGAAGAGCAGATAGAGGACGCGCAGCCCCACGGGCTGAGCCACGGTTAAACCAGATGTGGTATTGGCCACGCCATCTAGATTGGTAACACCATCGGTACCCAGAGCACCGGTGAGGAACGCTTGGACAACTTGCTGGGGGGAGGTGAGAGTTCCGAAATAGGTGGGAAGCGTATCGATATTGACGGTGTTAGAAGTGGTCGACACGACATTCGCGCGGAAGCGCGACCAGCGCAGGACGACTGTGTCGACAGTGGCGATGGCCAGCGTGGGCGGGTTTGCCGGAGTGAAAGCGGAGACGTGGACGGCCACGGCCTGCCCTGGGTGGATGGCGGACGTGGTGGTCTGAGTGGCAAAGTTATTGAAATCGGCGGCGCAACAGATGCTCACACCAAGGCCCTTGGTGTCGACGAGAAAGGGTTGAGTACCGATCTTCACGGTGAGGCTATCCCCGGTGTTGAGCCCGCCGATCAGGGGGTTGGTGGCGCCCAAAACTTTATCGGTGACGACAATGGTAAATTGGATAGAACTGGAACTGGTGACGGAGTAGACGATGCCTTCGACGAAGTCCTGCTGGGTTTGATTCAGCGGCTCGAATTCCTTGAGATCGAGCGTTCCGTCCGATTTTAGGAAGGCGTCGACGCTGGCGATCTGACCGTTGACGACGCAACTGATGCTAGCTGGAGTCGAGCAATGCGTGCCATCGGGGCTGGGGTCGAAGAACGAGGCCGAAGTGCTGTTGGCGATAAGCGTGCCGCGGGTGTTTGAGGCAATCGTAACTTTGGTGCCGCTGAGGCTGACGACGCCGGTGAAGTCTTCAATGAGTTCGAGTTGATTGGTACCGAGATTGGCATTGGTGCGGGGCAGGGTGAAGGCCGTGAAGACGCCCGGGTTGGGAGTGGCGGGATTAAAATTGACGGACAGAGTGCCGTTGGTGAGGGAGATGGCGTTCTTCAGGTTGAAGTCGAGCTCGATGCCTTGCAGACCGCCAGAGGTGACGTTAAACGTGAAAGAGGCGACCGAGGGGGTGCCAGCGGCCGCAAGAGTGGCAGTACAGACAGCACCGGCCGCACAAGGCGTGCCGTTTGCAGTGA
>WNFF01000912.1_pt1 | contig 25136 bp, 25 predicted proteins | sample 5400441 | NCBI WGS metagenome assembly WNFF01 (sample SAMN13153345, study PRJNA577476) | soil metagenome | isolation source: 120 cm saprolite under Douglas fir tree site 2 hole 3 replicate 1 | place: USA:California | collected 2015-04-18
CGTAATTCGAAAGAATCCTCCGAAGGTGATCTTCATTGAATACGATCACGTGGTCCGTGCACTCGTGCCGCGCCGACCCGATCAAGCGCTCAACTAGGCCGTTCTGCCAGGGCGAGCGGAAGGATGTCGGCCGATCCCTTTTCAAGGAACAGGGAATTTTCACGCGAGATACTTCGATTTTGCAGTTTGAGCAACCACAGTTGGAAACGGTAGCTCGTCGAGCCTGCCCTGCGCGGCCGCGATCACCCCTTTCGCCACGTTTTCCCAGCGGTAACGGCGCGCCGCTTCCTTCGCCAGCGCCAACCTTGCGCGCTCACGCTCCGCGTCATCGAGGGTAAGCCACGCTACCAGCTTGGTGGCGATCTCCTCCACGGCTCGGGGCCCGATTTCGAACGAGAGGAGCGGCCGTAGCTCCTCGGGTAGCGCGGGCGCCAGCGTGGCAATGACCTCGGCCATTCCCGAGTGCCCCGCGGACAGGGGCAGCGCACCGCAAGCGGCAGCCTCAGCGGCTACCATGCCGAACGCCTCGGGGAAGGTGCTCGGCATCACCTGCGCCTCGCAGACCGGCAGCAGGCCAGACAGGTCGTCGTGCTCAATCCGTCCTGTGAAATGAATGCGCGCGGCTGCCGCGGGCGCCGCCTCGAGCCACTCCTCACTCGCGCCCTCAAGGAAGGCGCGCAAATGTCTCAGCTCTCCAGGGGGGCCGCCTTCAAGCTCGCGTCCCCGGGCTGCGATCTCCTGTAGTGTCTCCAGGTCCCTGCGGCCGAGCGCATCCACGAACCGGCCCAGTGCGTTCCGGTACGTCCCGAACCCGACGACGACCAGCCGCGCCTGCGCCACGCGCGCTACCACGAGCGGCCAAGCGGCGAGGAGCAGGTCGACGCCCTTCGAGACGATGAGCTTCCCAACGTAGCTCACGATACGGTCACGGCGCGGATCGAGTTTGCGCAGTGCCTGCGCCGCGCCAATCTCACCTCCCCAGGCGGCTGTCTCGTGGGATTCGAGCTTGTCGGCGAGCCGGGTCAAGCCGATGGCCGCCTCCTCTTTCGGGCGAGGGTGGAAGGAGTTCACGTCCACTCCGGGCGGACCAAGCCGTGTCCGCTCGGGCAGCGAGGGTTCATCGGAAAGCACCTCCCACAGGCTTTCAGCCGTGTGACGCGAGCCTACCAGCACGCCCGACGCGCCACGAATCCCTTCCAGTGCGTGAGGCAAAAATCGCTCCCGGTGTGGCCGCACTGTGTACTCCAGCGCGCTCCCATGCACCTTGACGGCATAGGGTGCCCGGCCCTCGAGACCGCGCGAGAGAATCACAGGACCCATCACCAGATGGTTGGCCAGAGCCAAGTCAGGGGGCGGCACGGAGCGGATCGCGGCGACATTGGCGTCGAGGTAGTTGTCGAGTGCCGCCTCGTCCAGCTCCGGGAAGGGCAGAGCATCGAAACCCTCATAGCGATCGGCCACGTACACGGGGAGCACCCGTCCGATATCGGGCACATGGATCGTCACACCCTCCGATTCCTGCGCCGACCGGTCCTGGCAGAACAGGTGCACCTCATGGCCCAATCCTGCGAGCGATCGCGCTAGGTTCGCGTTGTAGATGTTGCTGCCCGTGCCGCGCAGCAGGTAGCCGTGGAAGATTAGGATCCGCATGGACCGCGGCAATTGTTAACCGACATTTCCCAGATAACGTCGGATCAAGCAGCTGATCAAACGTAAGCATCGCGCAGGATGATGCGCTGATTCTGTCCCATCGCGCGTGTTGACGATTGCCATCGATCGTGGCGACGAGCTCCGCAAGGGTGTCGCTTCCGAAAACCCTATCCATGACTCGCGGTCGGCGGCGAATCAGAACATGATCGCCGCATGATTGCAATCGGGCTGCTATTCGTCCGCATGCTGTGCGACTGCTTCAAGCCGCGACAGCAGCTGCAAGCCGAGATGCTGGTGCTGCGGCATCAACTCAACGTTCTTCGGCAGCGTGCGCCACGTCGACCGCATTTGCGTTGGGCCGATCGTGCGCCCTTTCAACTGGGCCTTCAGGATGCGATTTTCCGCGGCCAGATATTCGCTCCGCGCCAGCAGTTCCTGATCCACTAGCCCAGTGACGTAGGCCAGGATGCGCGCCCAATCCATTCGTCCTCCACGCAAGCCGATTCGCGATTGATTGCCTCAAAAAATCGTAGCCAGCGCCACCCGGCGAGGCTACGCCAGGAATGGACAACTCACCGCCTTTTCTACAGTTTCAATTTTGGGGTCGAATGGGTCAGCTACCAAACGTGATCTACCTGGCGTCGATCTGGGTGATCCCATTAGTTATAGCCATTACTTTTCATGAGGCGGCCCATGGCTTCGTCGCGCGTTTCCTCGGCGATGAGACGGCATGGAGGCTGGGACGGGTGAGCCTTAACCCCTTGAAGCACATCGATCCGACTGGGACGTCGGGTTGGCCGTTGCGGTGCCAGCCCGCCTCCTAACCACCGAGCATGAAGGACCGTGCCCAATGGCTGCAACCAGATTATCGGCACAACGTCTCAAACGAAAGGTGCTGCACGTCTGCGCCGACGCCAACTTTCTCGGCGATGAGATCGCGGCGCTGGCGAACGAAGCGCAACACGCTGGTCATCCGCTGGTTGGCGGGCGAGATCGTGCGCTCGGTCCATGCGCCGATCCTTGAACCGACGCACGGTCGCGCTTATCTCGATGTTGTCAACGTGACGCTATGATCTTAGTGGACACGGTGGCCAACGTAGTCGCGAGGCGCGCACCACAGCCTAGTTTAGCGCAGCACAGCGCGACTCAGCGAAGCACAGCCTAGAGCCGTCGGCATCCCCGGCGGCTCTCTTGCGTGGTTAGCCGGGGTCGCAACATCGCCGCAATCCGGATCGAGCATGCGCACGGTTAGCCGGTGGGGGAAAAGCCCGTTCCTGGCGAGCCATTCGGATGCTTGGGAGTCGCCCCTCAAAGAGGCAGGCCCAGCATGGCGTGTTGGCGAGACCACTCGACTGGAGCATCGCGCAGTCGGGTGACGCCGATGCCGCGTGGCAATCGGCCCTCGATGGCAGCCCGCACGAGATCGGGGGCAAGGAAGGCCAGGGAGATTGTCATGTTGACTTGTCTTACGCTGCACCGCTCGCGCTTCGCAATGCTTTCCGCATTTGCGTTCGCGTCGGCAAGAAGTTCGTCGAACCAACGGCGGCCTCGCGCAATCGATGCGACCAGGAGCGCGCGGGACTCCGAGCGTATCGGACGAGCGTGTTGTGGTGGAAGCCCCGCGGGCAGAAGAATCTCCCGGCGCCGCGTTGACGATGTCTTGCGCCACCGGACATTCAGGATGTTGTCGCCGTTAGCCCTCTGACGGTCAGGCGTCTTTGCTCGGACAAGGTGGATGACTAATTGCTCCGGCTGGACCTCGACCCGCGCGACGTGGGTGTCGATGAGGCCGCGGTCGTCAATCGGCGCCACTGACCCGCAGCGGCGTCGCGCCCAGCACCATTCCCGCGAGCCGCATCCATCGTTCAAAGGCTCCAGCGCAGGCCGCAGTTGGCACAGGCGGCGGGCGGCTTGTCCGATAAAAGCGCGTCGCGGAACGAACCGTAGGCCGCGCCATTCCAAATCTCTTGCAGCGTTTGCTGGGTGGCATCGCCTAGTGTGTAGTTTTCATAGCCGCGCTGCGAGAACGGCGCGATGCAGCAGGGCAGCGCCCGCCCATTAGCGGTGAAATACATCACCGTCCAGGGCCGCCGGCACAGCGTCCAGGGCGAACCGTCGTCACGCCGCCTGAGGCTCGTGCCCGGCTCCGATGCGCCGCCGGAAGCGCCGAAGGTGATGCCGTGAGCGCGCGCAAGCTCGGTCGCCGCCTCGAGATGGGCTGCTTCCTCGCGCGTCATTTGCTCGTAGAGGGCCTGGTCGGGTCGAGCCAAGCCGATGGAATCGTTTTCGAAGAACACTAGGCGCTGCAGATAGACTTCGCGCACGCCGATCTCCGCGGCTAGGCGCACAAAGGCCGGCAACTCGGCGATCGTTTCCTTAAGTCCCGTCAGCCAGGCCGACACCCGCGGCCGATCCTTTCCTTCACGTTCCTGCAGATCGCGGAACCCACGGACGTTCCTGAGAATGCGGCCGAAGTAATCCTTGCCGCGAACGGCCAGAAAGGACTTCGCGTTCGATGCATCGAGCGAGACGCGAAGCTCGTCGAGGCCCGCCTCGATCAACGCCCGGCCGTTCCTCTCGTTGAGGAGCGTGCCATTGGTATTGAAGAGGACGTAGGTGCCGCGGTCCTTGAGATAGCGCACCATCCTTGGCAAGTTTCTCACTAGCATCGGTTCGCCGACGCCGTGCAAGACCGCGCGCTGCAGGTTTGGAATCTGGTCGACGATCGAAGTGAAGAGCCCCCAGCTCATGTCGGCGGGCGGCTCGAGTTCCGCGTAGGTGCGCGGGCAGGTCGTGCACAAGAGATTGCAGCGGTTCGTCGTCTCGAGATAGACGCAGACCGGCAGCCGCGCGGCGCGGTCACTGCGCCGCTCCTCGACGCTCTCGAAATAGCGGCGGGGATCGACCTTGACCTCAGGCGATGACTGCGTCGGCATGAGCCTCCTCCGCCTTCCGTCGACGAGGTAATGCAAATTCGGCTATGAGAATGAGAATGCAGGGGGCGTAGATCGGGAGTCCTTCCGACGGGGGGTCGTCGAAGTGCGTAACTCCAATTGCGCCGCCGGCCGAAAGGGCCAGCGGGCAGCCGGCAGGCGCCAACAACGGCCAATCGAGCCCCGTGATCCGTTTCACTCCGCAGCTCCCCACAATGCATTGAGGGCAAGACGGTCCTTGAGGTCCGAGGTCTCGACCAGCGATTGGATCAGCGCGCGTGTGTGTCGCGCTTGAGCGGGGCAAAGCCCCGGCGCGATGGATTGGCCCTCGAACAGTTCCGCCAGCAGCATTTTCAATCCGCCGATATCGTCGACGTCGTACCACTTCGGCAGAACATGCACGGGGAGATCCAATTCACCGGCACGCTCCAGCGTTTGGTGCGCCACGTGTTCCGTGCTCCAGGCAATGTCCTGAAACAGACGATGGTGTTCCGCCTTCACGCCGAGCAAGTAGTAGCCGCCGTCGAGGGCGGGCCCGAGCACCACCCGGTCGCCGGGCCGCGCAAGCACCTCGGCGGTCTCGACCAGAAGCGAGGTGGGCAACGTGGGGCTATCGGAATTGAGAACCACAGCGGCACGATGGCCCCGCTCCAGGAGTTGCGCGATTGCGCAAGCGAGGCAGTCCCCAAAATTCGGATAGCAGGCCTCGATCAGAGCGACCTCGCAGTGCAGAGTCGTTTCAAAGAAGGGCCGCGAGTGAGCCGGACCGTACGCCACGTAGCCGGCGATCGAGGCCCGAGCAGAGGCAGTGAGAATGTTGTCGGCGACGTCGCGCAGGAATGCCGTGTTGCATTGAGCCGCTTCCTCGAACGTCAGGGGAGGAACCAAGCGGGTCTTGGTGCGTCCCGGGATCGATGCCTTAGCCATTACGGCGATCCCGCAGGTTGGGACTGCGGCATTGTCGGTATCAGCGAAGGCGGTCCGCATGGCCCCTCCCACGCCCGCGACAATTCACACCCCGGCGAACCAATTGTATCCGCGATCTTCCCAAAACCCGCCGGGGAAGCGGTTGGTCACGAATATCGCCGTGATCCACTTCGGATTCTTGAACCCGAGCTTGGTCGGGATGCGCAGCTTGAGTGGATAGCCATAGCGCGGCGCCAGGATTTCGTCGGAAATCTTGAAGGTGAGAAAGGTCTGCGGGTGCAGCGCCGACGCCATGTCGATGCTGGAGTAATATCCGTCGGCGCATTCGAAGCCGACGTATTTCGCCGTCAAGTCCGCGCCGATGCGCTGCAAGAATGTCCGGAGCGGGACGCCGGTCCATTTGCCGATCATGCTCCAGCCTTCGACGCAAACGTGCCGCGTCACCTGCGACTCCTGCGGCAGCTGATAGAGGTCTTGTAGCGTCCAAGGCGTCCTGCGGTCGACCAGGCCGGACAGATTGAGCTTGTAGCTCGCGCCGTCGATCTTGGGGATTTGGTTCTGGCCGAAATAGGCGTTGTAACGAAAGTCTTTGATCGCCTGGCTTTCCGGGTAAGTCGGCATCAGCCGGCGGGGATTGAAGATTAAAGCCTGAGCGCGGTCGTTCCATCGTGAAATGCCGTCGAGCACGCTCTGCACCGCGCTGGTATCGGTGACGTCGCAGCCCGTCAGCAATGTCAGCGCGCCGATGCTCAGGCCTTGCTTGAGAAACAGCCGACGCTCGATTTGACGCGCGGCGCCGCTCGTGCGCAGAAGCTCTCTCGATTCAGCGTTGTTGCGCGGCGGCTTGGTGCTGGGGGTCTCGGCCATGGCTTAGTCCTCGCTGTGCGCTTCGTGCGCGCTGGCGTGGCCGGTGATCATGGCCGGCAGCGTATTCGGAACGATGATGACGAGCGCAATATGCACGACCAGGAACGCGACGATCGCGGCCATACCGAGGAAGTGGATCACGCGCGCCACATCGAAACCGCCGAACACCCACGTCAATTCCTGAAACTGTCCGGGCTTCCAGATCGCAAGTCCAGATAGAACCATGATCACGCCCGCGGCCACCACGCCGAGATAGAGGGTCTTTTGCACGGCGTTGTAGGCACCGAGCCTGTGCGGTAGCCGAAACCGCAGCGCAGCGATGGCGTCGCGTAGCACCGCCGTCGGGCCGACCGGAAAGAACGCCCGCCGGAAATGTCCGGAGAGAATCCCGTAAGCGACATAGATGATGCCGTTGATGGCTAGGAGCCACATGCCGGCAAAATGCCACTGCAAGGCGCCCGCAAGCCCATCCTCATTGTGGAGATCCACGGAGCCGTCGAAACTGCCCCCGAGCGTGAGCGCGATGGGAAAACGGAAGGGCAAAATCGGTTCGGAATTGTAGATGCGCCATCCGCTCATGATCATGATGACCATGGCGAGCGCGTTGACCCAATGGGTGATCCGCACCGTCAGCGGATGCACGATCACCTTGTGCAAACGTCCGGCCGTGACGTCAGTCATTGCCGCCTCCCGCCCGCTTGCGCATCGTCGATCGGCGCAAGTCCCGCCGATTTGAATGCCGCTTGCGCCGCCGCCGACTTGACAAACGCCATGAACGGTTGGGTATCCGATTGCGGATCGCGGGCTTGCGCAACGACATATTCGATCGGCGGCTGGTCCAGCAACGGCAGCGGCACTAGCAGCTTGAAGCCGGCTGTGGCGTCTGTCGAATAAACGATGCCGAGCCGCGCCTTGTGGGTCGCAAGGAGATTGACCACGCCGGCGGAGCTTTCGGCGACGGGCACGACCCTACTGTCGTCGACGGCGATACCTATCTTGCGCAGCAGCTCGAGCGCGCGGGCCCCGGCCGGGTCGCGATCCGGATTGGCGATCGCGAGCCGCTTGCCTGCAATCAGGCGGGAGATATCGGCGACATTCGCGCCGTCGATCGGCCCGGCGGCGCTCTCGGTACCGACGAGAACCAAGCCGTTGCGCAACGCGCGGGTGATGGTGGCGCCTTGGATGATTTTGGCGCGTGCGGCCTCCTCGGTCGCGGTGCCGGCCAGCGCAAAAATTAGGTCGCAGCGCGCCCCGCGATCGATCTGGGCGTAGGACAGCTCCGTCGGCGCGACGAAGACGTTGACGCGCGTGCCGGTGCGCGCTTGCCACAGGGAGCCGACCGATTTGAGCGCTTTCTCGAGGGTGGGCTCGCCGTAGACCACGAGGTCGCGCGCGGCTGCAGCGGCAGGCGCCAGGAGCGCGGCTGCGCACAGCAATGCTGCGACGACACAAAGCCACGCACGCCCGCGCGGCAACCCACCGTCCTTCTTTCTGTCACTATCGCGCAAGGTGCGCACCGATAACCCCAATGCTGAGTTCCCATATGGAGCCGGAATCAGCAGAGCAAACAAATCACGTTGTGGCGATGCGCATGTGATGCGCAGTCAAAAGACGATCAAAGAAAGAGCGGCCATGTTGTGGGACTCCCTTTTGTCATGCCCTCACAGTTCGTCAGTACTCGAAGGCGGGCAAGAAGATGGTGCTGGCTGAACGCTTGGTCACGTTCCAAGAGCCTATTCAGAGGACCAAGTTCCTGGAGCGCCTTGGACTGTCATAGGCTGGATTAAAATTCCGCGGTGCAGCGAGCTGCGTCCTGCAACCCGGCGGGCCCTTCATCGGGTGAAAGTGCAGCGGGTGGGCAGCCTACCTATTCTCGCACGGAATAAACCCTATTCGTTTCGCTTGCCTAGCTCACCCGGTCGCTCGTCTCCAGCTAACCGCCGTGGCCCATCCCCGGGTCGGCTTTGGGGAAAAGACAGAAGGCAATGTCCAGATTGCAAGGCAAGATCGCCGTCATCACAGGCGGCAGCAGCCGTATCGGATTGGCAACGGCGCGGCGGTTTGTCGAGGAGGGCGCCTACGTCTACATCACCGGCCGACAGTCAATCGGGCAACTGAGGAGACCTCCATGCAAACACTTCAAACTGACTACTTTGCCGCGTATCGCAATTTGAAACTGTCGCGTGATGCGAAAGGTGTGCTGGTTGCCGAGTTCCATAGCGACGGCGGCCCGTTCATCATGAACGCGCAAGCTCACACGGAGTTTGTCGATGCCTTTCACAGAATCGGACAAGACCGAGCGAACAAGATTGTCATCATGACGGGCGCGGGTGGGAATTTCATTGGTGACGTAGAGTGGCCGTCATTCGGAGATGTCGCCGATCCGGGCGTCTGGAGCAGAATTCACGACGAAGGCGCCCAGACTTTAGAGAATATTGCGAACATCCGGGTTCCGGTGATCGCGGCCGTCGAGGGACGCGCCCATATCCATTCGGACTACGCGCTCCTCGCTAGTGTCATCGTGGCGGCTGAAGGTGCGACATTCCAGGACGTCGGCCACTTTGCCGTGGGAGTTACGCCGGGTGACGGGATCTTTACAACATGGAGTTATCGGGCTGGAGCAGGTCGAGCCGAGGCATTCCTGCTCAATCCACAGCCGCTGCCGGCACGTACCGCGTATGAATGGGGAGTCGTGGCAGAGGTAGTACCGAACGGCAAGGCAGTGGCACGCGCTCGGGACCTGGCCGATTTGTACTTGCAGGCTCCGGAAGTAACCCGCCGGAACACGCGCATTCACTTCATTCAACCACTCAAGGAGCGCATCGTTCGGGAAGTCGGTTACGGACTATCCCTCGAAGGAGCGTCATCGGCCGACCTGGTAAAATCAAAGCAATCGAAGAGTTAGTCTCTCACTCCGAGAAAATCAGCGTGAAGGGTCGTATGGGCGGGCCGCGATTGATGCGGTCTGGTCGGGCAAGGCGGCGCACTCAGAGGGGCTAGCCTCCAAATTTGCTGCACCGCGTTGGGTCGCGATTGGCACTTAGCGACCGCGCCGTGAGCTTCGATCTTTGGTCTGCTTTTGGAGCAATCCAGACATGGGCATGGGCGGGGACCATCGGCCTTAGTCGTTTTCTTCAGCGCGATCTCTCGGTGTCGTGCGGCACTGTTCGACTAACGCGTTCAATTCCATTCGCACTTCTTCGAAAGCGAAAGGCCCCCGCCTCGACTTGGCCACTAAAGTTGGATAAACAAATTCGGTCCATGCCACCCAAGGAGCTGTTGCGTCTTAGGGTTGGAGGTGGGACATGCGTCTGGCAGCAATAGCGTCCGCGCTGGCGATTGTGCTGTGTGTGACGGTCTTTGGCGCCATTCTCTTACAAGAAGCCTCCCGTTCGGTGCCGGCGCCCGCGCCACCCCAGGCAACACCCACTGAGGGCCGGGCTCCCGGGTCCGTTGCGGCGGTTGCGGATAGTGCGGCCAAGAGTGCGGCGGCTGCCCCAGCTGCCGTCGATCAGGCGTCGCCGAAGCCCGCTGCCATGCCGACCTCGTGCAGCAATCCCGATGCCTTAGGGGTTTCGCGCGTGGTCGAAATCGACACCACCGGCGGGCCGGGCTTCGGATTCGAGCACTTCAAGAGCCATGATTTCTTGCGCGAAGGCGAGGTGGTGCTCACCTTCGACGACGGCCCCTGGCCGAAGAACACTCCGGCGGTGCTCGCCGCGCTCGCCGCGCACTGCACCAAGGCGATCTTCTTCCCGATCGGCCTGCATGCCACCTACGAGCCCGGCATCCTCAAGCAAGTGGCCGCAGCCGGGCACGCCATCGGCTCGCACACCTGGTGTCACCAGGATCTGTCGAAAACCAAGGGTAGGTGCAACGTCAACGGCAAGGTCCAAACCGTAGAGTACAACCCCAAGGACGAGATCGAGATGGGCATCAGTGCCGTGCACTGGGCGGTTGGCGGACCGACTGCGCCCTATTTCCGCTTCCCGGCGCTGCGGCAACCGCCGGAACTGATCGAGTATCTCGGCAAGCGCAACATCGCGATCTTCTCAGCCGATATGGATTCCTTCGACTTCAAAATGCGCAAGCCCGAGCAGGTCAGGCAGTCGGTGATGGAAAAATTGAAAAAGCACGGCAAAGGTATCGTGCTGGTGCACGATTTCCAGCGTGCGACGGCCGAGGCCGCGATGGACCTGCTCAACGATCTCAAGGCCGGCGGCTACAAGATCGTGTTCATGCAGCCGAAGTATTCAGTGACCACGATTGCCTCTTACGACGAGGCCATCCTGAAGCAGTTGAAGGGCCCGATGCCCGACACCCGCCCGACCTCAAGCGTGGTGCGCACTATTGGCGAGTAGATTTCGAACGCGCCACTTGCCGAAACCCTGCTACGGAACCAACATTACCGATGCCCATCGCCAAGCCGGTGTCTATGCCGGCGCATCTTCAAGGGCGCTGTTCGATTCCCGCACGCGTTCCCGAGCGCCGCGACTGGCCCCGATATCGTTCGAAGCGCGGCGCTGCATTGGAATGGCCCTATCGCATAGCAAAGCGTCGAGCGTTTCGAGCGCATGGATTTTGCTGCGCTGCGTATGTCGGCTTATGGCACATCGCGACGTTTCGCTGTGACTCGCCGCCTTGTCGCTATTGGAGGCATAGCGGACATGAATGGCCGCATCGCTTCGGCCAACAGTGTCGAGATTGACCCATCTCTGCCATTGAGTGATCAATTTTGCTGCTATGCACAGCAGCCTTCTCGCGCAACGGGTGTGGTAATGTACGCCCGTAAGCTGAGGAGGGGGAGTCCATGAGACGCCGCAAGTTCATCACGCTGCTCGGCGGCGCGGCGGCGGCGTGGCCGCTCGCGGCACGCGCACAGCAGTCCGGTCCGGTGCGCCGTGTCGGCGTGCTGATGAACGGCGCCGCGACCGAAGCAGCACCGCAGTCGTATGTGGCCGCGTTCCCCCAGGCCTTGCAGCAATTGGGGTGGACTGAAGGCCAAAATCTCCGCGTCGATGTTCGCTGGAATGCCGGTGATGCCGCGCTCGCGCGCATCTACGCGGCGTTTTAATGTCCTGAGCCGGTGATGAGGCGGCTGCCGCGCCGGAAGGTCAAGTAGGCCCAGAGCCAGGTGGCCAGAACAGTGACGCGGTTGCGCACACCTATCAGAAAAGCGATATGGGCCGCACCCCAAAGCCACCATGCCGGCGCACCGCGCACCCGGATGCCGCCGAAGTCCGCGACCGCTGCCTGCCGCCCAATCGTGGCAAGGCTGCCGTAATGGCGGTAGCGAAACGGCGGCGGCGCAGGACGGCCAGCGAGAGCAGCCCGGATTGCTCTGGCTGCGTAGGCGCCACCCTGCTTCGCAGCCGGTGCAAGCCCGGGGGCGGGCATGCCACGCCAAGCATGGCAAACGGCCGTGTCGCCGATGACGAAAATTTCGGGCCGGCCAGGCACCCGCAGGTCCGGTCCCACCCGTACGCGACCAGCAGGATCGGCCTCGACCCCGAGCCAAGTCGCCGCCGGCGATGCGGCAACCCCGGCTGCCCACACGACTGTGCGTGCTGCGACCCACTCACCTTCGACATCAGCCCCGCTCGCGTCCACCGTTTTCACCTTGCGATTCGTCAACACTTCCACGCCGAGAGCTGCGAGCGAGCGCTCGGCGGCGGCTGACAAAGAGAGTGGGAAGGTCGGAAGCACCCGATCAGCCGACTGTACGAGCAAGATGCGCGCAGTCGCCGGGTCAAACGTGCGAAACTCACGCGTGAGACCGTGCCGGGCCAGCTCTGCGATTGCGCCGGCTAGTTCCACACCGGTCGGACCGCCGCCGATGATGATGAAGGTGAGCCAGGCCCGCCGCTCTGCTTCGTCCTGACTGCTCTCCGCCGCCTCGAAGGCAAGCAGAAGACGGCGGCGAATGTCGAGCGCGTCCTCGATCCGCTTGAGGCCCGGCGCTGCCGGTGCCCAATTATCGTGGCCGAAATAGCTGTGCCGCGCACCCGTGGCGACGATCAGGAAGTCATATGCACGCCGCGTCTTGCCGAGCGCGATCTGACGCAGCGCCGGGTCCACGTTGGTCACTTCGCCCAGCAGCACGCGCACGTTGGCCTGGGCACGGAACATTTCGCGGAGCGGTGTCGCAATTTCTGCCGGCGACAGCCATGCTGTCGCTACTTGATAGAGCAGCGGCTGGAAAAGATGATAGTTGTGCTGGTCGAGCAAGGTGACCCGGCAAGGTGCGTATCGCAATCCGCGAGCCGCGGCGAGACCGCCAAAGCCGCCCCCGAGGATAATCACGTGCGGCAGGCCGGCCACTGCCGTGGCGGGCAGCGCCTCAAAACGGGGGAACCTGCGCCGGAATGCTGCTGCGATCGCATGGTCAAGTGAGATCGCCCCGGCGCCGTAGAGCAGCGGCAACCCGAGCAAGGGCAGGTTCAGCAGCGTGACCCATCCGAAATGGTCGCTCCAAGAAAGCATGCCTGTCGGGATCAGGACGATGAGGAGCAGAGCCACGACGCGTGTGAGCAGGCCGAGCGCGAGCAGGGCGGCGAGCGTCAGAAGAGCCCACGGGGCGAGACCTGCGGCCATTCCGGGCATTTGCGGCAGCCATGCCATCGCCATGGGTGTCGCCATGCTGGCCGGGAGCATGTTGGTCAGGCCTTTCACTCCACCCAGGGCAACGGCCGCAAGCCCCGCCGCGATCCACAACCGCAACAGGAACGCGTACGCGGGTCCGATGCGCCTGGTGAGGCCTGCCAAGCCCCGGCTGACAAGGCCAACGAGGGGCAGCGCCGCAGCACCCATGCCAGGGCGGAACATGCCGTCAAGCGAGAGCGGCCCCGGCCCGAGCACAACGATCCATCCGAGCAGCGCCACCGAGTAGGGCGCCAATTGCGCGTGCCCGGGCATTTGCAAGACAAGCACCTGCAACAGTAGCGCTAGAGCGGCAAAGCGCGTGAACAGTCCGGCGGCCAGCAGCACCGGGCAAATCGTTTGTATGAAGATGCCAAAGCCCGTGGCAGCGAGGCCGACGAACAGTGACGCCGAAGGCGGGGGATGATCCCGCATGATGGCTTGATCGGCAAGCATATGCTCCATGACATCGGCCACGAGAAAACCTTCGGCAAGCCAGAGCCGTATGAGTACGTCGAGCACCGGGCTGAGCAGTCGCGCGAGCGACGTGGACAAGTCGGCAACGGCAGCGGCCCTGAGCCCGAGAGACGCCAAGACCGGGACCTCGTGCCTCGCCTGTGTCTCACTCGTGCCTTCAGTCACGATCACGGGCGTACGAGCCCCTCAGGTGGGCGCCATGCGGGCCTGCTCGTGTATTGCATTTTCTACATCGTCAATGAGATCAGTGACTGGCCAGCTTCCCCCACGCCGCGCCTCTAGCCGCTCGGCGAAGAGGACCAAAATCCCGGCGCAACGGTCTTCTGCCTGCCCTCTCAGAGACTCTTGGCCCACCGCTTGGCGTACCAGAGAGCGATGGCAATGCCTCCGGACACCGCGGCCGTGACCGTTGGCTCGGCCCATTGCGGTGGGAAGTGGGATGGATGCGCGAAGATATCACCGATGAATGTTGCGATCGCGCTGATCGTCGCCTGTCGAGCCGCGCTATCGATTGTCCGGTCCATCTGTGCGAGAAGGGCAACCGCGACGACCCCGCTGACAATCCCGCAAACCGAGGCGAGGAATGCGTGCTCGAAACTGAACGCGGCAAAAACGTTTCCGCGTGCCATTACGAGAAAGCAGGCGAGCCACGCCCCTGCGAACTTTTCAGCAGCAGGGCGAGCAAGCCCCCCGGCCCGCAAATCTCCGAATGCGTCGAGGACGCTGAACTTCAAGCTTCGCATCGATAGGCCCTCTCCCCTCCGGCGTCTCTCCCACACCGCCTTTTTAGTTGTGCGATACGCTGCCGAGAAAGGGTAATGAATTCCTGTCACATGTGTTCAATTCTTGTTGACCGATCGAATACAGCCAGCAAATTTTCCGCCTCGATCTGGTCATGCTAGCCAACGATGCGCGCACACCGACAAAAGTTTGGAGGATAAGCGGACCACGACTTCCACAGCAATATGCTCCGGTTGTCTACGGGATTATTCAGGCCGCGATCACGACGGCCGTTGCAACGGCGATCGCACCCATCAGTTGACTAATTTCAATACGCGATTTGTGGAGGAATGGTCTTCGCGGCGGGGACCTGATGGATTTGCGGGTCCTTTCCGGCCGGAAAAAGCAATGCGGGGGGCAACCGGGCGAGAGGCCGCCAGAGGACCCGCGATTGCATCAGCCTTGACTCCTTGACTCCTTGACTCCTTGACTCCTTGACTCCTTGACTCCTTGACTCCTTGACTCCTTGACTCCTTGACTCCTTGACTCCCTCGACTTGACACTTTGCACGGCTGAAACGAGCGAAGCTTATGTGCTGGAACCCAAACTGCTTCTGGGCGGCCGGGGAAGCGGTCGGCGAATGTCGTTAAGCAGTGGGCTGGGGGCTTCGAGCTTGTCTGGGTGGCTCCACCCTACGCCGAGCGCAAGGTCACCTTTCGAGCATAAACATCTGGTTGGCGGCTTGTCGAATATGCCCGATCATACAGGCGCGCTAGACGAACACTGGGCGGACCGAGCAACTTGTGCCGAGGTCTACCCTGCCACCTCCCATGTAATGAGCGACGGCGCGCTTGGCGCGCCGCTCACCGTGGCGCTGTCAGGCCGGCATGGTCGACAAATTGAAACGAACTGGCATGTGCTTGATCAGTTCTTCCTTGGGAATCTTCTTCTTCACCTCTAGCCGGCCGTTTTCGACGCGACTGATGTAGCAGTCGATGATACCGACGTGATCTTCCTTGCGGAGCATCTTGTCGCCTTGCGGATGACCGATCGAGTTCTTCATCTGCATGCCTTCCAGCGCCTGGATCACGCCCTCGACGTCTTGGCGGGTCTTGTAGCCGGAGGCTTCGATCGCCTGTTTGATCGCGAACATGTCCTCCCAGCATTGCCAAGCATGACTCTTGTCCATCACGCGCGTGCTATTGAGTTCGCGTGCATAGATGTCGTCGATCTCGATCAGCTTGTTGTGCTCGCGGTGGAACCCGTCGTCCTTGGCCTTGAGCATGCGGGGGAAGGTTTCGAAGAAGTAGGACCCCTCGGCCGCGCCTCCGATATCATCGGGGGCAATCGCTTCGATGCTGGGCGACTGCGAGAACATTTTGATGTTCTTCTTGTCGAAGCCCATCGCCTTGGCCTGCGTGTAGAAAGCAACCGCCAGCGGGCCGATAAAGGCCGGCAGCAAGACCTCCGTATCGGCTGGAACCTGGGCGAGATAGGGCACGAAGTCCTTGGTATCGAGCGGCACCGGAATGCTGGCGAGCACCTTGCCGCCCAGTTTCTCGACAATCAGTTTGGATTCGGCCGCCGTGCTCTGGCCCCAGGCATAGTCGGCGAACATCATCGTCCATTTCTTGCCGAGGTTTTCGAAAGCCCACGGCACGCCCGACGCGGCGATCGAATAGGTGTCGGCTCCGGTCCGAAAGCTGTATCGGCTGCCCTTGGAACCGGTCGCGTCGCTCGACTCGCCGGTGGAGAAGTAGATGGTCTTGAGCTCCGTCGCGATCGGCAAAGCGGCTAGCATGATGCCGGAATGCACTGACCCCACGATGAACTCGGCGTTACTGCGCTGAATGAGGTTGCGCAGCTTGCGAGCGCCGGTGGCGGGGTTGGATTCGGTGTCTTCGGTCGCGAGCTCAACCTTGCGGCCGGCGATGCCGCCGCTCTTGTTGATGAGATCGACTGCGATCTTTGCCGCCTTGTCGTGCCAGTAACCCCAGGACGTGAACACACCAGTCAGATCACAATGGTGACCGATCACGATCGGGCCCGACGCCTGCGCGTATAGGTCTTTCATCAGTGTCAGACTGGCGGTGCCGGCCGCCGCGCCCCCCGCCAGGGCGCATTGGAGGAAGGTACGGCGTGAGACTTTCCTTGCCATGGTGGTGACTCCCTGTTTGAAGCTAGATTGACTTCGTAAGTCCCAGGTAACGATGCACAATTTCGGGCTGCGATTTCAGTTCATGCGAGGCACCCGAATAAACGATGGTGCCTTTCTCCATCAGAAAAACCCGCGGACAGAGCTTAAGCGCGGTCTCTACATTCTGCTCAACCAATAGAACCGATACGCCAGTCTGGTTGATACGGTGGATCTCGCGCCGGATTTGCGAGACCAGCTTTGGCATTATTCCTTCTGTCGGCTCGTCGAGGATGATCAGCTTGGGTCGCATCATCAGGCAGCGCGCGATCGCGAGCATCTGCTGTTCGCCGCCCGATAGAGTATTTCCGGACTGCTTGAGCCGCTCTTTGAGACGCGGAAAACAGGTGAATACGTAGTCCTCGCGCTCGCTATCGCGTTGGCCCGGCAGACCGATGTTGAGATTCTCCAGCACCGTCAGGTTGGGAAAAATGCCCCGGCCTTGCGGGACATAGCCAATGCCTTGGCGCGGAACTTCGTGGGCAGGGCAGCTCGCAAGATCGACGCTGTCAAATTCGATCCCCCCGCGGCTGCGCGGTACAAGGCCCATAATCGCGCGCAGCGTCGTCGTCTTGCCCACGCCGTTGCGGCCGAGCAATGCGGCGCTCTCGCCGGGTTTCACTTCCAGGTTTACGCCCTGCAAAATGTGAAGCTTGCCGATGTGGACGTGGACGTCCCGGAGGCTAAGCATTAATTGCCTCCTCGACGTAGTCTTCGTCTTCCGGACGACCGAGATAGGCTTCGCGTACACGCTCGTCGCTGGAGATTTCGTCCGGGCTGCCTGACGCAAGAATCTCACCCTGCGTCATCACGGTAATGTCTTGGGCAATTTCAAACACAACGCTCATGTCATGCTCGATAATGACGATATCGATCGTGCGCGCCAATTGTTTGATCTTTTCGACCGCACGTTCGGTCTCGGCCGGGCTCATGCCACAGGTCGGTTCATCGAGCAGCAATAACTGCGGGTTAGAGATCAGCGCCATCCCGATCTCAAGCAATGCGACGTCGCCATATGACAGCGTACCCGCCGGACGGTGTGCGAGCGCGGGTAGGCCAATCTGCTCGAGAGTGAGCTCAACGCGTTCGCGCGTCTCAGGATCGCGCGAGGCTGAGCGGAAGGGGTGCAAAACCTGATTTGTGGCATACCGCGTCACCCAGAGGTTTTCTGCGACGGTGAGCTGCGGAAACACGCTCTTGATCTGCATCGTTCGTTTGATGCCGAGCCGGCTGACCTCATGCGGCTGAAGTCCGGTAATGTCGCGGCCTTTGAAGAATACGCGCCCCTTGTCCGCGGCAAGCAAGCCTGAAACGAGATTGAAAAACGTGGTCTTGCCCGCGCCGTTCGGGCCGATGATGGCATGCAGACGGCCGCTCGGAATGCTCAAGTTGAGATTGTCGACCGCGGTCAAACCGCCAAATCGTTTGGTCAAGTTCTCGGTTCGCAGAGCCGGCTCGGTCATGGTTCAGTCTGCAAATTTATTCTGGCCGACGTGCCTTCGGCGCGCACGCACCAGCGCGCGAGCCCTTCATTCCACAAGCCAACCAACCCCTTTGGAGCCAGAATGACCACCAGGATGGCCAAAACCCCGACGATCAATGCATGATGTTCCCAGTGGGTTGACACCAATTCACGGATCACGATGAACAAGGTGGTTCCCACGATCGGTCCGAACAATGTTCCGGCGCCGCCGACGATTGCCCACACAACCGCCTCGCCAGACACGTGGTAGAACATGTACGATGCGGATGCGTAACGGCCGAAGAATGCAAACAATGCCCCGGAGACGCCGGCCATGAATCCCGCCATCACGAATGCGATGAGTCGAAGCTGATAGACGTTGAGGCCAATCAAGGCGGCCCGAACATCATTGTCACGGATTGCCACGAACGCTTTGCCCAGTGGACTCTGGATCACGCGGTGCATGAGGAAGAAGCAAAGCGAAACGGTCGCGAGAATGAAAAAGTACTGGAAATTCGCGTCGCTGAAGCTTCCCTTTACGCCGCTAATGGAGAAAGTCGGCGGCAAGGTGAAATTGATGCCGTCGTCGCCACCGGTCAGCGGCTTTACCGATACCGCAAAAAAATAAAAGATGAGAGAAAACACCACGGTGATGATCGCGAAATAGTGCCAGGTCAGGCGCACCGCGAAAATGCCGGTGACCAGCGCGATCGCCACGGAGGCGAATATTCCCAATCCAAATGCGGGCCAGAACGACAGGCCCAGTGTGGCAACGCCGATCGCAACTCCGTACATGCCGAACCCAAAATAGAGCGCCTGCCCGAACGACAACAACCCGACATATCCGAACAGCAAATTCACGCTGGCGGCCAACAGAGACCAGATCATGATTTCCGCGATCACGCTCACCCAAAACTTGTTGAAGAGCGCCGGAATCAGCCACGGGGTGGCGACCAGAAACGCCCCGAACGCGATCAACATCATGCGCGCGATGACATGGGGCCTCATCATTTGGTCAAGCCCTTAAACAGGCCTTGCGGTCTCACCAGCAAGACGGCGCTCATCAGCACGAGGGAAGAAATCCGCGCGACGGTGGGATCGGCGAAGCTTTGAATAATCCCTTCGAGAGACGCGAGCAGAACCGCAGCCGCCGCGGTCCCGGGAAGATTACCGAGGCCGCCGATGATCACGGCCATGAAGCAGAACGGCAATATATCTACTCCGGTGCGAAACTCGACCGTCGTAATCGGAGCTGCGACAACGCCGCCGAGCGCGGCGAGTGCGAAGCCGATTCCAAATGTCAGCACGTAGACGCGTTGTGCCGGAACGCCCATTGCGATCGCGGTCTCGCGGTCATGACGGACCGCGCGCATCCAGGTGCCGAGCTTGGTTCGGTGCAGGAAAATAAAAAATCCCCCCAGGGCAATAATCGCGACTAGCGCGGCAAACAGCCGGTAGACTTCGTAGTTGATTCCAAACACTGGAAAGGTGCCCTGGATCGGCGGCAGGATGCGGCGCGGCGTCGTTCCAAAGGTGATACGGACGCCCTCCTGTAAGATCAGCGATAGCCCGAACGTCGCCACGATGGTCAGCGCCGCAACGTTGCGAATAGGCTGAATGACGACGTGCTGGATCAGCGCACCAAGAATGAAGCCGATGAGCGGCACGACAAGGAAGGCCGCCCAGAAGTTGCCGGTCAGCTCCAGCGTGAACCAAGCCAGCACGGTGCCAACCATGAAGAAATCGCCGTGCGCGATGTTGATGATGTCGAGCAGGCCGAAAATAATCGAAAGGCCGAGGGCGATTAAAGCAATGATCAGGCCCCAGATGAGCCCGTTCAGCGCAAGCAGCAACAGCGTATCCACCATGCGAGGTAGGCCCACGATGGGGCGGCCAGTCCCATCCCTACATCAGTGTCTGTTTTTCGGGGACCGGGCGCAATTGGGCGTAATCCAGTAATACAGGTCTATCATCGGTCGCGGTTCTCTCGGTGGGAATTCAGTCGAGAAGGGCAAGAGCGGGCCGCGCGACGCCTTCGAGCAAGGCGCGTTCGGGCTTCGAGCGGGCGAGAACCCGAATGCCGAGCAGGACGCCGAGCAACAAACGGGCAAGATCTTTTGCGATGCGGTCCCGAGGAACGGCTCCTTCGGCTTGCGCCGCTCTGATCGATCGGCGGAAAAACGCCTCGATCTCGGCAAGGCGGTCGGCAATGAGGGCGCTTAGCTCCCTGTCGTGCGGCGCCACCTCAAGCGCCGAGTTAATTAGAAAGCAGCCCCGCCGTTCGCGGTCGTTCACCGAACGTTCGATGATCTCCTCGATAAAACGGCGGATGGCCTGTTTTGGCGGCAGCGAGTCTTCAAGCCGCTTGATCCGGGCCCGCGTCGAGTGATCGAGGTAGCGCTCAAGCGCCTGCACGAACAGCGCATGCTTGTGGCCGTAAGTGTTGTAGAGGCTCGGCGCCGAAATCCCCATTTTGTCGGCAAGATCACGCACCGACGTTGCCTCGTAGCCGTGCCGCCAGAAACAATCGATCGCCGCCTCAAGGGCGGTCACTTCGTCAAATTCCCTCGGCCTCGCCATTCGCCTATCTGCTGCAGTGTCTTCGCACGCGATCGTTAGCTTGGACCCTTCATTGACATTATGTACCGAGCGATACAAAATGTCCAGGTTCAGAGTGGCGCCTGTGCGAGATCGCTCGATCGCCGCGTTGGGCCGTCGCGGAGGGACAGAGATGGGAGTTCTGATCGAAGGCGTATGGCGTGATGAAGAGCTTCCCCAGGAGGTTGGCCGCGCCGGCGAATTCCGTCGCGCCGAGAGCCGATACCGCGACTGCATCACGGCGGACGGCTCGTCGGGTTTCAAGGCAGAGGCCGGGCGCTATCACCTCTACGTTGCCCACGGCTGTCCGTGGGCGCACCGCACCCTGATTTATCGTGCGCTGAAGAAGCTCGACGACCTGATCTCGGTCGCTTACGCAATTCCAGGCCTAAAGAGGAGCGGCTGGACGTTCGAGAACGATCCCAGATTTCCGGATTGTACCTCCGACACGGTGAACGGTTTCCATTACTTGCACGAGGCGTATACGGCGACCGACAAGAGATACACCGGCAAGGTAACGGTGCCGACATTGTGGGACAAACGGAACAACCGGATCGTCAACAACGAGTCGTCGGAAATCATTCGCATGTTGAACTCCGAGTTCAACGCGATCACGGGCAACACCGCCGACTACTATCCAGCGCCTCTGCGCGCCGAGATCGACAGGCTCAACGAGCGCATTTATCACAACGTCAACAACGGCGTGTATCGTTGCGGCTTTGCGAAATCGCAGGCGGCCTACGAGGAGGCCTACGACGCCCTATTCGCCACGCTCGACGAACTCGAGACGCGGCTTTCGCGCCAGCGCTACCTCGTCGGCCACCACCTCACCGAGGCCGACTGGCGACTGTTTCCGACTTTAGTCCGCTTCGATGTGGCCTATTTTTCACTTTTCAAGTGCAACGAGAAGCGAATCGCCGACTATCCCAACCTGTCGAATTATATGCGAGAGCTCTATCAGGTGCAGGGAGTCGCTGCCACGGTAAAGCCGCGCTACTACGTGATCAACTACTATTCGATCGCCAAACTCAACCCGACCGGAATCATTCCGAAAGGAACGCCGGTCGATCTGGGACAGCCGCACGATCGTGCGCGGCTTGCGGCGTAAGAAAGGAGGATGACGTGCTGGAACTTTATCACAGCATCAATTCGGTCTGCGCCCAGAAGGTGCGCATCGCGTTGAAGGAGAAGGGGCAGGAGGCCAAGAGCCACATCATGACGTTGCGCGGGGACCAATACGAGCCCGCGTACCTGAAGCTCAATCCGAATGGCGTTGTGCCGACACTGATCCACGACGGCCAGCCGATCATCGAATCGTCGCTGATCCTCTATTACATCGACGACGCGTTCCCCAAGCCGCCGCTAATGCCGAAGGAGACGCGCCAGCGCCACCACGTGCGCATGTACAACAAGCTGATCGACGAATATGTGCACAACTGCTGCATGATCCTTACATTCGCGACTGCATTCCGTCCGGCCTTCCTGAAGATGCCGCCCGAGGCTTGGCAGGCCGAAATCGGCAAGACGCCGCTCAAGCGCCGCGCAGAGTACAAGCGTAGCGTCATCGAGCACGGGCTCGACTCCGAGTTCGTGGCCGAGGCGCTTGCGCATCACCGGAAGCTCTTGTCGTGGATGGCGGACTCGCTGAAGAGCGGCCCGTACCTGGCCGGCGAGGGCTTTTCCAATGCAGACTGCGCCGTGATTCCCTATATCCTGCGCCTCGAACTCCTCAAGCTCAGTGGCATGTGCGAGCGCTACCCGGGCGTCGCCGAATGGTGGGCGCGGGTGCGCGCGCGGCCGTCGGTCAAGGCCGCGATCTTCGATCGCATGTCCGATGCCGATTGGGCCCCGTTCAAGAGCCTCGCGCCCGATCCCTGGCCGAAGGTGCAGGAAATACTGAAAGCGGCTTGACGGACCTCCATCGTCACTTAGACACAGGCCGAGCAGGAGCCCAGACATGCCCTTGAAAGAGCAACTCGCCGAATACCGAGCCGGCTGGTACCAGCGCGTTCCGGCCGAACGCCAAGCGATCATGCAGCGTCATATCGACCAGCTGCGCAGCGGCGCTATCGCCCGCACCATGCTGAAAGTCGGCGACCATGCGCCAGCAATTGTGCTGGAGAACGCCAAGGGAGCGACCGTAGACGTCGGCACGCTGCTCAAGAAGGGTCCCGTGATCGTCACCTTCTATCGCGGTGGCTGGTGCCCTTACTGCAACCTCGAACTGAAGGCATATCAGGATATCCTTCCGGAGATCGTGGCCGCTGGGGCTTCGCTCGTTGCGATCAGCCCAGAGAAGCCCGACGACACAGTATCGACCGCAGAGAAGAATGCGCTCACCTTCGAAGTCCTCAGCGACGTGGGCCAGAACGTGGGACGAGCGTTCGGCTTGGTCTACGAATTCACCGAAGAACTCAAGCGCGCCTACAACGGCTTCAATTTGGATATTCCGACGCGCAATGGGACGCCGGGCGAATGGGCGTTGCCGGTATCCGCGACCTACGTCATCGATCGCAATGGCTCAATCGTCTATGCGTACACGGATGCCGACTATCGCGACCGCGCCGACCCCCGTGACGTCCTGGCAGTCCTCACGAGAAAGGCCGTCGCGGCATGAACCCGACTGACGATCACCTCAAATGTTGCGCTAACTGTGAGCAGACCAACAACTGGCCATCCATTCCCCGCTGAGTGTGAATTAAGCATCAGGAGGAAACCAATGCCCAGGTTGCGTTACATCGAAGAAAGCGAAAAGACTCCCTACATCCGCGAGCTGATCGAATCGGCGAAACGCACCGGCGCACCCGATCCGCGTGTGGTCAGCCTGATGACCCGCGCCAAGCTGGGCATCGCCTGGGTTGAGTATTGGAACAAGCTGCTCTACCAGGGCACGCTGCCACATAAGCTCAAGGAGATGTGCCGCATCAAGATTTCAGTCGCGCATCAATGCGGCTATTGCTCAACGGTACGCTCGACCGTCGCAAAGGAGGAAGGGTTGACTGAGGACATGATCGATGACCTGTTCGATTATGCCGGGAGCAAGCACTTCAGTGCGCGCGAAAAGGCGGCGTTGCATTATGCTGGCCTCTTCAAGCAGGGCGAGCATGCCATCGACAAAGATGAAGTCTATGCCGAGCTCGCCAAACACTTCAGCGACGAAGAGATCATCGAACTTGGCCTGTTCTGCGCCGAGGTCGACGGTGTTGGCAAGTTCGTCAAATCGCTCAACGTGCTGAGCTGGGAGGAGGCCTGCGAGTTCAATCCCAAGCTCAAGGCCGACACGGCGCGGATCGCAGCGGAGTAGACTAAGGTGAGGCTGGCTTTGTTGCGCTCATGCACTGTTCACGTTAAATATCAGGGGGACGTTTGATCAGTGTCTCTATTTGTGTTTGACGCCTATGGAACGCTTTTCGACGTCCACGCTGCGATCCGGCGATTCAGCACCGGTCCCGACGCCGACCGCATGTCGGAAATCTGGCGAGCCAAACAACTTGAATATAGCTGGACGCTGACGCTCGCCGGCCGTTACGTCGATTTCTGGACTCTGACCGGGCGCGCGCTCGATTTTGCGCTTGCCCGCGTGCCGTCGATCGACAAGGCCCTCAAGCCGAGCTTGCTTGAGGCCTATTTTGAGCTTGATGTTTTTCCCGACGCGCGAGCGGCACTCGTCCAGCTCAGACAGCAGGGCCACAAGACCGCGATCCTCTCCAACGGTTCGCCCGCCATGCTCAACGGCGCCGTTGATGGTGCCGGCGTCGGCGGCGATCTCGATGCTGTGCTATCAGTCGATATCGTCCGGATGTTCAAGCCGCGCCCTGAGGTCTATGCGCTTGTCACAGACCATTTCAAATGCGCGCCAAGTGACGTAACGTTTGTATCGTCGAACCGCTGGGACATCATGGGCGCGGTCTCGTTTGGGTTTGCCGCGCTGTGGCTCAATCGTGGCAAGATGCCAGACGAATATGCCGACTATTCGGCGGCTCGGACGATCGGCGATCTGACGAGGCTGACCGGATAGGCTGTTTGAGCAAATGCCCGCGGCAGAGCCGAGCTCTTTTGACCCGGCACCGAAAGGCCTGACTTTATTTTCAGCGTGACGAGCAGACGGTCGGCGGCCATTCGGGCGACTTCGCTGCCGCCCGCCGCTTGGACCACGGCGTGGCTTTCGCTGACGCCAGTACACCTTCACCCGCGACCCCGATCACGCTGGGGCAGACCGGCGGCCCGATGACCCTCGCCCGGTTCCATAATCTGTCATTCTGCGAGTCAGCCTGACCGTATGCCAAGGCACACAGACACATCAGCAGTTGGTGCAGGATTCGATGTCGCTAAGCCGCGATTGCACAATCCCGATCAGAACTGATCGAGCTCGCTTTGCACACGCTCGAGAACGTCGAGGGGCGGCCGAGCGAACTCGGAGCGACTTCCAGCGGCCTGTCCCTGTCGGAAACTTACGCCCTGAAATATTGGTGGTGCAGTCCGCCCAGAACCGGCACCGCCAGCGTGCGACCGATAGTCTGGACGCCACGTGGGATCGGCGCGTCCTTGTGCAGCGATAGGTGCGTGCGAGCCTCATTGTAATATTTTTGGTACGAATTGAGCAGATGGCGGAGATGTCGTTCGCTGAAGACGATAACATGGTCAAGACAATCCCGTCGGATCGAACCGA
>WNFF01000758.1_pt1 | contig 25128 bp, 18 predicted proteins | sample 5400441 | NCBI WGS metagenome assembly WNFF01 (sample SAMN13153345, study PRJNA577476) | soil metagenome | isolation source: 120 cm saprolite under Douglas fir tree site 2 hole 3 replicate 1 | place: USA:California | collected 2015-04-18
TTTCCGGCTGCTCGATGACGTCGTGGCCGCAGACGACGGCGGTACCGTCGGTGGGCTCGAGGATGGTGGCGAGCATGCGAAGCGTGGTGGTCTTGCCGGCGCCGTTGGCGCCGAGGAGACCGTAAATCTTGCCGGGTTGGCAGGTAAAGCTGACGTTATCGACAGCGTGGATTTCACCGCGCTTTTTGTCCTGAAAGCGTTTGGACAAGCCACGAGCGTCGATCATCGAAGGACCCCTTGATGGGAGTTCGTAAGACAGGGCACAGAGCGTTCACAGTGTACTACGCAGCGGGTGAGGAGATGTTACAGCGGGCGTAGGGGAGAGGGATTAGGGGACAGGGAAAAGAGGGAAAAGCGAATCACAGCGCAATCCGGTGGCGTGGGAAAACAAGCAATAACAGTGCGAGTTCAGCCTTTGTGACAGATGGGGCACTGCTTGGCATCAAACCTATCGGGCGTGACGCGGAACATGTTGTTGCACTGGATGCAGACGCGATGGATGACAGGACTTATGACGGCGCCAGACTGTGGTGATTTGTGCAAGCCAGCCGTGGGAGGAGCAACGGTTTTCTCAGGGATGCTCTCAGCGGACATGAGTGGATTCTAGCACGACGAGGTGTATCGTCCATAGGAGCCGACGGCATCCCCTGGATACAAATGACGCATCCGTTAAGGGTGGGAGATGCTTGGTCAGTGGGATGGGTTAAAAGAGAACAGGGCGCAGGATAAGCAACGCCTGCGAGGAATCTAGAGAAAGCCGCGCTGCTCTTGTTAGAATGAAGTACCTTGGCGCCTTCCGGACAGGGGTCAAGCAAGCCACGGACAAGTAAGAGAGACGCTGCGCCTGAGGGATGTGTCCTTGCGCCTTGCGGAGCGGGGGACCGCGCAGAATAGGAAAAGATGGATCGCAGGCTGCGAAACCGAATTTTGCTCTACCTGCTGCTGGCGGGAGTGCTGGCGTACGCGCTGATCAGATTCAGCGAGCGAAAGCCGATACCGAAGGTTTCGGCAGTGGCGCCGATGCGTGAAAACCTGGTGTCGTCGATCAGCAGCAATGGGAAGGTCGAGCCGCTGGCGCCGTACGTGATGCGCGCGCAACTGGATACGTTTGTGGAAGAGGTGCGCGCGACAGAAGGACAGACGGTCAAGAAAGGCCAAGTGATTCTGGAATTGGATGTAAAGGATGCGGCGGCGAAGCTCTCCGAGGCGAAGGGCAAGCTGCTGCGGGCGCAGGACGATCTGCGCGCAGCCAAGGCCGGCGGCAAAACGGACGATGCGGCCAGGGTTGCGGGCGACCTGGCAAAAGCGCAAGCCGATCGCGACCGATTGCAGAAGAATCATGATGTGCTGCTGCGCTTGATCGCGCGGCAAGCGGCGACGCAGGAGGATCTCGCGGCGAACGATCTGGCATTGACGAAAGCGCAAGCGGAAGTGACGCGGCTGGCGGCAGCGAAACAGGAGTTCGAGCGGAGCGTGAAACTGGATACGGGCCAGGCGGCGCTGCACGTGCAGCAGATTCAAAGCGAAGTGGCGGCGCTGGATGAAAAAGTGCGGCAAGGGCGAATCACCGCGCCGACCGACGGAACGCTCTATTCACTTGGCAGAAGCGCCGAACTTACTCCACTGAAGGCCGGAGATTACGTGAGAGTGGGCGACCTGCTGGCGGAAATGGCGGACTTGCACAAGGTGCGCGTGCGGGCGTATATCGACGAGCCGGAATTGGGCGCCCTGGAACCCAACCAGGCGGTGAGAATCACCTGGGACGCGCTGCCGAGCAAGACGTGGGTGGGAAAGACGGAGACCGTTCCCAAACAAGTGGTCCCGCATGGGTCGCGAAGCGTCGGCGAATTGCTTTGCGCCGTCAACAACGACAAGCTGGAACTGCTGCCCAATATCAACGTGAACGTGAGCATCAATTCGCGGGAACGGCTGGGAGTGCTGTCGGTGCCGCGGGGCGCGGTGGCCGCGGAGGGCGGAAGGCGGTACGTGTTTGTGGTGCGGAGAAACCAACTCAGCGTGAGCAAATCGACGCTGGAGAAACGCGAGATTCACGTGGGCATAGCGGACGCGACGCGCTACGAAGTGGTGAGCGGCCTCCAGGAAGATGACCTGGTGGCGCTGCCGGGGGACGTGGATTTGCGGGATGGAATGACGGTCACGGTGATCACGACGGAAGTTAACAATTTTCCGGAACGCTGGAATGGTTAGACGGAAGAAGCGGCTGATGGCGGCGCTGTGCATCGCAAGCACGGCGATGGCGGCGACAAATGTGAGGCAGGAAGCGGGCCTCGAAGCAGCGCGGCAGGCCTACGAGGCCAGCGATTACTCGAAGGCCATCGTGCTGCTCCAGGCAGCCGCGGCCAAAGAACCGCACAATGGCGAAGTGCAATTGCTGCTGGCGAAAAGCTTCCTGGAACTGCAGGAGCGCGACGCGGCGATCAAGAGCGCAGAGAAGGCGGTGGCCATCGACCCGCAGAATTCGATCTACCACGAGTGGCTGGGGAGAGCGTACGGAGAAAAGGCCGATCACGCCGGCTTGTTTTCGGCAATGTCGCTGGCCAAGAAGACGCGCAAGGAATTCGAGATCGCGGTACAACTTGACGAGAGAAATTTTTCGGCGCGACAAGCGCTGATCGAATTCGATTGTAGCGGCACAGGAATGGTGGGGGGCGGCGAGGAGAAGGCCTTGCCGCAGATCAAGAAATTGGCGGAGCTGGACGCCGCCGAAGGGCATTACGCCGCGGGAAATTGCCGGCGGCATAGAAAAGATTTCACCGCGGCTGACGAGGAATTTACGAAAGCGCTGGAGAGCAATCCAAAATCAGCGGAGCTGATCTACGATATCGGGGATCACTTCGTGAAGCGCGGGCAAGCTGAGGGGCTCTTGGAGGTCGCGGACGTCGGAGAGCGCGTGGCGCCCGGCGATCCGCGAGGAAGATTTTACAGGGGTGTGGCGCTGGCCTTGAAGAAGGGAAATCCCGAGGAAGCTGAACGATTGCTTAGGGAATACGCGAAGAAAGCGCCCTTGCGAACGGGATATCCGCGGCCGGCGGCGGCCCATGCTTGGCTGGGGCGGCTCTACGAAGAGCAGAACAAAATGGAAGAAGCCGCGAAGGAATTTGAGAGCGCGGTGAAATTGGATCCCAACAATAAGATGGCGCAGGAAGCGTTGAAGCGGCTGAAGAAGGGCTAAGAGTTTAGCGGCTGCCGAAAAGTACGCGCAAAGGCCAATGATGGACATTCGTGAAACGGTTTCCGTGGCAATCGACGCGCTGCGAGCGAACAAACTGCGCGCGATACTGACTTCGCTGGGCGTGATTATCGGAAGCGCTTCCATCGTTCTGGTGATCACTGTGGCCCTGACCAGCAAGAAATTCGTGCTTTCGCAGATCGAGAGCGTCGGCTCGAACCTAGTGTGGGTGGAGCTGGTGCAGAGGCCGGACAGGCCGCAGCCGCTTAGTTACGAAATGACCGTGGCGGATCTGGACGCGGTAAGGAGCATCCCCAACGTGGTCGAGGTGGCGGGAACGCGGGAACTTCCGATGGCGGTGATTATCGGCGGAGCGGAACGTCCGGTGAATCTCGTGGGAGTGACGGAAGGGTATCAAACGATCCGGCGGCTGCTCATCCTGCGCGGGCGGTATTTCGACTCGGCGGATATGGAGATGCGCAGCAAGGTGTGCCTGATCACGACGCAACTCTCGGACCGTATTTTCGGGCAGGACAATCCCGTCGGGAAATCCATTCGATTGGGAGAGCTGACGTTCACGGTGATCGGGGTATTCCGCGAGCGCGTCGAGACTTTCGGGCTTTCCGAGATCTCGGAGACTTCCGTCATCATCCCCTTCACGCTGATGAAGTACTACACGGGCACGGAAGTGGTGGGCCTGCTGGACGCGCAAGCGGCGCGCCCTGAAGACGTGCCGGGCGTCGAGCGTCAGGTGGGACAACTCCTGCGGAGCCGGCATCCGGACGGAGCGGAATACAAAGTGCAATCGCTGACGGCCATTCTGGGCGCGGCGAAAAATATATCGCTGGCGCTGACGATTGTGCTCATCATCATCGCATTCATCGCGTTGCTAATCAGCGGAATCGGGATCATGAACATCATGCTGGTGACGGTGACGGAACGGACGCGGGAGATCGGCATCCGCAAGGCCATCGGCGCGGCACGGCGCGAGATTATGTACCAGTTTTTGATCGAATCGTTCGTGATCAGCGGAGGTGGCGCGGTCATTGGGATTTTGATCGGCATCGCATTGCCTGTGGCGGCGCAGTTTTTTTTGCCGGGAAATCTGCGGGTGCCGGTTTCGGGGCTTAGCGTGGTCATTGCGTTTGTAGTGTCGTGCTCGACGGGACTTTTCTTCGGGTACTTGCCGGCGAGCCAGGCAGCGAGCCTGCAACCGGTCGAGTCGCTGAGATATGAATGACGCAGGGAGGGATAGGGGCTAGAGAATAGGGATAGGCAAGAAAACTGCGCCAAGGGCGGCTAAGGAGCATGAAAATGGAATTGCTGCGAGGGGTTGCGGGGATGACGGCTTTGCTGATGTTGAGCGGCGGGGCTGCGAGGGCGCAAGATCCCTTGGCTCCGCAAGCGAGCCAACCCGCGGCGCAGGAGGCGCCGAAGGACGCGCCGGCGGTGGCGCTGACGCTGAAGCGCGCGATTGAGCTGGCGTTGCAGAACAGCAAAGAGATCCAAGTGGCAAAGATTCAAGCGAGCGTGGCGGATCACGCCGCGCAGATTACCAAGGCGCAGTTCATGCCGAATCTCTACGCCGGCTCCGGCCTGGGATACACCAACGGCATACCGGAAACGCCGGGTGGCCGTGCGCCGGCGATTTTCAACGTGACGTACACGGAACAAGTTTTTAACGAGCCACTGCGGGGACAGGCCAAGGAGACGCAGGAGCAGTCGAAGGCGCAGAAGATTGTCCTGGAAGATGCGAAGAATAGCGTGATCACGCGAACGGCGATGGCTTATTTGGAACTGGGAAAGGTGCGGCATTCCCTGGAGCTGCTGCGCAAGGAGCAGGAGAGCGCGGAAAAGATTCTGGACGTGACGCAGGAGCGGCAGGGAGAAGGATACGAACTGCCTGTGGAGGTGACGAAAGCGCTGCTCACCAAGGCGCAAGTGATCCAGCGAATTCTGCAGCTTGAGGGCCGGGAAGATGAACTGGAAGTTTTTCTGAGATACCAGCTAGGTCTCTCAGAGGCGCAGGCGATCGAAGTTACGCCCGAGGAGCTGCCGGGGGAAGCCGAGCAGGCGGGGGACAACCTGGTGGCGATGGCGATGACGCACAATGCCGGCTTGCAGCTCGCGGCGTCGGATGTTCGGGCGAAAGAGTTTCGATTGAAGGGAGAAAGGCGCGCGTATTTCCCGACGCTCGAACTCGTCAGCATTTATAGCGTGCTGGGGAAGTTCAATAACTACACGCAGTTCTTCAATCACTTTCAGCGGAACAATTTCAACGCGGGGATCGACATGCACGTGCCGATCTTCAGCGCACAGACAAAAGCGGCGGTAGGGTTGGCGAAAATCAACCTGGAGGCGGCCAAGGTCAACCTGACGAACAAGAGAACCGAGCTGACCGCGGACGTGCGGCAAAAGACGCGGCGCGTGCGCGAGAGGGATGCCGCGAAAGAAGTGGCGCGGCTGGAACTGCAGCTCGCGCAGCAAAATGTGGCGGTGCTGCAATCGCAGTTTGCCGAAGGAAAGTTGAATCTTCGAGAGGTCGAGAAAGCCAGGCTGGAAGAGAATGAAAAGTGGATGGCGTATCTGGATGCAAATTTCCAGAAGCAGCAGGCGCAGCTGGAATTGCTGAAGACGGCGGGGCAATTGGATAAGGTGTGGCAGTGAGGGGCGAGGAGATTGGGGATGGGGAATAAGGAATAGGCGGAAGCAAAAAACCATCGAGGACCCGGGATGTTGGAGCAGAAGAGTTTGGAGTTGCTCATCGAAGCCGCGAAGCGGTTGGACGCTGGGTTTTCTGGATTACCCATTTACGAGAGTAGGGCGCCGGGATTCGAGCGGATGGCGGAAGTTTTGACCACGACAGCGGAGCGGCTGCAGGACAACTATCCTTATTTTCATCCGTTGTACGCGGGACAGATGCTGAAGCCGCCGCACCCGGTGGCGCGGCTGGCGTATGCGCTGGCCATGTGGATCAACCCGAACAATCACGCGCTGGATGGCGGGCGGGCGACCTCGGCGATGGAAAAAGAAGCGGTTGCGGAGATCGCCGGGATGTTTTACTGGAAGAATTTTCTAGGGCACCTATGCGGCGGCGGAACAATGGCCAATCTGGAGGCCCTGTGGGTGGCCGGACAAATGCACCCGGGGAAGAAAATTCTCGCGAGCGAGCAGGCGCACTATACGCACGGGCGGATCAGCGGAGTTCTGCAGTTGCCGTTCGAAACCGTGCCGTGCGATTCGCACGGCCGCATGGACGCCAACGCGCTGGCGAAGCGGCTGGAGCGCGGTGATGTCGGGACCGTCGTCACAACCATGGGGACCACGGGTACCGGTTCGGTCGACCCGCTTCCCGATATTCTCGAGTTGCGCGGCAAGCATAGTTTCAGGATTCATGCTGACGCGGCGTACGGCGGCTATTTCGTGCTCGCGGAAAATCTTGAAAGGGATGCCGCGAGGGCCTTCGCGCGGATCGGAGAGACGGACTCGATTGTGATTGATCCGCACAAACACGGCTTGCAACCGTACGGGTGCGGCTGCGTGCTCTTTCGTGACCCCGGAGCCGGCCGATGGTACAAGCACGATTCGCCGTACACCTATTTCAGCTCCGCCGAACTGCACCTGGGTGAGATAAGCCTGGAGTGTTCCCGGCCTGGCGCCGCCGCGGCAGCCCTGTGGGCGACGCAGAGATTGCTGCCGCTCAAAAAAGGGAGCGAATTTGCGCGCGGATTGGAGCGCGGCAGGAAGGCTGCCATGGCGCTCTACGAAAAGCTGCGCGGGGATGCGCGATTTCTGACGGCCTTTGCGCCGGAATTGGACATCGTAGTATTCGCACCAAAAGCTGCGAGCGCCAGTGAGGCTTCCGCCTTAAGCCGTAAGCTATTCGAAGCCGCCGCGAAGCGCGATCTGCATTTGGCGGTAGCGGAATTGCCGATGCTATTCTGGACGGAAAACATGGGCGCGATGAAACGCGATCGCGAAACGCTCACTTGCCTGCGCTCCGTGCTTATGAAACCGGAACACTTTGATTGGATCGGCCGCATTTGGGATTTGCTCTCCGTGTCCGCGGACGAGATTCTGGGCGCTGTTCGCTAATCTCCCGGCAGGCCGACAGCCATTTTCCGCCAAGGAACATCCAATCAGAGAAAGGTTTGTGGGCACAACGAAATCAGGTAAACTGGTAGCTACGGACGGGAGGGCAAAGTGCGTGTGTATCTGCGTGCCCTTCCTTGTATAGGCTAAGCACAGAACCCAGTTCTCTGAAACGGCCGGGAAAATAAAGTGAAGGCTGAGGGTAAAGAATGCCGGATGTAATGAAGACTTTGTTGTTGAATCCGCCGAGTTTTGAAAACTTCGACGGGGGCGCGAGTTCGCGGTGGCCCGCAACGCGCGAGATTGAATCCTACTGGTTCCCGGTTTGGCTGACGTACCCTGCGGGAATGATCCCCGGCAGCAGGCTACTGGACGCATCCCCGCACAAGATCAATTGGCAACAAACCATCCAGATCTGCAAGGACTATGAATTCCTGATCCTGTTCACATCAACAGTGGGTTTGGAGAGCGATGTCAAGCTCATCCGGAAAATTAAGGAAGCCAACCCGGGGCTGAAGATTGCTTTTGTGGGGCCGACCGGGCACATCAAGCCCGATGAGACGCTGAACGCCAGCGCGGACATCGATTTTGTGACGCGCGGAGAGTTCGATCACTCCGTGGTGGAATACGCGCACGGGAAGCCGCTCGCTGAGATTCTCGGCGTCAGCTACCGCAAAGACGGAAAGATCGTGCACAACGCGGAACGCCCGCAGTTGCACACCGAGGAGCTGGACGCGCTGCCCTTTGCCACCGACATTTACAAGCGTGACCTGGAAATTGAACGCTACAACGTGCCGTTCCTGCTGCACCCTTTTGTGTCGTTCTACACCACGCGCGGATGCCCGGCGCTGTGTACCTTCTGCATGTGGCCGCAAACCATTTCGGGGCATGCCTGGCGGACGCGCTCGACGGAAAACGTGGCGCGCGAAGTGAAGCAAGCCCTCGAACATTTCCCGCAGATGAAAGAGATTTTCTTCGACGACGATACCTTCAACATCCGCAAGGACCGCGTGCTGGATCTTTGCGCCAAGTTCAAACCGCTGAAGTTCCAGTGGTCCTCGACGGCGCGGGTGCACAGCGACTACGAAACGGTAAAGGCGATGGCGGATGGCGGAGCGCGGCTCTTTATCGTGGGCTTCGAGTCCGGCGAGCCGCAAATCCTGAAGAACATCAAGAAGGGCGCGACGGTCGAGATGGGACGCGCCTTCATGAAGAACTGCCGCAAAGCCGGAGTCAAGGTGCACGGCGACTTCATCATCGGCCTGCCGGGCGAGACGAAAGAGACGATTCAGAAGACCATCGACTACGCGAAGGAACTGGACTGCGAGACCATCCAGGTTTCGCTGGCGCATGCCATGCCCGGAACGGAATTGCACGACAGCATGGCGCAGCAAGGCTTCCTGAAAGTCGAAGCCCTGGCGGATTCCGGCGGCCATCAGTTGCCGCATATCGAGTACCCGCACTTGTCCAAGGCCGAGATGATGGCCGGCGTGAACCGCTTCTATGATGAGTATTACTTCCGCCCGAGAGTGGTCTGGCGCATCGTGAAGGAAGCGCTCTGGGACAGCCACGAGCGCAAACGGTTGTACGACGAGGCAACGGAATTCCTGAAGTTGCGCGCGGAGCGCCTGAAATGGGTGCGCAAGGGCGGCGATTTCGACAAGCCCATGGTTTCCGTGCCGGGGACGTCCACGGCGTCCGGAAACGACTGAACCCCGCAAAATGGCTAGCGAGAGAAGACTGCGAATCAAGACGCTGGTCATGGTCTTGGCGATGGTGGTGTGCGCCAATGCCGGGGACCTGATGCTGAAGCGCGGGATGTCGCAGGTCGGCGCGGTTCAACTGACGACAGCGGGAATCGCGCAAGCATTCCGGCTTACTGTGGCCAGCGGGACGATCTGGGTTGCGATCCTCTTTCTGACCGGCTTCATGCTGAGTTACATGACGGTGCTCAGTTGGGCGGACTACAGCTACGTGATGCCGGCGGGCGCGTTTGGATATGCTTTGCTCACCCTGCTGGCGGTTGTCTTTTTACACGAGTCGGTTTCGCCGCGGCGCTGGATTGGTGTCATCCTGATCTGCGCGGGTGTGCTGTTGGTGGGGCAAACCAAGCCACGGACGACCGCGGTGGCTCGCGAGGCGGTGGCATGATGCACGTCATTCTGGCGCTCGCGGTCTTGATTCTCGGCAGCACCGGCGGCGAGATCGCCGTCACTTACGGGATGAAAGCGACCGGCGAGCCGGCTCGATTGCGGCCGCTAGCGCTGCTTCAGTTCCTGGGGCGGGCCGTGCGCAATGGATGGTTCTGGGCGGGCGTGCCGCTGATGGCCCTGTCATTTTATTCTCTGCTGGTATTGCTTTCCTGGGAGCCCATCAGTTTCGTGATCCCTGCTTCTGCGCTGAGTTATGTGGTCGGCACGCTGGGCGCCAAGTACATTCTGGGCGAGCAGATCAGCGCTGCGCGGTGGGCGGGCGTCCTGCTTGTATGCGCGGGCGTGGCGCTGGTCGCGGCGGGCTGACTCCGCGACGCGCGGGGCGGAATCTTCTGCCCAGGATGAACGAGTTCCCATGATGTCGCACTTCGCGATGTGGCGCGATGCCGTGTTGCTGCTGGCGGCGGCTCCGCTGGTTTATTACGCGCTGTCGATGCTGGCGGCGCTGCGGTTCTTCCAGCACGCGCGCGCGCGAGTCCTGCCGGGCTACACTCCAGCCGTGAGCGTGCTCAAGGCGGTGCTTGGCGTTGATTTTGCGTCCCACGAAAATTTTTCTAGTTTTTGCCTGCAAGATTACCCGGAATACGAAATTTTATTTGCCGTCAACAGCGACGCGGATCCCGCGGTGCCGCTGATCCGGAGGATTATCGCGGATTTTCCCGAGCGCGACATCCGCTTGCTGGTGGGGGCCGAGCATCTCGGCGCAAACCGCAAGGTCAACAAGCTGGCGCGGCTTGCGCGCGAAGCGCGCCACGAAGTGCTGGTCCTGACCGATGGCGACGTGCGCGTCGGACCGCATTATTTACGGGAAATGACCGCTCCGCTGGCGGATCGCCGCATCGGCGCCGTCACTTCTTTCTACCGCGCCATCGCCGAGAAAAATCTGGGCGCGGAAATCGAAGCCGTCGGCGCTTCCAGCGATTTTTTTGCCGGAGTTTTGATGGCCGCGTGGATGGAAGGAATCACTTTCGCGCTGGGAGCTTCCATCGTCACGACCAAGGAATGGGTCGGCAAAATGGGCGGCTTTGAAGCCATTGCCGACGCCCTTGCGGATGACTATGAACTCGGTCACCGCATCGCCAAGGCGGGCGGCGAGGTCGTGCTCTCCCGTGAAACCGTTTGGACCGTCTATCCCGCGCAGCGTCTTCGCAGCTTTTGGGACCATCAAGTGCGTTGGGCGCGCACGGTGCGCTTGTGCCGGCCATTCTCCTATATCGGGCTTCTTTTTACGCAAGGGCTGCCCTGGGCGCTGCTCGCCGCGCTCGTCGCGCCGTCGAAATGGATCGAGGGCGCCTTTCTGCTGGCCTACGTCATCCTGCGTTTCGCGATGGCCTGGACAGTGGGAGTTTGGGGCGTCGGCGACGAACTTTTGCGGCGCAAAATTTGGCTCATCCCGCTGCGCGACGCGATTTACTTCGTGGTCTGGATTGCCAGTTTTGGCTCGAATCACGTCCGCTGGGGCGGCGTCGAATACGTGATTCGCCAGGGACGAATGGCGCCCGTCGCCGGCGGCGAGAACGCCGCAGCAAAGGCTGCCGAACACGTCCCACGATCCTAAGAATTCGCCATACACTGTGCTCGGCGCGTGGTTGACGGTTGCGATAAACCCGATTAAATTAGATAGGTGGAGTCGTGGCTGCCCCGACTTCGGTGACGCGCCGTGATTCGTTTTTCCTCGCCACGGGTGGGAGATCGTCCAACGGTAGGACTCCAGATTCTGGATCTGGCTATCTAGGTTCGAATCCTAGTCTCCCAGCCAATTTTTTTCTTTCTGCTGCACGTAGTCCTGGCAAGCTGAAGCGCACCAATCGGGGAGCAAACGGGGACACCCCCGCGACTATTCGAAGGAGCACCGCGTAAAGCTCTCGCGCTCTGCCCGCACATCGTCGCCGCGCAGCTCGCGCAGCGCATAGCTCACAAACTCGGCGGTGACTCTCTTGCGCCAGGTCATGTCGAAATCCGTGTTGTCGAGCGGCTTGGCGATACGTGCCGCGAGCGCAGCGGCTTCCGCGATGGCCTGCGCATTCAGGGGACGGCCCAGCAGCGATTTTGCCGCATCCGTGGCGGCCAGCGGACGGCAAGCGGAAGAGCCCACAACGATGCGAGCGTCCTCGACCACATTGTTTTTCGAAATCCGCGCTGCTGCGGCGACGGATAGCACGGGAAAGTCAAACGAGCCGCGCCGCCTGAGTTTCCAGTACGTGCTCCTCCATCCGTGCAAGGAATCCAGCAATACTTCCGCGAGAATTTCGTCGGGTCGGCGCTTGATGTAGTCGATGCCATCGTTATTATAAAGATCGGCGAGCGCGACTTCGCGTTCTCCGGAATGCGACACCAGGCGAACGCGCGCGCCCAGCGCCATCAGCGCCGGCCCGGTGTCCGTCGAGGAGACAGCCAAGCACTTCGAGCTTCCCGGCGCGACCCAGCAGGTCGTGCCGTCTTTTTTCAGGCAGAAATCGATCGACTTCCTCCACTCGTAGCTTTGATCGTAGTAATTGCAGCGCGTGTCCAGGCAAATGTTTCCCCCGAGCGTCGCCATGTTGCGGATTTGCGGAGTGGCCACCAGCGAAGCCGCTTGCGCCAGCGCCGTCCATCCGTTTCGAAAGCGCCTGTCGGCCGCGATGTCGGAGAGCGTGAGGCATGCGCCGAGCCGTGAACTGGAATCGCTCATAGCCACGAGGCTCAAGCTTTCAATGTGGCGCAGGCTCATCAGCGTTCGCGGAACCTGTTGGCGCCGTTTCATGTTCGGCAGCAGGTCCGTGCCGCCCGCGAGCGGCATGGCATTGGCTCTCTCGCCGTCAAGAATTCGCGCCGCTTCTTCAAGCGTGCGCGGCGCGCGAAATTCGAAAAGAGGCAGCCGCATCATGGCGCAAGCACCTTTTCTTTTTCGCGGCGGAGTTTTTCGCGACGGGGAATATCGTTCACCGCGTTGCCGTCGCCGCCCTCCCATGGTGGAGGCACGCGCAGAGCCTCCGGCCAATTGACTTGCGGGAAATGGCTTGGTCCAAAACGCGGCTCACGCCCCGCTTTCTTTTCTGCCAAAGCCTTCATGATTTTTTCGGGCGTTACGGGGATTTCATCGATGCGCACTCCAACAGCATCGTACACGGCGTTGGCCACCGCAGGCATGATCGGCAGCAGCGGGCCTTGACCGACCTCCTTTGCCCCAAATGGGCCGCGCGGATCCGGCTCTTCTATCAATTCGGTGATCACGTCGGGCATGTCGAGCGAAGTGGGGCTCTTGTATTCGAGCATCGAAGGAAATTTGTGTACCAGCGCGCCGGAAAGTTTCTTCGGAAGGCGCCGGAACTCCTGCTCCTCCATGAGCGCTTCTCCAAGACCCATGTAGACGCCGCCTTCGACCTGGCCGCGCACCAGCGTGGGGTTCAGCGCGCGGCCGATGTCGTGCGCAATCCAAATTCTCGGGACGGTGACCCAGCCGGTGACCTGGTTCACTTCCACTTCGACGACAGCAGCGGAATAGGAATAAGTGGGAGACGGCCCCACGCCGCCGCCTTTGTACAATGCGGGAGATTTCGGCGGAGTGTAGGAGCCAACTGTGCCGATAGTGCCGAAGCGGGCTTCGGTGAGGCAGACCGCCTCCTGAAAGGTGAAACCTTTTTCCGGCGCGGCGGAATCAAAGACGCGCTTGCCGGCAAAGCGAAGCCGCTCTTTCGGCAATTCCAGTTTTTCTGCAACGGCCTCGGCAATAATCGCTTTTCCGCGCTCCGCGGCCTGCAATGCCGCGTTTCCTGCCATGAGCGTGACGCGGCTGGAATACGATCCAAGATCCACGGGTCCGAGGTCGGTGTCGCCGGTGAACAGCCGAATGTCGAACGTGTCGATGCCCAGAACTTCAGCCACGATTCCCGCGAGAACATCGTCCGATCCCTGCCCGATTTCTGTTGCGCCGCAGAAAAGCGAAACCCCGCCGCTGCGGTCGAATTTCAGTTGCACGCCGGAGTGCGGCATTTTGTTCCAGTAAATCGGAAGCCCCGCCCCGGTCAAATAAGCGGAGCAGGCCAGCCCCACGCCGCGCCCCGCGGGGAGTTTGCGAAATTTCTCTTGCCAGCCCGAAACCTTGACCACGCGGCGAATGCATTCCGCTAGATTGACGGTTCCAAGGCGGAAGAAGTTCGCCGTCACCGCGTTTGAGGATTCCACGATGCGGAGCCGCAGTTCCGCCGGATCGATCTTCAATTTCTCCGCGATTTTGTCGAGCTGGACTTCCTGGCCGAAACGCGGCTGCGGAGTGCCGTGTCCGCGCTTGGGACCGCAAGGCGGTTTGTTGGTGAACGTGCGGCAGCCTTGATAGCGATAACGCGGAATGTGGTAGGTAGTGGTCTGCAACGCGCCGGCGTAAAACGTGCTTGCGACTCCGTACGAACCGTAAGCGCCGCCATCAATCAACGTCTGGAGATGCATTCCCGTAATCGTGCCGTCTTTTTTGACGCCGGTCTTGAATTTCATCAACACGGGGTGGCGCCCGCGGTGACAATAAAAAACTTCTTCCCGTGTCAGGCAGATTTTCACCGGCCGGTCGAGCATCAGGGCGGCCTTGGCGACAACAATTTCGTGTTGGAACGGATCGCTCTTTCCCCCGAAGCCGCCGCCGTTGGGGGTGGCAATCACACGAATATGCGCGGCCGGCATTTCCAGGACCTTAGCCAGCGCGCGATGCACGTAATGCGGCGTTTGCGTGCTGGACCAGATCGTCAGCTTTCCTTCCGGGTCCTTGATGGCCACGGCGGCGTGCTGCTCGATGGGAAGGTGGGTGCTCCCCTGGTAGAAAAATGTGTCTTCGAAAAGTTCATCCGCTTCGGCAAAGCCTTTTTCCACGTCGCCGAACTCCAGCGCCACGAGTTTGTGAATGTTCCCCTCTTCGCCGTATTCGTGGATGCGCGGCTCGGGAGTCGCAAGCGCTTCCTCGGGATCGGAGATTGTCGCCAGGATTTCATAGTCGACATCGATCAAGTCCAGCGCTTCGAAAGCCGTCAGCTCTTCGCGCGCGATGACCGCCGCGACAGGATCTCCGACGTGCCGCACGCGATCAACACAGAGGGCTTGCTCGTCCTGGCTAACGGGAAGAATTCCATACTGTATGGGAACGTCTTTCCCGGTTAGCACGAGATACACTCCTGGGTGAGCGGCGGCGCGCGTCGTGTCGATTGTTCGGATGCGCGCGTGTGGATGCGGAGACCGCAGCAGCTTGCAGTGCGCCATGCGCGGCAAGAAAATGTCGTCGGCGAACCGCGTCTGGCCGGTCACCTTTGCGCGAGCATCGACTCTGCGCCGGGGGACGCCAATCACGCGAAGCTCATTACTGTCGGCTTTGAGAGCGTCAACGGGCGTCGTTCGCGAATCTTTTTCATTCGCCATGCGCCCTCCTCAGCAAGTGTTCGCACCCACGCTGCGCCATTTACGCTCCAGCATTCTTTTGCTCCGCGATCTTGAGCACCGCGGCTTCGACGGCTTCGAAAATTTGCAGATAGCCCGTGCAGCGGCACAGGTTTCCGGAGATCGCTTCGCGGATTTGATCGCGGCTGGGGCCAGGGTTTTGATCCAGCAGGGCCTTCGCGGTCACCAAAATCGCCGGCGTGCAATAGCCGCATTGCGCCGCTCCAAGATCGGCAAAAGCATCCTGCAAGGGATGCAGGTGTCCATCTTCTCCGAGGCCCTCCACGGTCAATACTTGCTTGCCACCACACTCGAGCGCCAGCACCAGGCAGGACAGCACGGCCTTGCCGTCCAGTAGAACGGCGCATGCGCCGCATTCACCGAGCTCGCAACCGTGCTTCGTGCCCGTATGGCCGAGATCTTCGCGCAGGACTTCCAGCAAAGTCTTATAGGGCGCAAAAGAGACATCCGTCTCTTCACCATTCAGCGTGAATCGTATCTGCGCCGTCTTTTGCGATTCCATGGGCAATGTGGCCAAGTTCAATCACCTCGCCGAAGCTTTGCCGGACCGATGCGATATCGTCAGAGGCCTCGCGGATTGCATCATTCGCGGCAGCCTCGCTCGCTTTGCTGAAAATAGTCTAACGCGGAAACAACCGCGCCGCGTTGTCGTACAAAATCTTGCGCTTCGCCGCCGCCGCAATCGGCAGAGCGTCGAACTTCTCAATGTTTCCCTTGATCGCCGGAACGCCCGGACCAGGCCAGTCCGTGCCCCACAAAACTTTATCGGCCACGTCCTCGATTCGCGGAAAGTACTCCATTAATTTCTGCGGGGGGATCCCAGAGATGTCCATGTACATGTTTTTGTGCCGGCGCACCAGGAAAAACGCCTCGTCCATCCACAGCGGCCTGCCGCCGTGCGCAAGAATGATCACCAACTCCGGATAGTCGATGCACACATCATCGCAGAGCATCGGTTGCGCGTGCAGATTTCTCGCCCCGGGGAAAATCGAAGTCCCCGTATGAATCATGATCGGCATGCTGTGCGCCTGGGCGCGCGCGTAAACCGCTGCCAGGCCGCGGTTGCCATCCATGTAATCGTTGGGCGAAAGCGCCTGGTGAGAGGGGTGCATCTTGATGGCGCGAATCCCTAGTTTTGCGAGGCGGTCCACTTCCGCGCCCGGATCGGCAACCGTTCCCGGAAGCACTCCGCCGAAGGCGATGAGACGATCCGGAGCCACGCTGCAATACTTCGCGCTCCAGTCGTTCACCTCCGGCGTGAACCCGATAATCTTCGGTGCGACGTAGTTAATTAGGCCCGCGCGCTCCACTCCGAGAGTATCCAGAAAGGCGAGGAACGCTTTCGGATCGGCGCAATAGCGTTCCACATCCGCGTAGTCCTTGCGCCCATGCTTCATCAATTCATGGGCGGACGGCTTCATCATGTGATACGGCATGATGTGGACGTGAATGTCGATGATCGGTTGCAGGGATCGCCGCCCTTCGCAAAACCTCGCGCCTTCGCTCGCGTGCGCTAATTGAACCGCACGTATTCAAAATTCAAAGGCTGATTGTTGACCCCGCGCGCCGGCGGAGCTATCCAATTCGCAAACTTGCCCGGCTCCACCACGCGCCCGCTCATCAGCGATTGAACGTACGCATAATCTTTCGAATTCGGCAGCCATTCGAATTCGTGGTTCTTCCACGCCTCTTCGCTCAAAACTTCTCCCTCGGGGCTGATGAAATGCCCCGCGAAATTCCCGATCGCCCGATGAAACCCTTTGTGCGGCAAGGTCAGCTTAAACGCAATGCCTGCATTATCGATCACCCGCTGCCAACGGGCCACTCCATCGGCAATCTCATCGATGTAGTCGTCGCGCAATCGTTCGTTCAACGTCGTCAACGCCGCCACGTTCTTGGTGACGATTTTTCCGCCCACAACTTCTGAAACCGGATATTCCGCGTCCGCCAGCACGTGATCGTCTTCCAGCTTCGTTTCCCGGAAGCGCCCTTTCAGCCCACTGGTGTAATAATTCGCGGCGTTCGAGGAAACGTCCGAGCCGTAAAGGTCCAGCGTAACGCTGTAGTGAAAGTTCAAATATTTCTGGATCGTCGGCAAATCGATCACCCCAAGCGCCCGCACATCCGCCGGATCTTCCACTTTGTTTTCCTTCATCACCTCGCAAGTCCGTTGAATAATGCGGCCGACTCCCGTTTCGCCGACAAACATATGATGTGCTTCCTCGGTCAGCATGAACCGGCAGGTTCGCGCCAACGGATCGAAGCCGGATTCCGCCAGCGCGCAAAGCTGGAATTTTCCGTCGCGGTCGGTAAAAAACGTAAACATATAAAAAGCCAGCCAGTCCGGCGTCGGCTCGTTGAAAGCGCCGAGGATGCGCGGATTATCCGCGTCTCCGGAGCGCCGCGCGAGCAAGGACTCGGCTTCCTCGCGGCCATCACGCCCAAAGTAGCGATGCAGCAAATACACCATGGCCCACAGGTGACGCCCTTCTTCGACGTTCACCTGAAAAATATTTCGCAGGTCGTACATCGAAGGACAAGAAGCCCCCAGCATCCGCTGCTGTTCCACCGAAGCAGGCTCCGTGTCTCCCTGCGTCACGATCACGCGCCGCAAAGTCGAACGGTATTCCCCGGGAACCTCTTGCCAGGCCGCTTGCCCTTTGTGAATTCCAAAATTCACTTCGCGCTTTTCGTCGCGCGGCTGCAGGAAAATGCCCCATCGATACTCCGGCATTTTCACGTAGCCGAACTGCGCCCAGCCGTCCGGTTCCACGCTGATGGCCGTTCGCAAATACACTTCGTAGTTGTGGCTCTCGTTCGGCCCCATGTCATACCACCAGCCCATATACGCGGGCTGCCAATGCTCCAAAGCGCGCTGCAACACGCGGTCTCTTCCCAAATCCACATTGTTCGGAATTTTCTCCGCGTAGTTAATCATGGCCGTCTCCTCGATAGTCCGGGCGCAAGCCCGTCCATCAAACTCTTTCCCAATTGAATTTCACTGGCGCTCCGGTTCCATAAACCTTCAGCGCCCCGCTCGCCCCCACCGCGTTCGGCCGGACGAAAATCCAGTTTTGCCACGCGGACAGCCGGCCAAAGATTCGTGTCTCCAACGTCTCTCCCGGTCCGAACCGCAGATTCGCTTCCAGTCCCGTCAGTGCATCGGGCGACTGCGCGGCGCGCGATTCAATCGCTTGTCGAATTTCATCTTCCCAGTCGAGATCATCCGGCGCGGCGCTAACCAGCCCCGCGTCCAGCGCCGCGCGCGCCGAAAGTTTTTTCCCAATCTCGACGCGCAGCCGCGCCATCACCGTCTCATCGCCATAGAAGCGCGCCCCCAGCCGGGAAAGTTTGTTCACCATCGGCAGCGGCCCGAAGTTCATCTTCGAAAGCGTCATCGTTGCGGCGCTTTCGCCTTCCTGCGTATCGCGCATGTAGATGCGGTCGGCGGCCAGCGCCAATTCCAGCAGCGTACCGGCGAAGCAAGATCCCGGCTCAACGATGGCATAAATGGAACGAGACGTGACGTCGATCCGCGCAAACGTCCGTCGCATCATTCCCAGCACTTCGCGAACGAACCAATTTTCCTGGTGCTTCAAAATAAATTCGTCGCCGGCGAGAACCGCGTCCGGATTTCCCGTCGTCTTGATTATCCACAGTCCCAAGTCCAGCTCGCTGGCGCGCAAAGTCAGGATAGCGTCATCCAGCTCCCGCGCCATTTGCAAAGGCCACCAATCCGCACCAGCCGCAATAACCTTTTCCAGGCTATTTTCGGTGACGGATTCCGGGGCGCGCACGGTAATCGTCGCTGTGCGAGCCTCGCGATTCCATTGCACATCGACGTATCCATAATGCAGCCCCGCTTCATCGATCGTGCGCTTCAACGGAGTTAGCGCCACGCCCTTCGCTCCCGCAGGGCGATCGCTTTCTTCAGCAAGTTTCAAGGCGCGCTGTTTAATATGTTCCACAAACTGCTGCGGCTTGACCGCTTCATCTACCAGCCGCCAATCCTTTGCTCTTTGCCCACGAACGCCATCCGCGTTGGTGCAGAACATGTCCGCATGGTCCCGGCGCACCTTGCGCTTGTCCGTGATCCGCGTCAGTCCGCCCGTTCCCGGCAAAACCCCCAGCAAAGGCAGCTCCGGCAGGCTGACCGCCGAAGAGCGGTCATCCACGAGAATGATTTCATCGCAAGCCAGCGCCAGTTCGTATCCGCCTCCGGCCGTCGTTCCGTTGCACGCTGCGAGAAACTTTAATCCCGAATGCGCGCTCGCGTCTTCGATCCCATTCCGCGTCTCATTCGTGAATTTGCAGAAATTCACTTTCCAAGCGTGCGAAGACAGCCCCAGCATATAAATGTTGGCCCCCGAGCAAAAAATGCGGTTCTTCGCGCTGGTGATGACCACCGAACGAATCTCCGGATGTTCAAATCGGATGCGCTGCAAGGCATCGTGCAGCTCGATGTCCACTCCGAGGTCGTAGGAATTCAATTTCAGTTTGTAGCCTGGTCGGATTCCGCCGTCTTCCGCGACGTCCATCGTCAGCGTTGCCACCGGGCCATCAAACGCCAGACGCCAGTGCTTGTATCGCGAAGGATCGGTCTGGAAATCGACCGCCTCCATTTTCGCTTGCGATTCTTGGGCTGCAACAACGTCCACGAGATCCTCCTACCGCAAATTCGTTTGCAATGTTGTTTTCAATTTCGAAAAACTCTCTTCCACCGAATTGCCCGAAGTATCCAGTTCCATGTCCGCTTGCCGGTAGAGCGGTTCCCGCGCCTCAAGTATCCGCCTCAAGTCTTCCATGGCGTGCTCGTGCCCGGCCATGGCGCGAAAATCGCCTTGCGCCATCACGCGCCGCATGTACTCCTCGGGCTGCGCTTTGATCCACACGGTGTAGCAATGCGAAAGGAGGTAGTCGAACGTCTCCTTTTCGGAAACCACGCCACCACCCACGGAAAGCACCGCGCGCTCATTTTCATTCAGCACTCTTTCCAGAGTGCGCTTCTCGATCGCCCGATAGCCAGATTGCCCGTAAAGCGCAAAAATTTCCGCCAGCGGCATCCCCGCATCCTTTTCAATCTCGCGATCCGTCTCGATGAAGGGCAGCGCTCTTTCTTCCGCCAGCTTGGCTCCCAGCGTGGACTTCCCGGCTCCGCGCAGCCCAATCAGCGCAATGCGTTGCCTGCGCGCCTTCTCTCCCGGACTAAAATCCCGCATTAGCCGGAGCACCACCTCTTCCAGACGGTGGTTGGGGAGACGCTCGAGGAATCGCTGGATCATTTGCTTTTCGGCAGGCTCCTCGGTCTCCGGACCGAATAGCTCGACAAGAGAAACGTTGAGCGCGGCGGCAATCCTCCGCAGCAAAACGATAGAGACGTTTCCTTCTCCAGCCTCAAGCTGCGCCAGGTGGCGTTCAGACACGTCCGCTTCCCGCGCCACCATTTTCCGCGTCGTCCCGCGGACGCTGCGCAGTTGACGAACTCGCTTGCCGAGGAAAACCAGGAAATCGCCGTCGCGAATGGGCGCCGCCCGTCGTGGATTCGCAACCTTGGAATTGGTGCTCGCGTGCGCTCTCATACATTCAAAGCTGGTATGCATTATAATACACACAATTCTCGGAAGGTCAAGAAACGACTGGATTGTAGGTTGCCAACCCAACCGTCCGTCTTGCATGAAATGCTCCCTGCTTCAGTAAAGCATTTATATTCTTATCATTAGAAAGGCCATGAAGAGGACGGCCTTTAGGAAAGCTCAGTTACCAACGACGTGAACATGCAGTATTATGCCTAACGCCCACTGCACTGCTTCCGCTACGCCTTCGAGACAGACTGGCCGAAGCCGCGGCTGGAATATCGCGAAATGATGCAAAGATAAGCCGATGCTTTGCGCAGAGACGAAGACTCCATTCCCGAATTATCCAGTTCACGAAAATTGAAAACGCCGATCGCCGGCCGGCGATGCGGAGCCCTGAGTTCCTTGCCGATATTCGAGAGTTTTTGGCTCCCTTTGCATTCAGAGCAGGAGCAATTCGGCAAGATTCGCCCTCAACGCCTCAATTCATCGTGCTGCTCGATTGGTCCCTCGCACTTATCATGAATCCGTTAGAAAAACGATTTCGCTGCTTGTTTGCGCGTCGCGGTGAAGTATAATGCGGCGGAATTGTTGCTTCTCGCTCCTTTGCCGCGTTTGCTGGGTGTGAGCATGAAGAAATAAATCAACAACTCCGCCATGGACCGGCGCGAGTTTCCGGCCGCCGCCGGCGCCCTGCGATGAAATTCGGCCGCGCGCGAAAATGTTCGGAACGGGAAGCCTGGGCCGGGGAGGTTTTATGCAACGCCGTGAAGCGCTAAGGCTGTTCTTGGCTAGCGGTGTTTTGCCCGCTCTGCCCGCGGATCTTTTTGGCTTTTTCCGCGATTCCCATCCGGCCTCTGGTTACGGGCTGCGCACTCTCGACGCTCCTCAGAACGAGTTAGTCGTCGCCATGATCGATCAGATTATTCCCGCGACGGACACGCCCGGCGCCAAAGCCGCGCGCGTGAACGAATTCATCGACGTGATCCTCACCGAATGGGCCAACGACGAAGAGCGACGCAATTTTCTCAGCGGCCTCGCCGATGTCGAAAAACAGAGCAACGCGCTCTTCGGCAAAAACTTCGCGGACGCTTCTTCCGAACAGCAAATCACGCTCTTGCGCTCCCTCGATGACGCCGCCGCCGTGGCCCGGGCCCGCTCGGAACACAAAACCCGCCCGCCGTTTTGGGAGCCCCAAGGCCGTGACACGCAGTTCCAAGACGACTTCTTCACCGTCTTCAAGAAAATGACGGTCCACGGTTACTACACTTCCGAGATCGGTTTCAGCCAGGAACTCAAGCTCCAAATCATTCCGGGCGCGCAACATGGCTGCGTTCAGGCCGCTCCTGGGTCCGGGAACGCGGAGGGCTAGCGGCGAACATGGCGGCCACAACTTACGATGCGATCGTTGTTGGTTCGGGAATCACCGGCGGCTGGGCCGCCAAGGAACTCACCGAAAAGGGCCTGAATACGCTGGTCCTCGAAGCCGGCCGAAGCATCGTCCCCGACCGCGATTATGTCGAGCACGTTCCCGTCTGGGAACTCAAGCACCGCGGCTGGGACAATCGCTCCGAGCGCGAGGCCACGCAGCCCATTCAGCGGGAGTGCTATTACGCTTGCGATGAATATTCCCACCAGTTTTTTGTCAACGACAAGGAGAATCCCTACTCCTTCGAGCCGGGAAAACACTTTTCCTGGATTCGCGGCCGCCAGGTTGGCGGAAAGTCCATCCTGTGGGGCCGCCAGAGCTATCGCTGGAGCGATCTCGACTTCGAAGCCAACGGAAAAGATGGAATCGCCATCGACTGGCCCATTCGCTATGCGGACCTTGCTCCCTGGTACGACTACGTCGAAGAGTTCGCCGGCATCAGCGGCCAGGCCGAAGGCTTGCCGCAGCTTCCCGATGGGCAATTTCTCCCGCCGATGGAAATGAGTTGCGTGGAAATCGATCTCAAGAACGCGCTGGCCAAAAATTTTGACGATCGTATGCTGACCATCGGCCGCTCCGCCGTGCTCACGCGCGTTCATAAGGGACGCGCCCCGTGTCACTATTGTGGCTTTTGCCACCGTGGCTGCATCACCGGTTCTTATTTCAGCAGCATCAGCTCCACGCTTCCCGCCGCGCAAAAAACCGCCCGCCTCACCATGCGCCCGTACAGCGTGGTGCACAGTTTGATCTTCGATTCGAATGCCCGCCGCGTCACCGGTGTTCGCGTCATTGACGCGCAATCCAAAAATGCGCTCGAATTCAAGGCCCGCGTCTTTTTCATTTGCGGCTCGACCCTCGAATCCACCCGCATGCTGCTCAATTCCGCCACTCCCGAATTTCCCAACGGACTCGCCAACTCCAGCGGCGAACTCGGCCACAACCTCATGGACCACCACATGGGCAGCGGCGCCAGCGGCGAAATGCCCGGCCATGAAGACAAAATGCCGTTTGGCAACCGTCCCAACGGCATCTACATTCCGCGCTTTCGAAACATAAACGAAAAAACCAGGCAAAAAGATTTTGTGCGCGGCTACGGTTACCAGGGTGGCGGAAGCCGCGAAGGCTGGTCCCGCGGCATGTACAAAATTGGTCTCGGCGCGGAGTTCAAAAATATGCTTCGCATGCCCGGGCCGTGGCGCATGGGAATGGGCGGTTTCGGCGAATGCCTGCCGAATCACAATAATTACGTCGAGGTGGACAAGGAAAAACTCGACGCCTGGGGCATCCCCACCCTAAAAATTCATTGCGGCTGGAGCGAAAACGAGCTCGCCATGTCCCGGGACATTGCCATGCAGGCCGCTGAGATGCTCGCCGCCGCTGGCGCCAAAAATATTTCCGTCCATCATGAAATTACGCCGCCGGGCCTCGCCATCCACGAAATGGGCACCGCGCGCATGGGCCGCGATCCGAAAACTTCCGTGCTTAATTCCAACAATCAGGCGCACGATGCGAAAAATTTGTTTCTCACTGACGGCGCCTGCATGGTCTCTTCTTCGTGCGTCAATCCGTCGCTCACGTACATGGCGCTGACGGCGCGCGCCTGCGATTTCGCGGTCTCTGAACTCAAGAAAAACAATCTGTAGGGGCGGGCTTGCCCCGCCCGCCGCAGAAATTGCTGTGCCGCAACTTGCAAGGAGAATTTTTCGAAATGGCCCAGGTAATCCGCTCTCCAAAGCAGTACGACGTATGCATCATCGGCTCCGGCGCGGGCGGCGGCATGGCCGCTAAGATTCTCACCGAGGGCGGCCTGAACTGCGTGCTACTGGAAGCCGGGCCGAACGTCAATCCCGAAAAAGATTTCAAGATGCTGATGTGGCCGTACGAAGCGCCGCATCGCGGCGCCGGCGTGGGCGGCAAAGCGAGCGAAAATTTCGGCGAGTTCCTCGCTCCCAACGGCGCGTGGCAGATTGAAGGCGAGCCTTACACTTCCGCTCCCGGCTCGAATTTCCAGTGGTTTCGTTCGCGCATCGTCGGCGGCCGCACCAATCACTGGGGCCGTATCGCGCTGCGCTTCGCTCCTATCGATTTCAAGTCCGCGACGCGCGACGGTCTCGGCGACGATTGGCCCATCACCTACGAAGATCTCGCGCCGTATTACGACAAGGTGGAATCCTACATCGGCGTTTTCGGAACGAAAGAAAATGTTTCCAGCGCGCCCGACGGCGTCTTTCTGCCTCCTCCCAAGCCGCGTTGCACCGAATTGATGGTCAAGAAAGCTTGCGACAAGCTCAACATCATCTGCATTCCCTCGCGCCTCGCGATCATCACTCGTTCATTGAATGGGCGCCTGCCTTGCCACTATTGCGGGCAGTGCGGCCGCGGCTGCATCACCGCTTCCAATTTCAGCTCCAGCCAGGTCTTGCTGCCGCCAGCGATGAAAACGGGAAAGCTGACGCTGGTTACCGGCGCGATGGCGCGCGAAATCCTTGTCAACAAGGAAGGCAAAGCCGAAGGCGTCTCTTATGTTGATAAGGCGACGCGCACGGAAAAACGCATCAGCGCGCGCGCTGTCGTCGTTGCCGCCAGTGCTTGCGAATCCGCTCGCCTGCTGCTGAACTCCAAATCGCCGGCTTTTCCCGCCGGCATCGCCAACTCTTCCGGAGCGGTCGGCAGATTTCTCACCGACTCCGTCGGCAGCAGCGGCTACGGCTACTTCCCGCAGCTCGAGAAGATGCCCCCGCACAATCACGACGGTGTCGGCGGCATGCACATGTACATGCCCTGGTGGAAATTCGACCGCGAGAATGATTTTCCTCGCGGCTATCACATCGAATTTGGCGGCGGACGCGAGATGCCCGGCATCGGCGAGTTCCACGGCCTCTGCCACGACGAAGAGGGCTACGGCCTGAAATTGAAGCAGCGCGCCCGGCAGACCTACGGCACCCATATCGGATTCGCCGGGCGCGGCGAAATGATTCCCAACCCGGACACCTATTGCGAGATCGATCCCGACGTCGTCGATCAGTGGGGCATTCCCGCCCTGCGCTTCCATTTCAAGTGGTCCGATTACGAACTGCTCCAGGCCAAGGACATGCAGGAGACGTTTCGCGCGATCGTCGAGACCATGGGCGGCGAATACCGGACCAAGCCTTCCATCCATGGCGAGTATCCCTTCGGAATTGAGCCGGGCGGCAAAATCATTCATGAAGTGGG